>OIWT01001617.1_pt1 | contig 26103 bp, 28 predicted proteins | sample 1587701 | NCBI WGS metagenome assembly OIWT01 (sample SAMEA3888904, study PRJEB22519) | human gut metagenome | biome: human gut; feature: human-associated habitat; material: faeces | place: Denmark | collected 2009
CCGAGGGCGACTGCGATGAGTCGAACGGCTGCAGCCGGGCCTTGCCGCGCGGCGTGTCTCTTGAGATGTCCCTTGAGAGGTCCCTTGAGAGGTCCCTTGAGTGGTCTCTCGAATGGTCTCTCGAATGGTCTCTGGGCGTGTCACGCGGCGTGCCGCGGGAGAGACGGGCTGGCTCGGCGGAGGTCTCGACAGGGCTCTGCTGCTGGACGTCGTCGCGGGGGTAGGCCTTCTTCACGTCCACCTGCGCGTGAAGAGAGGGAGGGAGAATCACGGTTTTGCCGTTGATCACGTGAGGACCCTTCTGGATCACGTCGTTCACGCTGGCACCGTTGCGGAAGAGAACGAAGCCGAAGCCACGGCTGTGGCGGTTGTCATGGTGATACATGACGCTGGCGTTCTCGATCTCTCCGAACTTGCTAAAGTACTGTTGCAGATCACCTGCAGATCAAAAGAAGAGAGAGACGCAACTGTTCGTCGTGTCTGTGCTAAGTCCGCCAACGAAGACCTTGCGCGTGATTGGCTTTGTTTGTTGTTCACCTACGATCAAGCCTGATGGATGCCCGCCTACTCGTGGACTGTGGAGGAGGGGCCATTTCCTTGGGGAGAGCCCAGCGTACATCGACCTATTCCGTGAGCCCGATCCATAAAAAAGCACTTTCCTCCCATCGATCAAGTGCACCTTCGTCTGCATCGCAAGTTCGGCAGATTGCGGGTCTTCGAAAATGCAAAAACCGAAACCGCGCGAAACTTGGCGGTCCGTGTATTTCATCACGTTTGCCTGCTTCACTGCCCCAAACTTGGAGAAGTACTTCCCAAGAGAGTCTATATTCTCAACGAGCACGGCAAAAGACAAACGATCTGTCGTCTTAAAGGAAAGACCACCCACAAAGAGTTTGCTATTCGTTACCCACAGCATCTCAACGGTCACTCTTGGTAGTACTTTAGTTGCTTCTTCTCCATACTCATAGAATAACGACCAACAATAGAATTGAGGTGATTACCCTACGATACACTTCAAGTAGTTTGCAGCACAAGGACTCGGAGAAGGGAAACCGCGGTTATTCCGCAAACTGCTGCGATGACTTGCAAACTCTCGCTTTCTTGCATCGCCGCATCTATCAGGGACGATGAACGTCATTATCGAAGCGGATATGAGGCCGTTGAGCATGAGCCCTCCAACGCCTGCCGAAACGCAGAAGTCGGTGGAATTGAAGGCTTATCTCGAGTAAATTGTATTTCGGGCGACAATCCGTAGGTCGTTGGGATTGTTCGAGAATAAGGACGAGGTGGCTCATCGCGAGGAGTTGCTGGAATCCCTCCAAAACATATGCAGAGATAGCGTCCGCGATATTCTGACCGCGAAGGTGCGTTCTCTGCCTCCGCGTGATGCTCTAGAACGCGTTCAGCAACCAAACACCGAAAGAGCTTGCCAGCCTGTACACGTTCGGATCCTTCCGTATGAAGATCAATGAGCCCAGCGCCGATGTCGATACGTCGGATTGGCGTGCTTCCGTTAGGTGTAGCATGTGTGTCGGTCCGGAATACGTGTCGCGCGACGAGTTCTTCGACATTGCCAGCGCTCGTTTGCGCAACAATCCCGGAGTGTCGGATTTGAGCGTCATTCCCGACGCGTTTGCATTCGCATTCTCGCTCATGGCTAGCTTCGTACCCATCATCACCATGAAGTACGGAGGCATCGAGTTCGATCTCTCCTACGCCCCCATCGCTCGCTACCCCTCTCGTCTCCCCCTGGTGTGCCCTATCCGTCTGCTTCATTCCCAGGACTTTGACATCCTCGACGACAATAATCTCAAAAACGTGGACGAGAAGACCGTTCGCTCGCTCAACGGTCGCCGCGTGACCGACACCATTCTGAAGTGTGTTCCGAACAAAACCGGACGCCTCCCTGCGCATCTTCATCCGTAGACATTCCTCCAGGTGCTGAAGGCATTCCGCTACTGGGCACGCGTAGGTGCCACCACATCCTCTTTCCCGTAGAGACGCGGCGTCTACAAGAATGTGATGGGATACCTCGGCGGTGTGAATTGCTCCCTCTTCTGCGCCTATGCAGCGATGCTGTATCCCCAGGCCGCGCCGGCCGTGGTGCTCTATCACTGCTTCCGCATCTTCGCGGAGTGGAAGTGGCCGAAGCCGGTGCTGATCCGCGACGTGGAGTCAAAACCCGAACTGAACCAGGACATGAACGTGTGGAACCCGGAGAAGGTGGAGAAGGACCGCATGGACCTGTTCCCGCTGCTGACGCCGTGCTACCCGTCGCAGAACTCCACGTACACCGTGATGCCCAGCACGCGTGACGTGATGACCAAAGAGTTCGCGCGAGCGAGGGATGTGGTGGAGCGCGTGCTGCAGGACAAGGCGGTGGCAGCGATGAAGAGGTGTGAGGGTTAGAAGTGGTCGGAGCTGTTCAGGGAGGTGCCTTTCTTCAAGGAGTACAAGTACTACATCCAGGTGGAGGTGACGGCGTCCAACGCGGAGGACTTCAACGCGTGGTTCGGCTACGTGGAGAGTCAGATCCGCAAGCTGGTGCCCATCATGGAGGCCAACCACGCCATCACCACACACCTGCTGGCGAAGTCCTTCGCGCCGGTGGGCGAGGCGCGCGGGCGTGAGGCGTAGCCGGGCCGCGACTTCTGCAAGCAGTTCTACATCGCCTTCGCGCCGAAGAAGGACAGCACGGAGACGACGCTGGACTTCACGGCAGCCACGCGGCACTTCAAGAACAACCTGCTGGCGGTGGGTGTGGCGCGCGGGCGTGAGGCGTAGCACTTCGAGGGCGTGCAGGACTGCGACATCGCGTTCAACGTAGGGCTGGGGCTAGAGCTGGAGCGTAGTTCCTGCGCAACACGAGCAAGGTGAACGAACTGCCGGACTTCCTGTTCCCCGAGGGCAAGCAGCTGCGCCACCGCAGAAAGCGCGTGCAGAGCACGGAGAGCGAGGCGAAGAAGCCCAAGCTGGAGTGGACTGTTTGTAACAAACACGCGAGTTCAGCACAGGCGTCATAATCAGGAACTTCACGCCGTGGCTCGGAACCGTATCCTTGAACTCACCGGAGAAGCTACCCACATCCTCGTGAGCCCAAATGTCGCGGACGATGGCAGTGTCCGCGACGCGCAGACCGCAGTCAGCAAACTCCGCCTTGATCTCGGCAGCCTTGTCACTCTTGTTCAACAGAATGACAGCGAACTGACCGCTCATCAGAGGACCGGCCCAGACCTCGAGGTCGCCCTCGGGCACGTCGCCGTTCACCTCCTTGTTTCCTCCCTTGTCGCTCCACACACGGTGACCCTGCACGCCCAGAGCGTCCTGGTTCACGGCGATGGCCTCCTTGTTGCCCAGAATCTCCAGCGTCTCGGCAGAAGCCTTGGTCAGGTCGCAGCCGATCAGCAGCGGAGCCTTCATCAGGCACCACAGGGAGAAGTGCGTCTTGTACTCCTCGTAGGTCATGCCTCCGTTGCCCACCTCCAGCATATCGGGGTCGTTCCAGCCACCAGGGCCCGCGCGGCGCCACAGCTTCTCGTTGGCCATCGCGATGTTGATCATGCTGCCCCAGCTGTCGTTAATATCACCAGTGGTTCTCCAGCTGTTGCCCACAGAGCGAGCCCACTCAGCAGGATTGTTCACGCCCCACTCGCACATGGAGAAGAAGATGTCACGGCCGCACTCAGCGAGGGCCTTGGTCATCACGGGGTAGCGGTGCTCAGGGATCGTGCCGTCCGTGTTGCAGTTGTCGTACTTCAGGTAGTCCACCTCCCACTCGGCGTAGGTCTTGGCATCGATGGTCTCGAAGCCGAGGGAGCCAGGTCTTCCAGCGCAAGTCTTGAATCCGGCATCGGAGTAGAGGCCGAAGAGGAGACCCTTCGAGTGCACGTAATCGGCCAGAGCCTTCATTCCAGAGGGGAAGGTGTTGGGATCGACCACGATCTTGCTGTCGTTGGTGCGGCTCACCTGCCAGCAGTCGTCCAGGTTCAGGTACACGTATCCAAGCTTGTCAAGGCCTGCCTCGACGATCGCATCAGCGGTATCTCTCGCGAGCTTCTCGTTGATGTTGCATCCGAACTTGTTCCAGGTGTTGAAACCCATCTGGGGCTTCACTCCCATGCCCTACCGAATGACTCCAAACCCCCGCAGCGCACGTTATTGATGGCCAGGGCGGCGGCAATAGCGCAAAGAAGGATAATGCTCTTCATTCACAAAGATAATCTGAAACGTGGAAGTTTAACATTTCCACTGTTGTTCCGCACGATAGGATAGAACGAATCCGGTGTGTGTCGTCCTTGTTTCGACAATTTGTGTTTCGATGATTTTAGCCTTGAAGATGAGTGCTGCACCCGGAAACGGCCCAATTGTACAACAAACACGAGGCCATGGAAAGACATCACAGCACAAGCTCCGCCTTCTTGTTCGCTTCTCCGATCACCCTGTTCAGGAAGAACATCCACTGGGAGCGCTGCTCCACCGAGTTACACGCAAACACGTAGTCGCGAGACGGCGTGCGGACGATGAACCAGTATTTGTGTGCCTCCCCCTTCTGCTCCTCTCCGCGGGTCGCCTCGCTCTGCCCTGCAGCCAGCAGAGGCGGGTTGGTGAAATGGAGGACGTTCGATGCGATCGTCAGAGAGGCGATGCCCTCTCGCTTCAGGTCTTCGTGGGATTCGCACACCACGATCCGACAGTTCTCCAGCATGAAACCGTTCTGCGCGTCCGTGTCATTCACGTCCTTGAAATAATACAGAAGTCCGTCCTTCAGCAGCACGAAGTAGTAGTGGTGCCAGCGGTGGCCCACATTCGTTCGCTTCCACATCCATCCGGAGATCACCTGATCGGGGATCTCCGTCGCGATCATCCCGTTGTTCTGACCGAACTGGTCCAGAACACGCTGGTCCACGAGCTGGCGGGGCGGGTCGTCCAAACTGCAACCGTTGACAAAGGCGCAGTCCTGCATCCAGGCCTCGAAGGAACCCTCGAAGGCGCCTCCGTACTTCTTTGGGATGCAGGAAGAGGGAATGGACGCGGGCAGCGTGTCGGAGCCCAGCAGCTGAACCATGTAGGCCCAGCGAGCGGGCATGAAAAGCGTGCAGAGCTTCCAGATCGAACGCAGCAGGAAGGGAGTGTTCAGGTTGTAGAAGGAGGAGTGATCGTAGTCATAGGAGGGCGCATACGCCGGATTCTCGTTGACCTCGATGTCCGTGGACGACATGAAGGCGGGGAAGTGGCGGACGAAGACGTCCATGCCGGCCTTCTTCATCTCGGTGTTGAAGGCGGACATGCTCGTTCTGGCCGTATCGCTCACGATGATGCAGTAGTCCTTGTAGGCCTCCGGAATGCCCAGAGCCTGGCAGGCCTCATACAGTCTCTTTTGGATGTCGTCGACCATGTAGATCGTCACCAGCATGAAGTCCTCCATCTTGGGAGGCTTGGCCATGAAGCAGTCGACATACCACACCATTCTTCCATCCTTGGTCACTCCCGTGGGATAGCACTGCCACTCCTCGAACGCGTTTTTCACGTCGGCGATCGTGATCTCGTCCGCATGCCAGTACTTGCGGAACAGCGCCGTTTGCTTGATCGCAACAACCGTCTTCGCGACGTCCATGTCGTTCTCGATCAGGAAGCGGATGATCTGCGTGGTGCGATCGCCATAGCGGTAAAACTTGATGGAGCTGGGAAGCGCCCTGTCCACTTGGTCGGCGAGCTCCTTCGCCTCCTTGGGTGAGACTACACGCGGAGCCATACGTGATTGCAACAAAGACCCAACTAAAGTATAACCTCCATGACACAAAACAAGACTAGCTTACTTCTTCTCCTTGAACTCGGCATCCACCACATCCTCCTTCTTCTCCTCGGTCTTGGGAGCAGCACCGGCATTGGCGTTGGCGTCCGTCTTGTACACCTTCTCGCCGATCTTCATGATCTCCTGCTGCACAGCCTGCACCTTCGACTTGATGGCCTCCACGTCCTCGCCCTTCATGGCCTCGCGCAGGTCATCCACGCTCTTCTTCACGGAAGCCTTGGTGGCGTCGTCGAGCTTCTTCTCGTGCTCCTTCAGCTGCTTCTCCGTGTTGTAGATGAGGTTATCGGCCTCGTTGCGGGTCTCGATCATCTCCTTCTTCTTCTTATCGCTGTCCGCGAAGCTCTCCGACTCGTGGATCATCTTCTGGATCTCGTCCTCGCTCAGACCGCCCGAAGACTGAATCACGATCGACTGCTCCTTGCCCGTGCCCTTGTCGCGAGCGGACACGTTCACGATACCGTTGGCATCGATATCGAAGGACACCTCGATCTGAGGCACGCCACGAGGCGCGGGAGGAATGCCCACCAGGTTGAACTCGCCCAGCAGCTTGTTGTCCGCAGCCATCTCACGCTCGCCCTGCAGCACCTTCACCGTGACCTCCGTCTGGTTATCGGCGGCCGTGGAGAACACCTGGCTCTTCTTGGAAGGAATGGTCGTGTTGCGGTTGATCAGACGCGTGAACACGCCGCCCAGCGTCTCGATACCCAGAGACAGAGGCGTCACATCCAGCAGCAGAATATCCTTCACATCGCCCTTCAGCACACCGCCCTGAATGGCAGCGCCCATGGCCACCACCTCATCGGGGTTCACGGACTTGTTGGGGGCGCGACCGAAGAACTCCTGCACCACCTGCTGCACGCGAGGCATACGGGACATGCCGCCCACCAGCACCACCTCGTTGATGTCCGTCTTGCTCAGGCCCGCGTCCTTCAGGCACTTCGTGCAGGGACCCACCGTGCGCTGCACCAGACCCTCCACCAGGTTCTCGAACTGGGCGCGCGTCACCTTGGTCTGCATGTGCTTGGGGCCCGAGGCGTCGGCGGTGATGTACGGCAGGTTGATGTCCGTCTCCTTCAGATGGTCCAGCTCGCGCTTGGCCTTCTCGGCGGCCTCACGCAGACGCTGCATGGCCATGGGGTCCTTGGACAGGTCGATGCCCTGCTCGGCCTTGAAGGACTTCACCAGGTGCTGCAGCAGCGCCTCATCGAAATCCTCGCCGCCCAGAAGGGTATCACCGTTCGTGGCCTTCACCTCGAACACGCCTCCGCTGATCTCCAGCAGCGAGATATCGAAGGTACCGCCACCCAGATCGTAAATGGCAATCACCTGACCGTCCTTCTTGTCCAGACCGTAGGCCAGAGAGGCGGCGGTGGGCTCGTTGATGATACGCTGCACGTCCAGACCAGCAATGCGTCCAGCGTCCTTGGTAGCCTGACGCTGCGCATCGTTGAAGTAGGCGGGCACGGTAATGACGGCCTTCTTCACGGGGGAGCCGAGGAAGCTCTCAGCGGTCTCCTTCATCTTGCCCAGCACCATGGAGCCGATCTGCGAGGGGGACATCTTCTGGCCACGCACCTGCACCCACGCGTCTCCGTTGTCTCCCTTCACGATCTCGTAGGGGACCAGCTTCTTGATCTTGGCGACCTCGGGATCGTCGTAAGAACGACCAATCAGACGCTTGGCGGCGTAAATGGTGTTCTTCGGGTTGGTCACAGCCTGGCGCTTGGCGGCCATACCCACGACTCTGTCACCATTCTCCAGGAAGGCGACGACAGAGGGAGTCGTTCTGGCACCCTCCGAGTTCTCAATCACACGCGTCTGGGAACCCTACAAATCACGCACGCACCCCCAATCCCCACCTCCATGATAGCGACGCAGGAAGTGGTGGTACCGAGATCAATACCCACGATGTAGTCAGTGGCAGTAGCCATAGTACGCATATGAGTACGGGCCTACGAATCAGCGAAGACAGGCGTTCCCTACCAAAGTAGCCAGAGAAGATCTCATGCCGCTTCTAGCAACTCTCGAAATGAAATTCATAGCAACAATTTCGCTCTTATGAAAAGAAATAGAATGAGGTGTTATCGACGAAACGGAGAATTCTTCCACGTTTCTAGAACCTTCCTTTTGCTTCCAATGGAGGCCCCTTCGAGACGCTTCTTTCTTCCATTGGAACGTTCTCGAAGGAGCTCATCCAAAGCGACGAATTGCTGCGTTGTGTGCATTACGGATGCATTCTCCAAACTGGCCCGATTTCATCCCATCTCCACTCGCTTCACTATGCACTTCGTTTCCTAACACCAAAACGAGTGATCCGAAGAAGGGAGCCTTAGAATTTTCCGAGAAGTTTCTTGATAATCCCAGAAGCCACCATAGATTATTCTTATGAGCACGGAATGGACTGTAGAACAACAGCGAGCCCTCGATGAGGCACTCGTTGCTTTCCCTGTTTCTATGGATCGCAGGGAGCGCTGGAAGTAGCCGAGAGTACGATGGGTAATCACGCAGGAACATTGCCAGCAAGGTTCCGGGTAAAACGATGCGCGAGTGCATCACACGCGCGAAGGAACTGGCCGAGGTGGTTAACGAGTCCGCCTCCAAGACCACGAAGAGTCCGAGCATCGGTAGCTCCGTTTCGCGCTGGATCTCACGGAATAGACCTGACGACCTGCAAACCCGTGGATGTTCTTCTCCCCTACTATTCCAATCTTTCAGTATCTTCTCAAAAGTGGGTATTCTTTTTCAGCGTCATGTAAAGGCGTATCGAGCTCGCGCTGAGGGATTACTCTCAAGCGCTTCAAATTGACTCGGAGCGGATATGCTCCGTCTTCCGTACTGCTTGTTACGGAGAACTCACGTGTAGAGCCCTTCCTGGAAGAGATCATCAGCGACAGCGCTGAGAGAGAGAAGGTGCTTTCGGACCTCGTCACCGTTCTGAAGCGGGTCACCGAGGAGAACGGCAAGAAGGAGGTGAGCGAGGCGGACACATCGCGCCTGGTGAACGAGAACGACGTGTTCGTGCACAGCGACCGCAAGGTGCAGACGGAGCTGGTGATGAAGATGAAGGAGAAGCGGAAGAAGCCCGCGGAGAAGAAGCAGTTGAGCGAGGCGGAGGTGCTGAACGAGTGGGAGGACAACGACCGCAGCATCGACACCATCTTCCTGCCGCGCAGCCGCGGGCCCATCGGCCGCAGCCGCAACATCGACCTGAAGCGCGTGAACATCACGGTGAACGCGAACGAGCTGCTCGCCGGCGCAACGCTGCGTCTGCACGACGGCCGGCACTACGGGCTGGTTGGCCGCAACGGCGTGGGCAAGTCGACGCTGCTGCGGCGCATGGCACTGGCGCGCATCGACGGGTTCCCCGACTACCTGCTGGTGCTGCACGTGAAGCAGGAGATCGACGGCGACGACACGCCGGTGCTGGAGGCGGTCATCAACAGCGACAAGGAGCGGCTGAGCCTGCTGAAGGTGCACGAAGGCGAAGGTGGTGAGGCGTAGGAGCACGAGGAGCTGAACGCGGAGCTGGGCGCGCAGGAGCAGGAGCACGGCGTGCAGCGCGTGGAGGCGATCGTGAAGCGCCTGCAGGACATCGACGAGCGCCTGAAGGACATTCACAGCGACACGGCGCAGCAGCGCGCCCGCGAGATCCTGCTGGGCCTGGAGTTCTCCGAGGAGGCGCTGCGCGTGCCCACGAAGCACCTGAGCGGCGGCTGGCGCATGCGCGTGGCCATCGCCTGCGCGCTGTTCATCCAGCCGGACATCCTGCTGCTGGACGAGCCGACGAACCACCTGGACCTGCCCGGCATCCTGTGGCTGGAGAACTACATCAAGAGCTACCCGCGCACCGTGGTGGTGGTCTCGCACGACCGGCAGTTCCTGAACGAGGTGAGCCAGGAGATCATCGAGTTCGTGAACAAGGACCTACGCTACTGGCCCGGCGACTACAACTCCTACTACAAGGCCAAGGAGGATCGTCGCAAGATGATGGAGAACCTGCAGCAGAACCTCGACGACAAGCGCAAGACCATGCAGGAGCAGGTCGCGCGCCTCCAGAAGCAGCAGCGCAAGAACGTGGGTTTCCCCGCGGGGAGTGAGCGGTAGACGAAGAGCGACCTGGGCGGCCAGATCCGCTCGCGCGAGCTGAAGATCCACAAGGTGGGCGTGGAGAAGACGCTGGACGGCAAGCGCTGGATCGAGCAGATCCACGGCGGCTACCGCCTTGGCTCCATCGACTCCAATTCGGGCGGCTGGAAGAACGGCAAGCGCTCCGCCGGCAGCATTCTGGACGCGCCCGAGCCGCTGATCAAGTTCACTATCCCGCAGTGCGAGCCGCTGAACGTGCGCGCGGCGAGGCGGCGTGAGGCGTAGTACAACGGCCCGATCCTGCAGCTGTCGAACGTGACGTTCGCGTACGAGGGCACGCAGAACCCGATCTTCGAGAACGTGACGTTCGACGTGGAGATGGGCGACAAGATCGCGCTGCTGGGCCCCAACGGCATCGGCAAGTCCACCTTCCTCAGCGTGCTGAACTCGACACTGGAGCCCCAGGCGGGCGAGATCTTCCGCCACCACAACCTGCGCATTGGGTACTTCGCGCAGCACCACATCGACGCGCTGGAGAACGGGCTCACCGCCATCCAGCACATGCAGAAGGTGGGCGTGCGCGGCGCGCGTGAGGCGTAGCTCGACCCGTCGGCGCGGGAGCAGGATCTGCGGTCGCTGCTGGGGTCCTTCGGCATCCAGGGCAGTCTGGCCACGCGGGTGAGGGCGTGTCGGCGGAGTGACGGCTAGCCTATCGGAACGCTGTCGGGCGGGCAGAAATCGCGGGTGGTGTTCGCGAGCATCTCGTACTTCCAGCCGCACGTGCTGCTGCTGGACGAGCCGACGAACCACCTGGACATGGACACGATCGAGGCGCTGGTGACGACGCTGAAGGAGTTCAACGGAGGCATCGTGATCGTCACGCACGACCAGTACCTCGTGGAGCAGGTGTGCAACAAGCTGTACGCCATCGACCGCAAGCGCCACATCCAGCGGTTCGAGGGCTCGTTCAGCGACTATAAGAAGAGCGCGCTTGTACAATACACTCCCTTCATTCCCGCCGAGGAGAAGGTCCATGAATCGTGTGACTGTTTGTAACAAACACAGCACTCTTGCTTCACCGTCACTTCCTCTTCTTCTTTCACCGCTTCCTCTTTCACCTTCTCCGCCTTCTCCGCAGGAACGGGTGCTTCTTCCGTGCTCGTTTCCTTCTGTGTTTCTTCGGGAGCCTGTGTAACCGGTTCTGTAGGCGCTACAGCTGGCACTTCAGCAGGTACCTCCCCAGCAACAGGAGCAGTACTAGTAACAGGAACAGGCACTTCCGTCGAAGCAGTAGCAGGTACCTTCGCTGAAGTCGTAGTAGGCACTTCCGCAGCAACAGCAGTAACCGTAGAAAGGTCCACAGGAGCCATACTCGTAGCCTCTCCCGGAATCGCACTGGCCGGCACATCCGAGGACACCTCAGAAGGCACTTCCTCCTCTGAACTTTCCTGAACGGTGGCATATACAACACGCTTCTCCATCCAATTCTACCCATAACAGCACCCATTCACTCACACCTTCTTCTCGTAGAACGACATATTGTCCCATATGATGTCGAGGTAGGAATCCAACTTCTCGTCGGGGATCTACACCTCATCCTCACGCATTCATCCTACGGATGGGTACATGCTCTTCACATACGACGAGTTCACCTATCCATCATTCAAAGACACAGCGCCAACGTTCTTGAAGAGATTCACTCCCCGCAACCGAATTCGGTTGATTCCCTGGTTCTGCTCCAGAGCCTTTTCAAAATCCCGCGCAACCAACGCATGGATGTTCGGGAACTCGTACTCTATATCCTACACTCACACCCCTTCACCAGCACGCACATGGATTTTGTATTCGTTGTCGGACTGGATCGTGGCGCTGAATTCTTGTCCGATTTCGCTAAGATCCTTGCGCTTGTTCACGATAAACTCCATAATCTGGCTATTCCGTCACAACACCCCAATCCAGCAACCCTATATCAGTGTGAAGAGATTCAACCACTTGCTTTGCGATTACAAGCTTTGTGTACAGATCATCGCGGTCCTACTCCTAAACGCTTCTTCCTTCTCCCACCGCTTTCAAAATGGCAATCTTACTCCGGAGCTCCTTGATCTTCTCGTCGTTTTCCCCTTCCATCAGAAGAATTGGACTACCTGTGGGATCCCAGATCTTTGAACGCCCATTCCCTTGTGAAAACGGGGGATTCCCCTCTGTCTTTCCAACAAACACGCGTAGTGCCTATGTCTTGATCTAGAATGATGGTGGCGTCTCGACCGGCTGTGCGACCGACTCCGGGAAGGATCGTAGGATCGACTCCTTGAGCGACTGTACGAGTCGCGGTGGTGATGACGATGGTAGGAGGAGCTCCGACTCGCGCTGCGTCTCCGCTGAAGAAGGGGAAGAACGCGCGGCCGATCCGCCTTTCTACCAATCACCCTCGCTCCCATTCAATACGGAGGCTCCGACGCAGGCTTTACGGCTTCCTCTATCTTCTTCTCTGTTTCACTTTGCTTCTTCTACACGTCAAACCCAAATCGCAACCACCACCTTTTGCTTTTCAATCTCCTCCATACGCTGCTGCACGAACTCCTCAGGAATACCCATAGGATCCTTTTGAGCGGACAACAGCAGATTCCACAGCTTCTCCGTGAATGGCGCAGCGTTCGCCGCCAAAAACGGAATCAGAGTCACTTGGATGTGTTTCGGGTCAACCACCTACACTGTGATGGAAAAGGCTCTCCCTCCCACTTCATCGAGAGACAACATGTTGAAAATCATATCGATTAGGACTTCGTCGTCGAATCCAAGAATGGAATTCACTTCCTTTGCGATCCATGTGTTGATCACGTCGAGATTGACCTTCTTTATGTCTACCTACTCTATCACGCTCCCATTCACCTTTCTCACCTTTTCATTGAAGTTCGCAGGGAAAACGGTCGATTTTATCACCTTCTTTTCACTATCCGTGAAACGGAAGTCCGAACCCGCAGATGTTCCCTACAAATGAGTTTTTGGAAAACGGGTTATTACTCTGAAAAAGCCTCCGACACTCGCCATTGCTCTGTTCAAAACAAGACAGGAAAGGAAGGGTCCTTCTTTGGAATATGATCCTTAATTTGCAGCTCCCCTTCGGCTCTTCTAGGTCCTGTTGAAACAAAACTTCAACTGGGGTTCTGATTTGTTTCATTGAGAACAAAGTGAATCACAGAACTCCTGGAAAGACATGAACTCACTTTGAAGACGGACACAAATCGATCATGTCGGGAAAGACAGGGTTTTCGCCCATCCGATGCACGGTTCACGTGTCAATGCTCCCCTATTCCTACACGAACAACGATGTTGCAAAGCTGTTTGAGCCGTTTGGGCGGATTGCCCAGTTGTGGATTCCTCTGGTTGTAAATACTAGCGTGACTGTTCTCCGTGACAGGGAAACTCGAAAGAGCAAGGGCGTGGCCTGGATTCAGTTTGTGGAGTATTCCAAGTCGCTGCGCTTCATCACTAGGCGTGAGTCTGCACAGAAGGCAATCGAGGAGCTGAACGGAACCAAAGTGGATGTTTTCGTCTGTCTTTGACCCTAACGGCGTAGCGATTTACCATGAAGGTGGAGTGGGCGAAGGACAACGGACGAGGAGGGGAGTTCATCAAGAAGCGGAAATACACCAAGGCCAAATACTGCTTCGAGTGCGGCGTACACATCAAACATATGGGGTAATGCACAGGAAACGGGTCACACGTCCTACAAGTGCCCACACAACGTTCTGGGCGATCGAGCCAAACCGAAGAAGAAGCAGCGCAACGTGGAAGAGGAAAGCGAAAACGTCAAGGCGTGGCTGGAGAACGACGAAGACGACTTTTGAGATGCGGCTCTGTTTCAGTAGTGTACTATACGAATCCTGTATGGCTGTTTGTGTGACGCATGCAACTTAAACAGGTATTCACTTTCTGTTTTGCTGCCATTTTCTTTATCCTCGTTGTGGATTTGTTGGGTTGAGGGTTTTTGCTTTACGGTGCAGAATTTTTACGAGCCGGTCCTTTGCAAGTGTTTCCTGTAGCGATGCCTCGATTTGGGTATGGTTTCTTGAAAATGGAGTAATGGGAAGCATTCCTTCTTTCAGTCCTACTTATTCGTCGACACTACCGTTTCTTCACTGAGGAGTGATACGATTCTTGAAGAAGGAAGCAGCGCTACCGAAATTGCGTCAGCCGCGGAAACGATTGTGGACACAGAGAACAACGAAATGCAGACGACTGCAAGCACTCGTCGCGCTGCAAGGGGAGCAAAATGGAAGAGCAGGAGGAAGCAATCTGCCCGAAAGAAGACGAAAGTCAGGGAAACGGCGCCAGTGGATCAACCCCTTGGGTTGAATTATCCTCCGGACCACATTGACCAAAACCGCGTTTCCTTCCTGCAGCAGATCCTGAATCCCGCCATCCAGTCCGCGCTTCGCTCCGTCTGCAGCCACGACGCCTGCTCCAGCCAGTTGGCCCGGTACCGCAACCTCACCCGGCAGTGGGAGGAGGAGCCGCTGGAACGATTCGCCACGGCGGAGGAGCTGGCGAGTCTGCGTGCCTTCACGGGGAAGAACCCTCAGCAGCTGCAGCGGCGATACCAGCGGCTGTGGATGGCGCGGGGGGAGGAGGCGGAGCGGGCGGCACTGCCTGCACGGGAGCGGCGCATCGAGAAGCTGGTGCACTGGAGCGCGGGGCTGGCGGCGTGCGACGGGTGCGTGCTGGCCGTGAACACGACCGCGTTCCCCCTCCGGCGCAGCGACAAACCGCTTCTTCGGCGGTTCGTGGGGAGTGAGGAGAAGGAGGCTTTTGTGTCCGTCCGTGATGTGAGTGGTGGTGATGTGAGTGGTGGTGATGTGAGTGAAGGTGATGTGAATGGAGATAACAGTGGTGGTGGTGTGAATGAGGATGAAAGTGGAGATGACAAAGCAGACACCTTCTCCATCACGGGCATCATCGTCACGACGTAAGCCCTTCCCCTCCACTCACCCCTAGCTTCAACCGCCTGCACTTCCTCCCGCATCTCCTCTACCGCTGGACTGGGCCCCTCGTCGTCGTCATCCACGCGCCCCTCGCCGACCAGCCCACGCTCCTCGCCTTCCTCGCCTCCCACGCGCTCCCACGTCGCCTCCAAACCCTCCTCTACCTCGAGCCGGCGCAGTCCGCGCAGTCCGCCACCTTCCCCATCAACCGCCTTCGCAACCTGGCGATCCAGCACTGCACGACCACGCACTACCTGATCATGGACGTCGACCTGTGGCCCTCGCGTACCGCTTGGAGGCATCCCTCACTTTTAGTCAACTTGATGACCGAGCTGATGAAACTCCCCTCGGTGGTGCGGACCTCGCCGAAGGCGGCCGTGATCGTTCCCACCTTCTTCTTCAACCGGCCCGCGTTTCTGGAGCACTGCTTCTCTTACACGGCTTGCCTGCTTCTGTTGCATCGTGGTCTGTTTGTTATTGCTAGGGCTCTCGACGCCTACCCCCACGACAAGACGGAGCTGGCGAGCTGCCTGCTGACCGGACACTGCGAGGTGGGCAAGAACAACATCCGCACGCACCTGTACGTGGCGCCCGAGTGGTTCACGCAGTCGCCGACCGTGACCGTGTCGCGTGTGAAGTGCTTCGTGGCGGACATGCAGGAGCCGTACGTGCTGCTGCCGCGGCAACTGAGCACTCCGCGCTTCGACGAGCACTTCGTCAACTACGGGTATAACAAGGTGCAGCTCATCGAGCACTTACGGGCGGCAGGGTTCCAGTTTTACATCGTGAACAATGCATTCATGATGGACATGCCGCATCCTGACTCTTCTTTTAGGAAGGACTATCTGGAGGGAATCAAGGGCGACGCGCTGCGCATGCACTCCGTGTTCTCTGCCTTCCTCCATCGAATCCGTGATTTGCCTGCGAACGTGACGCGTTTTCCTATCTGTACAAGACCGATGGAGAAGTACTACGTGCCCATGCCGTGCTCCTGTTTGTTAGACAATTCTCCATGACAATTCGAAGAGTTGTCATCTTCCTCGCTCTCGTCCTCCTCTCCCTCTCCGTCTTGTCAACCGTTTCCTTTCTCATCGTCTTCTCTCGTGTGCGAAATCAGTGCCTAGGTCACCAAACAGGTCGATGTTTTCCCATTTGTATTTGCTGTCTAAGATACGATGATGGGTAGAGAGACATGACAGTTCAGGAGGATCAGCCCGAAGAGACGCATTGGGGTATTGTCCATTGCTGCGATTGATAGACAGTGGCAGAAGAAGTTGTAGAGGAGAAGAAGAATCCGGTTAAGGCGATGCACTTGCGGGAGGAAACGGTCGTCGCATCGCCTCCTGAATCCGTCATCGAGAAGTTTGAGAATCCATTGCCTCCCTTCCATTATTCCTGCTTGGACGTTCCCCCTCCCGATCACTCGTTTTGGTGCTGTTTGGCCTTTAGCAGTAGTGTGCTCCTTGTGATCGGTACAACCGTCATCGAGAATAGCGTAGACTTGGACTTCTCGTTGGATCGTAGACGGCGCTGAAACGGCTGATTCAGCAGAACACGCTGTCGTCTCTCGTTCACTATTCTGCGGAGGTTTTCCCCGTGCTGTTCACGAACAACTCCTATTGGCTGGAGTACGCCTCATCGATTCACATGCGGTGCTCCAACCATTATCTGTTGCTAGTTAGCGGTGCTGGTGACTCTCAGATCCAATCGCTACTCCACTCCCTTCTTTTCCTCGATCGTTCAGACGCTGAAGCTGGAGTACAACAGCGTGTTCATCGGCTACATGAACGGGGACCTCCTCCTCCATTCTTCGCTAATCGAGTCCCTTTCGTTCCTGCTCGATACGGTGGTGTCAGTGAAGCCCAAAACTCCACTCATGCTCATGGGAAGGCGGTACAACCGAAACATGGCGATGAAGGATGATCTGACGAATCGGAGCACTGAAGCCATCTCCGCCTTCATCGAAGAGAACACCCTGTTCAGTGACCAGTTCATTACGGTCGCTCAGGACTTCTTCATCTTCACTCCCTCCACGCTTCGCCTTCAGGACCTTCTGGACGTTGTGATCGGACGCAATGGCTACGACAATTATCTGGTCGATTTCTGCATCAAGCACCATATCCCCCTCGTGGATCTATCTCCTAGCGGTTTCACTCTCGCTCCTTCCTCATATGCAGCCATTGTTCTTCACCAAACCGATCATGACGGCAATTGGGCGGGAAGTCGGCAGTCGAAGGACCGCGAGTGGAACCTGGATTTGATCGAGGGCATGGTGGAGACGGACACACTAAGTCGAGCGCCGTACCAGCTCGTGCATCATCGCGATGGACGATTTGTGCTTCACGAGTACGCGATGTTTGACAACGACTATAGCGACGAGGAGTGGAACTTCATCCAGCTGTTTGTTCCTCCGAAGGCGGAGCGTTTGCCATTCTCTTTGGAGTGAAGCGTAGGATGCTTGTATTACGGAAAGGGATCCTTTCGACCGTTTCCTACACGCATTTGCAACCATACGGACGTGATCCTGTACGACGTTTTCCAAAAGTGGGAATGGGAGCCAGACATGACAAATAGGAAGTACCAGCAGGAGTTGAACAAGGACGAGTATCGAATTCTGTATCGCAGTATCGAGTAGGAAAGGGAATGAGGAATGAACCCTAGTCCTACGCGGGACAAGAGTCTCTGCATGAATTTCTTCTCTTATGTCAGCTTGCCGTCAAAACGGTCGTTCTTCTACGACTTTGTCTTGATTGACGGACTCTGTCGGCATTACGCCGCCTATTTCGTAAGCCAGTCTCCTGTTGATTATGCGCAGCTTCGGTCACGACTTCGACAGCCGAATACGCCCGTTTTAATCCGAGGAGAGGATTTGTACCAATACAAGGACATTTCACACTTCATATCGCAGTACTACGAGAAGCAGGAGTGCATGGACGCATTTGAGCCGTCGAAGCGTCATGACTACTATGGATTGTGTGTGTATCGCGCCAAGCCATTGGAGGAAACGAAGTCCCTTCTGTTGCCTCGGTGGTGGTAGTTTTAGTGCTGCTGTTGGTTCAAGAAACAACGGACTAAAGAGACGACTCCCACATAAAGGTCGCGGGCTTGGCGGGTTTGCGCGCCTTTGGCTTTGCACGATAGGACGCAGCGGATGTATTCTTCGAACTCTTCTTCGATTTCGTATCTGACACCAGCCCCTTCTTTTGGAGGTACTATAGGTTATTCTGACTCTATGCATATATACGCGATTCATGATATCCGTTCCGTCCACGGTCGACACGGCGTTGATGATGTCCATGTTCCACTTCATATTCTGCTCCTTTCGCTCCCTCGCATACTGCACGTCTAAGGCTAAGCCAAATCACACTGCCTCCACCATCCTTGATTCGATTGACGTTGGATTCCAGCGATTCGGGCTTTTGTTTGGGCTTTGTGTTCTTCTTCATCACCTTTCTCGCCCGGGTGAACTTTTCCGGGAGAGCCTCCTTCGCCCTCTTCTTCTCCTTCTGCGGCTCCTCGGGCGTCTCTTCGATGGCGATGTCTTTCAGCTGCTGCTTGAGGATCTTCAGGGACATGGTTGTGTGAGATTCACCGTCCGGCCGAAATCGGGCCTGCTTGTGGATTCTCGCATTTGGGAAGAAGAGATACTCTTTTTGCATCGTCTCCAACACGGTTTATGCCAGTTGACAGTGAAGCGCCCAAGAATAAGGAGGATCACTCTATGGGAAACGTGGTAACGCTGGGAATCGGAATGTCCCTAACCCTGATCGGAATGAAGGTATCCTCTAGTTTTATCGTTCCTATTCTGGGTAATCTCGGATCCATCGCTATGGCGTTAATGTACTTCTCGAATTCTTTCGCGAATTTCTTTGTGCCGCCCATTCTGAACCTGTTCAAGAACGAGAGAACGACGATGTTTTATATGGTTTTCGAGTATGGCCTGTACATCCTGGAGTTTGCTTACATTATCCCTCCTATCACTCTTGTTTGGAGTTTCATCCACGGTATTGTCGCGGCGGTTTTGTGGACGGCCGAGGGTATTTACCTGTGCGCGAATTCGAACGACAGTGACCGCGGAAAGAAGTCGGGCATTTTCTGGACTCTGTACATGACGGGCGCTGCGCTGGGCAACATCGCCGTCTTCTTCCTGCTCAAGAAGATCGGCCTGTCGAACTACACCAATTCCAGCGGCTGGCACGACGGAGCATCCATCATGTTCATTTTCCTCGGTTGCGCCAGTCTTTTAGGTGCGATTCCCATGCGGATGCTGAAGCCCTCCGCCTCCGAAGATCCGAACCGCAAGTACGTCGCGAAAACGAGTCCGAAGGTCCTGATGAAGAAGATGGTCCGCCTCATTGTTTCGCCGTCCATGCGCTGGCTCCTTCTCCCCATGTTCTACGTCGGCTTCGAGTACGTGTTCATCGGCAGTATGCTGACGCGCCAAGTCCACAACACGGGTAATGTCGGATTGATGATGAGTCTCTTCTGCATCATCGAAATGGTGGTATCGACTCCTCTCGGCGTGCTGCTGGACCGCGTGGGCACCGTGTCCATGTTCACTCTCTCCTGCATCTTCGAGTTCATCGCCATCTTGGTTTTCTGGTATGCCAACAAGACCCAGGGTGGTCTTTTCTACCTCGCCTTCATCTTCCTCTCTCTGGCCGACAGCTCCTTCGAGACGGTGCTGCCCACGGTCATCGGCCACAACTACACGGACCTGGAGAGCGCCAACAGCACCTACCGCCTCTTCCAGTACATGGGCTCGTGCGTCTGCTATCTCATCGCTCCGCTGTTCGTGGACCAGAGCACTTCGTGGGTCAGCGACGCCAACCTGCTGCGCGAGATGATCCTGTGCGGGGGGCTGGGCGTGGTCAGCCTTGTGTTCTTCATCATCTACAGCTACGGACAGAAGAAGACACTGCCGGTGCAGCCCAAGGAGGAGAAGAAGGTGGCGGTGGTGGTGGACAGCAAGAAGGAGATCATGCATGTCGGCAACGAGGACTTGGAGGAGCTGTCGAAGGAGGGTGGCAAGGTTGCCGCGGCGGAGAGCAAGGACGTGAAGACGGTCGCGAAGTCCAACGAAGAATTCCATCACTAACCCTCGTTCCTGCTGTGCTTTTACTGGCTCGTTTGTTTCCACACGATTTGAATCCTGCCGCCAAAACTGCCGCCAAAACAAAGCAGCGAAGGAGAGAAATGCACTCGATTCATAGCGCCGACGACGTGACCGATCTCTTCAAGAGGCTCGACACTTCGATTAAGGAGGATGCCATCGATTCTTGTATCTCCACCCTTTCTTCGAATCACCACTAGTTCTGAAGTTTGCGCAGTCCCTCACTATCGATGACGAGAGACTCGAGGACGAAATCACTGCGTACACCTATAACAACAAGCTGAAGCAATATAACTACAAGGCCATTCAAAATCTCATCGACTATATTCGGGTATCTCCATGATCACTGCCTCACCTCCGTAGCGCAATGTCGGTGCCGATTTCCAGAAGGAGAGCTCGGCTTCCAAAAGCTCCAGCAAGCGATACAACAACGACATGGGCTCTCCCAGTACGCCGCTGAAGAAGGCGCATCCGACAGCGAGTGGGTTGAATCCTCAGCTGATGACGCCCGTTTCGGGTCGTGTGTATTCCGTTAGCGATTCCCCTTCCACTCGTCACAACGAATCTCCGAAGTCATGACAGCAGGCGTGATTGAGCCGTAGAACGTGGCCCACTCCCATCAAGTCCGAGCTTTTCAAGTCCCGCAAGGAGAAGAACGTGGTCAAGACCACCTTCTCTGCCATCGACTCCACTCTGTGTGATGAATCGGCTCCCATCGCCTCTTCGGTTTCTTGCAGCGTCGATCCCTCCGTCGGCGAGCAGGACCCCAAGTCATCCTTCCCTCAGTCTCTGACGCCTAGTGCCCGCTATATCACTGCCAGCGAGCCGAAGGAGGTGCTTCGCGACAGCATCATTGCTTCGCGCGAACGGCTGTCCGCCGCCTACGGCAAGACCTTCACCTCCGTGCGGTTGCGTTTCAAGTTTCATGACTAGATCACCTACGAGACGGAGGAGGACGTGTGCATCTGCGGCCGCGTGTTCTTCGACGTGCACTCCTCCACCGTGCTGAAGGACTCCTCCATCTTCCTCTACGTGAGCCCGTGGCCGTCCCTTCACCGCTAGGACGAGAACGAGGCCGCCGTGTCGTTGCTGCTCACCGCCGTTCCCGCCTTCGCCCTCTTCCCTGGGCAGGTCGTCTCCTCGTCATCTCTTCACCGTAGATCGTCGGCGTCGAGGGCACCATGAGCAACCGTCGCGTGCAGGTCTCCGCGCTGTACCCCGTCGTCATTCTTCCTCTCTTTCATTCTAGGGCTACCCCATTGTTGTTCCTTCGTTCCCTCTCTCACGCTCCACCACAGAGCAATCCACTGAGCAGTCGAAGGAACAGTCGAAGGAACAATCGAAGGAACAATCAAAGGAACAGCCAAGCGAACAAACGGAGGCAGTGCAAATCATGGTGGCGCGCGGCCCGTTCACCAGCCGCGACGACGGGGACTTCGAGCAGCTGCGCGAGCTGCTGCGCCTCTGCAAGGAGAGCCGGCCCTCTCTGCTGGTGCTGGTGCGAACAGGCGGTGGTGTTGAGCTGTAGTGCGGACCGCTCGTGCCGGAGAGCGCGATCAACACGCTCTCCTTCTCCGCCGCCTCCTTCTTCTCCTCCGCCATCTGGTCGGAGATTCGAAGTGTTGGGGTCCCCACCGCGCTGGTTCCCTCGCTCGACGACATGCTGGCCTTCCCCTGCTTCCCGCAGGCTCCCTACAAAACCCCCGTGATGCCCGTTCGGGTTTGCACACACTGTGATACATAGAAGGGCTTCGTGTTCGCGGGCAACCCGTGTGTGCTGCAGGTGGGCGCGCTCCGCGTGGGCGTGACGAACGGCGACGTGCTGAAGGAGCTGATGTCGAACAGTTACCGCAAGTGGGAGCGAATGGCGCGGGCTGAGCGGTAGACAGGACAAGGGCGTGGACAACCAGGCGCTTTTCTGCGCGCAGCTGGTGGAGCAGCGCAGTCTCTACCCACTGTACCCCGTCCTCAGCACGCCGCTCGATTCGTCGCGCATCCGATCGCTGAGCTGCGACGCCTTCCCGGACATCCAGATCATCGCCACGGACAAAATGAAGTTCGCCAAGGAAGTGAAGGGAACGCTGTTCGTGTCTCCGGGACCCCTTGCCCTGGGAAACGGAGGAGGCACCTATGCTCGAATCACCGTCTATCCCTTCAAGCAAGCCGTTTTGGACAACGCACGGGAAAAGGGAAGCGAATCCATTCCAAACGACGTTGTGAAACGGTGCAAGGCCGAGATCGTTGCGTTGTAATCTGTTATGTGTTCAAACTGTTTGTCTCAGCAACCCTTCCTCTGTTATCCATGCAGAATGCACATCCGGCATTCGCCTGTTTGATTTCCGTTTCTCTCCAAATTGGATTTTCCAGTGCTCTGTCCCGTTTCCGACCCGTTACCCACCAAATACCATAAAACAAACGCCGAACAAGACAACCCGCACAGTGATAAACCGACCGTGATAATCAACGACCACTTTTCGCACTCCTCTTTTGCAGTATTTCATCAACAATAGCTTGTTTGTGGACAATGAAATCACTGGTACGTTGCACTCGAAGCAAAAACGCGTCTCATCGTATAGAGATTGTTGTTTTTACTGGCTATCGTTACATGCGTCCTGGGTGAGGGTGGGAGAATCACGATATCAGAGTTACATTTAGAATCCACAATGCAGCACCCCAGCATTATTTCCGTGAGTCCTTCTGGAGCGGAACCCGTTGATGTGGGCGAGCGCATTGTCTTCACCTTCGACCAGCCTATCATGTGCGGTGACCAGTGCATTGCTATTCTCGTTGCGGGCAACAGAGCGCAGCGCGTGCAGCTCGATGTAGTGCGCAGCGCGAAGAAATGACGGGTAGGACTCCATGATCGACGGCACGAAGCTCACGCTGATTCCGCAGCTGAGCGAGGGAAAGACCTACAGTGTCACCCTCCCGAAGGGCTCGATCGTGGGCGTGAACGGAGCGTCCTTCGACGGTCTGGCGACGTACACGCTGACGACGACGGACACCACGGAGCCCGTGGTGATGAGGACGATTCCCCCCATGAACGGCGAGGTGGCGCCCGGCACGCAGGTGGAGCTGGTGTTCAACAAGCCGATCGTGGCGACGGGCAACTGGACGGTGACGCTGACGTGGGAGGATCGCGTGGAGAACGTGGACGTGGAGAACGTGGTCATCGAGGAGAACCACCTGATCGTCCCCGTGGGCCTGTTCAACTACAAGCAGTGCGTGCTGGAGATCGCGGAGGGCAGCATTGCGGACCTCTTCGGCAATGAGAACCTGGACGCTGTGCAGCTCGCGTTCCGCACAGCCGGTACGTGTGGCAATTAGCTCTAAGGCGTAGATGTGGAGCGTCCCGTGGTGTCGGTGGGCCTGGCGCCGATCAGCAGCGCGGAGGCGGCGTCGCGCGTGTCGGACGTGGTGCTGACGCTGTCGGACGACACGGCGGTGGCGGTGAACCTGGCGGTGGACGGCGGCGTGACGGTGCGCGGCGAGCAGACCGTGGCCTTCTACACGCCGGACGAGATTACGGTGGAGGGCGAGAAGGCGGTGCTGGCCAACCGCGAGCGCTTCCAGCCGAGCGAGCGCGTGGAGGTGGACGTGCCGGCGGGCCTGTTCCAGGACGCGTACGGCAACCTGAACGAGCGCGTGACCTTCGCGTTCGTGGTGACGGCGGAGACGGCGCCAGTGGCGGTGGAGCGCGTGCGGAGCGCGGTGCTGTTCGAGCGCGGCGTGCTGGAGGTGGAGTTCGCGGACGAGCTGGCGGCGGCCACGGGCAACGTGACGCTGGAGCGCGTGCGTGCTGGCGCGGAGCCGGTGACGAGCGCGGCGCTGGAGACGGAGGGCCGCGTGCTGCGCGTGGCGTACGAGGGCCTGGAGGTGAACGAGGAGTACGTGGCGACGCTGGCGGCGGACACGGTGCTGAACCTGCTGGGCAACGGCAATGAAGCGACGACGCTGGGTCCGCTGCGCGTGCAGACGCGCGACTGCCCCGAGCTGGTGGTGGAGCGCTGCGAGCCGACGGAGGGCAGCCGGTCAGTGGCGCTGAACACGACGGTGACGCTGGCGTTCGACCAGGAGGTGCGCATGGGCGAGTGCGTGGTGAAGGCGGTGAGCGGCGAGCACTACGCGGTGCAGGAGGTGGAGCTGGCGCCGCTGACGGAGGGCTTCGCGGCGACGCACCGGTTCAGCCTGACGGGGCTGGAGGAGCGCACGACGTACAACCTGACGGTGCCCGCGGAGTGCTTCTTCAACGCGTACGGGATCGGCGCGGAGGCGGCGAGCTTCGCGTTCGTGACGACGCGCACGGCGGCGCCGGTGCTGGAGCGGTTCAACCTGCGCGGCGAGGACGACGTGAGCTACGACCGCGCGCTGGTGTTCACGTTCGACCAGGAGGTGGCGGCGCGGCCGGGCATGGTGATCGAGCTGAGGCCCCGCGGGCAGTCGCCGCTGTACCGCGCGGTGGACAAGGTGGAGGGCCGGACGGTGACGGTGTTCAACAGCGCAGTGGAGAGCCGGCTGGAGGCGGACACGGCGTACACGGTGACGATCCCGGCGGACGTGGTGTGCAACGACGACAACCTGTGCATGGGCCAGAGCGTGGCGGGCGCCTTCACCACGCCGAAGGGCTCCTTCGCGGCGGTGGTGCTACAGAGCACGACGCCCGTGGCGGGCGCGGCGCAGGTGAGCAAGGAGGAGCCGGTGGTGCTGCGGTTCACGAGCAACGTGCGGCTGTGCGAGCGCGCGGCGGCGGGCGTGACGATCTTCATGGACGACGAGCCGGTGGAGGGCGCGGTGACGGCGGCGGGCGCGGAGGTGCGCATGACGTTCCCGCTGCGCAGCGGCGCGAGCTACACGTACCTGTACGACCGCACGCTGGTGTGCACGGTGAAGGGCGCGCCGGTGCAGTACGACCTGGGCGCGGGCTTCTCGTTCACCGTGGCGGACACGGAGGGCCCGCAGTTCGAGTCGGTGCGCGTGAACGGCATGCAGAACGTGGTGGTGGGCTTCAACGAGCGCGTAGTGCAGGGCGCGGGCCTGATGCGCGTGGTGAACGAGGCGGGCGCGGTGGTGGTGGGTCCGCTGCACGCGGCGCAGGAGAAGGCGGCGGCGCAGCTGCAGCTCAACATCAACGGGCAGGACCTGCCGCACGGCGTGTACACGTTCCAGTTCGACGCGGACTTCGTGAGAGATCTGGCGGGCAACCCGTCGGCCGCCTACGAGTTCGCCTTCACCTTCGACACCGTGGCGCCCTTCGTGGAGCGCGTGGAGCCGCTGGCGTCGTCGACGGCGCCGCTGGCGCTGGTGTTCAACGAGGCGGTGGTGCTGGAGGCATGCGTGCCGGTGCTGGAGGAGGCGGGCGAGCGCCTGCCGCTCGAGCTGCGCGTGGCGCTGCAGGAGCAGACGCTGGAGGTGCAGCCGGCGAGCGGGTTGTGGCCGAACAGCACGACGCTGACGCTGGTGCTGCCCGCGGGCTGCGTGCGCGACCTGCACGGGCTGGCAATGGAGCGCAAGGAGGTGACCTTCGAGACGCCCGCCGTGGTGCCGCTGCAGGTGCTGGGTGCAGCGAGCGTGCCGGCGATGGACAGCGTGTCCTCCGTGGCGGACGTGGCGGCGCATGGCGTGAGCGTGGCGTTCGACGGCGCGGTGGAGCTGGTGGCGACGAAGCTGGCGCAGCTGCGCAACGCGGACGGGTGCGTGGTGAGCGACGGCGCGGAGGCGGTGGTGGCCAACAACACGGTGGTGTTCCCCGTGACGTCCTACCGCTGCCTGACGGGCCGCATCGCGCTGGTGGCGGACGAGGGCGCCTTCGTGGCGGTGGAGTCGGGCGCGAGCAGTCTGGCCTCCACGGCCGCGGCGCCGCTGTACGCGTTCTCCATGATGGCGGCGGGCCCCGCGCTGCTGACGGCGACGGCGGTGTACGCGGGCAGTCTGCTGGCGGTGCGCGGCGCGCGCATCGACCTGACGTTCGACCGCGCGGTGGCGGTGGGCGGCAGCACGGCGCGCGTGGAGCAGGCGCAGCTGGGCTGCGTGCGGTTCGTGGACCAGCACGGCGAGGAGGTGGCGTTCGCGGCGCAGTTCCACGGCGAGGTGGAGGGCGCGGTGCTGCGGCT
>OIWT01001618.1_pt1 | contig 26095 bp, 29 predicted proteins | sample 1587701 | NCBI WGS metagenome assembly OIWT01 (sample SAMEA3888904, study PRJEB22519) | human gut metagenome | biome: human gut; feature: human-associated habitat; material: faeces | place: Denmark | collected 2009
CTTAAAAATATTCTTACAGTTCTGGCTTCAATATGAAAATTGATTTTGAGAATGCGAAAATCTACGTGCGCCCGGGAAGTACAGATTTACGGAAAGGTGCAACCGGACTTGCTCAAATTATTGAAAACGAAATGAAACTCAACGCCCTTAGTGAGTCAGTTTTTCTATTCTGTAACAAAAACCACAAGTTCTTAAAAGTGATTTTCTGGAACAAAACGGGTTTTGGATTGCACAGAAACGGCTTGAAAGAGCGGCATGGCCATGGCCAAATACAGAAGTTTCAGCGCGTGAAATTACGAACGAACAGCTTATGATGCTGCTTTCCGGAATTGATTTCTGGAGGGCACATGAAGAAATAAAATTTAATGCGGTTTTTTAATTTTTTCTTTTAAAAGTACTTTTTAAAAGTTTTTAAAAATATTAACATTTAAATATGAACGATATTGTTCCTGTTACAAAAATTGCAGGTGACAAGCGGATTATTGAGCGTTCAATTGCAACACCGGAACTTCCGGCCCATGTGTTTATGGGAAAATACCAGCGCCATACACCGTTTTACTGCCAGGAGGAAAGCTATAACTGGCAGGGAATAAACTTAAGCCGTCAGAACATGTGCAACTGGCAGAAGAAAGTTTATAAAGCGCTCCTGCCGCTTGAAAATCAGTTCAGGCAGGAACTGAAGAAAGGAAAATTCCTTCAGATGGATGAAACGCCGCTCGAGGTTATGAGGGTAAACGAGCAGGAAGTCAGATAGGAATGCCGGGACGAAAACCGTCACCGCAAAAAAGAGACAGAAAAAACAGAAACGCAAAAAAAGTGCTGGAGTTTTTAGACGGCTTTGAAGGCTGCGTCTTGCAGTCTGACGGATACTCCGGGTATGATTCTGCCGTTGATTTCTGGAACGAAAACCATCCTGAGCATAAACTTACACACTCAATTTGTCATTATTGGGCTTGCCCCCTGCGATGTTTCTGAAAGAAACTCGGTTGATAATCCGTTGTGATAGATTCCCTCATCAAGTGCGGAAATGACAAAAAAATTCAAACCTGATAATGACAGAAAAAATTGAACTGGATAATAATTCTTAAAGGGCTGTTTTTACCAAAATTCAACGCTTAACTGAAGGAATACTTCCTAAGAGGCTAAGTGAGTATTCCTAAAGCCCTAAGTAAGTATTCCTAAGAGCCTTAGAGAGTATTACTCAGGGTCTTAGGAAGTATTACTTAGCCTCTTAGGAAGTATCGCTACGGCTCTTAGGAAGTATTCCTTCAGTTTTGAATTATTCAACAGAAAACCAGTCTTCCATACGTAAAAAAGAGCGTTCTGCGGCTTCTGCAAAATCTGTTGTATTGTGAGTTACAAGAACCATTCCGTTTGCAATTGCGGTTGCGGCAATCTGTGTGTCATAATATGGAAGAGATTTTCCTTCTTTTGGGCATTTTCCTAAAATCTGACCGCATATTCCTGCTGCAAAATCGTCGTAGGGAATTATCTCGATGTTGTTTTTAAGATTTTCAGTAAAGTTTACGATTGAATTTTTGCGTTTTCCCTCTGGCATTTTCTCAACTCCGTAAATAAGTTCCTGCCAGGTTACGGCGGAAATTGCGCAGAAATTTTTCCTTGCCTCATATAAATCAATCACGTTTTGGTTTGGACAATCCTTTGAGAATTCGGACACGATGTTTGTATCAAGAAGATATATTTTTTTCATTTTTCCTCCATAAGTGATTCTTATTATATTTGCTTGTAAACAAATCTTCGGTACTTATTTATTTCTCGAAAATCACTCTGTTAGGGTCAGCATAAACTTTTGGTCCGAGAGGAATTCCTTCATCGCTTAGAACATCCTTGTATTCTTCGCGCCATTCTGAAAGCCAGCTTGTTTTATTTTTGGGTGATTCTTTTTCATACTCCTCGTAGCTGATAATCACCGCAACTGGCTTGTCGTACCTTGTAAGCTCAACAGGTTCACCGCTTTCCGCAATCTTTACGAAATTTGAAAGATTGTTCCGCGCGTCATAAATTGAAGCTCTACACATAGTTTCCTCCTGCGATATAATGAAATGTCATCTTTGCTCTTGACCCGAAAATCTAAAGTAATATTTTGCCAAATGAGTTTTTTAGAAACACAACGGAGCAGTTCTGGCAATGACAGTTTGTAAGTAAAATTATAACATTGCTCTGCTTTATAGTCAACATTGAAAATTATAGCCAACATTTTTTTGAGGTGAGATATTTGAAAACATATTAATTGCAATTTTATATTTTTTTGTATTACATTTGTAGTACAAAAATATTCTGGAGATTGTTATATGGCAATGACAGTTCTTCAAACCAGAGTTGATTCAGAAACAAAACTTGCAGCTGAAAATCTTTTTAGTTCATTGGGACTTGATATTACAACTGCAATACGTTTATTTTTACGTTGTTGAAGTTTCTTTCCATTGACTTTAAAAAGCCTGTATTTTATTTTGACTCTATGAAAAAATTCATTTTGCTGTTAATTTCATTTTTAGTATTGAGTTCCTGTAATATAGCCCGCAGTAAAAATAAAGCTAAAGTTTCATCTGGTGATTTAGAAGCATCAGCAACTGCTGAAAAATATTATGTTTCCAGCAGCTATCATTTTATGTTGAATTATCCTGATTTTATAGGCAAAGCCATGAATTATGCCTGGCAGGAATATTCCGGGGTTACTGTTCCTGCACTAGTTTATCCATCAAATTATTGTTTAAAAAAAGGCAAGTATTCTTCTCCATATTTGGAATTCGCCAATATTTCTGCAAAAAAAATCACGCAGGCGGAAATCTTTTTTAAGAACACGAAAAATACTGACAATGCAAGTCTGCTTGTCAAGCTCGATTTGATTCCTGGCGGTTGTTCTGAGGTCAGTCTGACAGACTCATTTTTAGGAGAGAATGAATACCGGTTGGATAAAATTGATTTTTACTTTCAGGATGAAACCATGCGCTCATTTTCTGCGGCTGATTTTTTTCATTTTCATTATCCGGAGCTTGCGGCTTTTGACTTGTCCGGTTCAGGAACCTTTTTTCTAAAAGGAAATGAGGGATATTTTTACTTGATAATAAAAAACCGCAAATCAGACGATGAAAACGCAGGATTTTTCAGGCTGGGCATTACAAAAGAAAATGGCGAAGAAACAATTGTTGAAAATGAAATTTCCTATAACAGCGAATACAATGCTTATTCATATAGACTATGGGATGACATGGCAATTGAAGATTTTTGCTTTGCAAAAAAAGTTAATGTTGAATTCCGCTCTACAGATGGCAAAATAATATCAGAGGAAATTACAGATTCAGAACAGCTGGAAAAAATAAGCTTATGGGTAGCCGCGTTCTGTTATTTTGGTTTGAGATAAGGGAGAAGAGCTTGTACAAAAACAAAAGACAAGAATTTTTAAGAAATAGTTTTTTGTTTTTGTACATTTTCTCCTTGACAATCCCCGATTTTCGCATAGAATACAAATCATAGGCACAAGCAAAACAGAAAATACTTGTTCTAAAATCAGTTTGGTTGTCATGTCTTGATGCAAGTTAAGCGTAGCAAACAGATTCTTCTTAGTTCTCTTATTTCCAGTTTTCTTAAATCCTAATTATTCAAACATTTTTATTTTCTCATGCAGACAGGATTATTGTGCCTAAATTCTTTTTTAGGAGCATTTTATGAACAGACAGGACATCGACTTTGTCCAGAGCAGCATCAACTATCAGTTTAAAAATTTGCAGCTGCTTGAGCAGGCATTCACGCGCAAGTCTTATTCGGAGGAGCATCCGGAAGTTCAGAACAACGAGGTTCTTGAATTCTACGGAGATGAAATTCTTGATTTTTTTGTTACGAAGATGATGTACAAAAGATTTTCAAGAATTCTCAACAATGAGCTTGTCTCGGAAAAAAACGAGGGCGAGCTTACAAAACTGAAATCGATTCTAGTAAGTAAGAAAAGTCTTGCGCGCTGTATGTACAATATCGGGTTTTCAAAGTTTCTATATCTTGGAAAAAGCGATGAAAAAAATGAAGTGTACAAAAGCAAGTCCGTAAACGAAGATTTATTCGAGGCGATAATTGGGGCGGTTGCCGCTGACTGCGACTGGAACTACGAAAATCTTGAAAAAGTCTGCCGGACAATGCTGGATATGGAAACAACGAACGGCTACCTTGCTTTGCTTGTCAAGGAAAAATCTCACCGGCTTGGATTCGGAGAGCCTTGTTATCGTCCTCTCGCATGGCAGACAGACAATCCTGAAGACTGGCAATCGGACAATCTTTTCAATATGGGAATCGGATTTGGCGGCTTTGGAAGCACATCAAAAAATCCTAAAACCGGGAAGCATGAATACGGAATCCAAGTTGGAGAAAATAAATTCACAGGAACTGGCGACGGAATTGCCCAGGCAAAACTTAACGCGGAACAGAAAGCCTACCATTTTCTCTGCCAAGAGGAAATAAAACGGAAGTTCCAGAATCTTGACTACACAAATCCGGCAAGCACGCTTCACGAGCTATTCCAGAAAAAAGTGATTATGGAAGTGCGCTACGAATTCAACGAATACCACGATGAGAACGGAAATCCAATCTGGAACTGCAAGGCGATTCTTGAAGGCTACGAAATATTTGAAGCCGACAACGCGTCAAAAAAACAGGTAAAACAAGATGCTTCGTTGAAGCTTCTGAAATTCATAGCTGAACCAAAAATCGAGCAGACCGAAAAATGGGAAATTCCGACATTCTATCACGGAATGGCGAGAATCTGACACGATGAGGGGAAAATATAATGAACAAAAACTATATCCTGATGGCTGTGAATAAAGCCGGAAAAAATGTATATATCGATGAAGTTCCGAACGGAAAACAGTGCGGCTGTTTCTGCAAGGAATGTGGCGGCGAGCTTGTTGCAAAGAACAACGGCAAAATAAAAGTCCATCACTTTGCGCACGCAACCGGAAACGACAGCATAAACTGCTCTCAGACTGCACTTCATATTCTTGCAAAAGAAATTATCGCAGAAGAAAGGTGTGTGCCTTCAATAAACAAGAACGGACAGCTTGAATTCATCCATGCGGATGAAATTTTACTTGAATCAAATTTAGGGGAAATAATTCCTGATATTCTTGCTGTTTGTGGTGAAGACAAAATTGCTATTGAAATTTTTGTTACTCATGCGGTTGATAATGTAAAATTCGGTAAGATTTTGAATAAGAAACTCACAACATTTGAAATCGATTTGTCAAAAATAAAATATGAAAACAAAGATGACATAAAAAATGCAATTTACGACACGAAGAATATTCGGATGATTTATGATGATAAAATTGCCAAAATGACTTTTGAATACAAAAAAGAGCTGATAAAAGCAAAAGGAATTCGAAAGTTTATTAAAAGCGGAATTGTACAACAATGCCCGATGAAGTGCGGCGTTATCGGAAACAGAATTGCAAAAATGTTCGACGTAAGATTTTCCAAATGTCAGAATTGTTTTTTCAGTTATATTTCAGAAGATAAAGAGTCTCTTTTATGCATGGGAAATATAAGCCAAGGAGAATCCATTCCAGATTGGTTTGTAAAAGCAAATGTCAATGAGAACCGAATTATGACTAACGAAGAGATTCGGTTAAGACTTAATGAATTCAAAAAAATGTGATATGATGTTCAAGGGGATTAAAAATGAAAAAGACAATATTTGTAGATTTAATTTTTTTGCTTAATGTAATGCTGTTGATTAGTTGTGTCTCAACAACTAGTGTTGCTAAGTTTTACACAGAACTGCAACCAATAGAATCTGTTCCTGAAGAGTGTAGACTTGCTGAAAATGAAACACCTAAAGTTTTTTGTTCAGATGATATTCAGTCGGATTTGTATTTTATGCGTTCAAACTATTTTCAGGTTATAGGATATTCTGCTTGGAATGGTCCTGATGAAAATGGAGCAGGGGGAGAAGATTGCTTACAGAATGAAATCACTTATTTTTGCAAACAAAAAGGCGCAAGAGTTGCAATTTATAGTAAAAAATATACAGATACAAGAAATGGAATTTATTCTGTACCATTAATAAATAATCATTATTATACTGATTCTAATGGATATATGCATTCTTATAACACAACATCATATATTGCAAATTCATATTCTGTTAATCGTTATAATTATGATGTTTATTTCTTTGTTCCTTATAATCAGTCTTATATAAAAGTTCCTAAAATAGGAATTGAATTTAGAGATCTTGATTCGGCAGATAGAATAAAGCTTCAAAGAAATACAGGTATATGTGTGGATGTTGTATATGAAAACTCTCCGGCTTTTTTCGCTAATCTTTCAAGAGGCGATGTGATTATTGAAATCAACGGCGAAAATATTCTTAATGTTGATACTTATCGTTCTGTTACTTCAAAATTGTCTGCAGATGATTCTGTGGAAATAAAATATATCCGTAACGGAAAAGAGGAAAAGGCTGAATTCAAGATTTTTTAGTTTCAAGAAGATTTTTACTATGAAAAAACTGATTTCACTTTTTACTTTGCTGTTTATTTGTTTTATATTATTTTCTTGTGCAAGTGGAACGGCTTTTGTTACTGGCAAAAAGAGGCCTTATGTAAATCCTGACAGGATTTCTATATATACAGAGCCTCCAGAAGATTATGAAGTCATTGGAATTGTTTCTGCTTCTAGTGATTCAGGTTTTACAGATCAGGGCAGTTTAAACTATGCGATTGCGGAACTGAAAAAACAGGCTGGAAAAATTGGAGCCAATGGAATTATTCTGGAAAGCATTTCTAAATCAAATTCAGGAGGCTCATTTGTCGGCAATGTCTTTGTTGCTGATTCTGCACAGAATGTTACTGGAAAAGCAATTTATATTCTAAAATAAACTGTTTAGTGTTATTTTGCCAATTCACTGTGCTGGTGGTATAATATTCGCACTTTATCAGAAGGAGTAAATATGAAATTATCAAGAAAATCAAAGGTCGTATTGGTTTTGCTTATGGTTGCGGCCTCTGCTTGTTTTGCTCAGAAATGGAAAAGTCTTGTAAAAGGCATTGAAGGAAGAGTGGGCGGAAAGAACAATTCACAGCAGACAACTGAATCAGCTGGAAAAGAAGATATGCCTAACTTGCCTGGTTTTAATACGAATGTTGACACAGGTCCACGCAATATAAAGAACTATAAATCAAAAAGACCAGCCAAAATTCCAAATGAGCCTTATCTTCAGGAAATGGCGAAAAAGAATGATAATGCAGAAAAGGCTCTAAAGAAAGAAGATTTTAAAAGAGCGTATGAGCTTTTTAATACACCTATTAAAGCTAAAGCCACAGAAAAAATATATGATGATTATGATGGCTACATGGCAATGATGGACTGGGAAAGAGATCTTTCAAGTTGGATTCATTCCTTTTATGAAGATCCAAATTATCAGGGAGAAAAATAATCTCATTTGGCTTTTTCATAAAAATCTAAAAATAAATGCCGTGCTGGAAAATGCGTTTAAATGCAAAATCCGGCACGGCTTTTTTTCTGTAAAAACTTTCACGGAAATAATATTCTATTCCAGCAGTCTTCCTGCCTTGTAGGATTCTTCAAGATAACTTGGGTTTTGATAGTAAAGGTCTGTGTTGAAGTTTGAAATTTGGTCGCTTATAAACGAATTGAACAGCTTGATTAAAGTTTCTTCTTCTGTTCCTGGAGCGGCAAGGTCTTCTATCATTATGCAGTAAAGTTTTCCTATGTCCTGAAATCCGGGCAACGTGTACTTGCAGTTTTTTACAGTTTCAAAGTCGCCATCTGGAATTTTGTAGTCCCTGATTATTTCATCGCTTACTTGCTCAAACGAGAGGCAGTGATTTACAGGTGCGGCATAGAGCTGCTTGTGAACACCTTTTTTTCCAAGCGCATTGACAACAGTTCTGCGGCGGTTCTTTGTTTTTCTGGCAATAAATTCAATCAGCGCACAAACATAAAAAAAATCATTCCTCTGTTCTTCGGTCATATACAATCTCGCTTTTTTTGAAATTAAGGCAGTTTAATGCCGACAATGTATGGAAGCTTATTTGGTGCGTAGGATGCTTGAATTCTGCAAGCACCCAAAACTGTTTTTTTGTAATTGTGCCTTTTATAAAATCGTTAACGTAATTCCAAACTGTGTCGTTTGCCATCGGTCCTTCTATAATATCGTAATTGTGAGTTTTTCCGCTTCGGCAATGAATTCAAGCCATTCATCATTCATTTCATCGAATTTTAAAATTGAAAGAGATTCATCGGCAGTATAATCAAAAAAAATTATTACAGGCTTTTCATTGTTTCTGTTTGCCCAGCGAACGGCTTGCTTCCAGTTGTTTGTGCAATAAAATCCCCATGAAAAATCTTTTGTGTATAAACTTTTTCGGATTTCTGGAAACTGCACAATTTCTTTGCCTGCATGATATAAGATGCTTTTATTCATTGCTAGATATTTTTCCTCTTTTTACTTTTTGGGTTGTGGTCATTTCGAGGGGCTGTTCTAGCATTGTGATTTTTGAGATGCGGGCGTAAGGCTGAAGCTCCTTGTTTACTTTTGAGATTATTTTTTCAATTTCTGATTTTACTGATTCGTCTAGCGGAGAAGCTTCTCTGTTTATACTCAGTCTTGCAAAAAGGTCGTCGCTGGCATAGACAAGGGCTTCGATTTGTTCGCTTTTTGTTGCTTTGTCTGCAATGTAGCCGCGCACTGTGATTTGTGCTATGTCTGTAAAAAGCTGGAATGCGTTTTCAATTTCTTCCGGATAAACGTTTTTGCCGCCTTCTGTAACAATCATGTTTTTTACGCGTCCTGCAAGAATAAGGTAGCCTTCGCTGTCTAGATTTCCAAGATCGCCGGTTTTAAAGAATCCGTCTGGAGTAAAAACTTTTGCGGTTTCTTCTTCCATGTTGTAGTAGCCTTTAAAAACCATCGGACCTTTTACCGCTACTTCTCCGATTCCATCCGCAGAAGGCTCAAGAATTTTCATTTCCATGTACGGAAAGAAATACTGACCGACACTTTCAATTTTAAAGCGGCTTATCGGGTTCAATGCGATAATCGGGCTTGTTTCTGTAAGTCCGTAGCCTTGCACAAAGTCGATACCCATTTCGTTGTAGATTTTGAACACGCTTGAAGCAAGAGGTCCGCCGCCACAGATTGCAATTCTTAGCGACTGAATATTTGCTTGTTTTAGCACGCTTTTAAAAAGTGTCTTGCCGGGATTTACTTTGAAAACTTTTTTTATTATGTAGGAAATCCACATCATGGCATGGATTGCGCCGTTTACAAGCGGGCCTTTCGCCTTGATTCCTTTCATTATTCCTGAGAGCAGCTTATTGAACAAAAGCGGAACGCCAAGCAGCATTGTGATTTGTCCTTCGCGAAGTTCTTTCATTAGCCGGGAAACAGCCATGCTTTTTCCGAATACGATTTCAGCTCCTACGGAAAGGCTTTCTATGAAAACCGCCTGCATTGTGTAAGCGTGATGAATCGGAAGGAGCGCGTAAAAAACATCAGTTGAAAAAATGTCCATGCGGGTCTGCGCGATATATGCATCGCTTACAAGATTTTTGTGGGTGAGCATTACGCCTTTTGGATTTCCTGTTGTTCCGCTTGTAAAAAGAATTGCCGCAAGATCATCTTCTTTTGCGCTTCGGAAATCATGTTCAATTGAATTGGGCTTTAAGCTGTAAACGTATTTTTCTGGAAACTTAGGGCTGAGCGAATAAACTTTGTATTCAGCATTTTGTGCGTCAAAGGTTGGAAACTTTTCTTCATCAACAAAAAAAAATTTTGGCTTGGCTGTGTTCAAAAGATTTTTGATTTCCTCTTCATGGAGAGCGTAATCTATAGGACAGATTGTAGCTCCGGCGGCAAGAGATGCGAGGAATACAAGTCCCCATTGTGGAGAGTTTTTTCCGCTTACTGCGATTCTGTCTCCTTTTTGAATTCCTTTTTCTGTAAGCCAGGAAGCAAGTTCCTTGACTTTTTGTTCTACCTGTGAATATGAAAGAGTGTTTTTTGAGCCGCCTTCGCCTTCAAAATCTGTAAAGCAAGGTCTTTCTGGAAATCGCTTTGTTGTTATAAAAAACATTTCGGGAACTGTTGGCCATTCTCCTGAAAAGTCGCTGTCTTTGTATTTGCTTAAAAAATCCCAAGGTGTCTTTGTGGTTGTCTGCATAGTCTATTCTCCAGAAAATAAGAGTAATTTATAATGATATATTCTATCACGAAATATGGTTTATTTAAAACAAAAAACGGCCGCAACCGTTTATTGGTCGCAGCCGCATTTCTAGCTTTAAAGTTTGGAATTGCTATTAGTACATTCCGCCCATTCCATCCATGCCCGCCTGTGGAGCAACTGGTGCTGGAGGTTCAGGAATATCTGTGATAGCGCATTCTGTTGTGAGCAGCATTCCAGCTACAGAAGCAGCATTCTGGAGAGCGCATCTTGTAACTTTTGCCGGGTCGATGATTCCAGCTTCCATCATGTTTACCCATTCGCCTGTAGCGGCATTGTAGCCAACACCTTTCTTTTCTGCCTTTGCCTTATCAGCAATTACAGCTCCGTCTACACCTGCGTTTTCTGCAATCTGGCGAATAGGCTCTTCCAAGGCTCTCTTTATAATCTGGAAACCAACTTTTTCATCTCCAGTAAGATTTTCTTTTTCCGCGTCAAGAACTTTGCTTGCTTCGATGAGTGCAAGTCCTCCGCCTGAAACAATTCCTTCTTCCAAGGCCGCTCTTGTTGCTGCGAGAGTATCTTCAACACGGAATTTCTTTTCCTTCATTTCTGTTTCTGTGATTGCACCGATGTTGATTACAGCTACACCGCCAGAAAGTTTTGCAAGGCGTTCCTTGAGTTTTTCCTTGTCGTAGTCAGAAGTTGACTTTTCAATCTGATTCTTGATTTCTGCAACACGGTCAGCGATTGCCTTTTTGTCTCCGGCTCCATCAACCAAAGTTGTGTTGTCCTTGTCGATTTTTACAGATTTAACCTGTCCAAGGTCTGCAAGTTCTGTTGATTCAAGCTTAAGTCCAAGGTCTTTTGTGATTACTTTTCCGCCTGTGAGGATTGCGATGTCCTGAAGCATTTCCTTTCTTCTGTCGCCGAATCCTGGAGCTTTTACAGCGCAGCATTTGAGAGTTCCGCGGATTGAGTTTACAACCAAAGTTGCAAGAGCTTCACCGTCAAGGTCTTCAGAAATAATGATTAAAGGCTTTCCTGTCTGGGCAACTTTTTCAAGAACAGGAAGAAGATCTTTCATTGTGCTGATTTTTTCGTCATAAATAAGGACGTAAGCATCGTTGTAGTTTACTTCCATGCGCTCGCGGTCATTTACAAAGTAAGAAGAAATATATCCACGGTCGAACTGCATTCCTTCTACAGTTTTTACAGTTGTATCCATGTTCTTGGATTCTTCAACTGTGATGACGCCGTCTTTTCCGACTTTTTCAATTGCGTCTGCAAGGATTTTACCAATTTCAGGGTCGTTGTTTGCAGAAATTGTGGCTACGTGAGTAATATCTTCGTTGCCTTTTACTGCGCGGCTGTTCTTTTTTACTTCTTCAACTGCGATTGCTGTCGCTTTGTCGATTCCGCGTTTGATTTCAATTGGTGTCATTCCTGCTGAAACTGCCTTGAGTCCTTCGCGTACAATTGCATAGGCAAGAACTGTTGCTGTTGTTGTTCCGTCTCCTGCTACATCGTTTGTCTTTGAGGAAACTTCGCGTACAAGCTGTGCTCCCATGTTTTCAAATGGATCTTTAAGCTCGATTTCTTTTGCAACTGAAACACCGTCTTTTGTGATTGTTGGTGCGCCGTATTTTTTGTCAAGCATAACCAAGCGTCCGCAAGGTCCTAATGTTACTTTTACTGCGCGGGCAATCTGCTCAACTCCGCTCAGCATTTTTTTGCGTGCATCTTCGCTGTAAACTAACTGTTTAGCCATGATTCTAACTCCTATTTTTATTGACTGTCTTGAAAAATCTAAAGACAGCTTAAAAATTTTATTTTATTGTAAATAAAGATACTAAAAATTATAAAAATCGACAATATTTTTTTTATTAAAACTTTTCTAATTTTGTTTATTTATCCTTATAATATAGAAGAAAGTTGGTGTTTTTTAGAATAATTTATATTTTTTTTGTAAATCACTTGATATTTTTTATAATTGTATTATAATCATAATTGTAATAATTACAAATTATTAAATCGGGAATTGGACTGTCATTTTTGGCAATTGCATAAAAAAAAGCAATGGTCTATAATGCTTCCAGTTATTATAGTTGAATTTTTCAATGCAAAGAGGTTTTGAAATGAACATGAGAGCTGAATGGGAAGGTTTTAACCCAAAAGGTTTGTGGACAAGCGAAGTCAATGTTCGCGATTTTATTCAGGCTAACTATACTCAGTATAGCGGAGATGAGTCATTCTTGGCTGGACCTACAGCTGCCACAAGCAAGTTGTTCGATGAGCTCCAGAAGTTACAGAAAGCTGAGCATAATAAGAAATGTGTTGGTCTTGACGGAAAGGAAAGATCAGGCGTTCTTGATTTGGATACAGACGTTGTTACTAGCCTTACAGCTCATCAGGCTGGATATATTTGCCCGGAAGGAAAAGAACTTGAGCAGGTTGTAGGTCTTCAGACAGACAAGCCTCTTAAGAGAGCGTTTATGCCTTATGGCGGAATCAGAATGGCTGAGCAGTGTCTTGAAATGTACGGTTACAAGCCAAATCCTGAGCTCCACAGAGTTTTCACAGAATATCATAAAACTCACTCAGACGCTGTATTTGAAGTTTATACTCCAGAAATCAGAAAAGCCCGCAAGGCTCACATTCTTACCGGTTTGCCTGATACTTATGGTCGCGGACGCATTGTAGGAGACTACCGCCGTGTTGCTCTTTACGGTATTGATTATCTCATCCAGTGCAAGGAGCAGGACAAGGCTAACTGCGGAAACGGCACAATGACAGATGATGTTATCCGTCTCCGTGAAGAAATTTCTGAGCAAATTAAGGCTCTCAAGGGAATCAAGGCAATGGCTGCGATTTACGGATATGATATTTCAAATCCTGCAAAGAATGCAAAAGAAGCTTTCCAGTGGCTTTATTTTGGCTACCTTGCCGCAATCAAGACACAGAACGGTGCTGCAATGTCTGTAGGACGCATTTCTACATTCCTTGACTGCTACATTGAGCGCGACTTGAAGAAAGGAATCCTTACAGAAGAAAAAGCACAGGAACTTGTTGACCATATTGTTATGAAGTTCCGCATGGTTCGCTTTGCACGTATTGAATCTTACAACCAGCTTTTCTCTGGCGACCCGATTTGGGCTACATTGGAAGTTGCGGGTCTCGGTCAAGATGGACGCGACATGGTTACAAAGAACGACTACCGCTTCCTCCACACATTGGAGAACATGGGACCAAGCCCGGAGCCAAACATGACAGTTCTCTATTCAAAGAGACTTCCAGAAAACTTCCGCCGCTATGCCGCAAAGATTTCTATTGACACATCTTCAATTCAGTATGAAAACGACGATGTAATGCGCCCAATCTGGGGAGATGACTACTCAATCTGCTGTTGTGTTTCTGCAACTCAGACAGGAAAAGAAATGCAGTTCTTTGGTGCGCGCGCAAACCTTGCAAAAGCACTTCTTTATGCAATCAACGGCGGAAAAGACGAGCCTGCAGGTCTTACACCTGGAGTTCAGGTTGGTCCGGAATTCGCTCCAATCACTTCTGATTATCTTGATTATGATGAAGTTATGCGCAAGTACGATGCTATGCTTGAATGGCTTGCAAGTCTTTATGTAAATACATTGAACGCAATCCATTATATGCACGACAAGTACTACTATGAGGCTGCCGAGCTTTCTCTTGAAGACACAAATCTTAAGAGAACATTTGCAACTGGAATCGCAGGATTCAGCCACGTAGTTGACTCACTTTCTGCAATCAAGTATGCAAAGGTAAAAGTAATCCGTGATGAAAGCGGACTTGCAAAGGACTTTGAAATTGAAGGCGACTTCCCACGCTACGGACAGGATGATGACCGCGCGGACGAAATTGCAACATGGCTTCTTAAAACTTTCATGTCAAAGATTGAAAAGAACCACACATACCGCGATGCTGAGCCTACAACTTCTATTCTTACAATTACTTCAAACGTTGTATACGGAAAGGCAACAGGCGCACTTCCAGACGGACGCAAAGCCGGGGAGCCATTCTCTCCTGGAGCTAACCCTTCTTACGGAGCTGAAACAAAAGGTCTTATCAAGTCTTTGAACTCTGTTGCAAAAGTTCCTTACAAATATGCTTTGGACGGAATTTCAAATACACAGACAATCAACCCGAATGCTCTTGGACACGATGAGAATGAGCGCATTTCTAACCTTGTAAACGTTTTGGACGGATACTTTGATCAGGGAGCACACCACTTGAACGTTAACGTGTTTGGAGTTGAAAAACTCAAGGACTGCCAGGCTCATCCTGATAAGCCAGAATATGCAAACTTCACAGTTCGTGTTTCTGGTTATGCAGTTCGCTTTATCAACCTTACAAAGGAACAGCAGGACGATGTTATTGCCCGCACTTGCCACGCAAGCCTCTAATGCTGACTTTTAAGACTGTATAAAAACGGCCGCTTTTGGTTTTCCAAAGGCGGCTTTTTTGTTCTTGCTGAAATTTGAATGTAGAAAATTCCTTTTATTGAGAATTTTTACTGCTTTTTATTTTTTCTACAGTTTCTTCAATTGAAAAGCACTGGGCGTATCTGTTTTTCCATATAAAATCATTGTAATATTTGTAACTTTGTTTTCCTGTCATAAAGAAATTGTCAAAGCTTGTGTTTGTGTTCTGAGGCACAATTATTGTGAAGCCATGCTCAAACCCACATTTTATCGCTGCGTCAATGCAATATTCAGTCTGAAGTCCTGCAACTATTATTGTTGTTTCTTTTTTTGCGAATAAATATTCTAGCAGTCCTGTGTCTTTAAATGGACTGTTTGCAGTTTTGTCAAAAACTTTTTCTTCCGGTTTAGGTTTAAAAGGCTCGTAGATTTCAAATCCTTCAGTTCCTTTTGAAAGTTCTGTGCCTGGACCATCATCATGTCTTGTAAAAATAACTTCGACATTGTTTTTTCTTGATTCTGAAATTAAAAGCAAAATGTTTTTTTTAAACTGTTTAAAGTTATACAAATTTTTGTTTGTTATTGCTTTTTGCGTGTCAATTATCAGTAGAATCATGCTTATAAATTTCCAAAGAGATTTTATTTTTTTAGCGTTGGCTTAAAATTCCATATCCAGCTCGACCGGGCAGTGGTCGCTTCCGGGAATCTCCGTGTGGATTTTCGCGCCGGTCATCTTGTCCTTTATGCTGTCGGAAACGAGGAAATAGTCGATCCGCCAGCCTGTGTTCTTTTCGCGGGCGTGGAATCTGTACGACCACCAGCTGTAGACTCCGGCGGTGTCGGGGTAGAAGTGGCGGAAGCTGTCCGTGAATCCTGACGAAAGCAGCTCTGTCATTTTTCCGCGCTCCTCGTCCGTGAATCCGGCGTTTCGGCGGTTCGTCTTGGGATTCTTGATGTCGATTTCCTCGTGGGCGACGTTCATGTCTCCGCAGATAATCACGCCTTTTTTAAGGGCGAGCGTTTTTAGATACGCGCGGAAGTCGTCCTCCCATTTCATTCTGTATTCAAGGCGGCGAAGCTCGTCCTGAGAATTCGGCGTGTAGACCGTCACAAGAAAAAATTTCTCGTATTCAAGGGTGATTACGCGGCCTTCCGTGTCATGCTCTGCGATTCCGATTCCGTAGCTTGCGGAAATAGGCTCATGCTTTGTGAAAACCGCTGTTCCTGAGTAGCCTTTTTTTTCGGCGTAGTTCCAGAACTGATGATAGCCTGGGAGCTCCATCTGAATCTGCCCGGCCTGGAGCTTTGTCTCCTGCAGGCAGAAAAAATCCGCGTCGAGCGAGCCGAACGCCTCCATAAAGTTTTTTCCCATCACGGCGCGAAGTCCGTTCACGTTCCACGAGATGAATTTCATATTCTGTTCCTTTTTTATTTTTTGTAGAATCCGTTTTCACATTTTGAGAATGCGTATCCGCAGATGATTACTTCCGCGTTGTCTGCCAGTTCCTTGATTTTTTCAGTATTCAATTTTCACTTCCTTTATCGGGGCTAGAAATTCTTTTTCATTAAAATGCAAATCTTTCAGAATTGGAATCAGGTCGATGTATTCTTCTGTGAGACCGAGTTTTTTGTAGTCCGCGGTTACAACCAGATAGCCTGAATCCCATTTTTTGACTTCTGTGTATTTTTTCAGCGCGGCTGAGGTTCTGAATCTTATGCTGTGGTTCTTAAAAGTGAATGATGTGTATTTTCCGCAGCTGCTCAGAACCGCATAATCCGGCGTTTTTGGTGTTTCCATGGTTTCATAATACTACATCGTTTTTTTTCAGTCTATAAAGCGGGGAGGGGATGGAAAAATGGGCTAAATGAAAAAAAATTAACAAAAATTTATAAAAGTACTTGACAAATCCCGGGGGGGGTACAATAGAGACTGCTGAATTTTTTTCAGCGTAATCTATTTTTTAAGGAGTGAACTTATGAGAAAGTTTGCTAAAATTTCAGCTGTATTGGCTGCTATGGTACTTGCGCTTGCATTCGTAGGCTGTAAGGATGACGACGACGATGATGACGATCCGAGTGTTGTTACAGCGTGGTATAGCGCAGAAGATGGTGCTACAGAAACTGTTTATTTCTATGATGATAGCACATTTAAATTGGAAGCTACAATGAACAAAGTAACTATGGTAGGAGCTACAGGCACTTATTCTGGCGACACTACTAAAGACGGTAAAATAAAGATGACTATAAAAAAGATTTTTGATGAAAAAACAAACGGTCTTGTTGATTGTCCTGCTTCAGAGGCTGAAGGTTATGCTACAATTAACGGCAATGTTTTAACGGTGCTTGGTGATGCCGAAGAGGATAATGAAGTTTTTATAAAGAAATAGTTTCTTTGCATAATTAGCTTAGCCTTTGCCCCCGGAAAAGTTCCGGGGCTTTTTTTTTGCCGCTGACATGCCGCTTGATAAATGCTAAACTCTTTCCAATAATTAAATAAACTAGACTGCCGCGGGTTGGACTGCGGAAGGAGTAATATGCAAGGATATATTCATCAGCTGGAATCTTTTGGTTCTGTGGACGGACCGGGCGTTCGCTTTATAATCTTTTTTTCAGGCTGTCCTTTAAGATGCAAATATTGCCACAACCCGGACACTTGGGACATGGCAAAGGGCAAGCTTTACACTGCGGATGAGCTTTTAAATGAAGCTTTGAGTTGCAAGGCTTATTGGGGCGCAAAAGGCGGAATCACGGTTTCTGGCGGAGAGCCTTTAATGCAGCTTGATTTTTTGCTTGAGCTTTTTACAAAGGCAAAGGAAAAAGGAGTCAACACTTGCATCGACACTGCCGGTGGTCCGTTCACAAAAGAAGGCGACTGGTTTGAAAAATTCAAAAAGCTTATGGAAGTTACAGACATTCTTCTGATGGACATTAAGCACATTGATGAAGAGGAACATATAAAGCTTACCGGTCGCACTGGAAAAAATATAATTGAAATGTTCCGCTATCTTGACGAAATTAAAAAGCCAATCTGGATTCGCCATGTTCTTGTTCCGGGCATTACAGACAATGATGAATATCTTTTGCGCACAAGAGATTTTATCCGCACACTTTCGAATGTTCAGCGTGTGGAAATTCTTCCTTACCACGGACTTGGCGCAATGAAATACAAGGACCTTGGCATTGACTACGTTTTAAAAGATACAGAAAGTCCTTCCGCGGAACGTGTGGCAAATGCGAAAAAAATCCTTGAATGCGAAAAATACGACGGCTGGAAAAAGTAATTTTATTGAAAATTCAGATTGACAAAACAACTGATTTTGTTTAAGTTAGTCCTTGTAAACAAAAGTTAGCTTAAGCTAATAACATCTAGCTTTGTTTAACTTTTTGTTCGAGGAGTATCTATGAAAATCAATTTTAAGGGTGCTGTTGCTTTTGCCACGGCCTCTTTACTTTCTGTTTCCGCATTTGCACAGACTGTGGAATTCACAAACGAACTTTCTTCTGACGTTACAGCAATCAGAAAAGGAAAAGTTTACAATGGCGGTGAAGACGAAACAACAAAGGACTTTGCCGGACTTGAAGAAAATGTTGTTGCGACTTTCACTTCAGAAAAAGTAGATGCAGAGCTTGATGTTACTTTCATTCTTGACGACTGGAACGACAGAAACTTTGGTTTTGCTTGGGACGATGTAAGCTGGTTCGTTGAATACCGCCCAGTTGAAATGGTTGCCCTTGGATTCCATGAAGATGTTTGGCTTGAAGGTTCTTACCTCCCGATATACGATGACAATGTTGCTTTGGGAAATCTTGGTTCAGAAGGATTCACTGTTGCTGTAACACCAATTGAAGGTCTTAAGCTTGCAGTTACAGTTCCGTTTGGTGGCGAGGACAACGTAAATTATTTCACTAGCAAAGATGAAAATGATGACACTGTAAATCTTAACATTGGATTCGGCGCAGAATATGCTTTTGAAGAAATGTTCACAATTGGAGCCGCAGTTTCAAATGTTTCAGACAGCGACAACCGTGGCTTTGGTGTTTACGCAATGGTAAAGCCTCTTGCCGAACAGGATTTTTTAATCCGCGCAGGTTATGCTTATAGCAAAGCACAGGATGATATTGAAGAAGACGGCGAGGTTGTTGGAAAAGCTTATAATTCAGGATTTGATGATTTGAGCATTTCTGAAGATTTCGGCGTATTCGGAAAGAGCCTTTTGAATGTTTCTGTTGAATATTCTCTTGATGCTTTGAGTTTTTCTGCGGAAACACTTTTCAATACAGATGACAAAAATTCAGAATACGATATGTACTTTGCGGCTTGTGTAGGCTATGAGCTTTCAGAATCCTTGAGTGCGGATGTTACAGGAAAATTCTTGTTTGACAAAACTTCAGACGGAGCAGAACCTGTAATCGGTGTAAATCCTAATGTTGCATATACTTTCGGAAACCATACATTCTCTGCTGGCTTGAACTACGAAACTTGCGACGGAGATTCATTTATTTCAATTCCGCTTTCCTGGAGCTATTCTTTCTAATTTAATGAATTTAAATTAAGAAATTTTTTATGCCGTTTGCCCAGTAAAATTTTTGCTAGGCAGGCGGCATTTTTGTTTTGTTGAAAATTTGCTTTGCGCATGGTAGAATCTTTTGAATGGGCGAAAACGACGATGTTCTGACAGAAATTATTCCTTTTATTCAGGATTTGATTCCGGGAATTCCTGCCGCTCTTGTTTTGTTTTTGACAAAGGTTGCTTTTTTTATTTTTGTCTGCAACTTGTTTGCTTTTATTGTCTTTGGTCTTGCTCTTCATTTTAAAAGAAGAATTTCAGCGAAAAGATATTTAAAGAATCTTCCAGTTTCAAAAGACTTGGAAAAAATCGAGCCTGAGCTTAGAAAAAAACTTTTTAACCTTGTGCGTCAATGCGTTGTTCTTGGGTCTGTAATTGATTCTTATACAAACAGAAAATCAAATTCAAAAAAAGTCAGCATGATTGTATTTAGTCTTTTAAAAGACAAGGAGCCTTTGGAGCGGATTCTTTTTTATGCAGCGGCAATGGTTTACGATGCTGGTTATTTGGAATTCAAGCAGTCGCTTTTTCATTCGGAAGTTTTAAGCAGAAAAGAAGAAATTTTTTTGCGCACTCATGTTGCAAGAGGACTTTTTCAGCTTGATTTTGTTCCGTATGAATATAAAAGCATATTTTGGGAAGCGGTGTTTTTTCATCATGAAAATCAAAATGGAACTGGATTTCCAGACGGACTTAATGGAGATAAAATTCCTTATGTGGCGCGTCTTATTCATTTGACGGAAGATTACGTTTCTCTTGTGCGGCAGGACGGATATAAAAAATCTTTGTCCAGAAAAAAAGCGTTGGACGAGCTGAAAAAAGTTTCATTTAAATATGACCCGGAGCTTCTTCTGCTTCTTGAAAAAATTTTGCTTACGCGTAAAAAATAAAAGTTAGTTGAGCTGCTGTTTTCGAAAATTGCAATTTTTAAAAGTAACTTGTATACTTAAAATTATTATGGAAGATAAATTAAATATAAAAAATTCTTTGCTTGAGCGGTTTTTGAAATATGTAAAAATTTGGAGCGAAAGCGATTCTCAGAAAGCTGATTCTGGAATTATGCCCAGCACTTCCGGTCAGAACGAAATGGCTTCTGTTTTGTGCGCTGAATTAAAATCGCTTGGACTTGAAAATGTCCAGACAACGGAGCATTGCTATACTTATGGAATTCTTCCTGCGAACGGTTCCGCGGAATCTTCAATTTGTCTTCTTGCACACATAGATACTTCTGAAGAAGTTTCCGGAAAAAACGTAAATCCAAAGATTCACAAAAACTATTCAGGTGGAAAAATTATTCTTTGCGGCGCAGAACTTGATCCGCAAAAAGATTCAGCACTTTCTCTTGCTGCAAAAAATGTCGAAACAATTATAACGGGCGACGGAACAACATTGCTTGGTGCGGATGATAAAGCCGGCGTTGCGGAAATTGTTTCGTGCCTTGAATATCTTTTTAGCCATTCGGAACTAAAGCATCCTGCGATTGAAGTTATTTTTTCCCCGGATGAAGAAACAGGACACGGCATGGATAAAGTTCCGCTTGAGCTTTTAAAGTCAAAATGCGCTTACACTGTGGACGGCGGAAATATCGGCGAGCTTGAAACAGAATGTTTTAATGCGTTCAGGAGCGACGTTGTGTTCAAGGGAAATGCGACTCACACTGGAACTGCGCGTGGTACAATGGTAAACGCAATCAGCATGGCTTCATCCTTTGTTTCAAATCTTCCTGCTGGAGAACGCCCGGAAACAACAGACGGCAGGCAAGGATTTTTTGCGCCGATTTCAATTGAAGGTTCTATAGAAGAATCAAAGGTTTCTCTTTTGCTCCGCGATTTTTCTGCGGATGGAATGGAAAAAAGAAAATCTACGGTTGAGCTTCTTGCAAAAGCTGTTTCTGAGCTTTTTGGAGGAAAGGCTGAAGTTTTGCACACGCAGCAATATTTGAACATGAAAGAAAATCTGGACAAGAATCCAAAAGTCGCAGAGAGGCTTATTTCAGCATATAAAGCAAGCGGAATCGAGCCGGTTTTTACTCCGATTCGTGGTGGCACTGACGGTTCCAGGCTTACGGAAATGGGAATTCCTTGCCCGAATATTTTTACAGGCGGACACAATTTTCATTCGCGCAATGAATGGGCTAGCCTTGACCAGATGATAAAAGCAGTTGAAGTTCTAGTTCATCTTTGCTGTGGTGAAGATTTTCCGCAGATAATATTTTGCCCAAATTGAAATTCATTCAAAATCTGTTTATAATTGCGCTATGTATGAATATAGAATAGAAGGCGGTTTTCCGATAAAGGGAACTATAAAAGCAAGCGGAAACAAAAATGCGGCTCTTCCTTGCATTGCGGCTTCCTTGCTTACTTCCGAAAAAGTTATTTTACGAAATATTCCAGAAATTGAAGATACAGGCGTTATGCTTTTGATCTTGCAGTCGTTTGGCGCAAAAGTTGAAAAGCTTTCTGAAAATGCGTGGGAAATAAATGCTTCTGAAATATCACGCAATGATATTCCTCCCGAACTTAGCAAGAAAATCCGCGCTTCAATTCTTTTTGCAGGACCTTTGCTTGCCCGCACTGGAAAAGCTATAATGCCGCCTCCTGGTGGAGATGTCATTGGCCGCCGCCGTCTTGACACTCATTTTCTTGCGCTTGAGGAGCTTGGCGCGCGTGTTTCAATAGATAGAAAATTTGAGTTCAGCGCGAATAAGCTTGTTGGCTCTGATATTTTCCTTGACGAAACTTCTGTTACTGCCACAGAAAATGCTGTTATGGCGGCTGTTCTTGCGGAAGGTTCAACAGAAATTACAAATGCGGCTAGCGAGCCTCATGTTCAGGATTTATGCAATATGCTGAATGCAATGGGCGCAAAAATTTCAGGAGTCGGATCAAATATTTTAAAGATTGAAGGTGTTAAAAAACTCAAGGGCTGCGATTTTTCGATTGGTCCGGATTTTATGGAAATAGGTTCGTTCATTGGACTTGCTGCCGCCACTCATGGCTCTATAAAGATTGAAGGAATCCGTGTAAATGATTTGCGTCCGCTGCGGATTTCTTTTAATAAACTTGGAATCCGCTGGGATATTGAAGAGGATGTTCTTACAGTTTCTGCAGATCAGGAAATGAAAGTGAACACAGATTTAGGCGGAATGATTCCAAAAATTGATGACAGTCCTTGGCCGGGATTTCCGCCGGATTTAACTTCGATTATGACAGTTGTTGCAACCCAGGTTGAGGGAACTGTTTTGATTTTTGAAAAAATGTTTGAAAGCCGAATGTTCTTTGTGGACAAGCTTATAAGCATGGGCGCGCGCATTACACTTTGCGATCCTCACCGTGCAGTTGTCGCTGGTCCAAGTTCTCTTCATGGCGAGCATCTTGTTTCTCCTGATGTCCGTGCTGGAATGGCAATGGTTATTGCGGCTCTTTGCGCCCGTGGAGAAAGCCGGATTAGCAATGTGTATCAGATTGAACGCGGCTACGAAAACCTTGTGGAACGCTTAAAATCCCTTGGCGCGCATATAGAAAAAATAGATGTCGCTTAATGCCTTGTTGAAATATAAATAAAAAAAGAATAATCTATGATGCTAATAGTATAGAATTTCGAGGAATTGAAAATGGCAGTTGATGAAAAATTACAGACAATACGCCACAGTTGTGCGCACGTAATGGCAGAAGCGGTTTTGAATCTTTTTCCGGGAACAAAAATTGCAATCGGTCCTGCAATAGAAAATGGTTTTTATTACGATTTTGATTTTCCAGAGGGACACAAAGTCTGCGCGGAAGATTTTGCTTCAATAGAAAAAGAAATGCGCAAAATTATTTCTGGTAACCATGATTTTATCCGCAAAGAAGTTTCAAAGTCAGAAGCGCTTGAGCTTTTTAAAGATCAGCCTTACAAAGAAGAGCTTATAAAGGAGCTTCCAGAAGGCGAAGTTATAACAACTTATGAGCAGGACGGCTATCTTGATTTGTGCCGCGGTCCTCATGTTGCGAATACAAAGGAAATAAATCAGCAGTCATTTAAACTTATGAGTATTGCCGGAGCTTATTGGAAAGGAGACGTAAAACGTCCGATGCTTACACGCATTTACGCAGTTTGCTTTTACAAGCCGAATGATTTAAAAGATTATATTACGATGCTTGAAGAGGCGGACAAACGCGATCACCGCAAACTTGGCGTGCAGCTTGATTTGTTCCATCTTGATCCGGAAGATCCAGGTCAGATTTTCTGGCATCCGAATGGCTGGACAATGTACGTAACTTTGCAGGACTATATGCGCGAAAAAATCCGTAAAGACGGTTATATGGAAGTAAATACACCGGCTATAATGCCTCGCAGTTTGTGGGAGCGTTCCGGGCACTGGGGACATTATCAGAAAAATATGTTCGTTACTGAAAGCGAAAAGCGTATGTTTGCAATCAAACCCATGAACTGTCCTGGCGCGCTTGAAATTTTCAATTCAAGAGTCCGCTCTTATAAAGATTTGCCTTTGCGTCTTGCGGAATTCGGGCATTGTGTTCGCAACGAGCCGAGCGGAACTTTGCATGGAATTATGCGTGTACGCGGATTTGTTCAGGACGATGCTCATATTATCTGTACAGAAGATCAGATTGAAAGTGAAGTTTCTAAATTCTGCCGTTTGCTTCTTGATGTTTATAAAGACTTTGGATTTGACAAAAATCTTCTTGTAAAACTTTCCACAATGCCTGAAGATCATGTTGGCGATTTGGAAACTTGGCAGCACGCAGAAAAAGCGTTGGCAGCGGCTTGCAAGTCAGCAGGAATGGAATATGAAATTCAGCCTGGCGAAGGCGCATTCTACGGACCTAAACTTGAGTTCACGCTTATTGACGCTCTTGGCCGTCAGTGGCAATGCGGAACAATTCAGCTTGACTATCAGCTTCCAAGCGCGGAGCGTCTTAACGCTGAATATATCGGTGCGGACAATCAAAAGCATCATCCTGTAATGCTTCATCGCGCAGTTCTTGGTTCTCTTGAGCGTTTCCTCGGAATTCTGATTGAAAATTATGCTGGTGTTTTCCCGGCTTGGCTTTCGTTTGAGCAGGTGGCGGTTGTTCCTGTTGCTCCGGAATTCAACGCTTATGCTGAAAAAGTTGCTGATGAACTTAAATCGCTTGGAGTGCGTGCAAATGCTTATACAGACGACAGCAACATGAAAAATAAAATCAAGAATATTTCAACGGAACACAGAACTCCATATATTCTTGTTGTTGGAGAAAAAGAGCAGGGAGAAAATTCCGTCACTTGCCGCTTTAGATTTTCATCCAAAATTCCGCAGAAAACATTTGCTCTCAAGGAATTTGAAGATTATGTTTTGGACAAAATCAGAACGCATTACAACGGAATTTAAAAATCTATAGAGAAAATTTTTTCTTCAGATAAAGTCAGGAAATCCGTAAGTGGAATAGAAAACCGTTTTGTTTTTCCGGCAGGCGAAACAAGCGAAAGTTCCACTGCGGATTTTTTTAGTTCCTGCGCAAGGTTTTCGCCGTAGACAACTGCGACTAAATCCTCGTATTCGTTGACAGTCATTTTTTCGCCTGTAAAAACCGGAGCCATAAGAAGGTCAAAAAAACTTTGTGTTTCTGAGGGAAGCGTTGAAGCCAAATTTTTTATATTTTCCGGGCTGAATTTTATTTTTAATGATTTTTCATTTTGAAACGCAAAACTAGAAAGGTTTCCAGTTCCAGAAATATTCAGCTTGGAAAATTCAGGTGATGAAATTTTTGCATTTTTGAATTCTGAATTTTCTAGGGCGGATTTTATTTTCTTTGTGTCGAAAATTATAAACTCGTTATTTGAATCAAGTCCGCCACTGGAATTAATTTCGCTTAGTCCGCTTGAAGCTTCTTTTATTGCGTTTGTAATTACTTCGCCTAAATCAATTTCAGCTGAAAGAGTCTGCATTCCGCTTTTTTCCGCTTTGACTTGAACCAAAGATGCGCAGCCTGTAAATGCAAGAAGTGCAAAAAGATAAAAGGTTGCACATATATATTTTGCTCTTTTCATATTATTGAAACAGCTTTTTGCTGGAAATGTTACTTTTTTTGTAGTCTTGCATTTTGTGTTTTTATGTTTTGAGCTTGTACTTTTGTGCGCGGAAGAATTCTTCCATATCCAAAGAAATGGTTTTTCCAAAAACGTTCACTAATCAATGTGAGTTGAACTCCTGTTTTTGGTCCGTCGCTTACTGCTGAAACGAAAACGCGCTTTCCGTTGAATTCAGTGATCGGTCCGCGGTAAACTCCGCAATAAAGTCCGATATGTGTTACGCGGTCAGAGTTCGGGTCGTTTTTAAAGAACATCAAGTCGCCTGGCTCTTTTTCCTTTGGGTCGATTTTTAGTATGCGGCTGCTGTTGTAAATTTCGTTTGCGGTGCGCGGAAGCTGAATGCCTGCTCCGTTTTTAACTGCATAATCTATGAATCCGCTGCAGTCGAATCCTGTTTCCGGATCTGTTCCGCCGTAAACATATTTTGTTCCTACAAGTGAAAGCGAATATGTTATGAGTTTTTGTCTTCTTTCTGAAACTTTCGGGGCTGCAAAGATTCCCTGAATAATTATAAGGGAAAAAATAAAATAAAATGAAAGTTTGTAAATTTTGTGGTACATTTTCATAATAATACCTCGGAAGAAATTTAGTTTTAGCTTAAAGCATGTTCAAAAAAATAGTGCCATAATGATGAATTTTTTTCAAGAAGATAAAAGGATTTGACATCAGGGCAAAAGCATTATAAATAATTTAAGTAAAGTTTGAACGCAGGAACAGTTTCTGGGGCAAAAACACTCTGATTGCTGCGACCGTGTGAGCGGGCAATTCTATAGTTACTTTGCAACAATCAGCGTGTAGCGCATTATTG
>OIWT01001619.1_pt1 | contig 26080 bp, 33 predicted proteins | sample 1587701 | NCBI WGS metagenome assembly OIWT01 (sample SAMEA3888904, study PRJEB22519) | human gut metagenome | biome: human gut; feature: human-associated habitat; material: faeces | place: Denmark | collected 2009
ACTTCGTTGAGCGTCACTTTGGTAGTTTCCATCGTGAAGTGTGTTTGCCTGGGAATGCGTTGATGGACAAGATTGATGCGAAGTATGAGAATGGTGTGTTGAAGGTGTGCATTCCGAAGGAGAAGAAGGTTGAATCTGTTAAGAAGGCGATTACTGTAAACTAATCCCTGTTTGTTGCAACAAATCACATCACAGCTTAAAAGGCATCACGCAGACCCTTCTTAGCGCACGTGCAACCCTCATCGCTCTCGCGGTTGAACTTAATGTCCTGGTCATCGCCGTTCTTCACCAGCAGGTAGTCCTCACCGAACTCCATGGGAGCCTCCTGGTCCTGACCAATGAGAGCCTTGGTGTCGGCGAACGGATCCTCTCCCTGCTCGTCCTTGCAGTCCAGAGTGGTCACGTCGTACTCCTTGTTCAGCTCCAGAGGCTCCGAGCACTTGTAGCTGGCGATCACCTGCTCGTTGGCGAACAGCATCGTGATCTTATCGGCGGTGATCACCATATCCTTCTTCTCGCTGTTCTTGGCCTTCATCGCAGCGGTCATCGTGATCTTCGTCATCAGGTTCTCCTCCGTGCAGCCCTCGCCCATGTACACAGACACGGGGTACTGCATGTAGATGGGGTTCTTGTGCATCATGCCCAGGATCTTCATCGACGCCTGCATGCCAATGCCCATGGCGGACTGGCAGCCAGTGTTGTACATGCCGCAGAACTTGACGTCCTCTCTCACGGGAGCGGGCTTCGAGAACAGGAAGGGCTTGACGAAGTCCTTGGCGCAAGTGCAGCCAATGTCGCTCTGGCGGTTGAACACCAGAGGCTCGTCCTCGCCGATGGAGAGGGTGGTCTCGCTGAAGGTCATCTGCACGGGCTGGGCCACGCCGATCATCTCCTTCATGTCAGCGAACGGGTCCTTGCCCTCCTCGTCCTTGCACTTGATGGTGGTGATATCGTACTCAGTGTCCACCTTCAGGGGCTCCTCGCAGGTGATGGCAGAAGCAGCAGCCTCCATACCGAAGAGAACGGTCACCTTCTCCACAGTCAGCTCGACGTCCTTGGTGGCCTCGTTCTTCACCTTGAGGGCAGCGTTCAGCGTCACGCGCTCGGCCATCAGGCTGTCCGTGCACTTGTTGTCAACGTAGGCGGAGATCGTGTTCGCGACGTAGATGGGGTTCTTGTGCATCATGCCCAGAACCTTCATGCCCTGCTTCATGGAAATGATATCGACGGGAATGCACTCAGTCTCGTACGTTCCGCAGTACTTGATGTCCTCGTCGTACAGACTCTTGGCGGGAGTCATCGCGGAGCCCGACTTGTAAATGCGATTAATCTGGCTCATAACGGCCTTCTCCGTAGCGGCGGAGATGAAAGAGGCCATAGAGCAAGCAAACAGGAAAGCAATCAGAAGCGTACTCTTCATGGTAAAGAAATTGTGATGACGCGATCGCAAAAGAGTGGAAGTGAAAGAATCGGGTCAATTGGGTCAAAACCGAATCCGCTCTGACGTGTTTCCCGGTTTCATGGATAGGAGACAAAATAGCAAGCGCTGTATGCTGTCCGTTGCTTATTGGTGCTGTCAATCTCATTGGGAGTGGCGATTTGGGTCGATCCAATCGCCGCTCTCTAACCACCGTGCAAATACAGCAATCAATCGTTAATGTCTCCACGTCATCTCTCACGCTCCTTTCCCGTCGCCCATTCTCTTCTTGTATCCTACGCCTTTTCATGTTGCGTTGTTTTATTGCCGCTCGTTTCTTCTCGTAGGAGAATGATGAGAGGTGTTAGCGTAGTTCATTCGCGAAGGGGAGGAATATTGTGATTGTTGGTGGAGTGGCGGGTGGCGGCACCGCTGCAGCTAGGTTTTGAAGGACGAGGAGGATGAAGAGTAGATTGCGTAGACTGGACGAAAGCGCGAATATCACCGTGTACGAGAAGGGAGACTACAATTCCTACGCCAACTGCGGACTGCCCTTCTTTATTGGTGGCGTCATTCCCAAAGTGGGTTTCTCCTCGTCGATTGAGGGCGTAGGAGCGAAGTCTCCTCGTGTCGAGTCCGAAGCAGTTCAAGGACTTCTTCAATATCGATGTAAAGACGGGACATGAAGTGTTGAAGATCAACCGAAAGGAAAAGACCGTTGTAGTGAAAGATTTAGCACAGGACCGGACGTGCGCATTGTCCACGACGCTCATATCTAGATTCGAAGCCCCCTACGACAAGCTCATTCTCGCTCCGGGTGCCGTTCCTGTCGTGCCGCCTATCCAGGGCGTGAACGCGCCTGGTGTGTTTACGCTTCGCGATATTCCGGATAGCCGCCAGATCAAAGCGTGGATTGATTCTCGAAGTGCCAAGCGTGCCGTCGTCGTTGGAGGTGGCTTCATTGGCATGGAAATGACGGAGAATCTGCGCAAGAGGTGAACGGAGCGATTCGTTGTCATCCGCAGGGGACTGGATGTAACCGTCATTGAGCGCGCGCCTCACGTGATGCCGAACATCTCAGGCGAGCTGGCTTCCGTTGTGGAGGACCGCCTGCAGGAATGCGGCGTCCACGTGTATTCCAACCACGCCATCCGCGAAATCAAGACTGCGGAGGACAACAGTCTCGAAGTCGTGTGCAACGACAACACCAGCTACCCGTGCGATCTTGTGATTCTCAGCATGGGCGTGCGGCCCAACAGCGCCCTCGCCAAGGACGCCGGACTGAAGCTGGGCGTGAAGGACTCCATCGCGGTCGACAGTTCGCTGCGCACCTCCGATCCCGACATTTACGCCGTCGGCGACGCGATTCAAACGCTGGACTTCGCCACGCAGCGGCCGCGTCTGGCGCCGCTGGCGGCTCCGGCCAACCGGCAGGCGCGCATCGTGGCGGACGTGCTGTGCGGGCTGCCGTCATCGTTCCGCGGCGTGCAGGGCACGAGCGTGTGCGGTGTATTCGACGTGTGCGTGGCGGCGACGGGCAACACGGCAGGCACGCTGTACCCCCCAGCGGAGTGCGTGAGGAATAGAGGCGACGCAGTGCCGGCGGAGGAGGTGTGCACCGTATGCCTGCACTCCGCAGATCACGCCACCTTTTTCCCCGACGCCTACCCGATCCACCTCAACCTGACCTTCGACCGGCGCGACGGGCGCGTGCTGGGCGCGCAGGCGGTGGGCGTGAACGGCGTGGACAAGCGCATCGACGTGATCAGCGCCTACATCCACATGCACGGCACCGTGACCGACCTGGCGCAGGCCGAGCTGTGCTACGCGCCGCAGGTGGGCGAGGGCGTGACGCGTGACGCGTAGTACGGCGCGGCGAAGGACATCGTGAACCTGGCGGGCATGGTGGCGCAGAACGTGTGCCGCGGGCTGTTCACGCCGGTGCACTGGGAGCAGGCGCTGGTGGAGGACTCGTTCAAGCTGGACGTGCGCGACCGGCGCGTGTTCGAGAAGCTGCCCACGCCCGGGTTCACGAACATCCCGCTGGGGGAGCTGCGCGCGTCGCTGCCGCAGCTGCCGAAGGACAGGGTGATCGACGTGTCGTGCTACGTGAGGGGAGGACGGAGGGGTGAGGGGTAGATTGGGCGGACGTCGTACTACACCTGCCGCATTCTGGAGCAGGAGGGCTACAAGGCGCGCTGCATCACCGGCGGCTGGGGCACCTACAGCATTCTGCCCAAGTGGCTTGTTTGTTGAACAAAGCGAGAACAAATAACATGAACCTTACGCCTTGGGAGCAGGAGGAGCGGGAAGAGCGGGAGCCGGAGCGGGAGGCGCAGCCACAGGGGCGGGAGCCGCGGGAGCAGGGGCAGGCGCAGGAGGGGCAGCCACAGGAGCCGGAGCAGGAGCGGGAGCCGGGGCAGGAGCCGGGGCAGGAGCGGGAACAGCAGGAGCAGGAGCAGGAGCCGGGGCAGGCGCGGGAACCGGCTTGGCAGGGGTGGCGGTCTTATGGAGAGTCTTGGTCTGTCTCTTGACCATCATGAGAATGCCCCAGACGACCAGGAGGACGCCGATGAGGATGAGGAGGATGCCGACGAGCAGCTTCCAGTCGAGCTTCTTCTCGATGCACCACTCCGTGGGCGTGGACCAGACGGCGTTCATGCCGTCCTTGCTCAGCACGCAGGTGCGCGTGGAGGTGCCCTTGTACCCGGGCAGCGTCAGGCAGTCGAACGTGACGCTCTCGCCCACCTTCGTCTCGGGGAAGCCCTCCATGGCCTCGCAGCGCGGGTTCTCCACGGCGAGGGTGAGGATGGCGCTGGTGCTGCCGGCCGTGTTGGTGGCGGTCACCGTGTAGCTGGCGGCCTCCGCGACCTCCTCGGGGTAGCCGAAGATCTGGCCCGTCTCCTTGTTCAGCTCCAGGCCCAGCGGCAGCTCGGGCGCGACGGTGAACTCGTCCACGCGGCCGGCGTAGCTGGGGAAGTACGTCGAGGCGTCGTGATTCACCACGAACACCATGTCGGTGACGTTGTACGTCAGGTCCGCGGGCACCACCTGCACGCACTCGTCGAACTGCTCCACGCCCAGCACGCCGTTCGTGCACAGGCGGTACGAGTTGCCCACGTAGTTCGGCGGGCAGGCGCCCAGCCACTTCTCGCCGTCCGTAATGCTCACGCCGTCGACACCCTCGCAGGTGGCGGCCGTCACGGTGATGGTCACGGTGGCCGTGGCGGAGCTTTCCGCGTTGGCGGCGGTCACGGTGTGCGTGGTGGTGCCGATGGCCTGCGCCTTGCCGGAGATCACGCCGCGCGCGTTGATGCTGATGCCGGCGGGCAGCTCGGGCGTCACCGTGTAGCTGCTCACGATGCCCGTCACCGAGGGCGCCATCAGGACGGCGGAGCCCGACACGACCGTCTGCGTGGCGGGCGAGTAGGCGAAGCCCGCGGGCGCCGTCATGTGGCAGGCGGAGGTGTCCACGGTGCCGAACACGCCGTTGGTGCAGAGGCGCTTGGCGACGCCCGTGTGGTGGGCGGGACAGGCCTCGGCGGACTCGGAGTAGGCGCCGTTGCCGGCGGCGGGGAAGGTGTCCAGCTGCGCGCAGCCGTTGTCGAGCACGGTGAGCGTGACGGTCACCGTCTTGGTCTCGATGGTGTTCTGCGCGGTGACGACGTAAGCCGTCTCGGGCGAGGCGACCATGGTGGAGCCGGAGATGTGACCGTTCTCGGCGAGCGTGATGCCCTCGGGCAGCGCGGGCTCCACGGTGTAGGAGGTGAAGGCACCGTCGGTGAGGATGTCCATGGCGACGATGGGCTCGCCCGTGTGCGCAGTGATGGTGGTGAGAGGGTAGGTGAACACCGTCGAGGTGCGCGCGATGCAGTGCGTCAGGTCGGGCTCCTGGAACTCGCCGCCGACGCACATCACCATGGCGTAGCCGCGGTAGAACAGCGGGCAGGTCGCGGGCGTCCACTTGCCGTGGGCCGTGGCGGGGTAGGGCGGCAGCGCCTCGCAGTCGACCACGCGGGAGTTCAGCGTGACGACGGCGCGCGCACTGCCCGCCTCGTTGGTGGCGGTGATGGTGAAGGTGACCTCGGAGACCACGGACTGGATGGCGCCGGACAGTACGCCGGTGGTGGTGTCGAAGGCCAGGCCCTCGGGCAGCTGCGGCTCGATGGCGTAGGAGGCGATGAGTCCGTTGACGGTGGGCGGGAAGGTCATCTCCTTCTGGAAGATCAGGTTGACGGTGTTGCGCGTGCCGTAGCGGAGGCCGCTGGGCGGGTTGAGCGTGCACTGGCGGTCCTCCTCCTCGGCGAGGTTCAGCGTGGACAGGCAGGTGCGGTAGACGAGGCCGCTGTAGCCCACGCCGCAGGACTTGATGGCCTTGCTGTTGACGTAGGCGGCGGTGAAGCTGTCCTGCGGCGGGCAGAACAGCGTGGTGCTCTTCATGCCCAGGTACACCTCGCCGATCTCGATGCCCTCCTCCTCCGAGGTGTCCACCTGCACGCGGTAGTAGCGGTAGGGCTTGGTGTTGGAGAAGGGGATCTCCCGGCTCTGGCCCCAGCCGCCCTGCGTCCAGGTGACCGCCTGGTGGTGCAGCGTGCTCCACGTGTTGCCGTCGTTGGAGGCCATGATGTCGATGTTGCGCGGCGAGCGCGCCTGCGTGTTGCCCGCGTAGAAGCGCAAAAAGTTCAGCGTCTCGTGGCGCATGCCGTTGTAGTGCCACTGCACGTACACGGGCTCCGTGCCGGCGACGATGGCGGTGCCCAGCGCGGTGAACTTGGTGTTGACGTTCTTGTCCAGCGCGTGGAAGTTGCGCTCGTCCCAGGTGGAGTCGTAGTAGCCGGCGTGCGAGTAGGAGGCCGTGCCGTCCACCAGCATGTCCTCCGTGTTCTCGCCGAAGCCGATCGCCACGTGGAAGTCGTTGGTCGCCGCGAGCGTCTTGGTGTGGATCTCCAGACACATCAGGTTGTCCTGGTTCTTGATGTGCGCCATCGGGAACGCCACGGCCATCTGGATCGCCTCCGCCGTCTCCGTCTCCTCCGTGGACTCCGTCGTGTGGCTCGTCGCGCCCTCCGCCATGCGGAAGCGCGTCATCTCGTTGCCGTTCACGTACAGGATGAAGCCGCCGCGCGTGGTGACAGTGGCGATCACGCTGCCGTAGGAGGCGGTGGTGTACAGGTTGAAGCGCACGCAGTAGTAGCTGCCCTTGGCCTGCGCCGCGGGGATGTGCTCGTAGGTGGCCTTGGGCCAGGTGTTGACGAAGGTGGGCAGGTACCAGTCGGCGGGAGGGTCCTCCGCGTCGACCTTGTAGCTCCACTCGGTGCGGTCGTCGTAGAACACCAGCGGGAAGAAGGTCTCCTCCTTGAAGGTGCCCATCACGGAGAAGGACTGGATCAGCGTCGAGCCGGAGACGATCTGCACCTCGCCCGGCCAGGAGTGCTTCGAGTTGTCGTCGAAGGAGATCATGTAGTTGGACGCGGTGAAGCAGTAGGGGTGGTAGATGGTGGTGTCGTAGTTCTCGAAGCCGTCGTACTCGCCCATCACCTCGCCCGAGTCCACGTTCGTCATCTTGTAGTTCATGTAGCGGCCGTGGCTGCCCGTCTCCACGAAGTGCACGTAGGTCAGCTGCTCGCCCACGCGGCACTCCGCGATGTTCACCGTCACCACCACCGTGGACGACGCGCCCGTCACCGACACGCCGGTGATCGAGTACGACGCGTACTCCACCGCCTCGCTCACCGTGCCGTAGATAATACCCGACGTGCCGATGAGCAGGCCCTCGGGCAGCGCGGGCGACGCCGTGAAGGACGTGTAGAAGTCCGTCGTGGGCGCCACGGGCGTGATGGCCGCGCCGGCCAGGCCCTCGACGACCACGTTGTCGTAGCTCAGCGCCGGGATGTTGTCCGTGTTCTCCAGCAAGAAGTCGAAGAGGCCCAGGCGCACCGTGTCCGCGCCCTCCGTCTCCACGGAGATGCCGTCCACGCGCATGCCGCGGATGGCCACGGGGTTGGTGATGTAGAAGCAGCGGCGCTGGCCGCGCTCCGTGAAGAAGACGCCGCTCTGCGTGGCGATGCGCGTCCAGGTCTCACCGTCGACGGTCACCGACACGTTGAAGGCCTTGGGCTCCGTGCCGCGCTTCTCCGAGGAGGACACCAGGCAGTACTTGTTGATCTGCTCCATGCGCTCGCCCGTCCAGGTGAACTGGAAGAAGGTCTCGTCGTCCAGGTCCGCCGTCAGGCGGTCGTTCACCTTGCCGTCGAACAGGTTGTCCGCGTCGCCGTCGCTCGCCTCGGCGGAGAGCGACACGCCGTGCGAGATGATGCGCACCGCGGAGCGCAGCACCATCGTCGCGGAGAAGTCCAGCTCGTGCGCCGCCGCGTTCGCGTTCACCACCGCCACGGCGAAGGTGTTGGCGCCCGCGTGCAGGTAGTTGGCTCCGGCGAGGCCCACGAACGCGAAGGTATCCAAATCCTCGCTGCTGGAGGAGGAGGTGGAGGCGGCAGTCACGGCGCCCGCCACGTTGCGGCGGTACACCTCGACGCCGTTCAGGTACACAACCACGCCGGCGCGCGCGGCCAGGCGCAGCTCGTAGGCGTCCACGTCGGCGTCCTCGGGGATGGTCACCTGGCGGCGGAAGAGCCACACGGACTGCGACACGGAGGGCAGCGTCTCGGGGATGGCGCTCCACTCGTTGGCGAAGTCCGTAGCGAACCAGTTCTCGGGCACGGTGCCGTCAGCCAGGTAGGTCCAGCCGGCCGTCTCGCCGGACATGACGAAGCGCAGCGAGAAGGGGATGGAGGAGCCGAGGCGCATGCCGCTGTAGGTGCCGATGGGGAAGGAGGAGCCGTCGGGCAGCGTGGAGAACAGCGTCACGTAGGACCCCGGCGTCCAGTCGATGTGGTAGTTGTTGCCGAACTCGAGCGCGTAGTCGCCCTCGGGCAGGCAGAAGGAGTCGGTCTGGGAGCGCGAGGAAATGGTCGTCGAGCCGAACGTGCCGTAGATGACGTTGGTGTCCACGCGCGCCACCTCCGTCGCGCCCTGTAGGATGCGGTAGAACGGCGCGTCGCGGTTGGTGGAGATGTGCGTCTTGATGCTCAGGCGGCGGCGGTCGCCCTGGCACTCCGTCACCACGATCACTAGCGTGCCCGTGTAGACGGTGCTGCCCGTCTCGTAGCGCTTGCCCGTCACCGTGTAGGTGTAGGTGTCGGGCTGCGCAGAGGAGGACACCGTGCCGGTCACCTCGCCGCTGTTGGCGTTGAAGGACAGCCCGGACACCAGCGAGGGCGAGATGGACATGTCGTAGAAGCCCTTGGCCTTGGGCTCGATGGAAACGGACTGCGAGGGGTAGAAGTACTTGTCGCCGTCGTAGTCGATGGCGTCGCTGGGCGCGATGGGCATGTCCACGGCGTAGAAGCTCACCTCCGACAGCTCGGCGTCGGTGTTGCCGCTGGACAGCAGCGTCCACTTCAGCTGGCGGTAGCCGCGCTTCATCTGCGCGATCGTGAAGGTCTTGGTCTCGCCGTGCGAGGACCACGACACATCGCTGCGGTAGTCCACCAGGTACCAGGTGGAGCCGTCGTCGCTCACCTCCACCTTCCAGGAGCGCGGGCGGCGGTTGCTGTCGTAGGTGCCGGTCGTGATGCTGTAGGTGTTGAAGAACTCCGCGCGGTCGTTGTTGAACACGTACGTGTTGTACGCGGGCAATCCGTTCATGAACCACTTGTTGTTGCGCGCGCCGTCCCAGATGTTCGGGCCCAGCTCGTCCCAGTAGTCGTCCTGGTGCGTGCCGTCCGACGTGCCGTCGAAGGTGCGGTGCGTGCCGCTCGGCACCAGGTTCATGAAGGCGTCGAACTCGTCCGCCTCCACCGGCTCCTCACCGAAGTGGATCTCCACGGCGAACACCACCGACGTGCCCAGGAGGCGGCGGCTGGCGAACGCGCGCTTGAAGGAGTAGTCGCCGTCGTCGGCGGTGGCTCGCGTGGTGGCCGTGGCGTCGGCGGGCAGGTTCTTTCGGTAGATCTCCTCGCCGTTGGCGTACATGACGATGCCGAAGCGGCTGTTGACGGCGAGCTCAAAGGCGGCAAAACCAGTGAGGTCTCCAACGGCCATGGTGTGGCGGTAGTAGCGAGTGACCGTCTGCGCGTCCGGGGCGGGGAACACGCTCTTCTTGGAAGGGGTCCACTGGCTGTCATCGAAAGAGGGAGCCATCCAGTTCTCCGCGTAGGCGTCTCTGTACTTCCAGAGCGACTCCTTGGCGAGGGAGTGGAAAGGCATAAAACCAAATTCAGCGCGATAGTACTTGTTGAGGGTGTACTTTCCGATGACAATGTTGTTCTCCTGCTTCAGGACGATGTTCGAGTCACGGCACCAGTACTGTTCCTCTCTATTCATAACCATATCCATCCACCCTCACGAGTCCTTCAGAACGAGGGTATGAAGCGTCTTCGACAGGCATACTTCATAGGAACGAACGGAGTTGTCGAGGCTGATTCCGTTCTGCTTGTAGACTCTGGTGCCAGTCACCGTGTCTCCCTCCCAGATCTCGAAGGTCTCACGGAACGCATCGGTCTTATAGGTCCGTTGAATGTAGAGAGGCACCTTGTCCGATGCACACTCAATAGCGCAAGCACCTACGCGTGAGTCGGCGGGCAGGCAGATACAGCTGAACACAGCCAGTGCGATGAATAACCACTTTGAACTTAGCATTATTTTGAACAGCGAGTGGAAATGACCTCCTTTTCAGCCATCAACCAATCAGATCGCGACACTGTTTTGGTGCGCACCATTTTCAGCCTCGATTTGAATTGGAGAGAGCATTGAGGCCTTTCTATGCGCTGGGGAATGCGCCGCTCCTTTTCACATGCATCCAGCTCTTTCTCAATACAGGGATTTGGAGAAACGTGGAACCAATGCAGATCTGTATAAAGCGAAACAGGAGCAACAGATACAGAACTACTTCACCTTCTTCGACACGACCACGTCCTCCTCGTCGGCAGCATGGCCTCTCCGTTTCCTCACCACTCTCTCCTTCTTCCCGGAGGCCTCGTCCTCGTACTCGGGAACGAAGTCGTCCACCACCTCGTCCATCTCCAGCTTTGTTCGGGATTCGTGCAGTGCGCGCGCTCTCGACCGCGTCAGGAAGGGGCTGTTGGCCTTCTCCTGCTCTCCCTCCTCCTCCGCCTTCTCCTCCTTCACCACATGCATGAAGTTCTCCGCATACTTGAAGAACGACGAGCTCATGCCGCCAGACGGGCGCGCCAGGTCGTGCACGCACCCCACGTACCAGAACCGCAGCGTGCCCTTGGCATGCTCCTCCTCACCCTCCTCGTCGTCGTACTCGATGCGGAACAGGTTCAGGCGCGTCTCGCCCATCACCCGCAGCGCGTTGCCGCGGTACAGGTTCAGCCGGATGCCGCCCTGCTGCTTCAGGTAGCTGCGCAGCGCCTACGCCTCACCCGCCCGCCCCGCGCCCACGATCAGCTGCACGTTCATGGCGTCGCTCATCATGTTCTGGATCTGGCGCAGACAGCCCGTCACCACGCGGTCGATGGTGTACAGAAAGTACCCGCTGGTGCCCAGCACCTGCCGGCACTTCTGCTCGAAGCCCTGGTTGGTCAGCTCGCCGCGCAGCAGGTGGATCATCGCGTCCATCAGCTCCACGTTGCGGTCCACCGCCGTCGGCGACGCGCTGCCCTCCTCCTTCTTCTCGCCCAGCGCGCGCTCCACCGCGTGCGCCGTCATGTTGGACTCCGTGTACAGGTCGGTCTGGCACAGCGTGAAGCACTGCTGCAGGCGCGTGTAGATCAGCTGGTACAGGCGGTAGAACACGTACAGGTTGTTGCCGCCGAACACCACGTCGCGCGTCGCGGGGATCGCCGGCTCGTCCACCTCCACCTGGATGGGTGTCTCCTCTGTTTCCTCCTTCTCTGTCTCCTCCTTCTCTGTCTCCATCTTCTCTGTCTCCTCCTTCTCTGTCTCCATCTTCTCTGTCTCCTCCTTCTCTGTTTCCTCCTCTTCCATCTTTTCCTCCTCCTCCTTCACCTCCTCCTCCTTCACCTCAGGCTTCTCCTCCTCGCTGGGACACTCGTTCGGACTCTCGCTCGCCGGCTGGATCAGCAGGTCGCCGCGCGGCATCTCCGCCTCCTTCTCGCCCACGCGCACCGTGTACAGCTTCGCCGCCGCGTCGTACTTCACGATGGTGCCCTCGCCCAGCGGCGTCGCCACCACGCTCCCGATCGCGTACTGCACGCCGCTGTTCTCCTACGCCTCACACCGGCGCCCCACACCCACCAGCTCCGCCGAGTCAATGAAGTTCGGCGTCAGCTTGAAGAACTCGATCACCAGCTCCTGCAGCAGCGCGCGGCAGCTCGCCATCTCGCGCTTCGTGAACTGCCGCTTCGCGCACACCAGCAGCAGGCGCAGCACCTGCTTGTGCACCGCGTGGTCCGTGAACGCGAACTCCATGTGCGCCGCGCCCGTGTCCAGCTGCGCGTGCGCCTCCTTGCCCTCGCTCTGCTTCGCGGCCAGCTCCTACGCGTCAGCGCACACGCCCGCACCCACCTTGATGGTGTCCACCAGCACCTTGGTGGTGGTGTCCTTCTTGTCCGCCTGGCGGAAGTAGAACGAGCGGTGGTCCAGCGACAGGTAGTAGTTCTGCTTCTGGATCTCGCGGATGCGCTACGCCTCACCGCCCGCGCGCGCGCCCACCTGGTCCAGCACCACCTTCTCCGTGATCCACTCCTTCTCCTTCGCCTTCAGCCGCTCCACCACGCGCGGGATGCACCCCTTCGGGTTCATGAACAGCAGCTACGCCTCACGCCCGCACGCCGGCCCTGCCTTGATCACCTCCTTGTCCATCCCGTTGTGCGCGTACACGCGCCGGATCGCCGCTGTCTGCACCGCCGACAGCGCGTCCTCGCGCAGCTTGTACGCGCCGTCCTCCTCCAGCGCCTCCAACTCCTTCTGCAGCAGCTCCAGCTGCGCGATCGCCGACCGCGTCGTCTCCAGGATCACGTCCGCCTCGAAGTGGTCGTCCTCGCACCGGAACAGCGCCTCCTCGTACTGGTTGCGGCGCATGTGCTACGCCTTACTGCTCTGCCATGCCCCCACGCTATAGGAGAAGTCCTCGCTCCCGATCGTCTGCGACACCAGGTCGTCGTTCAGCACCAGGCTCTCCGCGTACGACCGCTGGCTGCCCACGCGCCGCGGGATCTGCGGCGGCAGCTCGTGGTAGGAGGGCGTCGGCCCGGGGCACGCGTGGATCTGCTCCCACGTCAGCAGCGACTGCGTGTGCGTCATCGCGTCTTCCGAAATGCCCTTGTGCGACAGGTACCCGCGCAGCTGCGCCAGCACCGGGTGCCGCAGGTGCAGCAGGTCCGTCAGCGCCGAGAACAGCTCGCCTAGCGGCAAGATGTCCTACGCCTCACCGCGCCGCGCCGCGCCCACCTTGTCGTACAGGTCCAGCAGCTGCAAGAACTGCCGGTACGCCGCCTCCGACGGGATCTCGCGCTTCACCTACGCCTCAAGCGCCCGCCGCGCCCCCACCCGCTCGAAGAAGCGCCGCTCGCTCACCGGCAGCGTGTCCGGCTCCGGCTCCTCCTCCACGTACCCGCGGCGACGCGTCTTCGGCGCCACGTTCACCACCGGCGACGCGGGCTGCACCGGCTGCGGCGGACGGACCTGGCGCGTGATGCGCGTGCGGCGGCGCGTGGAGACGAACTCGGGCTGCACCGTCTCGTAGATGGGCTGCTGGTATGCGGGAATGAAGGGCTCCTCGTAGCGCTGGTACTGCTGCGGGGTGTTCATCTGGCGGATCAGCATCGACGCCTCGTACTGGTAGCCCTTCGGAAGGAACATCACGAAGCGGTTGATCAGCTCGTCCTCTCCGCGGAACAGGTTGATGATCTAGATGTTACTGTCATTGTCGATGCCCACCTCCTTCACCACCTGCGGCATATCCTTCCTCCCGTTCTGATAGTCCTGGAGAATGCGCATGAACTGGTTGTAGGTGTAGTTGTTGTCGTGCGCGTACTTCTCCTTGATCATCGTCACGTACTCCGTGGCAACCCGCTGCTCCGTCTGCTGATCGCTAGGAAGTGAGCCTCGCATGAAACCGCGTACACCATGGAGTTGTCGTAAGCCATGCCTTGCTGTGGGGGCTGCACAGTCAGCACCTGGCCTCCATTCAGATCAATCCCGCTATCCTGCGGGAGGAACACTTTGAATTTGTTTAACAGGTCGGGATGGCCCTCAAACAGCGACTGGATGCGCTGGATGATCGAACCGTCGCCAATCCTACGTATTGGGCCGCCACACCGCGAACGCTACCCCTTATCCTTCAACTCGATCATGATCGAAAGAAAGTCCTTGTAACGGGCGTCGTCGTTATTGAAGCGCGCCTTGATCTAGAAACGCTTATTCCGCTCCCGTTCGGGCCCTACCTCATTCATAAACTCGAGCGCATCGGTTATACGCGGTTCATCCATTCTTCAATGACTCTCGACTTTCAATTGAATGGCGACGGAGGAAACCCTGGCTCCTCGCCCCTCAATGCCCATTTGGATTTTCCTTCCGTTCGCACATTCCTTCGCCGTGGTGGAGGCCTCATCGGTGGCTACTCCAGTGTCTGGCTTCTCCTTTTGATGGTCGTTTTCTGAATCGATTTACCACAATTTGCAGTGCCTAGCAGCGTTGTTTGGTGCTGAACGTATCCACTCTTCAAAAGGGTTCAATTCCGTGAGCAAACACACCACTCCCTGGAGTAGAGTGTGAAATGGAGTGGAAACGAAGGGTGTGTGACATGGGCGGAACAGACCCTGGATCCCTTCTCCTATCTTTTCTATGACATTCCATCCGCGTCCTCTATCAGTACACGCTTTCCGTGGCATCCTTGTGGGATTCTCTGAATTGGAGCTCTATCGTACCGTACAACTCTCCATTCTACTCCGCTCCAAAAGAGGAACGCATGTGCACGATTGAGAGGATGCCGTTTCTGTGTTCCGTTGCTTGTCCAGTTTTTCATATCCCATGCCGATCGCTTTCGAAATCAGTGGATTCGCACGGCAGGCGAGTGCTGATCCGTAGAGCAAACCTTTTTCCCAAATCCATACACCCAGCGCGGTAGTGCCACGAAGATTGGCATCTCCCCCGACGGCGACACCATCGCCTACGGCGCCGGCACCAACGTGATCGTTCGCAGTGTGAAGGTCCGTTATTCTTCCTCCTTGTCATGGATAGAATCCCTCGCAGGGTTTTGTCTACTACGAGCACCGAAGAAGAGTCACATATCCAATTGTTTGCGCACTGGATCCTTCATGGTACTGTCGTCCGATTCAGTCCCAACGGTCACTACATGGCCTCCGGAGGTTTGCGTCGCTTGCACTCATTGTTGTGTAGACAACGAGGGAAAGCTTCGCGTCTGGGCCCTCGATAACGACGAGCACACGCTGAAGAAGGAGGTCGGGGCGGAAAGCAAGGTCAACGGTAGATGATCTGCTCCGGAATCGATATCCGCGACCTGGCCTGGGACAGCGAAAGCAAGCGCATTGCCATGGGAGGCGACGGCCACGGCAGGCAATCACCCCTTTCATGTATAAGGCGTAGAATGATCCGCGCGTTCATGTGGGACACGGGCTCCGATCTCGGCGAATTCACCGGCCATTCGCGCGGTGTGAACAGGTTCCCACTCCCCCGCCTCTCCACCCGTAGCGTTGACTTCCGCCCCTGCCGCCCCTTCCGCCTGGTGAGCTCCTCGGACGACATGCTGGTGTCCTTCTACCAGGGCCCGCCGTTCAAGTTCGACCACTCCGACGCCCACCACAAGAACTTCGTGCATGCGGTCCGGTAGTCGCGCGCACCCTCGCTCACTTGCAGCTACTCCCCCAACGGCGCGTACTTCGTGTCGGTCAGCGGCGACAAGACGATCGACCTCTTCGAGGGCAAGGTGGGCGCCCGCGGCGCGGCTGACCGCTAGACGGGCGAGTTCCTGCGCACGATCTCCGCCGCCAACGGGCACTCGAAGGGCCTGTACGGCGTGGGCTGGGAGCCGGACAGCAAGCACATCTACACTGTCTCCGCCGACTGCACCGTGAAGGTGGCGGCGGCCGGCGCGCGTGACGCGTAGTACTGGAACGTGGAGTCGGGCGAGTGCGAGGCGACGCTGCCCATCGGCGACGGCAAGTCGCTGGAGGTGAACCAGCTGGGCCGTGGGCGTGAACACCATCGCTGAGGCGTAGTGGACTGCCTGGGCGAGCTGCGCGTGTCGCTGTCGTTCAACTCGGACCTGAACGTCATCGAGCAGGGCGCCACGGGCTACAGCACCATCGTCGGCCACCAGGGCGCCGTGAACACCTGCTCCTTCTCCCGCAACACCGGCACCGTGCTCACCTCCGGCTCCGACGGCCGCGTCATCGAGTGGAGCGCCGGGCGTGGACGTGTCATCGCGGTGCGGGCGCGGCGGCGGGGTCACGCGTAGCACCACAAGGGCAACTGCAACGGCGCGGTGGAGAGCAACGGCGCCTGCGTGTCGATCGGCTGGTAGGCGCGGCGGGCGCGGCTGAGCCGCAGGGACGACACAGTGCGCTTCACGGACCTGGTGTCGCTGCAGGAGACGGCAGCCGTCAAGCTGGACGAGCAGCCGATGCTGCTGCGCGCGGCCGGCGAGAACGTGGTGGTGATCGCGGCGAAGTCCGGGAGAGGTGTGGGGCTGAGGCGTAGCCACATCTACCTGTTCCGCGAGCAGCAGCTGGTGGACACGCTGACACTGCCGCAGGAGGCGCGCGCGGGCGACATGGACGAGTGCGGCCTGCTGGTGGTGCGGACGGCGTGCGGGGCTGAGGCGTAGGCAGTGGCGGTGGAGAAGCAGCGCCGCGAGTGCGTGGAGGTGTACTCGCTGGACACGGGCAAGATCCAGTACCTGTGCGATACGGCGAACCACGAGCTGGACTACCACCGTAGCCGCTGACGCCTCTCTCACCCGCAGGCTCGCGCATCAGCGTGCTGCGCTTCTCCCCGGACGGCGCGAAGATCGCCGTGGGCGACGCGGGCCGCGAGATCAAGGTGTGGGAGATCGGCAAGCCGGAGCCGGTGATCACGCGCAAGTGGATGGCGCACCAGAGCACCGTGACCACCATCTGCTGGGCGCCCGAGGGTGACCGCCTGGTGTCCGGCTCGGTGGACGGGCGCATCGTGGTGTGGAACATGAGCAAGCCGCGCGAGATCAACGAGCGGCCGCAGATCCACCCCGGCGGCGTGTTCTGCGTGGACTGGGCGGACAACAATGTGGTGTACACCTGCGGCGACGACGCCTGCGTGCGCGAGGTGCAGCTCGTGATGTGCTCTGTTTGTGCGACAAAGAAGCTTTCAGTTTTTTGTGAACACAACAAGTCATTTGTGAAACAACACAACCCAGTCCTTTGTGCAACAAAGAAAACACATAGCTATTCAGTCAAGGGACGAGTCCTTTCCCATGCCGGGGATCTTGTCTCTGCAGCAGCAGCACGCGCTGAAGAGGATGATCAGCTCGATCAGTGTCACAGCGCCCGCCGCAATGATGCCGTACAGACCGTACGTCGTCATCTCCTTCTTCGTGATGCCGAAGCACCCGCTGTTCTTCTCGTTCTCGTTGCAGCCGCGCGTCAGGCTGCTCGCCGCGATGAACGGATCTTGGTAGGAGCGCACCTAGCGTCCACGCCACCCGCCACAACTACCTGCAACGTCGTTGATTTCACGGGGTTCTTCGAGTACTCCAGAACGTCCCAGCCATTGCCGAAGTAGCAGCCCGTCTCGTTCTTGTTCATGTGCAGCTTCCACTCGGGCGGGACGTCCAGCACGTAGCCCTCCGTCGTCTGGCGCACGCGGAAGCAGGCGCTCTTCAGGAACTGCTTGCTCGAGAGATCGGCCGTCATGTTCGCGAGCATCACACCCTGGTCGTTCATGAGCGTGATCTGCGTGAAGCCCTTCACGGACTCCACCTCATGCGAGAAGTACGCCACCTCCGTCTTGGTGCAGCCCTCCTTGGGATCGCTATCCTTGTCGCACTTGTCGCCGACGGGGTACAGCGCGCCCGAGGCCTTCTCCACCAGTTCGGGAGCAAAGCAGTGTCCATTCACGCAGAACTCGAAGGACGCCTCCTTAAATGATTTGTAGCCCTCCGCATTCCACACTCCCGCTCTTTTGTTGAATCTACGCCCTCACTCCCGCGGACGACTCGCACTCTGTGATATCCGCAATGCGCTCGTTTGGAGAGAAGTAGAGCGCGACCGCCAGGGCCAAGGAAATCGGGAACAGCCAGAATACGAAGCTGGAAACGCATCCGCAGAGCGTGTGCTTCTTCTTGTTCATGTCCTCCATTCGCTTCTGTTGACCAGCCATAGGATCGATAGAGATGAGTTGTGATCTTCCGAGCAGGGATTCGTTCCCGCGCTCAAGGCGGCAGTTGTGATTTCTTCAATGAGGACTGTATAGTGCAGTGGCTAACACGCTCGCCTGACACGCGAGAGATCCCGAGTTCGAGCCTCGGTATAGTCATTTTTCTCTTTTCCTTTATTCCCCAGTCCCCTTCCTTCTGCCATGCTGGATGTTATGTTCATGCCCTGTCTGTTTTTGCTCTCCGGCGTCTTCGATACGCTCTGCACGCAGCAGCTCGTCTACCAGGGCGCCTCGAGTATCGCTCCCTCTCCTCCTTTATCGTAGACATGCGGTCCATGTTTAGTATCTTCGCTTACTACTTTTCTCAAGCCATTGTCGGTTTTTCTTGCATTGAGTTTGGTGATGCGGGGTACCTTCTCCTTACCTACTTCACCCTAGGAAGAAGAAGCCCGTTCTCCCTGACATTGAGGAAGCGCACTCTCTCGTGAAGGACGAGGACAGTCGCCGCGCCTCCGAGGAGTACGAGCTGGACATAGACAAGGCGATGAAGCGGTACGAAAAGAAGCTGCGGCTCCTATATGTCGTCTCCGCTCTCCTCGACATTATGGGATACGTGATTCGGACCATTGGGTACCTCGATGGAGTGGGTATTGACCGTAGAATGGTGTATTGCGGAAGTGGCTTGTTCCAGGTGGCGTTCAGCTCCGTGGCCATCTTCAGCGCAGTGTACTCTCGCATCTTCTTAAAGACGAACGTGTCCGCCATCCAGTGGCTCGGCATTACCATCGTCACCTCGGGGCTGATCGTCTCGCCGCTCTCCAGCAATTCCCAGGGAAAGTCGCCTGTGACGGGAATCCTGCTCACGCTGCTGGGCGCGCAGTTCTACTCCATCAGCTACATCGTGAATGAGGCCATCACTGTTGCTGCTCTGTCCCTCCTTTACCCGTAGCGCATTCCGGGGAACAAGGGCACCAAGGAGATTTGCAAGCAGGTGGGCGTGATCAACACGATGATCTGCTGCGTCGTGATCCTCATCGACACGAGTACGTATTCCAATTACTATATAGCGTAGTCCCCAACCGTGCCAAGCTCATCTACGAGCCCATTGCCCGCACCCACACGAATCTCTCCTCCGTGTTCGTTGCCACCTTCGTGGACGTCATCTCCCACATCATCCACTCCTACGCGCTCTACTCCGTGCAGGGAGCCCTGGGCGCCATCTGGACCGGACTCCTCCAGTGCATTCGCGCCTGCGTCGTCTTCTTCACGTCCGGCTACCTGTACTGCGCGTAGAGGCAATGGAGAGAAGTGAGGAGTAGATCGGATCCCAACCAGTGCATCACCTGGAGCAAGATCGTTGCGACGATTCTGGTGACGTGTGGAATTGCCATCTTTACGTACGGAAAGCGTCAGAACACTGCAGAGTCTGCCGAAACGAGTGATGAGTGCCGTGTTTGTTCACAATTCTCGTCTGCAATCGGCTGCAATGCTCCTAGAGTTCCGCATTCCACTACCCTACTGCGTCGAGGACCCCAACGTGGGTTACTTGTTCATGAACATGGAGGCGTGCAAGCAAGCCACCGGCGGCGGCGAAGGTGTTGAGTGGCTGGTAGAAGAAGAGTATCATTGTTCTTTTCCCGTTCCGTGTAGATACGACAACACCGACGGCCACATGACGTGCGACGTTCCCGGGTACTCTCCACCAAAGAACAAGGGAATCTATACGCTTAAGCAGTAGAATCGGGCGCTGGGATGGACTGTAGCTACCTCATCGGTTCCAAACTGCCTTCCTGGCTTGCAAAGATCCTTCCCGAGGGTACGGTATTGGAATTGGGTGAATTGCAGGCGCAACGTATCTGGAGGAGAAGGTGTGGATCAACTCCGGGTACCGCTTTGCGACCATTACAAATGGTTATTTGGCAAAGAACAAGTTCAGCATCGTCCTGGAATCGACTTTTCGCAATCATGAGCGCGTTGGTGTTTCTTGTTCGTGTTAAAGAGTTAGGCTGAACTGGACAACGTATTCAATCTGACGGAGAAGCAGCTGAACGCGCGCATTGTGGATCGCTACGACGTATGCGACGTGTATAAGAACGAGAAGATTCCTGACAAAGAGGTACGAGCGTTCTTCATGTTTCATGTAGAACATCTGCCACTTCCAGTCCTCCCATATTCCCGGCTCGCCGTTGAAGCCTGGGTGGTGGAAAGACCGAGGTGGGTGCTCTTCTTGTGCTTCATAGTAGATCTCTCGCAGATCTCCGGTCATTACTGGCTCCTGCATATCAAGTTTAATTAGTATGCTCCCATCATGGGTAGCTTCGCCTACTTCGGCTTCCAGAGCCTGGTGGAGAACATGATCGTGACGAATCAGCGCTTCATGAATCGGCAGACGGAGAGACAGATGATCTCCTCCATCGATTCATGGCATGATTTGACGGAGGTGCAGATTCACGATATGGAGCTGAAGTGCATGGAGGAGCTGAAGGAGATGATCAAGAGTGCGGAGCTGTCTCAGGCGTAGTGGCGGTGCGCGGGAGATGAGTCATAGATTCACTGCGGGAATCCAATTGATTGTTTGTTCCAAACCCACTCTTTGTTTTCTCACGAATAGAATGGATGCTTCTGAAAAGGCAGCTGTTCTTACAGAGAGTAAGACGGAAAATGAAGCGGAAAGGAAGGGAGATGATGTCAAATCAGAAGAAAGGGGATGCCAGACTCCTACGCATGCGAAGGAGCAGATAAAGCGGCACGCATCCACAGATTCATCACAAGTTTCGGATATAACCTTCTCCCCCAAAAGAAAGAAACAGAGCGTCGGACTGAATCCCTATTCTCGTAATTGTTCTTTTCTTTGAATTATATGCAGCGCTACGTACTCCGATCAAGGGAAGCATACTCGATATACAAATGGGAAGGCGCTCTGCCAACTCTCCCCTTCCCTCTCCCAAACCTCTCACTGTTGTGACGCCTCCGCATTCTCCACTGCGGCGTATCGTAAAGCGCGCTAATGAGCTCGTGGAAAGCAGGAGCAATCCCTCCACTGTGCAGACCGCTTCTTCCTCCAACGGATCGATCATTGACAAGGACTCCAAGAGTCTCCCCATGTCTCCGCTCAAGACGATGCTTTCCTCGTCCAATTCGCGGACTATGCTCGTTTCTACCTGAGTGCATGCTGACTGTGTAGGAGTTTGCTAAAACCGGCAAAATGGTCACTTCATTCACTGAGGCGCTGAAGGAGGAGGGTAGTGGGAAGGTGAAGGGCCGTGCTCTCTTTTCTGATGATTGAGTGCTGTAGCTGCTGTTTCCTGTTTGTTTGCCAAAAACGAAAATATGGAGTGTTGGACCCCTTTGCCCATGGAAAGGGAAGGAAGTTATGGGCTAATTTGGTGGCGACGTCCGATTTCTCAGTCTTCGATTCCCCTTCTGTGATTCTATGAGCAGCACTGCCGAAAACAACCAGTGGAAGTACATGGAGGAGATGTGCATCTTGGTGGATGAAAACGATCATCAAGTGAGTGCCGATACGAAGAAGAACTGTAAGGGTTATTTGGCTTCGTTTGACGGTAGGTCATCTGATCGATAAGAAGGACGGCTCGCTGATGCGTCATCGCGCATTTAGTGTGTTCCTGTTTAACTCCGAAAGCAAGCTGCTTCTTCAGAAGCGGTCCAACGAGAAGATTACGTTTCCCGGCTATTGGGCGAACACGTGTTGCAGTCATCCCCTGAGTGTGCCCGGAGAGACGGAAACGGAGAATGACTTGGGTGTGAAGCGGTAAGGCATCGTTATGGGGTGTTATTATTAGTGCGGCTATCCGAAAGCTCAAGCACGAGTTGGGAATTGAGAGCGATCAACTATCGGTGGACGATTTCACGGGCGTGCTGACTGTCCACTACAATGCGGCTAGCGACGACACCTGGGGTGAGAATGAAATTGACCATGTTCTGGTGATCAAGAAGAATGTGGAATTCAAGGTGAATCCGGAAGAGGTTGCAGAGGCGCGTTTCTTTACGAAGGAGGAAGTGGAGCATGTGGAGGTGGACGTTCATTCTCATCACTAGCTTCTCGATGAAGGCGATGCTGGAAGGGAGAAGGTGAGCCCGTGGTTTTCGCGAATTAGTCGATACTATCTGAATACTCTGTTCGAGGGTAGTGAGGATCCCAAGAGAATTGTGAAGGATGGCATTGTTGCTTTGTAGTTTTTTTGCCTTTGTTATAACGGTGTTGAGCGTGTTTTACTCGCGAATCAGGGTAATGAGAGGTGGAGTCGATGAAAGAGTGTGACTGTGAAGCTCTAAGTATCTGTGAGAGGATAGTGAATTGAGGTTTGAGAAATGTGAAGCCAAACACAATAGCAACAATCCTATGCATATTCCACAACCTCGCTTTTCTAAATCAATCAAGATATGATATGCATTACAACATCACCTCGCTATCATCCTTTGAGCACAATACCCAAAACAATCCCCAAAACCCTCTCATACTCTTATACCCTTCACACACTATAAAACCACATCATTTCATCACGAATCTAAAGGAAAACAGAGAATACCCACTTCTTTTGCCAACAGAAGAAAACAGGAAAGACTGCACGCATGAGCATTCCTCAGAGTGTTGAGGCTGCACTCAAGCGAGCGCATCAGGAACATGTGCTTCAATACGTGAATGCGAGTGACATTTCGGACAGTGAGCGAGCAAGGCTGTACAAGCAGGTGCATATGCTTTCAACTACTGATGCCAATAGATTGCAAGCATCGACTTCGATTCTCTCTCGAAGCAGATCAACACGTCGATGAGCAGTAAGGGAGCGAGATACGATATGGAACCCGATATGCATCCTCCAAAGGAAGTAATCATAATAACGGTCTCTTGATCCTATAGTGCATTAAGGAAAGCAGTCTCTCCGAAGTGGAGAAGCGTAAGTATGTCATGGATGGAATAAACTCTCTGCGGGAAGGAAAGGTGGCTCTGATTATCCTTGCTGGAGGACAATCCACTCGCATGGGAACCGATATCGTTAAGGGAACGATTGATATTGGGCTACCGTCAGGTGAGGACTGCAGTGAAGAATGACGCTCAAGGAAAGTCCATCTTCCAACTGTTCTGTGACCGATTGTTGCGTCTCAAGGAGCTTGTTGGGGGCGAGCTCCACATTCCCGTAATGGTCATGACGTCTCCTCTCAACCACACCGCTACAGTGGAGTATATCCTTCGTGATCCCATTCGCGCTCCTTCACGTCACATTTCAAGTCGCATCACTTCTTCGGCCTTTCTGAGGAGGATGTGATCTTCTTCACCCAGGGCGTGTTCCCCTGTCTCGACCAGCAGGGTCGCATCATCATGCGCAGTCGCACCAACGTACCCTCCTCCTCTCCTCTCTTCCCTAGATCGCCGTCAATCCCAACGGTTCTGGAGGCGTCTTCGAAGCCCTGCTCAACCCGCGGAACCAAGTCGACGGTGTTCCCCTGTGCCAGTGGCTACAAAACCGGCATGTGGAGTTTCTTCACATGATCGGCATCGATGACGCGGCCTGCGCCGTTGAAACTCCCGCCCCGTGTCATCCGTAGCCCTGCGACCCGCTGTTCATCGGCTACGGCGTGCAGCACAAGACGGACGTGCTGCTGAAGGCGATCGAGAAGAGCTGCCCCGACGAGCGCGCGGGCGTGCTGGTGGACTACAAGGGCAACCTGGTGGTGATGGAGTTCTCCGAGATGCGCTACGAGACGATTTGCGAGCGCGACCTGTACGGGCACCTGGTGTTCCGGTACGGCTTCACGTTCGACATGCTGATCCGCACGGAAGTGGTGCAGCACTACTGCAACCCGTGTCAGTTCAACAACCAGTTCCACATCACGCACAAGTGCATCCCCTACTACGACGAGATCCTCGGCCGCACCAAGAAGCCCATCCGCCCCAACGGCCGCAAGTTGGAGCGCTACGTGTACGACATCTTCCGACACGTGTACACCGTGACGCCCGTGAACTTCCAGGGCGACAGCATCCCGCGCAGTCGCAGCATGCCCTGTCGCGGCGCGAAGCTGGTGCAGGCGGAGAGCAACCCGAACCACCTGCACGTGGAGGCCATCGTGATCGACCGCAGCGAGTGGGCGCCGGTGCGCAACGGCAAGGAGAGCTCGGTGGCCACCGCGGCGACGGCGTGCGAAACGCTGTTGGAGAACGGAGCGAGGTGGGTGGAGCGGAACGGAGGCCGGGTGGAGCAGGAGGAGAAGGCGCTGTGTGAAGTGGTGGAGGTGCGTCGTGGTGAGGAGTAGGTGTCCGGGCAAGTGAGCTTCTGCGGTGAAGGTATGGAGAGAGTGAAGGGCGCAGTGCTGGAAGGTCCCGCGCTGGTCATTGCCAAGAAGGAGATGCGGAGTGATGATGAGATTGCGAGTTACGTGAATGAGTCCATCGCGTTGCTGAAGCGGAGGGAGAAGGGGTGTCCAGTTTATGTGTTCCTGTTTCCTGTTTCATTTTACATGAGTAGTTCAATTCACATAGGAGTGAGGGTGTTTCGACCGACGTGAGAGAGAGCATTGCAATTCACACATTTAACAAACACAAGAAACCGTAATGTCTCCTAAAGCAACTAAGGCGTGCCACGCGGCCTTCCCCTGAGCCGACCGCTGGTTCTTCCCCCGCCCCTCTCCCAGCACCTTCCCCTCCACCGTCACCGTCGCGCGGAACCGCAAGAACGGTGTGCCCTCCTCGTGCTCCTCGTACGGCACCTCCTGCGTGTCGAAGGCGTACTTCAGCCCACGCTTCTCGCACAGGATGTGCAGCGCGTGCTTCAGCTGGTACCGGTTGATGTTGTACTCGCTGATCGCCTCCAGCGCCTCCGCACTGCGGATGTTGTGGTAGTCGAAGCCGTTGCCCGTCTCGTCCTCCACGTCCAGCTTGCGCAGCGGGATGCACCGCTCGAACGTCGCGCGCCAGTCGTGCGTCTCCGCGAAGGCGATGATCATCTCCACCAGCGTGTTGATGTTCATGACTACGCTCAACCACTGAACGCGCACCTACTCCGGTGCATGCACTCGGGGTAGAACTCCTGCAGCGGCAGCCGCACCGCCTTCACGCCCAGCTCCGCGGCGCGCTGGTAGGACTGGTTCTAAGCCTCAAGCCGAGCAGGCGAGGACACCTTGGCGATGGAGCGGTCCACCAGCCCGCCGATCACGTACACCTTCGATGGGTCGATGGTGCCGCAGGGCTCCGTCGCGTCGGGAGAGAAGTACACGATGTCCTCCCGCGGGAAAACGTCCTTGAGGTCCTCCGCGTGGAAGGTCATCGGCCACTTGGCGGCGCCGAAGGACTGGATGGCGGGCGTTGTTTCGGGGGTCTGTGCGTGAAGGGAGAGCGAAGAACTCACAGCGCCGCACACGTGGATGGAGAGATGGGTGTTGGCGTCCTTGTTCGCCTTGTGGCAGAGACCGAGCTGCCGAACCACGCTGTATTGCTCCTGTGCGTGACGAAAAAGAAGGGATAGTACCACGCCGTTCATTTGGTCCTGGTAGTGAATGTCAATGGCGACGCGCTGACCCGTTTTCACAGCGTCCCACAGTTTCTGTTTTCTTGCGGCCACTACACATCACAACGAGGCGGAAACGCTGCCTTCATCCCTTTGTTGCTGCATCCACTCCTTTTTCTGTTCCTCTGTCATTCCGACACATTCTCGATCGCGGCGCTCTGCAAACTCCCTCCGTTTGCGCTTTCTACAGTTGAGGCAATCCAGCAACACAAACATGCTTTCTCTGCATCTCTCCTTTGTCCGCTGCTTTGAGCGCAGATATCTACTCATCAACACACGATCCATGGGACACTTTTCCATTTTCACCTTCTCCTTCTGCTCCTTCTTCAGCCTCCGCTTTTCCTCCTTGCTCACCTCTTCCTTTTCCATCGTTGACTGTTCCCTGAATGGAGTGGCAGAAACGACGCTATTTCGGTTGCGCGCGTACAGTGGTGGGCAACCATCCTTGGTTTTCAACGATCCACCGGTGCCGCCTGGAGTTCCGAATTCCCGTTATTCCCGTCTCCATTCATTCCAATCAAGGTGCTGAATCAGATTTGCAACCAAGTGTTTGTATTCTATTTGATATGGTGAAGTACAGGTATGCTATGGGTGCAGGTTTGATTTGACTCTCGTTTGCTCGACTTCCTCCGAGTTGGGCGGAATGAGAGGCTTTCGTCTTTGTTGTGAATCCATTTTGCTAACCCTCTCGTAGCATTACTCCCGCGGATACGAAGAAGAGTGCGCTATTCGTTTCCCTTGGTAATCGTGTAGGCTGCCAGGCTCGTGGTTCTTACCTCAC
>OIWT01001637.1_pt1 | contig 25878 bp, 22 predicted proteins | sample 1587701 | NCBI WGS metagenome assembly OIWT01 (sample SAMEA3888904, study PRJEB22519) | human gut metagenome | biome: human gut; feature: human-associated habitat; material: faeces | place: Denmark | collected 2009
TTGCAGGTGCATCCGGGGGACGAGATTGCCGCACAGAGATATGATTTTCTCGGCAAGGAGAAGCTCTGGTACGTACTCGGCGCCGGGAAGAACGCCCGCATACTGGCAGGATTCAGGGACAACTGCAACGCGTCGGATTTCTATGCGGCCTGCGAGAACGACAGGACAGACGAGATGATGAATACAATCGCCCCGTATCCCGGTCTGGCGCTGAAGATCCCGTCCGGAGTTCCGCATGCCGCATCCGGAGATATGGAGATTCTGGAAATCGCCGAGTCTTCTCCTCTGGACTTCTGCCTCAACGGAAGAGGGCATGTGGTATCGGAAGACGAGTTTGACCCACAGCTTTCGCTGGTGGATGCCCTGGATTTCATCAAGTTTGAAAAGTTCACGACCGACCCCTCAAAGGGAAATACACTCGTGGACATACCGGCTTTCACCGCCACAAAGATGAATCTCACGGACCCTCTGCGCTGCAACAATGCCGAATACGACTCGTTCATCGTGTATTGCTGCGTATCGGGAGCGGCATCCATACAGATTCAGGTGCTCGGACAGACAGCCGACTTCCCGCTAAAGGCAGGAGAGACAATGCTCATCCCGGCCGAATGCCAGGATTTTACAATAGTACCGACAGCGGAAGGGACAGTCTTGATAGAAGTCACTTCCAATCGTGTGGAAACGGACGAATACATAGACCCCAAGGTAAGTGCCAAACTTCCGGGGGACGAATAGAATATTATTATGAAAGGAGTAAGGATATTTCTTGCAAACGGCTTCGAAGACATGGAAGCGCTTGCCGTATGCGACGTACTTCGCAGAGGCGAAGTAGATGTCAAACTCGTAGGAGTTGAGCGAGGAACAGTTGTCTCCTCACATGGAGTCAATGTGGTCCCGGATTTCTGTTTGGAGGATTTGCCTGAAGAGGAAGGCGCCGCCGGAGAAAAAGACGTAATGATTTTCCCGGGAGGAATGCCGGGCTCCAAGACCCTCGCCGGATGCACAAGGCTCATCGCCGCAGCGCGCAGACACTACGCTGAAGGCGGCTCTCTTGCGGCCATCTGCGCAGCACCTGGACTGGTACTCAGCCAGATAGATTTGCCGGGAGGCAGTAAATTTACCTGTTTCGATGGATTCCAGGACCCTCTCATAGCCAAAGGCTGCCTGTTCACCGGAGCCCCGGCGGAGAAAAGCGGGAGAATCATCACGGGAAGATCCGCCGGACACGCAGTAGCATTCGGACTGGAGATTCTTAAAGTCCTGAAAGGAGAGGAAACAGTAGCCAAAGTCAGCCACAGCTTGTATCTGTATTAATATGGATAAAGTACGGCTTGACAAATATTTATGGGCCATAAGGGTATTCAAGACACGTAGCGAAGCCGCGGACGCCTGCAACGGCAACAAGGTCCGCCTCAACGGCGTGCCCGCCAAGGCATCCAAAGAAGTGAAGATAGGAGACCTGATTGAAGCGCGCAAAGGTCCAATGGTATTGACATACAGCGTTCTTCAGCTAAGCGAGCACAGGATGGGCGCGGCGCTTGTCCCTCAGTACGCAGAGGACAGGACCCCCGACTCGGAGAAAGAGAAGGCCCATGCGCCTCACGAAACCATTGTCCTTCAAAGGGATCGCGGTACAGGAAGGCCAACCAAGAAAGAACGACGCCAGATAGATGAGTTGATAGGCTATCTGGAAGAAGATATTTAAACTTAAAAATTATGTGCGGAATAGTAGGATATGTAGGTGAGAGACAAGCCTACCCAATCTTGATAAAGGGTCTGCAAAGACTCGAATACAGAGGTTATGACAGCGCCGGAGTCGCCCTTATCAATGACGATGGTGAGATGAGGATATACAAGTCCAAAGGAAAGGTAAAAGATCTCGAGGAAGTCGCTGCCGGCCATGATCTCAGCGGCCGCATAGGAATAGCCCACACCAGATGGGCGACACACGGAGAGCCAAGCGATGTCAACGCCCATCCGCATGTCTCCGAGAATCACAATCTCGCCGTTATCCACAACGGCATCATAGAGAATTATCTTTCTCTCAAGGAAGAGCTTACCAACCAAGGCTATCATTTCAAGAGCCAGACCGACACCGAAGTGCTTGTACAGCTTATTCAGTATATGATGGATTCGCACGGAGTTTCCTTCCAGGAAGCCGTTCCGCTGGCACTTCGCAGTGTTGTGGGAGCATACGCTATCTGCGTAATGGACAAGACCCAGCCCGACTGCATGGTGGTCGCCCGCAAGGGAAGCCCGCTCATAATAGGCATAGGCGAGAACGAGTTTTTCATAGGTTCGGACGCCTCCCCTATCATAGAATACACCAATAAGGTGATTTACCTGGAAGAAGAGCAGGTGGCATTCATCAAAAAGGGCGAAGAGCTCCGGATTACAGACCTCAAGAACGTCAAGCAGACTCCTGTAATATGCAAGCTTGAGATGAGCCTGAGCGAAATCGAGAAGGGCGGATATCCTCATTTCATGCTGAAAGAGATTTTCGAGCAGCCGCGCACGCTGAAAGCATCCATGAAAGGAAGGCTTCACCCGGAACTCGGCACCGTGAAACTCTCCGGAATCATCGACAACAGGGAGCGTCTTCTGGGAGCAAGAAGGTTTATCATCTGCGCATGCGGCACCTCCTGGCACGCAGGTCTCATAGGCAAATACATTATAGAAGAACTCACCCGGATTCCGGTGGATGTGGAATATGCATCCGAGTTCCGCTACCGCAAGCCGGTCATATTTCCGGACGATGTGCTGATAGCCATATCACAGTCGGGTGAGACCGCAGACACTTTGGCCGCCATACAGCTGGCCAAGGATGCAGGGGCTTTTCTTTTCGGCATCTGCAACGTAGTAGGCTCCTCTATAGCAAGAGCCACAAATTCAGGATGTTACACCCATATAGGGCCCGAAATAGGAGTGGCCTCCACAAAGGCTTTCACAGCGCAGGTAACCACACTTTTCCTCTTCGCGATGAGTCTTGCGGAAGAGCTGGGCACCATCACGGACGCCCGAAGAGGCGAACTCGTCAAAGCCCTGCAGGCCATTCCTGATCAGATAGCCAAGATTCTTGAGCACGACAAGGAAATCGCCGAACTCGCGAAGACATTCACCTATGCGCACAATTTCCTTTATCTGGGACGCGGATACAACTACCCTGTCGCTCTGGAGGGTGCGCTCAAGCTGAAAGAAATCTCTTATATCCATGCTGAAGGATACCCGGCTGCGGAAATGAAGCACGGGCCTATTGCCCTCATCGATGAAGAAATGCCGGTAGTGGTGATAGCTCCAAAGCGCGGACACTACGACAAGATTCTCAGCAACATTCAGGAAGTCAAGGCACGCAAGGGAAAGGTTATCAGCATCGTCACCGAAGGAGACACCGACGTCAAAGCGCTGTCCGACTTCTCATTGGAGATTCCTGACACGGAAGAATGCCTCGTACCGCTGCTTTCGTCCATTCCTCTTCAGCTGCTCGCCTACCATATCGCCATTGCCAAAGGTCGCGATGTGGACCAGCCACGCAATCTCGCCAAATCAGTAACTGTAGAATAATCAATAATAGACATGAATATCTGGGTAATTATGATAATTGTGATGGTGCTCTCATACATCATCCAACTCACTCTCAACAGCAAGTTTGACAAATACTCAAGGATTCCCGGCCCGCACGGGCTCACAGGAGCGGATGTGGCACGTCTGATGCTCAGACAGAACGGCATCAACGACGTCACCGTCCAAAGCGTCTCGGGCAAACTCACGGACCATTTCAACCCTCAGGACATGACAATAAATCTCAGCGAGGGCGTCTATAACAGCACTTCCGTAGCGGCATGTGCGGTGGCGGCTCACGAGACGGGCCATGCCATTCAGCATGCTACAGGATACGCACCGCTCAGACTGCGTTCGGCCTTGGTACCGGTGGTAACATTTGCCAACAACACCGTCCAGTGGGTGCTTCTTCTCGGAGTCATCATGATCAATGTATTCCCTTCCCTTCTGTGGATAGGTATAGGTCTCTTTGCAATGACCACGCTCTTCAGTCTTGTCACTCTTCCGGTGGAAATCAATGCCAGCCAAAGAGCTATAGCATGGCTTGCCGGATCGGGTGTGGTCGATGACAACACCAAGCCTTACGCGGTGGATGCGCTCAAATGGGCAGCCTACACTTATGTGATAGCAGCCATCGGTTCACTTGCAACCCTGTTCTACTACATAGGTATCGCCAATTCACGCAGAGACTAGAGAATGGGAAGACACAGGGAGACATTCTGGTATGCACTCAAGGTCTTCTACAACAGAGTAGAACCTCTTCGGAAAGCGCTCAAGGAAGCACGATACAACACCTATGTCCCGATGACTGTGGTGGAAAAGTACGACGACGGCCGCTTGAAGTACATACAGAAACCGATAATTTCCTCCCTGATGTTCGTCTGTTGCACGGAAAAATTCCTCAGGGAATTCAAGAACGGGCACAACGATGACTTTCTTTACTACTCGGAGCCCGGAGAAAATACGCCTGCCCCAATCAGCGACAGGGAGATGGAGATTTTCAGAAAGGCTACTGAACTTGCCGGCACCGGTGCGGAATATCTGGGCAGCGATACTTGGAAGTACTGCGTAGGAGACAAGGTAAGAGTTACCGAAGGGCTTTACAAGGGGCTCGAAGGATACATCAAGCGCATCAAGCACGCCCGCAAACTCATAGTGAGCATAGAAGGAGTCGCAGTGGTCGCCATTTCCGGCATACATCCACAGTATTTGGAAAAGATTGAACAACACTAATATTCTAGAATATGGACAGAAAAATACACTTATCAGCACTTTGGGCTGCTATGGTCCTTCTTGCTTCATGCGCAGCACCGCGATACATTGAAACTTCCTCCCCTGAAGAAAGCGGACTCAATCTAATGAAAATTACTGATGAGAATTCCATTTCGGTAGCAGGAAGCCCATCCGTTATCGGCGCGTCCGCCGCCAATATGCTGGGAAGATGCAGTGAGGAAGCCGTAGGCTGGTGGCCAGGTAGATGCCTTGACATATCACCTGACGGAAAAGAGCTCGCCTATATGTCCAAAGTGGACAATAGCTGGAATGTCATGATCAGAAAGTCCGGAGCCCAGGGAGCCGCTACTCAACGAACATTCCGCATGGTCAATGACTTCTCATGGGGCTCGGACGAGAAATTGTACTTCGCCGATGCATCGAATGAAAACCTTTCACAGATTTCATCCACAGATGCACACATAGGAACCATCATGAGGCAACTTACGAACAACAATCAGGATATGAATCCTGTGCTCTCAAAAGACGGCAAGAAACTGTATTTCACGAGAATAGACCGCAATGGGCCATTTGTATGGTCGTACGACATAGAGTCCGGAGCGCTGACATCCTGCTGTAAAGGATTCAACCCGTGGCCTACCGAAGAAGGAGAATTCCTGTGCGTGCGAAACTCTTCAAACACCACTTCAAAATCAAAAACCAGCACGAACAGTGAGATCTGGCTTGTAAATTATGAGAAAGGCACAGAGACTCTCATTGTATCCGACAAGAAACGCGGCTTCACCAACCCTACCCTATCCCCTGACGGGCAATGGATACTATGCCAGGGCAATAGCAAATCTACCATTTCCAAGAAGAACAACCTCGATATCTTCGCCATCCGTATTGACGGCACACAGTTCATCCAGCTAACCTACCATCCTGCCGACGACTGCTCACCAGTATGGTCTGAGGACGGAAAATATATCTATTTCATTTCTTCAAGAGCCAACAAGGACAATGCGTTCAATATCTGGAGAATGAAGTTCAACCTATAAAACAACCAGGAATATGAGAATTGTTTCCCGCATCATTGCAGTATCCGCTTTTTTAATGTCGGTCGCTTTCTCGGCCAATGCACAGTATGGTCCATCAAGCAAAGGACAAGGATATCTCCACGCTATCAGACAGGGCACTAATGGAGGTTCAGAATACAAAGGAATTGTAGAAGGGGGTGTAGGATATGACTTTTTTGAAGAACAACTGGCACTCTCCGTCTCCACTTCTCATGGAGTGATTTTTAATGACAGTTTCTTCATAGGAGCCAATGTGGGCTTTTTTCACTCAAGGGTAAGCAATAATAATCGTTATGACTTGTACTATGTTCCGACTCTTGCTCTTGACAGCAGGTATTATTTCCATCTTCAGACTATAGGACTGCAACCATATATCGGTGCGCAGGCGGGTGTCGGCTTCAGTAAGAATGATTATTGGTACTATACTGGCGATAGCGGCTCGTACACCGAATTTGCTCTGAATGCCACCCTGATGGCCGGACTCCGTATCAGATTAAGCGACAGTCTCGGTATAACCACAGGCATAAGATCAATATACACCTTCGATAATCTCGGCGTATTGTTCCAGGTAGGATTGGAATTCTAAATTCCGTCTGCTTAAGATATAAGAGAGACTGGTCACAGTTGATGCTGACCAGTCTCTCTTATTTGAACCACAAAACTATTGGAGTGCGTGGCAGGACAGCAGGGACAAGAGCCCACCACCGCAGAACCTGAGGAGCCGTAGTCCTCTGGACTGAGACCTGAACCTGCCCTGGCATCTCGTATGCCTGGGCTTTTTGCACAACAATTATTCATCAATACGGCTCAATTCTTCGTTCAGAAATGTGGTTTTCGGCTCAAACAATTGGAAAATGAGCCGTATTTTTCGTATATTTGAGCCGTAAACAGAAAGAATCATGACCAGAGAAAACGAAATACTCCAGTTCATGCTCTACCATCCTGGCTCCTCCAGAAGCGAAATTGAGGCCGGAATGAACCTGACTGAAAGCCCAGCCACCGTCAAACGAATCCTTGCTGCACTTGTGGAAGCGGGCTCCGCAATAGTTTCCGGTCAGGGGCGTTCCACGCGCTACAGCGTGTCCCCGCAGGCGCACGTGACGATGGAACTAAACATCGACACTTACTTTCAGAAGGAAACGGATGAGCGCGAGATCCAGAATAGCTTCAACTTTGAGCTTATCAACCACATCCTCCCTAAAGTGGAATTATTCACGGCAGAGGAGAAGGACCGTCTTGACGCATTGCAGGCCCAGTTCACCCGTAATCTGGCAGACATTACCCCAAATGAATACCGCAAGGAGATGGAGCGACTCGGCATCGACCTCAGTTGGAAGTCATCTCAGATTGAAGGCAACACCTATTCCCTCCTGGAGACCGAGAAACTCTTGAAGGAGAAACAGACCGCTTCCGGCAAAACCAAGGAAGAAGCCGTCATGCTCCTAAACCATAAGGACGCGCTCGATTTCGTCCTGGCCGACCCCGAATACCTCAAGGAAATCTCCATCTGGCGCATAGAAGAACTACACGCGCTGCTCACCAAGGAATTGAATGTGGACAAAGGCCTCCGCAAACGTCGCGTGGGCATTACCGGCACCAACTACTATCCGCTGGACAACGAGTACCAAATCCGCGAAGCACTTGAAGACAGCTGCCGCCTTATCAACGGAAAGGAGAACATCTTCGAGAAAGCCCTATTGGCTCTGGTACTCCTATCATACATTCAGGCATTCTCTGACGGCAACAAGCGCACTGCCCGCATCACCAGCAACGCTATCCTGATCGCGAACAAGTACTGCCCGATATCCTTCCGTACGGTCGATTCCGTGGATTACAAGAAAGCTATGCTTATCTTCTACGAGCAAAACAACATCTCCGCTTTCAAGAAGATTTTCATCGACCAATTCGCTTTTGCCGTCCAGACCTACTTCTGATTCCGAGGGATAACGGTATAGCACACGCCCCGACATTCCAGATGGAGTGCCGGGGCTTCGCTGTGGATGCTGAGTGGGTGACGGCTATGGTGGCTGGATGGTTGGCATTCGGTACCGGAGAGGGCCTACTGGGGTACGGAATATGCGTGCCGTGCTAAAAAAGGCTTCCTGGGGTACGCGACGCATTTTCATTCGGTGCTCAAAAAGGCCTCCTCCGGTACGCGACGCATTTTCAGAGGCATTCGGTGTAAAAAACAGGCTTCACCGGTACGGAAGAGATATTCGGTACCGGAAACCCCCTCCTACGGTACGGAACTGTGCGTCGGTAATAGCCTTTTATGATGTATGGAAGGAAGCGACCGGCTGCAGCCTGCAAGGACATAATTGATGCTATTTTACTCCACCTTCGCTCCGGGTATCAAAGTCTTCTTGTTGGAAATCTTGATTCCGTAGGCGATATTGCGAACTTTTCCCTCCTCCGGGACCAGGATACCTATCTCTGTAAGGTATTGGACATCTCGTACAGCCGTGTCCGGGGAAACTTTTGCGAGTTTTGCCCAACGCTTGGCAGTGAGCTTGCCCTTGTCTTCGTCCAGAAAAATGTTGAGGACAGTGCGCTGACGCTCATTGATATCGGCTTGGGAATGATTCTGCCAAAAGACCGCCTTGTCCAGAATGGACGATAGCATCTCTTCGGCCCCTTTGATGGCTCGAAGCATACAATCCAGATACCACTCAATCCAGGCTGTGAGGTTCGTGGTTCCTTTCTGGCAGCGCTCCAGTATGTCATAATACTTATTCTTTTCCTGTCCAATCTGGCGCGACATACTGAAATACCTCCGGGGTGAATTGTCCGCCTGACTGAGGGCCATGTCGGCAATGGCGCGTCCTATACGGCCATTGCCGTCATCAAATGGGTGGATGCTGACGAACCAGAAATGTGCTACGGCCGACTTAATATAATCTCTTGGAGTTGATGGATCATTGAACCACTTAAGGAACACATCCATTTCCTTCTGGACTCTGTCCGGAGAAGGGGCACGATAATGGACTTTCTCCCGGTCAAGGGCACCAGATATGACGCTCATCTCATCGACGCGGTATTTCCCCACATTGATTTCATCATATCCACTCCGGCCTCCAGGGAAGAGGCAGCAGTGCCAGCCGAACAACCGGTCATTCGTAAGAGGCTTATCGTATCCCTGGACAGCATCCAACATCATTTCCACGATTCCCTCTACATAGTGACCGTAAGGAACCTCACCCGTTATCTTTATGCCCATCCTACGGGCGATGGAGGAACGAACCTGGTCGGAATTAATCAGCAGGCCTTCAATCTCGGAAGAGGCAACGATATCATGGGTATATGCCTCAACAGCAGCACGCTCCTTCACATCGAATCCAATAGCAGAAAGGATGCCATCCAGGTAGCCTGTTGCTTTGTTTATGGCAGCTAGTTTGGGGTCGGTACGCGTGCGGTCCCAAGTGAAAACCGGCCAACTATCTGTCTCGTGTATATACATAACGTGTCTAATTTTTACAAATATAATACTTTGCGGGAAATAAGCCGCAAAATTTGCGGTTTACTCGCCGCATTTGTATCCATTACAAACTTTCTATCCAGGTAATAATCTTTTGAAGCACCTCGGGAGAAAAGGTTTCTTCAATCTCCCGGTACTCTATGGTTGCACCTGTAGCGCAGTGTTGGAACATGTGGTTTACGCCGTCAACGGCTTCTATGCAGTTGTTCCCGCCGGCAGGAAGTCCGGACTTCAGGGCTTCGAGATTGCTTCTGCATTCCACCTGCGTATCTTTAGTACCGTTCAAAGCCAGAACCGGGCAATGCACTTTATTCAGCAACTTTCTCACATCCAGCTCAAGGAAATACTTCATATAGGGAGACTGGAGTTGCATCAGCGTGGCCTGGAAATTCTGCTTCAAGGCATCGGGAAGGCCGGTCCCTTCGGCTGATGGCATCGGCCCGTCGGATATCCTGGCGTCAAAGGCCTTCTCCAGAAGGGTGCAGTATTCATCCACCGCACCGCTTCCGAATCCGGCACAGGCCAGTATGGTGCGATTCTGCCAAAGGAGCAGTTCCTTGCCGGAAACAATCATTCCCGCGAGGCTTATTATGAAATCCGCGTTCCCCTCGGCTGCCAGCATGAATGCGATGGTGCCGCCCTCGCTGTGGCCGATGACTCCCACTTTGTCAAACCTCTTCCGGAGAAAATTGATGCCTGAGAGCGCATCGTTCTTCAGGTCCTCCGTCGTGCAGTTGACCGCATCACCGGTGGATTCACCAAAGCCACGATCGTCATAGCGGAGCGTGGCTACGCCCTTTCGGGCCAGAGCATCAGCAATCACCGCAAACGGCTTATGCTCAAAGATTTCCTCATCGCGGTTCTGGAGGCCGCTGCCCGTCACCATAATCAAAACGGGTGTCTTGCGGCTATATTCCTCCGGCAGCACCAGCGTCCCTTTCAGGACGGCGTCGCCATTGGCAAAAGACACGTCCTCCTGGGTATAAGGGAAAGGACCGATTGGAGTTTGCGGCCGGTTCAGTTTGGGTTCGCCGGGAGTAAGCGTCAGTGGAAAAGACACCCCTTGCTGCGTGAAGGTTCCCACAATCCGCCTGCCCAGATACAGACCATCGAATATCGCCCCGATGGAAGGGACCTTGATGGTCAATTTCCCTATCTCCGAAATATTTGCCTCGGCAGGAATCCCCCTCACCCCCTGCGCTGGGGAATCCATCGTCGCACCGTCATCCCCAATATGGAAGACAAGGGGCAAGTTCGTTCCCTGAACAGAGATTATCCCGGACCAGGCGCCCGTTTGGGCGTATGCACCACAAAAGCAAAATGCCAAAAGGCACGATATGGCTATAATCCTTTTCATATCAATCATGTCTATCGCTATTGAAAACAAAGGTAACGATTTCAGACGAAACACAATCCTCGCCTCATAAAAATCAAGACAGATTACTTTGGGATATTTTTGTAAAACCTTGCATTTTGTTTTTTAGTTTGTATGTATTATAATTTTGGTTTATATTTGCGGTAAATATTACCGCTATGGCGACAAAAATAAAGAATATTTTAGACATTATTCCCCGCGACTCACTATTGTTTTCCTCTTGGTTGACAGCTCAAGGAATTGACAGGAAAGAGCAATCCCTGTATGTTCGCAGTGGCTGGCTGGAGAGGATTGCACAGGGTGTCTACAAGATAGCGGGGAGCAATCCTACCATATGTGGCGCCGTGGCTTCTTACAACAAGCAGTTGGGCAAGGCCTGCCACGTGGGAGCTTCCTCTGCACTGGACCTCAGGGGATACTCTCACTTCTTATCTATGGGAAAGCCTTCTGCATACCTTTTTACTGACAAGGAAGCCCGTCTGCCTGGTTGGTTCTGTTCCTTGGAGTGGGACATGACGGTAAAATACTTTACAACATCTATTTTCGGTGGGGACACCGGACTGGAAACTTATAACTACAACGGCGCCGATCTGCTCATATCCGGTCCGGAACGGGCATTTATGGAATGCCTGCATCTTTCACCGGAGCAGTTCTCCCTATTGTACAGCTACTATGTCATGGAAATGATGACTACGCTTCGTCCGGCACTGGTCCAGCAGCTGTTGGAAAAATGCTCCTCCATCAAGGTGAAGCGACTCTTCCTATATATGGCCGAGAAAGCTGGCCATAGCTGGTTCCGTGCCCTGGACATCTCCAAGATGAATCTAGGAAAAGGAATCAGGAATATCTCTGCAACCGGGTGCTTTGACAGCAAATATCAGATAATCATCCCCGTAGAACTGGCTAACTATGAATAGAGAATATGCAGAGAAGGTGGAAGTCCTCCTGAGGCTCCTTCCAATCGTAATGGACGAAAAAGTTTTCGCCGTCCACGGTGGTTCGGCCATCAACCTGTTCATAAGGAACTTGCCTCGCTACTCGGTTGATATAGACCTTACTTACATCCCTCCGGAAGGCAGGGAAGAAAGTTTGGAGCACATCAACTGCCATCTGATGAGCATTGCAGACAAAGCAAAATACGCTTTTCGCGGCATACACATCGTTCCCAAACTCAGCACATGCAAACTCCTTTGCGAATACCAGGGGAAACAGGTCAAGGTGGAAGTCAACCAAACCAAACGTGGCATCATCGGCGGTCCCGTCCAAGTCGTTCCGCTCTGTAGGAAAGCCCAGGATGAGTTCGGCTTGTACTGCGAGGCCAATATTGTCCCAATGACCCTCCTATACGGCGGCAAGATTGCCGCTGCCCTTTCCCGCCAGCATCCACGGGATCTGTTTGACGTCAAATACATGGAGTACCCGCTGGCGGCGACCCGCGAAGGCCTGATGTTTTGCCTTCTAGGCAGTGACCGACCCATCCACGAATCCTTCGCACCAAATCTCATTGACCAGCATGACGCGCTCTACAATCAGTTTGAAGGAATGACTGACATTCCCTTCACTTACGAAGAATTCGAGCATACACGCGCGGGGCTCATCCAAGACGTGTGCTCGATGATGACGCCGGCCGACAAATCCTTCCTGGTCAGCTTTGAACAAGGAGAGCCAAATTGGGACAACTTCGATTTCGGCTACTTCAAGAATTACCCTTCAGTGCAATGGAAATTAATGAACCTCGGAAAACTGAAAAGACAGAATCCGGCAAAACTCTCCGCCGAAGCAGACAAACTCAAAGCAATCTTTGCAGATCTATAATGGCCGTTATCCCTGCGACACCGCTTAAAAATTCCGTGGGGTAGATCTTGAAAATAAAATTACCAACTTGCTGATAATTAGCAAATTGGTAATTTTATTGATAACTCCTTCAGAGTCACTCTACTTTTGGATAAAGCCTGTAATGCAGTGCTTTGCAGGCAGAGTCCTCCCTTGTCAGTGCTTTTTCACCTGCACGTTGGCAAGTTTCTCCCAGTACTGGATAAGGCCGCTGTGGTCATCTCCTGACTTGCCGTCAGCCTTGAGCGCTTTCATAAACTCAAGTATCTGGACAGTAAGAGGAATAGGAGCATCTATCTCAAGAGCCGTATCACGGACATTGAGCAGGTCCTTAGTGTGCATCCATATAGGACCGCCCGGCTTGAAATTGCGATTCAGAATCATCGGCATCTTGGCGTCAAGCACCGTACTTCCGGCAAGACCGCCACGAATGGCCTGATATACCTTCTCCGGGTCCACACCGGCTTTCTCCGCGAACACCATTGCCTCTCCGACGGCGGCAAGATGAAGCGCCACCATAATCTGGTTGGCAAGCTTGCAGATATTTCCGCTGCCAATCTCACCGATATGCACGGCGGAACCGCCCATAGAGAGAAGAATAGGCTTCACCTTCTCGAAAGTTTCCTCCTTGCCGCCTACCATGATGGACATGGTACCGTCAATTGCCTTAGGCTCACCACCGCTCACAGGTGCATCGAGCATATCATAGCCTTTTGCCACCGCAAGGTCGTACATTTTCTTTGAGACAACAGGAGATATCGAGCTCATATCCACGATAATCCTGCCTTCTCCAGGTGTCTCAAGAATCCCTTCAGGGCCGGAAATCACCGACACCACATGAGGAGAGTTAGGAAGCATCGTTATGATAACGTCGGACTTAGCCGCAACGTCCGCAGGATTGGCACCTTTCTCCGCACCCAGGGCGACAAGTTCCTCCACTGGTTCCTGCTTCACATCATACACGACAAGTTTGTAACCTGCCTTCACAAGATTCTTGGCCATGGGCTTACCCATAACGCCAAGACCAATAAAACCAATTTTCATATATATCAATTAAATAACCAAAAATCATCTATTCACTATAGAGCACCACCTGATTCTTTTTCTGGTCAGCGCTCAAGATATAGTCCTTTCCGTCGAATTCGAACACCTGCGTCTGGGTAGGACCTACACCAAGTTCGATATCCTCTTCCACGAACTTCCAGTTGGAGGCATCCTCCAGATGAACTTTGCGAAGGGCCAGAGAGTCCCGTCTGTTTCCGACAACTGCTATCGCCTCCCCATTCAGCATACCACAACTCAAGCCATGTCCGAAAGACAGCTCTCCGTGATGAATCTGCTGCCACTGCCCGGCAATCATCTTATATATCACAAAATTCTCGCCATGGAAAGGTTCGATGGTAACCATCTCATCCACACCGTCTCCGTCAAAATCCACAAATCCGAATTCGCTGACCTCATGATCAAAGATACGATGCATGTGCCACTCTCCGCACTCAGTCATTTCAATAGAGAAAATTCCTTCCGCGCCGGATACCATAATCATCTCTTCTCCGTCTTTCATGACCTTAAGCATGCCGTGATTACGGAAGATGGTATTGTCCACAAGTCGTGCTTCGCCCGGTTCACCGGTATCAGGGTCAAGCTTGCAAACATATATTTCGCTGGCATTGGACCAGTCCGCCGGTTCACTTTTGAACTTGCTGACAGAAACCGCAAAGAGATAATTCTCCCCTCCTACAGTAATCACATCACACCTGTGGGCGAAAGGCAGATGCATGCACCTCTCCGTTTTCCATCCGGCAGAAGTCCTGCGATGCTTGAACACTCCGGCCTCTTGCCCCACAAAGCCCGGGAACAGAGCCATAATGGAATAGAAAAGGTCAGGATGTCCCGGTACCGGGACAAAACTCATCACGCCGCCCGGACATCCGCCCACCAGTTCGGTGGTGCCGCTCTGCATATCATACAGATATACTTCACTTGTAGTTTCAGAGCCTGCCGCCACATAACGTCTGCCACCGGACAGAAACGAGTTGGCCGTATAGACAGACTCCACATTCATTATAACTTTCTTATTCATATCTAACAAAATATCATATAACCTATCCACACCACCAGCATGGCAGTCAGACCTCCAAGAAGAGTTCCAAGCCCGTGAAGTTTGCACCCGGTCTTGACATTCATCCCGGACAACTGGGTCACCACCCAGAAGAAACTGTCATTGACATGGGACATAACCATTGCTCCGGAGCACAGTGACATCACCGCCAAAGCCTTTCCAATAGGCGACACAAATCCCAAAGCCTCCATCATCGGTGCGATCAACGACGCCGTGGTAACTATGGCCACTGTAGAAGACCCCTGTGCACTCTTGAGCGCAGCCGCTATGATGAAAGGTAGCCAGATACCCACATTGGCACCGGCCAGAGATTCACCCAGAATGTCAGCTATCCCGGAATTGCGCAGTATCATACCGAAAGATCCTCCGGCCGCTGTAATCATGATAATCACGGCAGCTGACGTAAGCGACTTCCCTACCCATCCGGTAGTGGAAAGTAGTTCACGGTCAAATTTCTTCGGAAGGAAGAAAGACAGAATCATACCTATAATCAAGGCAATCACAGGCTCTCCGATGAAGCGCAGCACGCTTGCCGCAACTCCCTCACCGAAAGGGGCTCCCGGAAAATCGGAGATGGACCTAAATACAATCAGCACCAGAGGCACCACCACCGGAAGGAATGACCGCAGGGCAGAAGGTTTATCCTTGGCATCATCTTCTTCCACGGTAATTTCCCCATCAGGATCCGGATCTATGTAAGTACGGGACGCATAGCGCGTCACGAAAAAATACGATTCCGCTGCGACAAACACACTCACAATCAGTCCGATAAGGATAACAAGGCCTAAGTCCGCCCCAAGTATGGCAGTAGCAGCCACAGGGCCCGGAGTAGGAGGAACCAGGCAGTGTGTGATGGTAAGACCAAGCGACAGCGCAATGGCCGTGCATGCAAGAGAAATCTCGGATTTCTTGGTGATAGCCTTATTCAAAGGCGACAGAATCACAAAGCCCGAATCGGCATAAACCGGTATCGATATGAAACAGCCCACAATCAGCATGGCGAGCGGCACACGCTTCTTGCCTGCCAGTCTTACTATGCCCTGGGCCATGACATACGCGCCACCGGACTCCTCAAGGAATGTCCCTATTATGCAGCCTATGACTATTACCAATCCGATATGGCCGACAATGTCGCCGAAACCACTGTTCACCGAACTGACAATCTCCGTAAAAGGCGTCCCGGACAGCAGTCCGAAACCTATCGCCGCAAATATCAGGGCCAGGAAAGGATGAAGCTTGAACTTCGTCGTGGACACCACGATGAAAGCTACAGCCAATATCAGAAGTACTATGAGCATGTGCTATACAAGTAAAGATTTCATACTGTCAGCCATGGATGACAGTATGATATAACATGAGGCCGAACCGGCATCCATCACACCGCGGGAACGCTCCCCCAGACGGCTTGAGCGTCCAATCTTGGCAATCATGTCCACCGTACTGTCCCGTCCCTTAAGGGCTGCCGCATCCATGGCATCAAGGCACTGGGCAAAGTCCTTTCCTTCAGAAAGAGCGGTGCCAAAAGCCTCAGAAGCAGGAATAAGCACGTCCATAAGAGTTTTATCTCCGACTTTGGCCGGAGATATCTTCCCTATTTCCTCCAATGCTGATTCGATTGCTGCGAAAAACTCCTCCTTGCCGATGAATTCCTTGCCGTCGAAGGCCTTTCCTATGGATGTGAAAAACTTTCCGTACAAAGGCCCCATCGACCCGCCGATCTTCATCATAAGAATCTTTCCGAGAGTCTTAAGCGAATAAGCCAGATCGCCCGGCTGCTTGTCAAGGGCTTCCCTGCAGAGGGTAAATCCCTTGTTCATGTTGATTCCGTGGTCACCATCCCCGATGGCTCCATCTATATCGCTGAGGAACTGCTTGTTGGTCTGAATCGCCTCAATCAGATTATCCACGACCACAGCGGCGCTCCCCTGTTCAAATTTTTCCTGCATCACTAGAATTGTTTAAACGAAACGGCATCCGCCTCGTAGTCGAAACACTCCTTGAGTTCATCATCAAGACGCATCACCGACAAGGTGGCACCGGCCATTTCAAGAGACGTAAAATAATTGCCTACCAAAGATTTATGCACTTTAATCCCCTTGGACTCCAGTATCTTCTCCACTTCACCATAGAGAATATACTGCTCCATAAGAGGTGTGGAGCCAAGGCCTGATACAAGTACAACCACCTCATCACCTGACTTGAACGGAAGGTCCGGCAAGATGACGTCGCACATCCTGTGGGCTATCTGCTCGGCGCTCTCCAGAGGGGCCACCTCAATACCGGGCTCTCCGTGATGTCCGATTCCGATTTCCATGGTACCGGGTTCAATGGTGAAATTAGGATGACCCACCTCCGGAAGGATACATGGGCTCAGTCCCACACCCATACTTCTTGTATTGTCAATGGCTTTCTGAGCCACTGCCAGCACTTCCTCCAGGCTTCCGCCCATGGCAGCCTTGGCACCTCCGACCTTCCACATAAGGATTTCTCCGGCCACACCCCTGCGCCTGCTCCTGTCGGAAGACGGAGCTGACGGGACATCGTCATTGGCCACCACTTTGCCTACCAATATACCGTCATCCTCTGCCTGCTCGATAGCCATGGCCACATTCATGTTGTCTCCGGCATAATTGCCATAGAGAATCGCCACACCTGCTCCGGCGTCGGCCGCTCTGATAGCATCGTAGAACATCTGGGCAGGAGGCGATGAAAACAATTCACCCACGGCCACAGCATCCACCATATTTCTTCCTATATACCCGACAAAGGCAGGTTTGTGTCCAGAACCGCCTCCGGTAACCACACCGACTTTTCCTTTTACCGGTGCATTCTTATATTTCAGGACCCTTTCGTTCTCTGTCGTAGATACGAGATCGGAATTGGCTTTCACAAAGCCCTCAAGCATCTGATCCACGACAAGAGAAGGATCATTGATTATCTTCTGCATATTATTTGACATTATTAAAAGATTGTCTTTCCAATTCTCTCATCTGCTGAACTTTAGCAGTAGAGCCGCCACCCTGGAACTCGGATACCAGCCATGCATCCACGATGGTTTTGGCCAGTTCCGGACCGATTACGCGGGCGCCCATGGTAAGAACCTGCGCATCATTGCTCTTTCTCAGGCGTTCTGCAGAGAAGACATCGTGGCAAACTCCTGCATACACGCCTTGAACCTTATTGGCAATCATGGCCATTCCAAGGCCGGTCCCGCAAATCAGGATACCTCTCTCATACTGCCCGTCTTTGATTTTCTGGGCAAGATTGTAACCTATCTCAGGGTAGAACGCCCCCTGATGACTGCCAAGATAATCAAGGTCGGTCACTTCGACGCCCTTTGAGCTCAAATGTTTGATGATGATCTTTTTCAGCTCTATAGCCGCATCATCACAGTCTATCACTACTCTCATACTGATAATTATTTGTTAGGAATTCGTACGATTGCATCAAGAGCCGGCTTGGCCGTAAGATCCCTGTTGAAAAGCAGCGTATAATTGGTCCGGTTCGGAATCGGATAACCGTTCTTCCAAGACCTGTCGTCAGACAGTCCCCAGAACGTAACCCGATCAATCTGAGAGCGGTGCTTATAGAAAATACGGAACAGCTCTTCATACCTGTCATCCAGTCTTCTGGCTACGTCTTCAGGCATGCCGTCCTTATAAGGATCCAGATACGCCTCGAACTCCTCAAGCTGGAACTGAGGCTCGGTAAGAGACTGACCGATAACCTGTCCTTCCCTTGTAAGAGGGAGCACATCCACGTCAATCTCAGTAATCATCACCTTGATGCCAAGAGAAGACAACGTGTCGATTGCATGCTCGATGTATTCTGTCTTAGGGTAATTAAGTCCCCAGTGTGCCTGTATTCCCACACCGTCTATTCTGATGCCCTCGGACTGCAGACGCTTCACCATGGTCACGATTCCGTCCACATGCGAAGGCCGCCATACGTTGAAATCATTGTAGTACAGCTCACAGTCCGGAGCATACCTGTCAGCAAAGATAAAAGCATTGCGAACGACTTCATATCCGTCTCCGCCGAATGCTTTCACCCAGCCTTTGTCGCGATATTCTCCCTGTTCTCCTATAATTTCATTGACCACGTCCCAGGCATTGATACGGCCGTTATAGCGTCCAGCCAGAGTCTCGATATACGAGCGCATGGTCTCTATCAGTTCTGCCTTGGTCTTCGGCTGCCCATTGTCTTTGCGCCAGAAGAATTCAGGAGTCTGATTGTGCCATACAAGCGTGTGTCCGAGCATCCAAAGATTGTTTTTCTCTCCGAATTCCACAAACTCGTCCGCATGCTTGAAATTCCAGACATCCGGACGCGGATGAATTCTTTCCGGCTTCATGCAGTTGTCCGGAGTTATGGCATTGAAATGCTTGAGAAGCAATGCTTCCGCCTCAGGCGAACGGCCGTTGATAGTAAACGGATCCACTGCACAGCCGATTTTGAAACCATCCGCATACGCATCCTTGAGTGCTATGTCAGATGTATGTTTCTGCTCAGCGCAGCCAACTACAAGAAGAGCCGCCAAAGGAAATAAAATACTTTTTCTCATGTCCTAATGTTTTCTGAATGTCCATTTGGAATTGTCACTGCTGTAGTCAAACGGTGCAAGGCTCGGCGTACCGTCAGCAACGGCTACCAGTGCCAACTGCTCCTCGCAGCCCGGAATGCTCTTAGGCATTATCCGCCATGTCCCGTCACTGAGCTGCTCGATACGCCACAACTGCTCGCCGCCTTCGATGACAGACTCCACCGTCGTCACTTCCTTCTCGGAAGTCGCGGTAAGGTATCTGTCCGTGCCGGCTATCCTTATACGGTAATACGGACCGCCAAGACTGCCTCCTGCCTGCGAATCGGCAACTATCTCCCAACTCTGGTTAGGACGGAACATATCCGCTCCAAGTCTTACAGGTACTTCGCCCTTCGGCCAGCCGCTCTCTACATCCGAAAGCTTCTGAGACTCAACGCGAACCACAGGCTGGTCGCCACTCCTTCCAAATCCCCTCATGCCGCCTGCCATACGGACCGTCTTCACCGACAGCTCAAGGGCAGTGCCTCTGCGCTCGGATACCATGCCATAAACTCCGTCTTCAAGTATCTCGCCGGCTACAGGCCAGCCGTTTCGCCACAGAAGAGGACGGATGGCAAGGGTGCTGCGCCCGCTCAAATCAAGGTCCGCCTCAAAGTGGAAGGACATCTTCTCCACGCCTTCTTCAATAATGAATCTGCCGAAATGGCCGGCGCCCATGCGACGCTTTTCGCTCGCAAGAACAAGCTTGCCGCCACCCTGAACCATGTCGCGGCCCACATTGTCATAATACGGTCCGGTAGGGCTCTTGGAGCGGCCGACGATAATATTGTATGTCGAATTGGCTCCGTCACAGCAGGTTCCGTGAGTGGCCAGAAGATAATACCATCCGTCGTGATATATAGGTACGGAGGCCTCGCAGGATATTGCAATATCCACCGGCTCATTACCCTCCATACGAAGGCCTGTTGCAGGGTCAAGCTCCACTATGCGGATGTATCCGAAATATGTTCCATAAGTGAGCCAGAGCCTTCCGTCAGGTCCCAGCATAAGACCGGGATCAATACCGTCACAGTCCTCAAATCCATCCGAGCCGGCAATGTCTATAGGCTCAGTATATCCAAAATCAGGAGATGTCGGATCAAGAGTCTTGTTCCACATCATATAGACCCGAGAACGATGGCCATTGCCTACACCTCTGTCGGTCAGGGCATATACCACCATATATCGGTCTCCAATCTTTATGGCATCCGGAGCCACTCCCCCACCGGGACGTACTCCGCCACCATTCCACACCCATCCGTCTTCCGAGATGAGTCCTCCACCTCCGGTTCCGAAGGTATAGTACTTGCCGTCACACTCCACCACAGTCGAAGGGTCATGGATAAATGGGCTTCCTGTCTGAGCTTTTACCGCAGAGCCTAAAGCAAGAGCGGTAAGAGAGATGACGGCTATGGCAATTCTTTTCTTCATTAATGTATCTTTGAATTATCACGGGGCCGAAGCCCCGTGAATACACACAATATCAATAACTACCCCAACCAGGGTTTTGTACAATGTTAGGGTTGATAGATGTCACAAGCGTAGGGAATGGGAAGAGCTCGTGCTTTCCTTTCTGGAAACCGGTCTGCCTTTCTGCTTCCTTGTTGTATTCATAATGCTTGACATAAGGAGAGTGGACGTCGGTCCTTGTAGCCTCGTCAGCATCAAACATATGATCGTAGAGAGTAGGAAGATTGGTTCCTGCCGTCTCCATACCGGCGGTGTCTCCCCAGCGCACGCAGTCTGCAAAACGGCAGCTCTCGGTGAACAATTCGAATTTCTTCTCCTTCTTCACTACGTCAAGAGTACATTCGGTCGCATAGTTTGCTGCAGGGATACCGGCACGCTTCTGGATTTCAAGAATGGCATCGAGACCCTTGTCAAGATCGGTTCCTGTCTGAGCGCAGCACTCCGCATACATGAGAAGGACCTCAGCATAGCGCATCACCACGAAGTTGGCTTCACTCCACGCAGAGTGTCCGGCCACATCCTCAGGACTTACTATCCTCTTGAGCTGAAGATATTCTCCATTTCCATAAAGTCCACGAATATCCTTGATACCTCTCTTAGGGTCACGCATCTTCTCCTCATAAGTCATGGCGGTGCCATCAGGCTTAACGTCATTGGCGTAAGAAAGCTCGGTGAGCACTTCTTCGTATGAGATGATAGAGTACTTGCGTCTGTATGAGTCACCGTCATTGGCAATGAACTCTCTTGCAAAATCCTCACGTACACCAAGACCGCCCCATCCGTTGGCACGCATTCCGACTTCCTTAGGAACAGCCGCAAAACGGTCGCCTCTCCAGCACCACATGTTGGCATGCTGCCATGTAGAACGGAACAGCTGTGTCCCGGTAGAGAGGTTAGGGTTGTTCACCACGCTCGCCTCGAATACCTTCTCCTCATTTCCGTCACCCTCGATGTGGAACAATTCCTGCATTCTCTCTCCAGGGACAAGCGAATACCCGCCTTTCTTCATGACTTCATAGAGAGGTTTCTTTGCAGCCTCATATTCTCTTGCGAATATAAGTGACTTACCCTGAACAGCCTGTGCAAAGCCCTTGGTCACAACCACTGCGGCCTCCTTGTCATCCTTGCCTTTCCTGTAATCCAGGTAAGCGGCAGCCTCTTCACACTCCTTGGCACACCACATAAGGAGATCCTTCTGGGTGCCAGGATAATTGCCCGGCTTGTCAGAACCCACGAGTACATGATCCACGAGCGGAGGTGTTCCCCAGCCGATGGCAAGAGTCATGTGTATCCATGCTCTCATAACCCTGGCTTCGGATATCACTCTGTCCTTGATGGCACTGTCTCCATACTTGAAGTTGTCAGTAATGAGGTTGCAGTAATAATTGGTCAGATACAGATTCCTGTAGCAAGTGGATATGATATCACTTGAAGGGTCGAAACGAAACTCGTTTACGGCTGCCTGGAAATCGTTGTTTCCATATTCCTTACATGCGGCATACACATCGTCGCCAGGAAGGTTGAAAGCGAACAGATAACCCACGTAGATATTGGCACCTATTGCTTTTACCGTACACATATTGGTAAGGAATCCGTGGTACATGGCCGTAGCCGCAGACTCCGCGTCCTCATCCGTCTGGTAGAATGACTCCATAGGAATCACGCCCTTCTGTGGGATGTCCAGAAGGCTCTGGCTGCACGATGATAAAATGCCTGCAGCGCATACTAATGGTATAATATATTTTTTCATTTCTTCAGTCTTAGTGTTATTAGAACCTTATGTTGAGACCACCGACAATCTTTCTTGTGGTAGGATAAGAACCGAGGTCAAGACCCATGGCATTGGCGCTTCCGGTAGTAGCTGTCTCAGGATCGAATCCAGGATAATTCTTGGTGAAGCAGAAGAAATCATCGAAGGAAACATATACTCTGACACCTTTGAGGAAGGTCTTCTGCATCAATTTCTCCGGAAGAGTATAACCAAGCTGAATCTGCTTGATCTTGAAGTATCCACCGTCGAAGATCATACCTGAAGAGCTCCAGTATGTCCAGTCGTTCACGACTGAAATACAGCTTGGAACTTTGGCATTCTTGTTCTCCGGAGTCCATGCGTTGTCATAGAAATAGCGCAATGAGTTTCTCATCGGACCGTCAGCCTGGTAATAGAGGTTGAAAATGTCGTTTCCGGCAGTTCCAGCACCATAAAGGTTGAAGTCAAAGCCCTTGTATTCGAGGCTTAGAGTAAGACCGAACGTGCAGTCAGGAATACCCTTGCCGACAAATGTTCTATCTGCATCTTCAATGATGCCGTCCTTGTTCACGTCCTCGAAAACAGGTTTTCCTGTATCAGGATCCACTCCGTTGAACTTGTATGCACGCATGTACCAGATTGGGTAACCTACCTCAAACGCTGTCCTCATACGGTTGTTGTATGACTGGGCACCGTTCTCCAGACGGTAGATTGAAGGATCGAGGTAAGTAACCTTGTTCTTGAGCGTAGAGATATTGCCGGAGATGCTGTATTTGAAATCTCCCACTGCATCTCTCCAGCCGAGTTCAATCTCAAGACCTCTGTTCAGCACAGAACCTGCATTTACATAGGTGCTGTTGACACCGATTTCAGGAATAGGAGCGATGGACACGAGAAGGTCCTTGGTCCTCTTGTCGTACCAGTCGATTCCGAGAGTGAGGCGGTTGTTGAAGAATCTGGCGTCAAGTCCCAAATCCACCTGGTCAGAGGTCTCCCACTTGAGGTTAGGGTTTGAGAGTCCGCTTGGAGCAGAACCGTAAGTCACAGAACCATCGGTGATACCGTACTGGTAGAGTTTGCTGTTGTAACCGATGGTAGCGGCATACTGGTAACCGTTCAGGACGTTAATGTTACCGTTGCGTCCCCATGAAGCACGTACCTTCAAATGAGAGAAGATGTCCTTGTTGACGTTATCCTTGAAGAAATGCTCGTTGGATGCGGTCCATCCCAAAGAGAATGAAGGGAAATAACCCCAGCGGGACTGCTTTGAAAGCTTGGATGAATCGTATGCGTCAGCACGGAAGTTAGCCTGGAAGTTGTAACGGTTGTCGTAATTGTAAGTAAGACGTCCGTAGTATGAGATATTGGCCGAGCGGCTCGGAGCATTGCCGAAGCTTCTTCTTGTGTCGGCGGCTGAATTCACATAATTCAGATAGCGGAAATTAGGCTCATAGCCCTTGAGGATGTCCGGACCTGTAGCACTTGCGTTGACGCCGTCAGAGTTGTTCTCGATATAAGACATACCGGCCATGGCTCCGATCATGTGCTTCTTGATGGTCACATTGTAGTTGGCAAAGTTCTCCCACTGATAGTACCAGCTGTTGTTGGCACTTGCAGAAATGCTGTACTCGTCGGAATAAGTCTGCTTGTTGGCATAGTAAGGGACGCTGTAGCTATGGGAGTTGGACTGTGCAACCCTGTATCCGAAGCGGGACGTGAAAGTGAATCCCTTGAGCGGAGTGATGTTGGCATAGAGGGTTCCGCGAAGGTTGATACCCCTGTTGTAAGAATCGGTCTTATCCCTTTGGAGAAGAGGGTTTCCGTTGTCATCATCGATATATTTCGAAGTGGCATAATAGAGTCCGTTGGTAGGGTCCTTAAGGATGTTCTTTCCCTCATCGTAAGCCTGCTTCATGGTGTTGGCGAACTGGCTTGGATCTGAATAATATACAGGAGTAAGAGGGTCGATGGTCATCACGGCGTTCATAAGGTTGCCGTAACGTCCGTGCTGCGAAACGGATTTGGTGTTGTAGTTCTCAATGGAAGTATTGGTACCTACGGTAATCCAGTCATAGAGCTTGTAGTCGGCATTGATCTGGGCGGAAAGTCTCTTGTACACGTCTTTGTCCCCGCGAACGATACCGTCATTGTTCACATAGTTAATAGAGGTGAAGAAATGACCCTTGTTGTTGCCTCCCTGGAAAGTAATCGCATGCTGCTGCGAGAAACTTGGAGCGAACACTGCATCGAACCAGTCGGTATCGGTGCCGTCGTAGTTGTTCATCTTAAGGGCGTTCTCCATATCAAATCCGGAAGCCTGCTTGTAGGCAATCCAGTCCTTGGCGCCGAAGAGTTCAGCTCTCTTGCCAAGAGACTGTCTGGTGAGCTTCATGTCATAAGTGATGCTGGAAGTTCCGTTGTTGGAGGCACCGGTCTTGGTGGTGATAAGCACGACACCGTTACCTGCAGCGGCACCATAAATGGCAGCGGAAGCAGCATCCTTGAGAATTTCCATAGACTCGATCATAGAAGGATCGAGGTACTGTATATTGTCCACCTTCAAGCCGTCCACGATGAGAAGCGGTCCGAGATTTCCTGAGTTGGACGAATATCCACGCACGCGAATCTTGGCCTGAGAGCCTGGAGCACCGGACGAATTGACAATCTGCACACCGGCAGCCTTACCCTGAAGGGCAGCTGCAGCATCAGAAGTGGAACGGTTGCTGAGCTCCGTAGCTTTCACTGAAGCCACAGATCCGGTAACGTCACTCTTTCTCTGCACACCATAACCGATAACCACAGTCTCTTCAAGAAACTGCGAGTCCTCTTCAAGAATGACATTCACTACGGACTTGCCTGATACAGGGACACTTACGGTCTTATATCCAATACAGGAGACCACAAGTGTTGCATTGGACGGAACTGAAATGACGTAGTTACCGTCAATATCAGTAGTCGTACCCAAAGATTTGTTGTTGCTCTGAACAATACCGGCACCAATGACAGGAACACCGGCGTTGTCAGTCACTTTACCACGAACCTGCACCTGATTCTGACCCGAAAGATTCAAGGCAGGAACCATCAGCAGCGTCGTAAAAGCGCAAATGATACTGATTAATTTTTTCATCTCTGAAACTTTAGTTGTTATTAAAATGTTTTAATAAGTAAGTCCGCGTTTATTGTTCTTCTGTAAAAGTGAACATTATAATATTAAAAGGAGTGGACTAAACTTTAGAAAAAGTGGAGAATCTACCGCACAAAGTGGATAAAATACCGCCAAAAGTGAAAAATCGAATGATTTATTTATCTTTGTAAACGGTAATAAAATGACACTAAAATGAACGCCAAACCAACTCTTGCAGCAGTTCTACTGACTTTTTTACGTAAGTTTTGATTCCTTTTGTACAATTAATGCTCCAGTTCTG
>OIWT01001641.1_pt1 | contig 25855 bp, 24 predicted proteins | sample 1587701 | NCBI WGS metagenome assembly OIWT01 (sample SAMEA3888904, study PRJEB22519) | human gut metagenome | biome: human gut; feature: human-associated habitat; material: faeces | place: Denmark | collected 2009
ACGCCCTCACACATGCATACTCACTGCCTGATGTCTTCACTCATATACACGTTCCTTTCACCAGATAGCAGCTAGTCGCCTCAGCATCACCATCATCATCAGCTCAACCACCCATTCCATCTCATACTTTTCCAGATTGAATGAATACACATGGAAAACATATACACATAACGTTATCACCAACAGTACACATTGCACATCAATCATCAATGCATCGTCAAACCCCAACTATCCACATTCCATCACAATCAGGAGTCAATATATGTACCATAGAATCAATACCGATGCCATACTGCATAGATTCACTCGCAATGAGAATTGACACAATGAACAGATTCTGGCTATCCATTTCACACTGTGCACCACGAGTACTTCATCATAGAATGCATGATAAGTCATGAATGCTACTCATCCACATGAATTGCAATTACACTCCTTCATGACATTCATACTCCGATTCCATGCAGCTACATTCCATAGAAGGTGTTGCAACAGCGGAAACAGAGGGCACGTGTAATCACATGGATAGAAGTGGAATTGGGAAGCAACAACACCATAGATGTGACTAGAAGGCAAAATGCAGCAACTTTGGTTTTCACCCCATTCGTCGAAATCTCTAAATCATCAGGTCACTCTTTCAGATTCAGTCATTATTGCATAGAGCTGTCCATGTACATTCACTAGCACATACATTTAAAGTGATCTGAACACATCACCTTGAATGCACGATGGAAGAGATTCGAAAGCATGTTTGCCATCTCAATCCACATACACAACGGATACAAAGAGCAGCAGTTGCCTCAAGCTCTGATTAAAGGAGAACTGTAAAGATGTTCAATCAGTTGTTACTAGGCATCATACGCACATGCTCACACAATATGACACATACATTCCTGAGTAGTATTCGAATTGGATAACCCGGCAGTGATATGAATTATCAGCCACTGATCAGGAAGATGGCAATGCAGTAGCACTGTATACAGCAGACACAACCCATTATAACACTCGGAAGACACATCTAGCATATACAAGAAGAAAGCAGCAATGAGCAATTCATTCAAGCAACTACCAACTGGGATAGATATGAATCATGGATGATACAAGCTGCATGCATCGGAGTGCATGAAAACTGCAAGGATAACAATGGATAGTGACACAAGAATGATTCTTATCTCCGATTGTATAGACTAGTATACCAATCCCTGGTATACGTAATGCATGAAAGAGAACTACTCCTCCAACAATTATCTGACTCAGAGCACTTTGAAGGGAATAGCACCTGATATGTGAGAATAGCCTTTATGTTAAAGCAATACATTGTATAGTTATCCGTTTCTAGCAGCAATGCTGATTGACTTAGCGACTCCCCAAGCGGCGATAGCACTGTTGTATTTGTATGACTGAGTGTATCTGCCCACAGTTGTGTTTAGCTTCAAGTAATGCTTTCCTGAGGAGAAAAGTGACGGGAAAGATCAAAACCAAAGTTATAGGATCATAATATAGATTATGGAATTCAGCTAGTGGAGTAAATGCATGTGCTCAAGATAGATAAGCCGTATTCGTGATTCAAAGTCAATCATGCTTTCAGAGCTAATATGTTGCTCATCAGTATGCAACAGTGTTATAGAACACATTGCTAACAGCAACAAATGGAATGACTAGCTTTGTCAAAACAGATGCGACAGAATGGAGTCGACTGGCCCATTTTCACTAGCTGGCTGGTAAATAGGATCATGTGTTATACATATGTGCGACTAAATAGGCCATTAGATGTGTACAGATGTGAAACCTCAATTAGGCCCTACCGAGCACAATAGTTATGTCTATCAGGTAGCACACATGCTGACTAATATGTGTACTACATGGATAGGCCATACGAGATAGTTGCATTCTTGAATTCTAGCAGTAGTTTTTCTATGCACTAATGCTATATGCATGTGCTGTTAAATAGCCTAGATGTATTATCTAGCCTGAAGCACGACTAATCGGAAATGAGGGTCGTAGAAGCGACTGTTCATAGTCACTAAACGCATTAGCTACTGATGTACATGCACATTATGGTATTGCTTATGGGATAAACTACTAAGTGTGTGAATTCACTATTGTGGGGTTCAATTCTTGCCCCTATCTATTTCAGTGTATTCTACATGCTATGGATCCCAATAGCGCCGCAAGGAACAGCCTTAGAAACGCGTATTGAGGGAGTCAGTTTTGAAACCAAAACCGACGTATTCTGCGATCAAATTGGTATGAATGATTTGGGCATGTGCCAAGCATTCTTCCTATGCAATATGAGCACATCGACCCGAAATCACCGCTCATGCAAGGCTTTGATGTGAGATGAGCTTATGTATGATTAGTACATACCATAAGGATTATGTATGCGAGAAATCAAACAGAGTGAGATAAAAACTAACAAATAGAGGAATCCTTGCAGGTCACAGTGACGTAACTGCCCCAGAAACCCGACAGAGTCCTTCTGCGAATGAGCGATGAAACCGGGAAGGTTGTGGTTGAGCACCACATCCACCACCAGAGAAGGGCGTTGTGACAGCAGCTCGCTCTCAAGGAAGGACTTCACAGCGTTGTGCAATAGACTGTTCCACGGATGGTACAGCAGCAGCTCCTACCACGTCACGCATCTCTCTCACACTCACCTTCATGATCTCGTTCACCTTCATCACGCTCATCACACTCCACGCGACCAGACTGCCTTGCCGCACCACACTCTCCAGCAGCGACACGATGCGGATCTTCACAATCCCGCACCGCCGCACACACCCCGCAGTCGTGCGGAGCGTGCAGCCGGGTTCATAGGGCAGTGTGACGTCGAACGGGAGGGCAGGAGACACGTGAAGGAAGGCGAGCAGGATGGGCAGGTTGGCGACCAGCAGGTCCATCAGCGGACTGTCGTCCCCACAGTGCCGCACCGCCTCGCACAGACCGGCGATGCGCTCCGCCAGCACGCTGGGCTGCTGCAACAGCTTGGCGATGATCTTCTCTACCGTGAAGGGAGTGAGTGGAGGCTACGGTGACTCTCGTTGTGGGGGTTGAAGCGCAGCTGGGGCGGGATTTGAAGCTGCAGGGAATCGAAGCCGGCGCTGCAGGCGAGGATGTGCAGGAGCTGAACCACCTTGCAGAGGTCCTTGCAGGGCTTGTCGTGGAGTGCTTCGGAGGAGGAGGAGAGCAGGGGCGAGGCGGGCGGAGAGAAACGAACGGCTTCTCTTCCGCACTGCGTGTTGGTGTTCTCGATGAACTGGAGAGTGGCCTTCTCGCGAATCCGGTTGTTGCTCACATCCACTTGCTGCATGGACGGTTTTGTAACTTGATGTGAGAGGGAGAGAGCGCCATTACGAATGTGGTGACAAAGGATGAGAAGACCTCGGTCCGTGATGCTGTTGTTGCGCAAGGAGACAAACTGGATGGAATGGTTTGATTCCATCATGGTGAAAAACAACAGCACGCCCGCATTGCCGATCTGATTGTTGTCCAAATACACGCTTTGGATGGAAAAGTCGCGTAGAGAGCAAAACTGCAGCAGAGTATCGTCAGTGATCCTTGGAGTAATGCATCACGAATTTCCTCACTGTGCATTACACAAGCGCAAGGTAGTAAGGGTTTGAAACGATGGAGAGAATACAAAGAGCGAAGGAGTCGGTAATGACTCACTGACTCTAGGGATGAGAAGAATGCGAATTGAAAACGAGAAATGGGTATTCTGAAAGATAAATGCAGGATCTGTGGACTCAATAGGATCATGGGGGATAGGAGACGAATGCTAGAACTGACTGGTTCATATTGCAGTCACTTTATTTGCAGACTGATTGGAATCCTCTAGAGAAGTGATTTCTTGGAAACTGGATGGGAATAGATCCATGTCGGCATGAGGTGGATTGGGTGCTAAAGATGATGGGATGGGAATGAAAAGACATGAGGAACAGCGCGAATGGGGAGATGATGGATGGGATGTGGATGGAGTGGAGAGAGGTTTTAGCATAAACAAAGGGGTAAGGGGAGAGAAAGAGGAGAGGAGAGCAAGAATCGATGTTTGTTTTCGAGATGAACCATGGCCATTGGGTGGTCATTGCGCGGAACACAAATGCGTTTGTCCGGCGACTGAGTGGAATGAAAAGGGGAGAGAGTGTAGAAGTGCTAGAAGGAGTGATTGCTGCAATATCTATGATGATTGTCCATTGTCGTGATGGAAGGCGATAACACGACTAATACATTCAATACGATTAAAACAAACAGACAAAACGAAATGCAAACCAAGCATACCAATACCTACTGATGATGCGATGAACGGTTGTATCACCTCCTTTAATCGTCACATCATTTCTGTAGCGAAAAGCACCTATTAGGACTGCATTGGCAAGCCTTGGCATGTCTATCTATCATCACCCATCACATACACCACTCTCCAGAGTAATGTGTCTGGGGTTTTGAAATGGTGATGAGTTCAGACGATTGTCAATGATATTTAAGTAATCTGCACAAAGAGAGACCAATTTCGGCATATCTACTCATCACTCGATTCAATCAACTCTGCTTCGCATGATTAACTCTGAACTCTCTTCACCCCTAAACATAAATGATAGCTTACCGAAACTAATGCACGTCAATTCTGTCAAGTCTACAAGAACACAACTCCCTTGAAGGGATCACTTGAAAACACGGCACGTTCACACCACTCAAAGGAGTAACAGCCGAATTCAATATACTTCAATCTTGGCAAATCTAGTCGGTTATTCCAAAGCAACGCTCTCAACCTTCAAACACGCCACACTTTCCATCTGTGAAGGCACAATCACCGATTAACAGCCACTTTAGTTTAGGCAGATCTATTCATCACGTCATTCTTCCTTCACAACTCTTCAACACCAAATCAGCCTTGATAAAGTTACTAGTGTCTGCTTGAGTATCACCAATTTCAAGCACTTCAAGCATGGGAACATTGGCGATTTCACACACGGAATAATCAACGAAAGAGAAGATGCCGATCTTCAACTCCTTCAACACACTACAGTCTTTCACATAGAAAGAACATGTTTCGTCTTCCCCTGGCGAATAACTGAAGCAGCACGATCCAATTGCCACTCTTTCCAGTTTCTCCAGCCCAATCACCCTACATTCGACAACGTTATTGAAGCAATTCGTAGCCGTTTCAAATACGGTCAGTTCTTTCATTGCACTCAAGTCCAAAACAGTCAGCTCTTTCTCATTGCAGCAACCATGATCCACAGTAAAGTGCGTAATGGAAGAAGACACATTCAACAATTCCGCGTTGCTGTGAATGTTGGGTGGAGGACAGAAGGATGTGATGGACGGGTGATACTCCAACGCGCCAATATCTATTCATCATTCCATTCATTCAAACACACTCTTCTTCTTCAGCACATACGTGCAAGAGAAAGCATGAGGAAGACACACGTCAGTGAGAGATGGCAGATCTATTCCTAATCTCGCTATGCAGAATACACCTTCAAGTGTGACTTGATCAACATACTGGAGTGTCGAGCTGTCCACAGTTGAGTCAACAGGAATGCAAATTGACTTCAGCTGTGGCAAATCTACTACTCACAGCCATCCAGGAGGAGAACTTCGCAGAATGAATTCTGATGAATCATTACACCCATATTCAGAGAGCATGGACTCACTCCCTAACTGAATGGAGGTCAACTCAGGCAAGTCTAGTTCATCACAAGCCCATGAATCACTCACTTTCCAGCACAAAACGCCGACATGCGTACAGCCCTTCACAGCCTAAGCGCAGCGTCTTTAGCTTCGGCAAATCTACTTGTCAGTTCACTCTGTGAGAAACACTCTTCAATTCAAAACGCTCCGTTCTACAGAACACACGACTCTTTTTATCCGGTACACCAATTTCAATCACTTCCAAAGAAGGCACACAGTCAATTTCACACACTGCATACTCTTGAAATGATTCACGACCAATCTTCAGCTCCTTCACCCTTTCACAGTCCTTCAAATAGAAATGGCCATATGTAGAATGAGCACAATTATTCGTATCTGTGAAACTGTTCTCTCCAATCACCACTCTCTCCAATTGATTCAATCCAATCAACTTCACCTCATACACATAGGAGAAGCATTTGTCACCCACAATGAATTTCTTGAGGCTGGGCATGAGGGACAAATCGAGAGTTCTCCATTCTTTTCCATTACAACTGTTGTTACTCACGATCAACTCTTCAATGCGGTTGTGAAGGAATTGATTCTCTTCACTCAGCACCACGTTCTGGCTCAATTGTTCACCCTTCATCCATTCTCCATCAAACACAGTGTTGCCATTACGGTTATACTGAATGCCTCTTCCCCATCGCTTTCCTTCAAACCACTCGCCCTCATACTCAATCACTCCAATGTCAGAATAGTACTGAGTGCCATAACACACATTCACATCTCCAATTCGGAATCCCTCATACGTCATTCTGTTCTCACTGTCATACAACACGCCCCAACCATAGGGTATCCCATCAAGCACATCTCCTTCCCATCGCTCTCCATCATCACTCAGATTCAACACCACATTATGCTCAATTCCACTCACTCCTAACACCTTCTTTAGCTTCCTGTCCACTTCAACGATCCTCTTCACACTCAACTCCACCACCACAGATGCCGACTTCTCAACGAGTCCCTCATGGTACCAGCAAAACCCCTTGTGGTTGTACAACGAGATGTAATCTCTCTTCGCCTTGATTGTGCCCCTGCACAACTGTTGGTACTCATACAGGCCCGCTAAGGGAGCCAGTTCTTTAGAATAGCCCTCTCTTTGTATTCTCTCCACCGCATCCTTCACAAAGGGGTGCTACTGTTCACTTTCCCTTTCAGCACTTACACGCATCGACTCTTCCACACTCCATTGCTTCTCCACATCCTTCATCGAGCACTTCACCATGAAATCAAACAGCTCATCACTTCTATTGCCCTCTTGCATATCACCATCGTAATACATGTCGCCTTCTCTTAAGTGATTCTCCATAGTTGATTCACGAGGGTGCTTTTTCTCGATCAATGCATACAGAACATTACCAAGCACCAGCACATTATTCTTCATCTCTTCATTAGCTGATGAAGGACAATCTCGGCTTTCCTCCATCTTCTTCCATCGTTTTGCATATCTACCCTCGTCGTTTCCTTCCTTACAATACGCACTCAGTCGTATCACTCCCTTCTTTGAAAGAAGCAAACGACTCATTGTCATGCCCTACAAGCTGAGCTCCAATCCAGTTACATACACTGTGCGAAAGATTACGCTTATGCAAATGATCCAATCCGAGTAAACAACAACCCGCGATTTCACGCAATTCACTCTCTGTGAAGCCATTATCGTTCCTCATAAAATCATAGAGTGAAATGGAATCATCGTACTCCATTATTCTCTACAGAATCATCCCCTGTAAGAAACCACGTACCCACACCTCCTTTCCGTTGCGTATTACATTCTTCACACCCATCACGAAACTGCAATCACATTCCTCCACTTCTTTATGGAGTTGAACAAAGAGGTCTTCACCAACCTCCATAGTGATTCGTTCCACTGCCACAACGCAATTGGATGTTTTGTCCAATGCCTTGAACACGTCTCCAAAGACACTACTCTTCATCCCTCAAAACACAGCAATACCCCTCTCCAATCTTCTCCATGAGCTCTATGTTCTCTATAGAGTCCAGTTCCATTGTATCCGACCACTTCTAGAATTGATCTGTCTCTTAGTGAACAAACACCGCAATAACTATTCAACATAACGACTTTCGTCTTCTTCCTCAAAGTAGCACAAATCTAAATGACCAATCACATAGGTCTTTACGAAAGCAAGCCAATCTCCCCGTGTTATGGGGTGTTGGAGCCCTGAGTTCAAGCACATCTCTTCTGTGCATTGATACAGACTAAAGAACAAATTCCCGTTCACTTCGTAAACCCGGTGAATCGCGACCGCAATGCGCAGTAAGTGTCCTGCATAACCCTTCTTCTCGCCCTCTCGCCACAGCAGCTCTCTCATGATGAAGTGGGCCAAACCACAATTCGCGACCGCATCGAAATTCAAAGACGGGTGGTTGCACAAAAAGAGCGTTTCAAAGTAATGGGTGAGAGTTTCATGCAGAACACTATTCCACGGATGCTGGCGGAACAGGCTCTAGGCATGAAATACAATAGGAAGGCAAACAATGAAGGTGGAATGGAGAGAAACCATGGCGATTGTGTGAATTGCACAAATCGAGGCTTTTCTGATAATGCACTCAACCAGGCGAATCAGACGCACTTTTACGATCCCGGAACGCTGAAAGGTGCCGAGAGGGGTGGTAAGAGTGGAGGAAAGTTGAAAAGGAGTGGAGACTCCGTCAACTGAAATTGTGGTGGTAAGGAGGGGGGATGCGTTTAGATAGGCATCGACCAAAACAAGGTTGTGGACGAGGAGATCAAGAACTGGATCATCCGAAACATCAATCACGGAGGAGAGATAGGAGATGATGGAATCGATGCGCAGTGCGATGAGAGAAGGACTCGCCAGCATCTTGTTCACGATCCGCTCTAACGGTGAGGCACATTGGAAGAAGCGACGGTGTCCCTCGAGATTCGGATTGAACACGAGTTCTTGCGGAATGTGAAGAGGCGCGTGGCTATGTGTGATGCCGTAAGGTAAGGACTACATGTGCTGAAGCGCAAGCGTCTTGTGAAGGAGTTGGAGGAGAATGCAAGCATCTTTGAATGGCTTGAGTTGGAGTGGAATCGAGGTGGGTGTGTCCGACAACGCTCTAGGAGTGAGCGGTGGAGAGAAGGGAGACTCGGGAAGGGTGAAGGCCACTCTGGGGTTGGGAAGCGCATCATTGATGGAATGGAGGAGGAGGACGGATTTGCGTTTGATGATGGGGTTGGAGCGGATGTCCACGAATTCGACGGAGTGGTTGCTCTCTACGGGTGAGGAGAAGGAGATCATGCGGACGAAGGAACTCTTCCAGAAAAACAACTCCCAGATCGTTGATATCGTTGTTCTGGAGGTGGATCCTCCGAATGCTCCGGTTGTACAGAAGAACAGTCAGGAGAAACTGCAATCCCGTGTTGCTGATTCGATTGTCATCCAAATAGAGGTTTTGGATGGAGCATGTCTTCAGACCACAAAGACGAAGCACGCTCTTCTCATTCAACCTAGGGCTAAGGGAATGGAAAAGGGGAGACTGGACGTTACACATCCGTAAGGTGGTAATGTTGTGCTGGATCATGGCACTCTTGATAAAAATGAGACTGTTTTCGAGGAGCCAATTGTTGCTATGAGTGAGTGGCCCAAGCCATCGATACGATAAAATGATCTCCCGAATGGAGTCCATCTCCTTTAGGGAAGTAAGGAATGCATTCAGACCCGTGTAGGTAAACTAGGAGTGACCGTCTCGTTGAAGCGAATACGTTATTGTCTGAGATGTCAACAATTTGTATATTACAAAAGCGCGGTATACAATCGGCAATGGCGGAAAGATCGTCATCGGTCAATCCCCAGTCTAGGTTGCACATAGTTGATAGCAGTTACTTGAAAAATCAAGAATGGGCGTGTTCGACGGAATAGCGTCCAGTCTCTGCTTCAAGGATTCCATCCTTCGGTTTGAGCTGTGAATTCCAGAGCAGTTGGTTGCTGTGTAACAATATCCCCTTTTCCTCCAACGACTCGCCCTGGTTCTGACTGTTTGGGGGTACTCCAAAAACCGCCTCCATTTCATGGCAGAGAATCGATCCTACTTTTGTCAAATGGACTACCCAGCTCCTCCCTTTCACTCGAAGTCTTGCTCGTTTGATAGAAAGTCGTAGACTCTGCAACCGCGTTTGTTCGGTCTGTTTGCAACGACATTGCAAGTGTGACAGGATTTGCAGATAGTACATTCACAAATACTAAGTACAAAAGATAGGGAGTTCGATTCGAGTCTAAAACAACCACGGCACACAATTATCGTTGGGAGGATGAACTCTTTTCCGTCACTTCTGTCTGTCCTTCTCTTCGTTGTTTCCTATGGTTATCTTTGTGGGAGAGGCGATTGTGATTCGTGCGAGCCCGCAGAGTCTATCATTCCGCACTGGAATGGCAACAAGGTAGGAAGATGAGATGAGATGGTAAGAGAGCTAGAACGGAACGCACGAGTTCTTTCGTTGTAGCCGCTATCTTCCAGGACACCAAACCGTGAAACCCATGTATCTCAATACAAACAACACATATGACCTTGCAGATACGGATGTTGTGTACTGCATTGTGAATGTGTGTGTAACTGTGTAGAAAGCGAAAGTTTTCAAAGTGGCTTGGTCAGGGAGGGAAGGACGCGACCATGAAGTGCAAAGTGGAGACCGCTCGATTCTTCTGCTTGGAAGTGTTTCCTCCTTGCTATTCGCACACTAACTATTCTGTGTATCCCTGTCGTGAAGTGTGCGACGAGTTGAATGATGTGTGTGGCAAATTCGTGACAGAGGAGTGTCCCCTGGACGGCCCCTATATGAACAGTACAGAAGTGGCAAGTGGAACGCGCTATAACAGCAATAATGACTTACAAAGCTGTTTTATGCTGGATTCCTCCGTGCAGCCATATCCTTTGCTTTGATTCATGTTGTCTTAACGAGCACATCGAAGTGCAGCTATTCGGGGCTTGTCTGCGAGAACGGTGGCACATACAATCCCGAGTGTACTCGAGTCCCATCCTCTCTCTCACGTGACTCCTAGTGTATTTGTCCCTCCGGCGGTGGCATCGATTGCTCCTCTTGCACCACAGACGCTGATTGCTCCGAATCATCCGTTTGCTCCTGTCCTCCCCTCAACCTCAGTTCTGCTCCCACACCACGCGCTTCACCAACGACACGCCCCTCCACCTGAGCTGCTCGGCCGACGACCGCCACGCGGGCACTCTCTCTGAACTGTTTGGCACAACCACTCTCTCCATCACACAAACCAGCAACTCCACGCTTCGCGTCGCCGTGCAGAGCGCCTTCTTCCCTTCCCTCCACACCACCCCCCTGCACTGCGACTACTCCGCCTGCTCCGTCCTCTCAGGCATCCAGTGCTCCTCCTATATGTCCGGCTACACCTCCTGTTTGCAATGCCAGCATGCTTCCTGCACCACCTCCGTCAATGAAGCACTCGTGCTCCAATCCGATGACGCGCTTTCCACTTTCCCGCCAACCTCTTCCCGCCAACCGCCCTTCTACCGCCACAAGGAGTACCTCCACCCCTTCACCTACCTCTATCACGGGGATGACGCGTACACCGTTGACACACCCACCGTGTTTGGTTGCAAGGACGACGGACGCTGTGCCTGGATTCACGTATCGCCGAAATCGCATCAACTTATGGAGTAGAGAGGAGCGCAACAGCAGACGCTGCAATGCTCCGTCGGCGTGTGTCTCCCACAGCAGCCGTCCCCCAACAAGTGAGAGATTCCCGCGGGAATGAGGTCCTAGTGGTCCGTGGTACTTGATATGGTACCTCCTTCTGTTCAACGCGCCCGTGATCGTGATTCTGATTTACCTGTTCACGCGCGGCCGACAAGAACCGGTGCACGAGCCTGTCCACTTTGAGAAGAAGCCCATATCGTGGGGATGGTCCCGATTGTTCACGAATTAGGGCCATTCTGTGCCAGAGTCCGGACCTGTACGCGATCGAGGAGTATTACGACGAGTTGGAACAACCAGCACATCTGACCTCTGAGAATGTGAAGGTGGAGTGAGGCTTTGAGCGCGTAGTGCTTCTGCTGGCGGGACGTGTCGCATAGCCGGGTGAAGCGAATAACGATTCCGCGGCACACAAGCTGGTGGGTGAAGGCGAAGATGATGGCGAGGCGGATGCGGGAAGAGAAGGAGATGGAGAGAGTGGTGTCCTGCCCGTTCGGGTATGTGGCGACGCGTGGAGGCATCGTGGTCGTGGTGGGGAAGAGTGGTGATGGGTGTGATGAGGGTGTGATGAGAAGGAAGCGAGTTGTTCCAGAGTCTGTACGGCAACACGGAGTCGAAGAAGGACGTGGTGACGGGGCAGTTGTTCTATGAGGGGAACTTGCTGTCGCCGTCGGAGATCCTGCTGCTGGTAAGCTATGTGAACGACCAGTGTTTGTTGTGCCCGTCGCTGACGGTGGAGGAGGCGGTCTCCACCTCCATCCAACTCAACTCGCCGCTGTGGGTGTGGGAAACGGAGGAAGCGAGTGAGGAATAGAAGCGAGGAGGAGAAACGGACGAGAGAGTTGGAGCTGTTCCAGTCATTGTACTTGGAGAAGAAGAAGAACGAGCTGATCGGGAATCTGTCCCATCAGGAACAAATCATGCTTCAGTGAGAAAGGAAGAGAGGAGTGAGGAATAGGATCGCGCTGGAGATCCAATCCAACCACCGCGTGATCCTGCTGGACAACGTGTTCACGGGCTTCTCTCTCCAGGACTACTCGGTGGTGGGTGTGGCGGTGTGCGGTGAGTCAAAGCTGATGGAGTACTTACAGGAAATGAGCCGAACGGGCATTCTCTTCCTCGTCTACTCCAAAATTCCCGCCTCTTTTCTCTGCACGTACTCGAGCTCGATTCTCGTTCTCTCCGACGAAGGTGAGAGTCTGTTCTACGGTTTGCTTTCTCTTTCTCCTTCACCGTAGGCAAGATCGACGAGGCGAAGAAGGCGTTGTATGACCCCTACTTCAAGGCGCAGGAGGATTTCAACACCATTGATTGCATTTACCACTCCGTGAGCAGTGGTCCTTGACTATCAAGCCTAGCTGGTGTACAGTGATGCCCTCGTAATCCACTCCATGAAAATGGCTTTCCTCTACTCCCCCGAGTATCTCCACCTCTCCTCTTTCACGCGAAGCACCCAACGCCTCCTCCACTCTCTCAAGCTGCCCACCTCACCCACCATGTCGCCGGGCCGCGCGCCGCAGGAGCCCAATCCCTTCACCAAACGAATCACGGAGATCCGCGACACCGTCACGAAATCACGTCGCGTTCGCTGCACCGCCGCGCGTCTGAAGCACTGCATCACACGCAGCGGACTGTGCCGGACGCACTGCGTGCTGGGCGCTGTGTTGGGTGTGGTGATCGGACTGGTGTACTATGGGCTGCCCACCACACGCAGCGGCATCGAGAAGCGAGAGAGTCTCTTCCGCATCGTGGTAGGTCTCAGTGATTGAAATAGTTGGGATCCCTCATGCGGTGTAGTCCTCGCTCTCTCTTCTGGCGGGCGTCAGCAGCAGTCTCTTCAACACGCAAGACTTCCCCGTGTTTGTGCACGAGCACATCAGTCGCTTCTGCCCCATTCACATATACCGCATCGTCGCCTTTCTAATCGACTTTCTCTACCTCCGCGCAGCACCCTCTCTCTTCTTCATATCCTTTGTCTTCCTCGTCGCATCCTTCACTTCTACATTCCCGGAATTGCCTTCTTGCCGGGTCTATTCCAGCACGCGAACGCCTCCTCCTTCACACGCCTCTTCCTCTTCTTCCTCATCCTCGTTCTCGCCTTCTCCTCCTGCTCCTCCCTCTTCTCCAGTGCTTCTCCTCCTCCTCCTTCACTTTAGTGTGCGTCGGCTACCGGCCCGCCTCCTTCTTCTTCATTCTGTACGTCGCCGTCGCCTTCGTGTACATCACCGTCACCTCCAGCGGCGTGGTGTTCACTGTACCAAATCGGGGCGATTTCTGACATAGAAACACTTGCGGTTCCTGTTTCCCCCTGCAGTAGCGTATGACGCGATGATGTATTTGGAGTTCAAGGGCACGGTGTTCGACGTGCACTTTTGGGACAAGCAGGGCGCAATGACCCAATTAACGGGGGATGCGATTCTGCGCTACGTTTGCACTCACTCTGCTCGTCACGCAATAGAACGGAATCAACCCGTCGGTGCACCTGGGTCATTACATCCTGGTGCTGACGCTGTGGAACGTGGCGATGCTGTTCTTCTCCTACGCCTTCTACCGACGCATCTGCGAGGACATGAACTGCTACCTGAAGATCCGCAGAGACTCCAAGCGGCAAGGGAAGCCTGCGGGGCGGAGGAGAGAGCCCTCGGGCTTCTCCAACCTGGGCGACGTGGTGGAGTTGAACGCGGAAGATGAGGCGTTGCTGAGCGGAACGCATTAGTTTAGTTGAGAGGTGTTTGTGGTACAAACAACGGAGTACAACTATTATTACTCGTCTCCCCCGAGCAGGGTCTTCTTCTCCTTTCTCGTTCTCTCCATGCGATCCTGTATGCTCTCCAGGGTCGTCTTTCTGTTCATGCCTCCGCGCACCTTCTTCGAGTGCTTGTCCTGGCGGATATTGTACACGATAAAGCCCGTTCCCACGACAATCACGAGAACCAGCAGGACGACCACCACCACGGCCAGCTTCGACGTGGGCGTGCGCAGCAGCGGGTTCGTCACCATCACGAAGTACAGACCGCTGGGGAACTGTCGTGGCGGGTTGGTGTACATGCGGTAGGTCATTTCCTCCTGCAGCTGGCCCATGTTGCGGAACACGTAGTTGGCGATGTCCAGGTCCGTGGTCACGCGCACGTTGAAGCAGACGTTCACCGTCTCCGAGTCGGAGCAGTCGCGCATCAGGTACAGCTTGATGTTCTCCTTCTTCGCCAGCAGAATGTCGCGCGTGATGTCGATGAACCGCGACTGCACGTAGTACTGGAAGTTCGCCATCGTGCAGTTGCTCACCATGTACTTGAAGTCGATGTACGCCACATTGCTCGTCGGCCGCGTCGACAGGCAGTTCGAGTAGTCCACCGCCGACCACTCGGGATCGTACTTGTTCTGCTTACACAAGCGCATCGCGTCGCCGAAGGTATTGCGCGGGCAGGCGCCGTAGACGGTCTCGCCCGTCATGACAGAGTCCCAACCCTTCTGCTTGGGGCAGTAGACGATGTTGCACGTGAACAGCGCCATGCCCACGAGGCTCGCCGTGTTGCTGTTGTCGTTCGTCTCCTCCACGCGGATGCGGTACGCGTTGTACGACTTGGAGTTCTGTAGGAAGACCGTGGCAGTGGCGAACTGCTGCGTGAACAGGTTGCGGTCGTCCACGGAGGCCAGCACGTCGCCCGTGTCCTCGCTCGTCATGCCCAGGACCTCGAACTTCTTGGGATACCCCCGCATGTAGTTGTCGCCGGCGCGCAGCGTGATCTTGTTGATGTACTCGAAGCGGTCGTAGTTGTAGGTGAACTGCAGGAACACCGGCAGGTTCGAGTCGCGCCACTGCGTCTGCCAGTTGTCGTCGAATGCGTTCGCGGGCAGGTAGCGCGGGTTGGACGCGTGCGCGCTGTCGCTGGCGCGGCCGCGGTCCGTGCGCTTCATGCACTCGCCCGACAGCAGCGAGCCGTACACGTCGAAGGCGATCGCGGCGTCCTCGGCGTCCGGGAAGCGGTGCAGCTCCACCGCAATCACGTTCCTGCCGTTCTGAAGCGCGCTGGTGGGCACGGAGGTGCGGCGCCAGATCAGCGTGTCGTAGCGCTCGGTGGCCGCGGTTTGGTGGGTGACGCCGGCGGCGGGCAGGTTGCGGCGCACCACCTCCTGGCCGTTGATGTAGACGACCACGCCGTCGAGGATCTCCAGATCGAAGGCGAAGATGGGGTACTTGTTCTTGTTGTCCACCTCGAACTCCTTGCGGAAGTACGCCGTGGTCGCCGCGTAGTTGCCGAAGGTGTCGTGGTTGGCCGTCGCCCAGCTGTTGTCGTTGAAGCCGAGCTGGTTCCACTTGCTGGCAGGCGCCTTGGCCTGGTTGTAGAACTTCATGTCCAGACGGTCCATGATCGCGTAGTTGATCGTGAAGTACTCCGTCTTCTCACCCTCGCCGTTGTCCAGCATCGTGCTCGCCAGCAGGTCGTCCCACGAGTCCTTCACCAGCAGCTCCGAGCCCTCGTACCATGAACCCTGGCGCGATCGCGTCTTCATCAGCACGGAGTAGTCGCCGTTGGCCAGACAGAGCGAGCGCGAGAAGGCGTCGTTGGAGAAGTTCACGTTCAGCACCTCCTCGCCCGCCCCGTCGGAGATCACCATCGACTCCTCGTTGGTGGCGTAGGTTCGCGTCAGCATGATCAGGTTCTTGTTGTCGGGGCAGGTGCCCACGCTGAAGGTCAGCACCACCGAGCTCTGGCCCATCTCGTTCTCCGCCGTCAGCGTGAACACGTAGTTCTTCTTCTCGGAGAAGGAGCCGCGGATCTGCCTGCTGGCGGTGTCGATCGTCACCGTCGACGGCAGCGCCGGCGTGGCGAAGATCGGCTTGTACATGCCCCTGGCGGTGAAGGCCACGGCGAACTGCTCGCGCATGGCCACCACGATGTTGGTCTCCGGCGCCGTGAGTGTCGGCTTCTCTCGGATTACCGTGGCGAGGGAGCCCGAGGCCTGCTGCCCGCCGCGCACGCTCAGCGCCAGGAAGGTGATCTCGTCCTCGCGCATCAGTCGGAAGGAGCAGCGCACGCGACGGTCCGCCGTGCAGCGGAACTCGTAGTTGTAGTCACCACCCGGAACGCAAAGGCTCACGCCGTAGCTGCCCTGCGGGACGTTCTCGTTGCTGTACACGGTGGTGTTCGTCTGCGCATCCTTCAGCGTGAAGGCGCCCTGCGTGTTGCGGTCGGTGACGCTGTAAAGCCACTTGCCGTACTGGCAGCCCGTGATGGTGATGAAGAGGACCTTCGAGACGGAGCCGCCGCTGTTCGAGGCGTACACCGTGTAGGCCGTCTGCCCGTGCGTCACCGTGGGCGCGCCCTGGATCTGGCGGTTGCGCCAGCCGATGGAGAGCCCGTTGGGCAGGTCGGGCTCCACTCGCCAGTTGGTGGGGTTGTTCTGCGCACTGAGCTGGATGGGGCTGATGTTCTTGAACTGCTCCATCGTCACGGAGGTCACGTCCTCGCCCGCCTGGTTCTTGATCGTCAGGTCGGTCGGCGGCGCCACGTACGTCACCTCCATGGAGATGGTGGTGGTGTACACCGTGCCGGAGGCCAGCGTGGCGGTGATGGTGTAGGTGGTCTCCTCGCTGTCCTCCGAGGGCGCGCCGGAGATCATGCCGCTGGACTGCATCATCAGGCCCGCGGGGAGATCGGGCGTGATGGAGAAGGCGGGCGTGGTGGTGGACACGCCGAAGAGAATGGGCGTGTTGCCGATGATCTGCACGTAGCGGTAGTAGTGCGTCTTGGTGGTGGTGTAGGTGAAGGTCGCCTCGGGGATGCGGAAGAACTTGCCCACGGGGATGGTCACGAACTCGTCGTCCGACGGCTTCTTCCAGGACAGGATGATGCCGAAGTCGTTGTTGTTCGAGAAGAACTCCACCTCCACCGCCACGAGGCCCGCGCGGTCGAAGGACGCGGCGCCCGTCGCGGCCGTCATCTCGTTGAAGCAGCCCCAGTTGTTGATCAGCACCTCGTTGTTCACCGTCAGGCGCGCGCCGTCGCGGTTCGACAGCTGGAACTCGTAGTCGCCCGCCGCGTCGATGCGCACGAAGCCCTTCCACTGCACGTAGAAGCGCCCGAACACGTCGCCGGGGATGCGGTTCCAGGAGGAGGCGGTGGGCAGCTCGGGGTGGCTGATGCTGTCGTCCACCGTGTCCACCAGCAGCGTCAGCATCGACGCGGGGAAGGACTGCAGCTGGCAGAGGTTCTGCGCGTTCTGCAGGCGGTAGTACTTCGCGGAGATGCCCGAGGAGGCCGCGCCGCCGATCATCAGGTGGAAGGTCGCGCGCGACTCGCCCATCGGGCCCGTAGCAGACAACGTGTAGTCGCTGCTGGCGGTGGCCGTCGCCATGCCCGTGATCACTCCGGTGGCGGAGTTGAAGGCCAGTCCCGCGGGGAGGCTGGGCGTGACGGAGAAGGCGGTGACGTAGCCGCCCGTTACACGCGGACGCTGCGTGGTGACGGTGCTGTCGATGACGCCCATGATGTCGCTGGCTTCGAGGAAGGAGGGCGCGCGGCCGCCGACGAAGGTCACAGTCTTGTCGATGACCGTCTTGGGCAGCCCCACGGCGGAGGACTCGTACTCCAGCTTCAGCTGCGCGGCGCCGCCGTTGTTGGCGTAGCGGATGCGCATGAGGTGGCGGCCGGAGGCGAGCGTGACGCTCTGAGTGACAGAGCGCGTCTGCTGCGCCTGGCCCTCGATGTTGATGAGCGGGATGGTCGCGTCGTCGAAGGTGAGCGAGGCCGCGTCGTCCGCCGTGAGCGTGAAGTCGTAGCTGCCCGCGGCGCCGATGTTCAGGTAGCCGGTGATCATGGCGCTGAAGTGATCGGTGATGCTTACGTCCAGGCCCGGCCAGGTGTGCTCGTACTGCTGGTTGTAGTTGTCGGTCAGGTCCAGCGTCTCCAGCACCTGGCAGGTCGCCGCGCTGGCGGAGAAGTACCACTCCTCCGAGAAGAGGTTGAAGCCGTTCGTGCTGGAGTAGTAGCAGGCGGACAAGCCCTCGATATTGGCCTCGCTCTGCGCTGGGAGTGAAAGAGGGGGGAAGGAGACTACCCTTGTAGTTCAGCGTGAAGGCGGTGGAGATGGAGCCCATGGTGTTCGTTCCGGTGACTTGGTAGACCGTGGAAGCCGCCGCGCCGGTGTAGGTGCCCGAGATGACGCCGGAGGTGGTGTTGAGAGAGAGGCTCGCGGGGAGGGCGGGCGAGATGCTGTAGGAGGTGAAGACAGTGTTGCCGACGAAGCGAATGGGGACAATCGCAATGTTGGAGAACACAGTCTGCGCGTTGAATCCGGAGGAGATGGAGGTGGGATTGCCGATAACTAGAGATGAGAACGACAAACTGAATCGACTTCCCAGCGTGAAGGTTCCGTAGTTGTTTCTGTCGACAATGGTGTACGTCGTCAGGGGCAGTCCATCCACTGGAGTGCCTTGAATCCTACCGTTGGAGTAGGTGAGTCCAACGGGAAGCACGGGAGTGATGGTCGGGTTCCTTCGGATGCCCGTGCAGGTGATGTTGGACTGAACACCGACGGTGAGGATAATCGTTCCGGAACCGCAGACAATGCTTTGCGCCTGGCACTCCAGTAGCACCAACGCAAGCAGGAAGATGTAGGAAGAAACAGTACTCATAAGTTGAATAAGGATAATCTGTGGATGTCTGACACAGTAAGATACAAACACAGATCCGGAATACAAAACACAAAACAGAGACACAAAACACAACACAAAACACACATGCAACAGTTGCATCCATTATGGATTGCCTTGCACATAGAGATTCACGGCTGCAACTGGATCAGAAACACAGTGTCGTTGACACAGCGGTGCATTTCCGGATTCTCAACAATCCCTTCATTCAAAACGCACACTGGGAAAGCAAGAACGATGCAACAGATCGCAGTTTGTTTCGTTTGAATCAGCCATCTGCTCACGGATCGGGTGTTTCTATCCACTACTAACCTTTCTTTCTCTTCAACTTTAAACATGGGGAGTATCCGCTCCATAGAGCCATTATCAATCTCCATGGACAAAACCCTCCAAAAGGTCACGGACCACGGCTTCCGCCTATCGTATGCAATGCGTTACAGAAGTGACACGCAGGGACGAGGGAATGGCTCTCTTGCATACGCTTCCTCCCAAGTACAGCAATAACCCCATTCAGTTTCTCCTGGACACCAACATGAAGAGCTACGGAAAGGGGATTCTCCCTCCTGACCTGAAAACGGCGACCCTCACTCTTTACGGCGACTACATTGTGCAAGTCTGAAGTGCCGCGATTCTTCTAATCGCTAGATCAGCAGTATTGTTAATGTAAGCGCTCCTTCGACAAATCAGCGAAGCGGGACTTGTCCTCGCATGCTGCAGCTGGTTCTGACGGATGGAGTGACGTCCATCGTGGCCATCGAGTACGAACCGATTTCCTCTCTGAGGCATGTGCCCCTGTCCTATTCTCACCTGTAGCCTGGACACTGCTCCTGGAACGAAGGTGCTGCTGAAGAACCCCGAGTTTTACAACGGCCGTCTGCTGCTGCGCCAAAACGCCATCAAGGTGCTGGGAGGGTTGGTGCAAGAACTCTATGATGCTTGGAAGGCGCAGGAGGTGGTAACGGCATGACGCTTTGAAGAGTAGGTGATGGCGATGAAGAACCGTTTCCGTTCTCAAATCCGCAATGCGGAGTTGAATCCTCCCAAATTCGTGTCTTTCGAAGACTACGTGAAGGCCAAGAGACAATCTCGCAATTCCGCTGCTGCGAAGAAGGCGACTCCCCCGCGGGAGGCTGTGAAGCCCCTGTCTGCCACAGCGGGCGTGGTGCCGGAAGTGAAGAAGGTGACCGATCTGGATCTGAAGGACATCGAGGCGAAGCGGAAGGAGGCGTTGAACGGCATTTCGACCAAAGAAGCGAAGGAAATTGGAAAGTGGGGCGAGGCGAAGCAGATGGAGAAGACCGTGAAAGAAGCGCCACGCCGCGAGCGCGCCCCGCGCCGAGACAGAGAGCGTGTGGATACGCGCAATCTGAAGACGATGGAGGACGCTGGCCTGACTTCGACACAACCGCTGACATTAAGCAGTCTGCAGAAGGCGGAGAAGCCCGTGAGCTCCATAACATCGTCGAAGCAGGCAAAGATCATCGACGTGTCTGCGGACGTGCTAAAGAAGGGTGTGGGCGAAATCGGAAATTGATGGGTAGAGGTGGTGTTTATGCTGCAGGCGGATAAATCCATCCTGACCTTCCCCATTTCAAAACGCTTGTTTGCCTATCTCTTCGGATCGGAGGTTGGGTTGCGTCATTACGCTAATCCGCAGATTAACAGCGAGGCCTTCGGAGATCTGAAGGCAACCATCGTGAACGACTCCTTCCTCTTCGGCATCGGCAATGAAGGAGGAAGCGAAGTGATTGTTGCGTCGATTGCCACTTCTGATTCGCAGATGACCATTTCTGGCGACAGCGGCACCACGATTCCTCCCGACGACTTCGTGTACACGCCCTCTGCCACGGCGGAAGACTCCTCCGCGCCCAGGGGCAGAGCCTTCTTCCGAAAGCCTGCACGGGGCAGCGGACACGGCCATCGCGGAGGCGCAGCGAATCGTGCTTCTACTCGAGGTAACCACGACAGTGCGGCAAGTCGTGCTCCTAATCGTGGAAATCAGGACCATGCCGCAAACAGAACTCCTACTCGTGGCAACCACGATAGTGCAGCGAATAGGACTCCCAGCCATGGAAGCCGTGGAGGAAAGCCGAGCAGAGGCGGCAGTCGTGGTGGACGTGGCGGACGTGGCGGACGGGGTGGCCACTAAATGATGCTTTCTCTTGTTTTCTTCAAAACAGTACGAGAATGGATGAACAGGAAAAAGAGCGGGCGTTTCATTGGAGCGGTTGGGGGGCAGCTGGTCACAAAAGAATAGAGCAATTGTTGCTATGGCTTTTCTTCTTCTCGTTTTGTTTGCCAGCGTCGTGGTGTGCCAGGGGACGGAGAAGACGCTGTTTTTCTACCAGGCTTCCAATCAAGCCTGGCACGTGAACGAGGACAACACTGTTTTGGTCGTGTCGAACAATGATGCATTTCCCATCCAGCACGGCTTCGCCCTCGCTTCCTATTCTCGCGAGGGCTATTCGGCCACTCTGCTGTCCTATACCTTTCTGTCAAACCCTGATCTCGTTGCCATGAAAACGCAGTCGCTGAATGAGGCCGCCTCGACAAACGACTGCCCTCTCTTCGGAAAGAAGGTGATGGTGACTGTGTATCGCGTGCAGCACCGCAACGACCAGGAGGGGTGCGTTTCTGTGGACACGGTGAAGCGCTATTTGCAGTACATGGATAGCCACTTGCGTCTCCAGTCCGGCAACCGTATCCGCATGGACATCGACGGTTCTGTCATTTCAAACGTGTGCTGTCCCTGCTCCGAGGAGGAATGCTACGGACCCAACCAGTACCACAACTTCATGAACAAGGTGACGGAGCGCTGCACGCAGCTGGACTCTCGGCTGAGCAACCAGCCCATGACGCGTATCTTTCTGAATGACGGCTTCGGCGGCTTTGCCGGCCTCGCGAGTTTGGGGTGGATCCAGTCCTTCGCGGATTACGGCAACTACTGGGCGATCAACAACGTGAACAACGATCCCGACGAGATGTGGAAGTGGGAGTACAACTTGAGCGTTATTTTACACGAGTTCGGACACACGATGGGATTCGGACACGCCGCCTATACTGAAGCGCAACCGCAATCCTTCATCACCGATTTCTCCAAGCCGGACAACTACGGCGACGGCGGCTCCGTGATGGGTTCGGGCAACTCCTGGGATACGATTCCGGGTCCCGGACACTACTACTATCGTCTCTCCAAGAGCAAGGTGGAGCCCCACTATTTCAAGTTCCTGACGGAACCGGTGACGAAGCGGTTTCGTCTGTACGCGTGGGACCACCCGTATTCCCGCCTCTTCCTGGGCACCGACGAATCGCGCTTTGCTCCTGGCGAGGACATCGAGGGCATTGTTGTAGAGGACAACGTGATGACGGTAGAGATTCCGTTTAACCGCGGGGACATGTGCTCCACCGTCAGCGAAGACGTGTCGTACGGGTCCTTCTTCCTGGAGTACCGCTGTCGCTACGGCCGCCAAGAAGGCGCGGGGAACCGCGGGGTGCGTCTGGTGCAGGGACGCGTGGAGAAGGCGGGCTTCGACTCCACACGTACACTGATGCTTCCCGCAGGCGTGGACGGACTCTTCTCCTGGCCAGACAACGTGATCCCTGCGGGCGTGTTGTGGACGCCCAACACGGCGGACCAGGGCACCATCGGCGTTCAGATCCACCGCATCCACAGCGTGACGGAGCGCGTGAGCGAGGCGCAGCTGGACGAGCCGGCGCAGCCCTTCGCCAAGCAGTCCTACTTGGAGGTGGAGGTCACCTACCAGCCCGGCGTGCGCTACATACCGCCGCTGCACCCGGCGCCGCTGCCCACCTATCTCACCTCGCCCAACGTGGCCTGCTCCGTCAATGACAAGAACTCGGGCTATTCCTGCTCGCTCCTGGGGGCCCCCCGTTTTTGGTTCTACATGCAGGACTTCGCCCATCGCGGGCACCCGCGCGTGTACAGTCTCGACAGCAAGTGGATCGATTCTGCCGCTGCCAGCGTGGTGTCCGTGCCGGGCCGCGAGCGCAACGGCTGGCTGCACTACTACGGCGACTACACGCGCGGGAGCTGCCGCGTGGAGATTTCCCGCGGGGAGTCGATCGGGCGCGCGTTCGTGTGGCAGCAGGCAGAGCTGTTTCGCAAGCGCGTGGGCGAGAGCGACGAGGCGTTCGCGCGACTGGGCGAAGGCGACGTGCTGGTGGCGAGCGACCTGGCGGTGGGCGAGGGTGAGACGGTGGTGCTTATGGACCTGTTCGGGGCGGAGGAGGCGCTGGCGGTGGGCGACGGCGGCGTGGTGCGCTTCCTGCCCGCGCGCGCGCTGCCCGGGTTCTACGAGGCGTTCGTGGTGAAGCGGAAGGAGGGAAATGTGGTGGCGGCGCTGCGCGTGACGCAGCAGGTGGCGGCAATGACGGAGGACCGCGTGGCGGTGGAGATGGTGGACGCGCAGACGGTGGCGGTGAGTTCCGCGGGAATTCCCTCCTTGATGACGTCTTTTCCCTCCATGTTCTACAGCCGGCGTCTGTCCAGGTATCAGAGGCTTCCCTTGATGTTCCAGGACTGGACGTTCGGCGACTTTTTGCTGTTCGACTTCGCGGGAACTTTTCCCTCCAACTGCTTCCTGTTCCTGGAGACGGACAACGGCGTCGTGAGTCTGAGTCTCCGCCGACTCCGGAAGGAGAAGAACGTCTCCCTGAAACTCCCCTACGCGCAAGTCATCGAACTCGGTTCCTTCGACGGGCAGATTCACTCCGTCTGGTTCAGCCACGCCGTGACGCTGCTCTCGGTGCGCGCCGCACTGGCGAGCAAGGTGGGCGCGGGCGAGGGCACGCAGTCCGCCAAGCAGGACTTCTACAACCTGGGCGGGTATCGCTACAAGGGCGTGATCGGCGGCTTCACGGGCTTCGCGCCGCGCCAGTACGAGGCGCGCTTCGGCGGGCGCCGGTACGCGGTGGACACGGAGACGCCCGCCGGCGTGGCGGTGCGATTGAGAGACGAGAGTACTGGCAGTGCGTTCTTGCGGTGGCTGGCGATCGCGGTGGGGGTGGTCGTGGCCCTGGGGGTGCTGTGGTGTCTGGTCGCCGCCTGTCGCTGTCGCGCGAAGGAGCGCACCACCGCCTCTTTGCCGCGCTCCGCTCCCGCCAAGAAGAAGACCGCGCCCAAGCCTGCTGTTGCGAAGCCTGCTCCTGCGAAGCCTATTACAGCAAAGCCTGCTCCTGCGAAGCCTATTGCAGCAAAGCCTGCTCCTGCGAAGCCTGCTCCTGCAAAGGAGGCGGAGGATGAGTCAAACCCGTTCGATGTACCGCCGGTCAACTTCTCTTCATCGAAACCACTGCCGCCCAAGCCCGCCGTGCCGCCTACAAAGCCGCTGCCTTCGCCACCTACTTCCCAACCCTCTTCTGCTGCACCATCGCCATCCGTTGCGACGTCAAGCACGAAATCGCGTGTCACGCCGCCGCCGAGAAAGCAGCGGATGACGGGCCCTCCCGCGCGTAGTACGAAAAAGGTGTAGTTCTCCTCTTATTTCCATCCCAGGGTGTTTTCAATAAGGGAGTTTTCTTCATGTTTGTTTTGACAGCACTCCTCCTATGCAGCACAAAGTGGCTCTTCTGCAGTTCGAGTACGCGTGGGAAGTGCAGGTGCGTGTGACTTCTCTTCGTCAGGGATAGGCGTACCTTCGCTTTGCGGGAATCTCCTTCGAGGAACGGAATTCAGAGTACCCCTCCGTGGATTTGACGGGTATGCGAGTCTTCGTTCTCTAAGCCATAGGGGATTTACCCCAGCTTACCGTCGACGGCGTAATTTTGTCCAAATCGAGGATGATTCCCTACGTGCAGCAGAATGCAGAGCAGATGGAGTGAATTCATGCGTAGCTCGTCGATCTCGACAGGGACTTCGCGCCGGAGATCCAGAGTGAAATCAAAGTGTACACATACATGATTCATCAGTATGCCAATACGGTTTACGTAGTTGAGCGTAATTCTGGTTCATCGTAGAGCATGCAGAAGTGGCTCAAGATGAATCACTTCTACAAGTACATCACATCCATTTACTCTCCCATTTTGTCGTTCCCCTACAACATGTGGCTTTCTTCGCTGGGAATAATCGCTAGCGTGTTCTACCGGAACCAGAAGAACTATAACAAGAAGCTGATGGGACTGACCGTGAGTTCAAGCGAGGAAGAAGTGGTTTCATCGAAATCCTTTCAGGAGTAGAGACTTGCCATGCTGGACAACATCTACCGTGTGCTGAACGAGAAGCTTCACGTGAATGAGGGATCCCTCTTCCTCTACGGCGATTCCCCGTCTTCTCTCGATGCGGCGCTGTTTGCTCACATTGCGATGCTGATGGAGTTCCCCGCGGCCCTGCAGAATCACATTTTCAACTACCCCACTCTTGTTCACTACTACGAGAGCATCATGAAGCAGTACTTCTCTGCCGCTATGGGAGAGAAGACCACGGACAATGCCTTTGTGGTGGAGACGTGCAGTGAGTTATGAGGCGTAGAAGGCGTACGGAATGCATCTGTCCTGCCAGCCCACGAAGAAGCTGGATGCCGTGCTTCCATACAAAGATGGTTGGAAACAGAGTGCCCGTTCAATAGTAGGCGCAAGGGAGTACGACTCTCTGGTGATTGAGGAGGAAAAGAGCGCGGAATCGAAGAAGAGCTCTCCCGAAGAAGACATCTCCTTTAGACAGCAAATCGTCACCTTCACTGGATTCGGAATCCTCATGTTCTCTCTCGCGGTGATGGTGGACATTCTTTGATTTGTTTGTGGAAAAAAGAAGCTGCGGGTTGTGAGGATCGAACTCACGACCTTGGGATTATGAGACC
>OIWT01001643.1_pt1 | contig 25827 bp, 21 predicted proteins | sample 1587701 | NCBI WGS metagenome assembly OIWT01 (sample SAMEA3888904, study PRJEB22519) | human gut metagenome | biome: human gut; feature: human-associated habitat; material: faeces | place: Denmark | collected 2009
TATATTCCTCCCGTATTTTTCTAAAAGCAATTGAAAAGTCCTGTATCTAAATATCTTTTGTATCGTGCCACATCATAACCACCTCCACAATTTTAATACGAAGCTGTTTTTAGTAGCTTCATTGTTTAGATGATTTTTTTATCAACTTTTGTTGGTATTTTATCGGTTTTTTTATAAAGAACAATAAAAATAATCAATTCCGCCAAGAAACATACCCCTAACAATATAACAATGCCGAGCTGTAATGACGTATTTTTTTCAGAAGGAAGCGTGGAATTTGCTCCGCCAGCCATGATGGCTTGTATATATGATATAAATCGAAATATAAACGTACCTCCCGTTAAGATTGCAACCATAAACAAAGAAGTAAAAATATACTTCAACTTTTTTATTGATGTATTATATATCCATTGAATTGTTCCGATAGGTCTTTCCAGCATTTCCGCAATTTGTTCGATTGAGAATTTATTAGACAACTTTCTCATAAGTTCTTGCTTCTCTTCTAATTTTCCTTCTAATCTTCCTTCTGCAATACCTTCCTGTTTTATAAGTATCTTTTCTTCCCACGACTGCATATATTTCACCTCTGTCTTTTCACTTGCTTTGATCTGACAAATCCGTCTATGCATCTTTTGAATTCGTTCACTTTTACATACTTCTGACACTTCATCCGTACTATGTTCCATATACTTCAAAAGTTCTATCAATTCTGGTGACACCAGCTCAAAACTTCATTCAATAAATTGAAATCAACAACTCCCGGTGGCATATTGATCTTAATTCAATACATAATTTCTGGTCGTAATTCCGCTCACTCTTCCCTTGGCATTGACCAATACTGCCTTAAAGATGGTCTCTCCTTCCGGCATCTCTACCGGTCCGGTGTACTTCGTAGAAGAAGTCGTCGGTTCTGATTTATCTGTCGTATAATACGCCGTATATCCATCCGGTACTTTAATCTCAATCTCCTGAGCAGTGCTGTACTGTCCGGTTGACGGGGACACTGCCGGTGCATCTTCGATCGGAAGTTCAACGGTATATGATTTTTTCACCGGAAGGCTTGGAATACCCGCCTTATTTACTGCTATTGCATAGATCGTTGTGTCTCCCTCTTCAATCTGAATCGGACTATTGTACTTATGGCTGCCTGTGGTTGGCTTCTTCTTGTTCTTCGTATAATATATCTTATTTCCTGATTCTGCCGTCAGTTTTAACTGCTGAACATCATCATAATCCTCACCGTCATCCAGACTGAATTTCGGAGTCTTCACTACATATTCCGATAATTCATCTGTGATCGTCGAAGTCGCATTATCCAGAAGCTCCGGAATCTTCTCGTTCTGATCAGAACGGATATAGAATTTGATGCACGCACGATATAATTCGATATTATCTTCCTGTTTTTTCAGTGCATCCGAGAACAGACGCTCTGCTTTTTCTGTATTATCCTGTGCCTGATAAACTTTTGAAAGGCCTGTGTATGCTTCCGGTCTGGTGTCATCTTTTGCCATGGCATTTCTGAAGCAGTCTTCTGCCTCTGTATAATCATTTCTTTCGAGTGCTTTATTTCCCTTGTTGACCGCACCGATATATGATGTCATATAAGCAAATATTCCAACAATTCCTATGATAAGTAACAGGGACAATGCGAGAAGCAGTGCACGCTTTTTCTTTTTTTTGCGAAGTGCTTTTTGTCTTGCACGCTCACGGTTACGGCGTCTGCGTTCATCCTCATTCATCTGTCTGCTTCTGTTTCTTGTATTATTTCTTGCCACACCTGTACTGCGTCTTTCATTTCCTCTACGGCTGCCGGTTGTAGATCTTCCAGCTACATCTCTGTTACGTGAAGGCCGGGAATAATACATCTCATCCTCATAGCCATCACTGTCTATTGCACCTTTTATCTGTGCTGTAAGCATATCATCTAACGGGTTGTAGTCCGGAACAATGCGGACCTCTTTTCCACAATGTCTGCAATACAATTCCCCTTCAGGTATTCTCTGACCACAATACCTACATCTCATCTTATGCCATCCTCCTACTGTGAATTCTATCTCTTATCCATTCTTCTCATTCAAATATTGTTCAAATTCTTCCGAAGACATCAGAACTTTTCGAGGTTTTGTTCCTTCCTCCGGTCCTACGGCGCCTGCCTCACATAACTGATCCATGATTCTTGCAGCCCTGTTAAATCCTATCTTAAAAGCTCGCTGGAGCATTCCGATAGATGCTTTTTCCTTCTCAATAATCAGTCTTCCGGCATCTGCAAAATATGCATCATTTTCATTACCTTCACTTCCGCCGGATCCTGATGCCGGATTTCCGGTAGGAATGGTATTCATATGCGTCTCTATATCCTGATTGTATGTAACATCGCCGTTATGTTCACGCAGATATTCTACTACCTGCTGTACTTCCTTATCTGTAACAAATGATCCCTGTACTCTGGCCGGTTTCTGATATCCTGACGGATAAAAAAGCATATCTCCTTTTCCCAGAAGCTTCTCTGCACCGTTCATATCTATAATCGTCCGGGAATCTACACCGGATGATACTGAGAATGCGATTCTCGAAGGCATATTCGCCTTGATAAGTCCGGTGATAACGTTAACTGACGGTCTCTGTGTCGCAAGCACCAGGTGGATCCCTGCGGCTCTCGCAAGCTGTGCCAGACGGCAGATTGCTTCCTCTACATCTCCCGGAGCTACCATCATCAAATCCGCAAGCTCATCAACAATAATAATGATCTGTGGCATAGGCTCCAGTTTATCGCCTTCTTCGGTCTGGACTCCAAGACTTTTGATCTTTTCGTTATATCCTTTCATATCTCTGACATTATATTTGGCAAATGCCTGATAACGTCTTGACATCTCTCCCACTGCCCAGTTCAGTGCGCCTGCCGCTTTTTTCGGATCAGTGACTACCGGAATCAGAAGGTGTGGAATACCATTATACACACTCAATTCTACAACCTTCGGATCGATCATGATCAGTTTTACTTCATTAGGGTCTGCCTTATATAAGACACTCATGATCAACGTATTGATACATACGGATTTACCAGATCCGGTAGCACCGGCAATCAGTACGTGCGGCATCTTGGCAATATCTGCTACCACAGTCTTTCCGCCGATGTCCTTTCCTACTGCGAAAGATATCTTGGAAGAACTGTTCTTAAATTCCGGCGATTCCAGAAGATCACGGAGCACGACTGCACTGTTTTCTTTGTTCGGTACTTCAATCCCTACTGCCGCTTTTCCCGGAATCGGAGCCTCAATACGGATATCTGCCGCTGCAAGATTCAGTTTGATATCATCGGCAAGACCTACGATCTTACTGACTTTGACTCCCATTTCAGGCTGTAATTCATATCTTGTAACCGAAGGTCCACAGCTTACATTGGTAATGGTAACTTTTACCCCAAAGTTCTCGAGTGTCTGCTGCAGCTTCATAGCGGTCTCTCTTAAATGCGCATCTGATTCTCCTCCGCCGCGTTTTCCTCTCTGAAGCAGAGATAACGGCGGATACTGATACTCTTTTTTCGGCTTTAAAGAATCTGCGGCAACGCTTGCAGCAACATCTGCTACTTCATCTGCCATTCCTGCCGCCCCCATCTTTGGATTCTTACGTCTTGCAGGTTTTTCCTGTGTCTTTGGATCATTTTCAGATTCCGGAGTCTTCTTTTCCGGTTCATTCGTCATGTCTTCTTTTCCATAATCTGCCGGCTCAGGATCCGCACGGTGTATGATAAATTCCGGTTTCTCCGGTCCTTTTGCTGTCTTTGGATCGATTGGAAGTTCTCTTACTTCCGGAGATTTCTTAGCGATAGACGTATCGAAAGATACTCCTTCCACATGCTTGTCTCTCCGCCTGTGCATGCCGCTGTCTGCCGCAGCCGCAGCACGTTCCTTTTCACGTTGTTCACGCTGTTCCATGCGTTCACGTTTTCTGACTTCTGCATGCTCTTTATGTCTTCTTGCATCTTCTTTTGCCCTTGCATATGCTTTATCACTGCCGGCCTTCACACCTTTTAATGCAGACTTTCCTGTAATGATCACCAGACAGATGATCATAAGGATCACTGTGACAACATATGTTCCGGCTACACCGATTGCCGGCGTTAATACAGATGCCAGTCCCTTTCCGATCTTTCCGCCAAGTTCGTCCACGAGCTGCAGCAAAATTTCAGCAAGGAACAGCAAAAGCACTGCAATTACTGTCTTCATGTAAGCATACCGGTTGCCTTTATTAGACACCAGAAAAGATACCAGACCAAACAAAACGAATGGAATGATATAGGCCACGGCCCCGAATATCTCCCACAAAACTCCGGATACGGCATCTCCTAAAAATCCTGCAACACCAAAATTACTGATCAGAAGAATGATACTGACCGCAAGTGTTATCCATATCAGGATTTCATCCATCAGAAAACTATTACCGGACTTTGCGGTTCTGGTAGATCTGGTTGTTTTTGTATTTTTCTTTGTTGTTTTTTTATTAGAAGTCGACTTTTTTGAAGTCGTACCTGTTTTTTTTCTGTTCGTCTTACTCTTTGTAGACTTCGCCGTCATGAAAACTCCCCCTTATGATGGCAATACTAATTATAATTATAGCATTTAGGGGAATTGCTGTCATTACACATTTTCGTTCTTTTTTTGATTTCTGTCACTGATCATTTCGTGCAATTTATTCAATGCATCACTTAACCCGCCTACAGCATCAATGAGTCCTTCTCTTACAGCATCCTTTCCTTCCAGAAGTGTCCCAACATCTTTGACCAGCTCTGTAGGGTTTAACATTAACTCTTCGATCCGCTCCTGCTTCATAGAAGAATGTTCTGACAAAAATCTTGTGATCCGGTCCTGTGTACGTATCATGTTATCGAGACTTTGCTGAACTCCGATAAACATCCCGTTAGACCGCACCGGATGTATCACCATTGTTCCGCTTGGCACGATAAATGAATAGTCGGCCGACACTGCCAGTGGTCCGCCGATCGAATGACTGCCGCCAAGCACCAGGGATACTGTAGGTTTACTCAAAGAAGCGATCATTTCTGCAATCGAAAGTCCCGCCTCTACATCTCCTCCAAGTGTATTCAGAAGAATCAGAAGACCATCAATCTTACTGCTGTCTTCGACTTCGGCCAGCATAGGAAGCAGATGTTCATACTTTGTGGCCTTTGTATTCCCGGATACCGCTTCATGTCCTTCAATTTCACCCACTATCGTAAGAAGTTTGATTCTGTGGTTGTCCCGGCTTCCTTCAAGATTCGCACTACCGGTTTCTTTTAATTCTTCTGTCGGCTCTGCACTTTTTTCTTTTTCTTTTTTCTCTTCGCTCATAAAAACACCTCCATACTTTTTATTAGTATGGAGGTATCGAATTCTTTTTATTCATCCCAGTTGTGATATACATCCTGAACATCATCGTCATCATCCAGCATATCCAGCGTCTTCTGGATATTGGCAATGTCTTTTGGATCTGTCAGTTCTACATATGTCTGAGGGATCATTGTTACTTCTGCAGATGCCATCGGGATTCCTGCTTCTTCCATTGCAAGACGTACTGCACTGAAATCATCAGGATCTGTCAGTACTTCAAAGCTGTCTTCTTCTTCTACAAAGTCCTCTGCTCCTGCATCCAGTACCTGCATCATCAGTTCATCTGCATCGCCTTCATATTCTTCTTTGTCAATCACGATCTGACCTTTCTTGTCGAACATGAATGATACACATCCAGGTGTTCCTACGTTACCGCTTCCCTTTGTGAATGCATTCTTTACATTAGATGCTGTACGGTTCTTGTTATCTGTAAGAGTTTCTACGATGATAGCTGTACCGTTCGGTCCGTATCCTTCATATGTAATGTGCTCATAGTTTGCTGCACTCATATCTCCGGATGCACGTTTGATATTTCTTTCAATTGTATCGTTTGGCATGTTGTTGGATTTTGCTTTTGCGATTACATCTCTCAATCTGCTGTTATTAGAAGGATCTGAACTTCCGCCTTCTTTTACTGCTACTGCGATCTCTTTACCGATCTTTGTAAAGATCTTTCCTTTGGCAGCATCATTTTTCTCTTTCTTATGCTTAATATTGGCAAATTTTGAATGTCCTGACATGTCTTTTACCTCTCTTTATCTATTTTGTTTTATCTTTTATAAAAATTGTATTATTACACACTTTATCTATTCTATCACGCTTCGGGAAGTTTTTCAATCTTAACTGTCTGAATTATATTATTATCTACCTGTAAAGCGGTAAAACGATATCCTTCATAGTCTACTACGCACTTTTCATCTTCACCCGGAATGTGTTCCAGTTCATCGATCAGAAAACCATTTAACGTCTCATAATCTTCTTTGTCGAATGTAACAGGAATGAGATCCTCCAGATCCTCAAGCTCTGTCAGGCCATTTGCGATCATGCTTCCGTCATTCTGCTTCTGGATCATCTCATCTTCTTCATCATATTCATCCAGGATATTTCCGACGATCTCTTCCAGAATATCCTCCATAGCAACAAGTCCGGACGTCTGGCCGTATTCATCCAGAACAATCACCATATGATTCTTTGTGGACTGCATCTCCTTAAATAAAGTATCGATGCTTTTGGTTTCAGGAATATATGTAACCGGACGGAGATATTCTTTCAATTCTTTCACCGGACAGCCTCTCTTTGATTCATCCAGATAACCGGATGTTGCATCTCTTAAATGGATAATACCTATGATCTCGTCAATATCCTCCTGATATACCGGGAACCTTGAAAATCTTTCATCCAGCATGAATTTTAATGCTTCTTCCAGAGACCAGTCTCCGTCAATTGCAACAATGTTCTTACGGTGGGTCATAATGTCTTTCGCATCTTTATCCATATAGCGGAAAATATTGCGGATCAGCGCTGCAGCTTCTTTCTGCATCTCTTCATCCATTTCATCTTCATGAAATATCTGTTTCATTCGTTGGAACAAACTTCCCTCTTCCATAATTAATTATCCTTAACTCCTTCTTCTATGTATGAAGCTCGAAACTGATTCGGATTGCCTCATCTACTTTGTTCATTATCTCTTCATCCAGATGACATACCAGATCTCTAAGTCTTTGTTTGTCGATCGTGCGGATCTGTTCCAGTAAAACCACTGAATTCTTTACAATATGATATCTTCTTGCATCGATTTCTACATGCGTTGGCAGTTTGGCCTTATTCATCCGGGATGTGATAGCGGCACAGATAACAGTTGGGCTGTGTCTGTTTCCCACATCATTCTGAATGATCAGAACCGGACGGATTCCTCCCTGTTCCGATCCCACCACCGGACTTAAATCTGCATAATAGATATCTCCTCGTTTCACCTGCACTTTGCTTCACACTCCGATTCTTAAGATATACTAAGTATTTCCTTTTTTCTCAGATGTATTCTGCAAAGTTTTACGATATCTACAGAACCTGCCACCGGCAGCTTCTGTACGAATGCACGGCAATTAAAAACTGTCTACCTGTTCTACGACTTCTCCGTGGCGGATATATTCTCTTGGAATACGTTTGTTCAATACACACACGAATTCATAATTAAATCTTCCGGAAAGTTTTCCCAACGTATCAACTGACAGGAACTCCTTTCCGTCACGTCCGAATATTACAACTTTATCTCCGAATTCCACGTCCTCGATAGCTGTCACATCAACCATGAACTGATCCATACATACACGTCCGATGATCGGTGCTTTCTGCCCGTGGATTAGCACATATCCTTTATTAGACAGACTTCTTGGATATCCGTCTCCATAACCGACCGGAATCGTAGCCACTTTTGTCGGACGGGTTGTAACATACGTTCCGCCATAGCTTACAGGCTTTCCTTCTGTCAGCCACTTTACATGGGCAACATGACTGATAAGTTCCATTGCCGGTTTTAACGGAACCCGTTCTTTCTCTACTTCATCTGACGGATACATGCCATATGTAGTGATACCCGCACGTACAATATCCATATTCGCTTCTTTCAGATCAATGATACCTGCGCTGTTGGAGCAATGATAATACTGGAACGTAACACCTCTTTTTCTCAGTTCTTCTTTCATCCAGAGATATTTATCAAGCTGCTCATTGGTAAATGTCTTATCTGCTTCATCAGACTTGGAAAAATGTGTAAACATTCCTTCCATTACCAGGTTCGGCAGTTTACTGATCTTTGCGATTTCTTCGGCATTCTCCTCTGTAATCTGGAATCCCAGTCTTGCCATTCCAGTGTCAAGCTTAATATGTACATAGACTTTACAGCCCATGGCTTCTGCAAGCTCTGACACTTCTTTTGCCATCTCATAACTATAAACAGTCATACGTACTTCATTGCGGATCATCGTATCCCACTGATCCGGGAAAATGCATCCAAGAACCAATACCGGTTTCTTCAAACATGCATCTTTTAATAAAATAGCTTCGTCCAGCGTAGCTACTGCATAACCCCAGATATAATCCTTGGGTTCCAGAAGCTTTGCAATCTGAACGGCACCATGTCCATAACCATCCATCTTGATGACTGCCATCATCAGTGTATCTTTCTGAATATTTTTCTTCATCATCTCTATATTATATTCAACCGCATCTAAATCGACTCTGGCTAAAACTCTTGTATAATGTTTCACTGCTATTCATCCTCCAGTTTTATTAATGCTTTACTGATATATTCTATCAGATCTCTTGCCATTACACTATATACGCCTTTTTCAAATTTTGCAAGGTCACCGGCCAAACCATGTACATATGTACCTAATCTGGCTGCTTTTTTCGTATCTTTTTCCTGCACCATAAAGCCTGCGATCACACCGGCCAGCACATCTCCCGAACCGGCTTTTGCCATCGCACTGTTCCCGGTAAGATTCAGGCAGATTTCATTTGCCTTATCTGCGATCAGTGTTCTGGAATCTTTTAATACACAGGTTACCTGATATCCGTCAGCGAATTTCTTCAGGATCTGTATCCGGTCTTCTCTAAGATCTTCCACAGGGATGCCTGTAAGTCTAGACATCTCTTTCATATGCGGCGTAAATATGAACTTCCGGTCTGCCAGCCGATCAAGAAGATCTTTGTTATCTGACAGAAGATTTAACCCGTCTGCATCGATCAGGCATGGAACATCCACGTACTCTATAACCGTCCGCAATATCTTCTCCGATGTTGTACTTCTTCCAATGCCGGAACCAATACACACACCGTCTGCCCACTTAAGAAGCTTTAGTACTTCTTCTTTATTAAATTCATCATAAGCCGTTATGATCGCTTCCGGCAGAAGTGTCTGCAATATCTCGCGGTTGTCCTTTGGTGTATAGATTCTGACAAGCCCGGCTCCTGTCATATAAGCCGCATGGGCATTCAGATATGCCGCACCTGCCATACCCTTACTTCCAGCGATCACAAGAAGCCTTCCATAACTTCCCTTATTAGAATCTTCCGGTCTTTCCGGAAGCATTCTACGATATTCTTCTCTTTCAAAAGAATGGATCACATCTGCATCCTGTAATAACGGCTCATGCGAAATGCCAATCTCTGCTACTGTCACTCTTCCTGCATATGCTCTGCCCTGCGCCAGTTCAAGGCCGATCTTTTTCACCTCGAATGTCACTGTATCATCTGCGTGGAAGGCACAACCAAGCACACATCCCGTAGAAGCTGAAAGTCCTGATGGGATATCTACTGCAAATTTTGTACCCTGCATCTGATTCATACGTTCAATCACCTGACGATATGTACCTTCAATCTTACGGCTCAGTCCGACTCCGAACACGGCATCTATCACTATGCTGTAGCTGTTATCCTGCGGGATATCCTCCGTGATCTTACCACCACATTCTTTAAGACGTCTTATCTGTTCCCGTGTCTCCGGTGTACAATGCTCTGGATTGCCGACCAGATAAGTATCCACAGAACACCCCATATTCTTCAAGATCCTGGCGATGGCAAATCCATCTCCGCCATTATTTCCTGATCCACATACCACACAGACAGAAGAAAGATCCAGATTCTCACTTTGCATCGTCTGTACACAGGCATTTGCCGCACGCTCCATTAATTCCAGTGATGCGATGCCCAGTTCCTGAATTGTGTACTGATCGGCAGCCTTCATCTGCGCAGCATTAACCAGAAGTTTCATATATTCATTCATCTCCCATCAGATATATCTCTGCAACAAAAGAACGTGTAAAAATATGTCCGTATTCCAGACTACTCCTACACGCTTTCTTGTATTATAGTTTATTTATGGTCCTCTTTGTAACGACTGATATTGTATGACAACTGCATCAGACTTTCTGACAGATGCACATTCTCAACAACAACATTATCCGGAAGGTTCAAATCTGTATGTGCAAAGTTCCAGATCGCACGTACTCCGTTCTCAACCAGCATATTCGCAACTTCAATTGCTTTCTCTTTCGGAATCGTCAGAACTGCAATATCAATCTCATTATTCTGAACAAACGTTTTCAGATCATCCATCATACGGATCGGAACTCCACGGATGGATACTCCCTGAAGTCTTGGATTCACATCAAAGATTCCTTTCAGAATGAATCCACGGTTCTCGAAGGCTGCATAATTAGCCAGTGCCTGCCCAAGATTACCTGCACCAATGATAATAATATTGTGGTCTTCTTCCAATCCTAATATCTTTCCAATCTCTGTGTATAAATACTTAACATTATAACCGTATCCCTGTTGTCCGAATCCTCCGAAATTATTAAGATCCTGACGGATCTGGGATGCTGTTACTTTCATCCGCTTACTCAGATCGTTCGAAGAAATCCGCTCTACACCATTTTCCAACAGTTCGCCCAAATATCTGTAATACCTCGGCAATCTTCTTATGACCGCACGAGAAATCTCTCTTTCTTCCAATGTTTTCACCCTTCCAATCATAGTCTAAAATAATTATATAAAATTGAAAGATTATTGTCAAACTATTGTTGAATTTTATGCAATTTCCGTTATAATAAAGTAGCATGTGTAAATGCATTTTGAGAATACCAACGTATCAATTATCCATAACTCAGGAGGAAATATATGATATTAGCATGTCACGGGATCCAGAAATCTTTCGGTGAACACCTCATCGTCAGAGATGGATCTTTCCATATAGAAGATCACGAAAAAGCAGCTCTTGTCGGACCGAACGGTGCCGGTAAGTCCACTCTGCTCAAAATGATTGTAGGCGAATTAGCCCCGGATGACGGCAACGTCATCCTGACAAAAGGTAAGACACTTGGCTATCTCGCCCAGCATCAAGAGATGCAAAGCGGTAATACAATCTACGAAGAAGTCCGCACCGCAAAGGCCGATATAATCGCTATGGAGCGCCGTATCCGCGAGATCGAGATGGAACTTAAGCATCTCTCCGGCGACGCCCTGAACGACCGTCTGGAAACTTACAACCGCCTTACAGCCGCTTTCGAACGTGAGAACGGCTATTCTTGCGAAAGTGAGATCACCGGTGTGTTAAAGGGACTTGGATTTACGGAAAATGATTTCACCAAACCCGTCGACACTCTCTCCGGAGGACAGAAAACCCGTGTATCTCTCGGCAAGCTTCTGTTAACAAAACCGGACATCTTGCTTCTTGATGAGCCAACCAACCATCTGGATCTGAATTCAATTGCATGGCTTGAAACCTATCTTCTAAACTATCAGGGAGCTGTGCTGATCGTGTCTCATGACCGTTATTTTTTGAACAAAGTTGTCACTAAAGTTCTTGAAATCGAGCTTGGAGAACTTCGTACTTATATGGGAAATTACAGCGACTATGCACCAAAGAAGCAACAGCTTCGCGACATACGCCTGAAGGAATATCTTAACCAGCAGCAGGAAATCAAGCATCAGGAAGCGGTTATCGAAAAGCTTCGTTCTTTCAACCGCGAAAAATCCATCAAACGTGCCGAAAGCCGCGAAAAGATGTTGGAAAAGATGCAGACCATCGAAAAACCGATAGAAGTTAATACAGATATACATCTGAAACTGGAACCGTCCTGTGTAAGCGGCAATGATGTTCTGACTATTGAACATTTAAGCAAATCTTTCCCCGGACAGGAGCTTTTTACAGACGTTAATCTCGAGATCAAACGTGGTGAACATGTTGCAGTAATCGGTGATAACGGAACTGGAAAGACTACGCTTCTTAAGATATTAAACCGTGTGGTATCTGCAGATTCCGGTACTTATACACTTGGCTCCAATGTTAAGATCGGCTACTACGATCAGGAACATCATGTCCTTCATATGGAGAAAACAATTTTTGACGAGATTTCCGATGATTATCCGACTCTTACGAATACGGAAATCCGGAATGTGCTTGCAGCATTTCTTTTTACCGGTGATGATGTCTTCAAGCAGATCAGTTCTTTGAGCGGTGGGGAACGCGGACGTGTATCTCTCGCAAAACTGATGCTCTCTGAAGCGAATTTCCTGATCCTCGACGAGCCGACCAACCACTTGGACATCGCATCCAAAGAAATCCTTGAGAATGCTTTGAATGATTATACCGGCACTGTACTTTATGTCTCTCATGACCGTTATTTCATCAATCAGACTGCATCACGGATTCTGGATCTTGTCAATCATACATTTGTAAATTATATCGGAAATTATGACTATTATCTGGAGAAAAAAGAAGAACTCACTACTGCATATGCCGGAGAAGCCTCTACACCTTCATCCGTTTCAGATAACAGTACAGACAAGAATGTATCCGAGTCAAAACTCAGCTGGCAGGAGCAAAAGGAAGCCCAGGCAAGACTTCGCAAACGTCAGAATGAGCTAAAAAAGACTGAAGAACGTATCGGCGAACTGGAAGACCGTGACGGTGAGATCGATGCCCTGATGGTTCAGGAAGAGATCTTCACCAACTCTGTAAAATGCCAGGAACTTGCAAAAGAAAAAGCCGCAATAGCGGAAGAATTAGAAGAATTATACATGAAATGGGAGGAATTAGCAGAAGACGCTTAAACGCCTGATTTATAACTTTTTAACCCGCTCCAGAAAGCTTCTGGGGCGGGCTTTTATATTGCCATGCATTCGTAAGGAGCTGCCGGTGGCAGGTCCTGTAGATATATATTATCTATTTTAATTTTTCAGCAATTGCCTTAATAAATCCTTCGCTGTTCAATACGGTTGAATTTTCCAGTGTCGTGATCAATGCCAGATCTTTCGTCATCTTACCTTCTTCAATGGTATCAATGGTTGCTTTTTCAAGCTTATCTGCGAATGCTGCCAATTCGGCATTTCCATCCATCTCACCACGTTTTCTAAGAGCACCTGTCCATGCAAAAATTGTAGCTACAGAGTTTGTAGAAGTCTCTTCCCCTTTCAGATGCTTGTAATAATGACGTTGTACAGTTCCATGAGCTGCCTCATATTCATAATTTCCATCCGGTGATACCAGAACAGATGTCATCATTGCAAGAGAACCAAATGCGGAAGAAACCATATCACTCATTACATCTCCGTCATAGTTCTTACATGCCCAAATATATCCGCCTTCTGATTTCATAACTCTTGCAACCGCATCATCGATCAAAGTATAGAAATATGTAATTCCGGCTTCTTTGAACTTCTCGGCATAATCTTTGTCAAAGATTTCCTGGAAAATATCTTTGAATGTATGGTCATACTTCTTAGAGATCGTATCTTTTGTTGCGAACCACAGATCCTGCTTTGTATCCAATGCATAATTAAAGCAGCTTCTCGCAAAGCTTTCAATAGATCCGCATAAGTTATGCATTCCCTGTGCAACACCCGGTCCTGCATAGTTGTGTACCAGTTCTCTGGTCTCTGTGCCGTCTTCTGCCGTGTATACCAGTTCTACTTTTCCAGGTCCAGGAATCTTCATCTCTGTATTTTTATATACATCTCCATATGCATGTCTTGCAATAGTGATTGGTTTTTTCCAGTTTTTTACACATGGCTCAATGCCTTTTACAACAATCGGTGCACGAAATACAGTTCCGTCAAGTATTGCACGGATCGTTCCGTTCGGACTCTTCCACATTTCTTTCAGATCATACTCTTTCATACGTGCCGCATTCGGTGTGATTGTTGCACATTTTACTGCAACTTTATATTTCTTGGTTGCATTAGCAGCATCGATTGTTACCTGATCATCTGTCTCATTTCTATGTTCCAGACCCAGATCATAATATTCTGTGTTCAGTTCAATATATGGCTCCAGAAGATCTTCTTTGATCATCTTCCAGAGAATTCTTGTCATCTCGTCTCCGTCCATCTCTACGATCGGTGTTGTCATTTTAATTTTTGCCATGGTATTTGTCTCCTTTCTATCTGTTCGCGGCATCTTTTATTATTCTTCCAGATGCAGATTTTCCATCACGTGTAATATATGTTCGTTTGCAAGCTGTTCTGCTTTTGCCGCATCTTTTGCCTTGATCGCTTCCAAGATTTCTCTGTGTTCTTCTATTGATTTCTCGGCACGCTCCGGTGCTTCAATCGACATTGTCCTTGCAAGCTGTACATACTTGTGAAAATCTGTTAATACATGTTCCAGGATCCTGCTGTTGGATGCCTCATACAATATCTTATGAAACTTACCATCCATTTCTGACATCTGTTCAATCTGTCCGGATCCCTTCTTATGCAAATGAAATTCTGACAGAAGAATCACTTCTTCCAGTTCTTCAATCTGCGCATCCGTAATATATTTCGTTGCCCAGTTGGCACACAGCCCTTCCAGTTGCGAACGTATCTTATAGATATCTTTCACATCTTTTCTGGTAATGGCTGTCACATACGCACCTTTATTCGGAATGATCGTAACCAGTCCTTCTAACTCCAATTGTCTTAAGGCTTCTCTTACCGGTGTTCTGCTTACCCCCAGTTCTTCACCGATTGTTACTTCCCTTAATTCTTCATGATTTTTATATACCCCATTCAGAATATCTTCCCGCAGATGCCGGAACACTCTTCCTCGTAAGGATCTGTCCTGATATTCTTCCATTAAAAACACCTCTGCTATATCAATTCCACACCAATTCTCTTACAGTTTTCGTCGATAACTCTGATCAACTCATCGTCTGTAAGAACGGTTACTCGTCCTTCTTCATACTGCTTATCTACCCATTCTTTTACAGAACTTACAAGTTCTGAGTTCTTATCTACTTTCTTGTCCTCCGGCAGCTTAAAATATGTATTGATCCAGTGTGCAATACCTGCAAGTCCGGATGTGTTAGATATTGCAACAAGCGGAGGACGGTTCAGGAATTTTCCGGTATCAAATACGTTGTAGATCTCTTCATTCTTCAATAAACCATCTGCATGGATTCCGGCCCTTGTTACATTAAAGTTCTTACCAACAAAAGGTGTTCTTGAAGGGATATGATATCCGATCTCTTTCTCATAATAATCTGCAAGCTCTGTGATAACTGTTGTATCCATCCCATCCAGTGTGCCACGAAGCTGTGCATATTCGAACACCATCGCTTCCAGTGGTGTATTACCGGTACGCTCTCCGATTCCAAAAAGTGAACAGTTCACACCGCACGCACCATAAAGCCATGCTGTCGATGAATTGCTGACTGCCTTATAGAAATCATTATGTCCATGAAATTCGATCAGTTCGCTTGGAACACCGGCATGTACTCTGAGTCCATAGATGATTCCCGGAATAGATCTTGGTATTACAGCTCCCGGATAGTTGACCCCGTATCCCATGGTATCACAGACACGGATCTTGACCGGAATCTTATACTCATCCATCAGTTTCATAAGTTCCAGACAGAATGGAATGACGAATCCATAGATGTCGGAACGTGTGATATCTTCCAGATGACATCTCGGGCTGATTCCTGTCTCAAGACATTCTCTTACGATAGACAGATAATGTTCCATTGCCTCACGTCTTGTCATCTTTAGTTTATAGAATATATGATAGTCCGAACAGCTTACCAGAATACCAGTCTCTTTCATTCCGATCTCTTTCACCAGTTCGAAATCTTTCTTGCTCGCACGGATCCAGCTTGTTATCTCCGGGAATTTATAATCCTTTTCCATGCATTTGTAGACTGCGTCTCTGTCCTTTTTACTATAGAGGAAGAATTCACACTGTCTGATCTTTCCCTTCGGACCACCCAGACGATGAAAATAATCATATAATGTTACGATCTGCTCAGTACTGTACGGGGCACGTGATTGTTGGCCATCTCTGAATGTTGTATCTGTGATCCAGATCTCATCCGGCATACAATGCGGAACAATTCGGTCATTGAATGCGATTTTCGGAATCTCGTCATAATGGAACAGATTACGAAATACATTCGGTGTCTTCACATCCACCAACGGGTACATGTGCTCTTCCAGTTGCAATAAATTTGTATGATCATCCAGGTATACTTTCCTGTTTTCCATTTTCCATCGCCTGCTTTCTAAAATATTTTTTCGTAGTAAAGTACTAAATTCAACATGTATAATTGTATGCAATGATACATGTGTTGTCAAGTTCTATTATGGATATTTATTCAAAAAAAATGATTATGGGGATTCCATAATCATTTTTTATATATTATTAATAAAGTTTTGCGTTAACTTCTCTTGGACTTAAGCCCTCGTCTTCTAAGGCTTTCATAATCTGGTGTTTGTGTTCGGTTCCGAATGCTTCCAGAGTGATTCGAAGTTCTACTGCTGCGTTTCGGTTGGTACTTACGAACTGGTTATGCTCCAGTTTGATTACATTACCATTTGCTTTGGCGATTGTAGCTGCAACGCGTACCAGTTCACCCGGCTTGTCCGGAAGAAGTACAGATACAGAGAAGATTCTGTCTCTCTGGATCAGTCCGTGCTGTACGATCGAGGACATTGTAATCACATCCATATTACCACCACTTAAGATGGATACGACTTTCTTTCCTTTCAAATCAAGCTGTCTGAGAGCCGCTACTGTCAGAAGGCCTGAATTTTCTACGATCATCTTGTGATTCTCTACTACATCGAGGAATGCACCGATCAGATCATCATCTGAAACTGTAATAACTTCATCTATATTCTTTTCTGCATATGGGAAGATCTTTTCTCCGACACGTTTTACAGCTGTACCATCAGCGATCGTATTGGCACTTGCAAGTGTTACCGGATGTCTTTCTTTCAATGCCTCTGTCATGCTTGCAGCGGCAGCCGGTTCTACACCGATTACTTTGACATTCGGATTCAGCATCTTGGTAAGTGTCGAAACTCCTGTGATCAGACCGCCGCCACCGATTGGTGCGAGAATATAATCTACGTCCGGAAGTTCTTCAAAGATTTCCATTGCAATACTTCCCTGTCCCGTTGCAACATCCAGATCATCGAAAGGATGTACGAATGTGTATCCTTCTTCTTCTGCCAGTTTCATTGCATATGCACAGGCATCATCATAGACATCTCCGTGTAATACGACTTCTGCTCCATAGCTCTTTGTACGATTTACTTTGATCAATGGTGTAACTGTCGGCATAACTACCGTTGCCTTGCAGCCGAATTTCTTTGCTGCATATGCCACGCCCTGTGCATGGTTACCTGCAGACGCAGTTACAAGACCTTTCTTTCTGTCTTCTTCGCTCATTGTACTGATCTTGTAATATGCACCACGTACTTTATAAGCACCTGTATACTGCATATTCTCTGGTTTCAGATAGACATCAGCACCTGTCTGTTTGCTTAAGTATTCGCTGTATACCAGCTTAGTTGGCAGGGTTACTTCTTTTACGATTGCACTCGCCTGTTTGAATTTTTCTAATGTTAACATCTCGTACTTCCTCTCTTCCTCTTATTCGTTTTCTGAGACCTCTTCTGAAGCCTCATCGTCTTTCGGTCTTTCGAATAACGCATTCACGAAATCATCTGCATTAAATTTCTGCAAATCGTCAATAGTCTCTCCCACACCGATATATTTTACCGGAACGCCCAGCTCTGCATGGATGGCAACTGCGATTCCTCCTTTTGCGGTTCCATCCATCTTTGTCAAAACGATCCCTGTAATCTCTGCCACATCGTTGAATTCCTTCGCCTGCTGCAGGGCATTCTGTCCTGTTGTTGCATCCAGAACAACCAATGTCTCTCTGTATGCCTCAGGGAATTCCCGGTCAATGATCTTATTCATCTTTCTGAGTTCTTCCATCAGATTCTTTTTATTGTGCAGACGTCCGGCTGTATCGATCATCAGCACATCTGCATGCCGCGCCTTTGCTGCCGCAACAGCATCAAACACAACCGATGCCGGATCAGATCCCTCCTGTCCGCCGATCAGCTCTGCCTGCGAACGGTTTGCCCATTCTTTTAACTGTTCTCCGGCCGCCGCACGGAATGTATCGGCCGCTGCAATTACAACTTTCTTATTCTCTGCACGAAGCTTTCCTGCAAGCTTTCCGATCGTTGTAGTCTTTCCTACACCATTGACACCGATTACCATCACTACGGATGTGCGGTTTTCAAATTCATATGCTGTTTCTCCGATGTCCATCTGTTCTTTGATACTTTCGATCAGAAGTTCCCGGCATTCCATTGGTTCTTTGATGTGTTTTTCTTTTACTTTTGCCTTCAGATCATCCAGAATATCATATGTTGCCTGTACACCAAGATCTCCCATGATCAGAACCTCTTCCAGCTCCTCGTAAAAGTCATCATCGATACGGGAGAATCCGTGAAAGATGCTGTCCATTCCTGATACAATATTGTCTCTGGTCTTACCAAGACCGGCAACCAGTTTTTCAAAAAATCCCATATCTTCCTCCTATTTATCCAGTTCATTTTCAAGCAGGCTGACAGATACCAGTGTAGATACACCTTTTTCCTGCATAGTGATACCATACAGTCTATCTGCCGCCGTCATTGTTCCACGTCGATGTGTGATTACTATGAACTGCGTATACTTTGTTAACTTGTGCAAATATTGTGCAAAACGGTCTACGTTATTATCATCCAGTGCCGCTTCGATCTCATCCAGCAGACAGAACGGTGACGGCTTCAGATTCTGGATCGCAAAAAGAAGTGCTATCGCTGTCAATGCTTTTTCTCCACCGGACAACTGCATCATATTCTGCAGCTTCTTTCCAGGCGGCTGGGCAATGATCCGGATACCCGCCTCCAGAATATCCTCATCTTCCATAAGTTCCAGCGTTCCTTTTCCGCCTCCGAACATTTCCTTGAATACCTGATCGAACTCGGCTGCAATTCTGGCAAACTGCTCTTTGAACTGCTTACGCATGGCATTATCAAGTTCCTCGATAATCTGTTCCAGTGTTTCGGCTGCTTCTACCAGATCATCATGCTGGCCTTTCAGGAATTCATAACGCTCGGATACACTTTTATATTCTTCTATCGCATTAACATTGACATTACCCAGTGCACGGATCTCACCTTTTAACTCCTGGATCCGTCTCTTCATATCTGCAAGATCGGTCAGGTTCGGATTCCTAAGTTCTTTTGCGTGATTCAGTGTGAGTTCATATTCCTCCCACATATAATTAATCTGCTTTTCAGAAGCTTCTTCGTACCCTTCCCTCTGACTTTCCAGACGATAAACCTCTTTATCAAGATCTGTCATATGTTTTGAGATCTCTTCACGTTTTTCGAAGAATGATTTGTGCCGTTTATTCAATTCCTCACGTTCTCTTTTTGAACGTTCAATCTGAAGTTTGATTTCATCAAACAGATCCCCGGAATTATCAATTGTTGTTTTCAATTCCTGGATCTTCTTCTCTTTTTCGGCAATTTCCTGAGAATTTCCACCCTTATTCTTTGTCAGTTCTTCCAATTCTGCCCGGAATTTATCCATCTCTTCACGGATACGGATAATATTTTCCGTAATAAATGTATACTTCTGCTCTAATCCTGCATATTCCAGATGAATCTGTTCTGATTTTCTGGTCTTAAAGCTTTCCTTTGCGTGGATCTCTTCCAGCTCTTTTTGTTCTTTCTCAATGTTGATATTCAGATCATTTTCCAGACTTTCTGACGTATCCAGTTCTATATTAATAGACTCCTGATTGTCCATTATCTCGTTGATCTGTGTATCCAGTTTTGCAGCTTCATTTCGCAGATTATCGAATTGTTGTTTGAAGCTCTGGATCTTTGCAGATGACTGATCTGCATTCATCTTTGCGGTATTCTGTACGACATACGCTTTCTGAAGCTCTGCACTGATTGCGTCAGTCTTTTCATAATACCCTGCGCGTTCATCTTTCAGGCCACAGATCTGCTGTTCCGTCTCCGTCATCTCCTGTTTTAATTTCTGAACGGTCTTTTCAAACTCTTCGATTTCTCTTCGTCTGCTCAGAAGATTACTGGAATTCTTAAATGCTCCACCGGTCATGGAACCACCCGGATTGATCAGTTCCCCTTCCAGTGTAACGATACGGATTGACTGGTGGTATTTTCTTGCGATCATTGTTGCATGATCAATATGATCTACTACCAGTGTTCTTCCCAGCAGATAATCTGCGAGAGTTTTATATTTATTCTCTACCTGAACCAGTTTGTTGGCTGTTCCGACAACTCCCGGTTCTTTAAGTGCTTCCGGACGATTGATCCCGGAATTCGCACGGATTGATGTTAAAGGCAGGAATGTTGCACGGCCGAACTTATTCTTCTTCAGGAAATTGATCATACGTTTTGCCGTATCTTCATCCTCGGTTACGATATTCTGGATATTACCGCCAAGTGCGGTCTCAATAGCGATCTCATAGTCTTTTTCAACCTTTACGATATCTGCTACTACACCCAGAAGTCCCTTCTCACGGTCCTTATTATCCATAACTTTACGAATACTGTTACCGTATCCGTCATAACGTTCTGTAATATTCTTAAGGGATTCCAGTCTTGACTGCTCCCGGTGGAAAGCAGACTGACCAATCTGTAATTTCTGAGACTCTCTGGATATCTGCACCTGTAACGTCTTAATGTTACTTTCATATTCTTTATTTTCATTGTTCAGGGCTATGATCTTGTCTGAGATAACTTTTAATTCCATCTGATACTTGTTCAGATTTTCATTTTCTTCTGCAATCTCACTGTCATTAGCAAGGATCTCTCGGTTGATCTGCGACTTTCTAACCTGGATCTGTTCCATCATCGTATCAAATTTCTGGATCTGAGCTTTCGTAGATGCTCTGTTATTCAGTATCTCCATGATATGATTCTTCTTTTCATCAACGGATCCTGTAATCTGTGCTATCTTCGCCTGTAATTCCGTCAGTTCATTCTTAATCTGATCTTCTTCCGACTGTTTTTCTTCCATCTGTTTTACAATGGAATCCTTCTCCGTCTGAAGTTCTTTCATCTGTCCTTCACGGACATCCATCTCGGAATCAATCACGCTGGCCCGCTGTTCGAAATGTTCATCGTTCATCCGTGCACTGTGAATCTGTTCCTTTAACAGTGCGATCTGGTTCTCTAACTGCTGCTTCAGAATCGTCGTCTCATTTAATTGACGGTTAGCCTTTTCGACAGAAGCGTCGATCACTTCCACCTGTTCTTCAATCGCCTCATATTCCATCTTCGTATCCGCATATTGTCTGGTTGCTTCTTCAAGCTCCCCTTTTGTAATACGAAGCTTCTCTTCCAGCCCCCGAATCTGATCTCGGATACGTTCCATTTCCAGCAGGAACATGTTGATATCGTATGTTTTTAATTCTTCCTTCCGTTTCAGATACTCCCTCGCCTTTTCAGACTGACGTTCTAACGGCCCAACCTGCTTTTCCAACTCAGACAGAATATCATTGACACGAACCAGATTCTGGCGTTCATCTTCTAACTTTTTGACCGACATACTTTTTCTTCGTTTGAATTTGACAATTCCTGCTGCTTCATCAAAAAGCTCTCGCCTCTCATCCGGCTTACCACTTAAGATCTTATCAATCTGTCCCTGTCCAATAATCGAATACCCTTCTTTTCCGATACCTGTATCATAGAAAAGTTCATTTACATCTTTTAATCTGCATGCTCTTCCATTGATCAGATATTCGCTTTCTCCGGAACGGTATAGCTTTCTTGCTACCGTAACTTCTTCGTAATCAACCGGAAGCTTATGGTCTGAATTGTCCAGAGTGATCGCCACCGATGCATAACTAAGCGGCTTTCTGTTCTCAGTACCGGAAAAAATAACATCCTGCATGTTGCCGCCTCTTAACTGCTTCACACGCTGTTCCCCAAGCACCCATCTGACCGCATCTGCTACGTTACTTTTTCCACTTCCGTTCGGACCGACAATGCCGGTGATTCCATTATGGAATTCGAATTTAATTTTATTGGCAAATGATTTAAATCCCTGCACTTCTATGCTTTTTAAATACATTCCACACCTACTTTATATTCTTTTCATGCAGTTTCAAAATGCTGATATATGCAGCCTCCTGCTCTGCTGCTTTCTTCGTCCGGCCTTCTCCGACTCCGTATTCTTCTTCTCCGATATGTACCGCAACACGGAAAATCTTATTATGATCCGGTCCTTCTTCACCAATCAGATGATACGAGATTACTTCTTTAAAATTCGCCTGCACGATTTCCTGCAGGATAGTCTTGCTATCAAAAAAGAGTTTCTTGTTCTCCAAATCTTTCAAAATAAATCGATGTATAAACTCTTTTGCATTAGCAAAACCACCATCAAGATAAATTGCTCCGATCAGAGCCTCCATTGCATCCGATGTTACAGATTCTCTCTTTCGTCCTCCGGTAGCATCTTCTCCTTTACCAAGCAGAAGGTATTCGCCAAGATCCAGATCTCTTGCACAGAATGCCAGCGCCGGTTCACATACCATACTTGCCCTCGTCTTCGTAAGTTCCCCTTCCGGAAGCTTCGGATTATTGTGAAACAGGAATTCGCTGGACACCAGTTCAAGGACTGCATCTCCCAGAAATTCCAGACGTTCATTACACTCATACTTTGGCAGATGCTTTTCGTTGGCATAAGAGCTGTGAATCATCGCCTTTGTAAACAGGGTAAAGTCATCAAATTTGTAACCAATCTTTCCTTCTAATTCTTTAAGGTCTTTGCTCATTGTAAACTCCATCCTAAAGAACGAAAAAAGCCCCTGGCAGGGCTCTTTCGTTCTTTTTATATCTGCCTAGTTATTATTTGTTGCATTCTTGATCTGCTCAACAGCATCTCCAACTGTAGAGATCTGCTCAGCGTCATCATTATCGATCTCAATGTCAAATGTTTCTTCTATTCCCATAATAATCTGGAAGATATCAAGCGAGTCTGCTCCCAGATCATCTACAAATGTTGTGTCCTCTGTAATATCATTCACTTCTACATTTAATACATCAGCGATGATTTCTTTTAATTTTTCAAGTTCCATATCAAATCTCCTTTTCTCATCATAGTTAGTAATATATTATTCAGCGGATTTTTGCTCCGATTGAATACTTTCTTTGATCTTTTCATTAATTTTCTGCTTTTTAAATGTCACACATTGGATCAGTGTATTGCTGACTTCTTTTGCTTTCGAACTTCCATGTGTCTTTACGACCAGACCGTTTAATCCAAGCAATGGCGCACCGCCATACTCACTTGCATCAAATGACTTTAAAGTTGTTTTTAACGCCGGTTTGATAAGCAATGCTCCGATCTTGCTTCTGAGTGTGGACATCAGTCCTTCTTTTACCTTACTGATCAGTACCGCTCCGACACCTTCATATAGCTTAAGGATTACATTGCCCGAAAATGCTTCTGTCACAATGACATCAGCCTGTCCATGCGGAATCTCTCTTGCTTCTACACTTCCGATAAAATTCAGTTCTTTTTCTTCTTTTAAAAGAGGAAACGTCTCCTTTACCAGTGCATTACCTTTTTCTTCTTCTGCTCCGATATTTACAATCCCAACTTTCGGATTCTTAATACCAACTACATGTTCCATATAGATAGAACCCATCTTGGCAAACTGAACCAGATGTGAGGCTCTGGCATCTACATTCGCTCCACAGTCGATCAGAAGTGCTACACCCTTCTCTGTCGGGATCAGTGACGCAAGTGGTGGCCGCTCTACACCTTTGATCCTTCCAACGATTACCTGTCCGCCTACCAGAATTGCTCCGGAACTTCCAGCAGATACAAATGCATCAGCCTTTCCTTCCTTTACCATCTTCATTCCGACTACAATAGAAGAATCTTTCTTTCTTCTGATCGCATTCACCGGAGGTTCGGCAGTCTCTATTACTTCTGTTGTATTCACAACTTCCAGTCTGTTCTTATCATAAGTATACTTCTGCAATTCAGCATTCACTATATCTTCTTTGCCAAGCAGATATACCTTTATATCCTGTTCACGTCCAAGAGCATCTACTGCTCCTTTTACCATTTCACCCGGTGCATTATCCCCGCCCATGGCGTCCAATGCTATCACCGTAATTTCTGACATATTGATTCCTCCTAATATTACTGAATTTATTCTACTAAACATCCATGCAAAAATCAATATTTTCAAAAATATTTATCAGAAGTTTGATAATATATGATTCGGTTGGTATAATACCTTTTATCATCAAAATTGCATATATATAAAAGAAGGGATTTAATAAATGGATTATTATAAGAGAGCTCTTGAACTCAACGATGAAACCATAAAAAACAGACGTTACTTTCATATGAATGCAGAGGCCGGTCTTCATATGCCAATGGCCTGCGTATATGTAATGGACAAATTAACCGAATATGGATTGGTGCCTTCGAGGTGCGGAGAAGGTGTGACTGCTACTGTCGGAAATGGCGGTAAAGTCTTATTATTACGTGCGGACATGGATGCCCTCCCAATGCCGGAAGAAAGCGGACTTCCATTTGCCTGCCCGACCGGAAAAGAAGCACATGCCTGCGGACATGATTTTCACGCTGCCATGTTACTGACCGCTGCAAAAATGCTAAAAGAAAATGAGGCCGAGTTAAAAGGCACAGTCAAATTTATGTTCCAGCCTGCGGAAGAAACATTCGAAGGCAGTAAAAATATGATAGAACATGGTATCCTGGAGAATCCGAAAGTAGATGCGGCACTGGCCTATCATGTATCTCCAGGGCAGATGCCGGTTGGAATCTACATGTATAACAGTACAGGAACTATGATGTACTCCGTTGACGGTTTTCATATCGAAATCAAAGGAAAGGGAGCACATGGTGCCTATCCTCAGAATTCCGTTGATCCGATCAATATTGCAGCCCATGTATATTTTGCACTGCAGTCTGTAATCGCCCGTGAGACAGATCCTTCCAAAGCCTGTCTTATGACCGTCGGTAAATTCCAGGCCGGAACCGCCGCCAATATCATTCCTGATACTGCCGTTCTCGAAGGAACTATTCGAACGAACGATAAAAATTCCAGAGAACTTCTGGTACGAAGAATGAAAGAAACGGCAATCCGGACAGCCGAAACTTTCGGAGGAACAGCCAAAATCACTATGATCTCGGAAGTACCGCCTCTGATCTGCAATCCGGAATTTACCGAACAGATCGTCGGCTTCATGAAGGAACTGGATATTCCGAAACTAACCCCTTACCCAGGCATATCCGCAAGTGCCTCTGAAGATTTTGCAAATATTGCAGAACAGGTACCATCCGCTTTCATGTATCCGTCTGCCGGATATATGGATGATCGGGGGAAGTATTCTGCACATAATCCAAAGGTACAGTTTAATGAAGCGGTGTGCCCGATCGGGGCTGCGTGTCTGGCGCACTGTGCGACCCGTTATTTAAATCGATTTGGGATTTAATTGGGATTTAATTTATTAACTGGGGAAGCGGCCTCTCAATCCTTGAAGGAAACAATAGATAAGGCTTCTTGTTCAGGTTCCATACCATAAGAAA
>OIWT01001644.1_pt1 | contig 25826 bp, 55 predicted proteins | sample 1587701 | NCBI WGS metagenome assembly OIWT01 (sample SAMEA3888904, study PRJEB22519) | human gut metagenome | biome: human gut; feature: human-associated habitat; material: faeces | place: Denmark | collected 2009
GTCGATTGGCACCTGTTTCATTGCAATAGGGGCAATAATGACGAAGATATCCCCATTTTTTGTCAATTAGGTCCCCCAACCGTCCGAAAAGTTGGGCCCTGTCGCCATAGTTTGTTGTTCCACGCTGTTCCAGTAATCGGCTGGGAAATCGCGATGAAACGCCCCGGAGAAAGGAGCAAATATCTCGATGAATAAGAACGCTTCTGACGGAACGCAGAGCTGTGAAGCATTGCTTCAAAACCTGAACGAGGATTATCAGGTTTGTGTGCGGAAGATCCTCGTAATTGCGTAGGTTATTCCCATGCTGAAAACGGCCCTTCAGAGAGGATGGTCTAATTCGTTTATGAAAAGCCTGGATGGGTTCGTCGCGGAAAAGGAGCAGTGCGTTGCTTTTGCGTTCCCTTAGCTCTAGTGCCGTGCAGGACATTTGCAATAAGAACTACATGCAGATTTGTGATAGTATGGACAAAATCATCACGATGAAGCGTGACATGAACGATATGAGCGTATCGCTGAGGGCGTTGCGGTGATGGAATAGGAGCAAATAACGACCTTCCACGAGGGCATCTCCTTTTCCGGTTTGAAGTCGTGTTTCCGTGTGTCGTTCACGTTGTAGAGCGCTGAAGGATGCGGAGCGCTACATATCCCTGAAGAAGACCAACGAGAACGTCGAGAAGGCATACGAGGACATCATTGTCTTTGATAACCTCCTGCTCCTCACCGAGCGCGTAATGAACCTCGTGGGGCTTCAGAGTGTCTCTAAGGGCTAGGTCAACGACGAGAAGTACTACCTTGCGCTGAAGACGCTGGATACGCTCAAGACCAATCTGAAGTCGTGTCCTTCCTGCCGTCTGTCCCGCGTTCTGGAGGCCTTCATTAAGCCGCAGACGGACGACATCATCGCAGAGACTGCATGCGCATTTCATCTCTAGGAGAAATGCCGCCAGTCCTTCTACAAGTGGTGCCGCGAGATCCGCTCCGTCTGCCAGATGATCGGCGAGGCCTGCATGATCCGCACCTTCAACCGAAAGCAGCAGAATCTCGATGCCAAATACAGTGGGTATTTCTGCCACCGTTCACGCGCAGAGAAGGAGGGCATCGAGGACATCATGGAGAAGATCGACCTGAGCGTGGTGTTCGAGTACCAGCACGTGTTCGAGCACGTGGGTCGTCTGCCGGAATTCAAGCGAATGTACATCGAACGTCGCGAGGTGCGTCTGCGTGCATGGTCTGAGAGATAGCCGCAATGTGACTTCGAGGTGATGGCGGCGAAGAACCTGAAGGCGATGTCCACGGAGCAGTTCTGCCGCATGTGGTTCCAGCGCGCGGGCGTGAGGCGTAGGCTGAACGGGCTGCTGTACACCTCGATCGGGTACTTCTACGTGGAGGACACGATGCAGCGCGGAACGCTGCTGTACAGCGACTCCTCGCACGTGCGGGCGGCGTGGTGGGGTGAGCTGTAGATGCAGAGCCTGTTCAACACACAGTTGCAGGTGCTGGTGGAGGCGCTGCAATACCATCTGCGGCTGATCAACAGCGTGGAGGAGCTGATGACCATCGAGGTGGGCGTGTTCCGCGTGGATGAGGCGTAGACGTCGGTGTGGACCTACGCGGAGGTGATGAGCGGGCAGCCGCTGCTGTTCAACGTGGAGTCGATCTACGACATGCGCCCGCAGCTGGTGGAGCAGTCCATCGCCATCATCAAGGGATCAGTTGTCACGTAAGGCGTGTGGGTGGGTGAGTGACGCTCACGGCATGTAGGGACCTGAGCGACGCCATCGAGAACGACCGGTTCGAGCCGTACGTGGTGCACTCGGCGGAGGACTTCTACGGTGTGATCGCCAAGTACCAGCTGTTGGATGAGGTGCCGACGGTGCATGCGGCGAGCGGGCATGAGCTGTAGGCGTACCCGTTCACATGTCCGTTCACGGGCGTGGTGCTGACGGTGCTGCAGGCGATCACGAACTCGATCTCGCGGCTGGAGCAGGTGTGCGCGAGTCTGGGCGTGATCGAGAACTATGCTTCGCAATACATGGTAGTGGTGGGGTGGGTGGGTGAGGCGTAGTTGGTGACGATGGTGCTGGACAACGTGGTGTCGGCGCTGGCGGAGCAGGAGGAGGAGATCACGGAGGGCGAGGTGCACAAGATGGCGATCATGAGTCTGAACTGGGGCGCGTTCGCCAAGGCGGTGGATTCGCTGCAGCGCATCCTGCTGTGAGTGGCGTGCTTGTTGCGTGTGATATGCTTTATGAGTGATGTGATGAGTGATGTGATGAGTGATGAGTGATGAGTGATGAGTGATGAGTGATGTGATGAGTGATGAGTGATGAATGATGTGATGAGTGATGAGTGATGAGTGATGAGTGATGAGTGATGTGATGTGATGAATGATGAGTGATGTGATGTGATGTGATGTGATGTGATCACTGTGATGACTGTGATGTGATGAGTGATGTGATGAGTGATGAGTGATGTGATGACCAAAGAATGCTGCCCACACCCATGACCCATCTCACCGCCCAGAGCCAACGAGGACCAGCAGAACGGCGGCTCCATGTCGCTGGACAAGCAGAAGCACCAGTTCGTCTCCCAGCAGTCCAAGCTCCAGGACACCATCGTGGAGACCATCCAGGAGCAATGCGACGAACTGCTCGGCGAGCTCAACGACCCCGACGTGCTCTTCGCCGCCACGCCCAACCAGCAACGCCACGAGTGCGTGGAGAGCGTGAAGGAGTACCTGGCGAGCGCGTTCAAGGAGGTGTCGGTGTTGCCGCGTGCGATGATCGAAGTGTGCGAGTTCACAACCTGTCATCACATCGCGCAGTTCTTCCAGGAACTGATCAGCAACGGAGAGGTGGGAGTGAGGGTGAGGGGTGAGGCGTAGAACGCGGTGAGCGTGATCAGCGTGTTCAATTTGAATCTGGACCTGCTGGAGTTGGAGGGATTTGTGGAGGACCTGGACGTGCCCGATTTGGTGTGGGTGGAGGAGAGGGCTGTGACCGTAGGCAATGCTTCAATGCCGTCCACCAGCTCTTCTCGCTCCTCCTTTCCGGAAGACTGAGCGACATCCTCGATGATGACATTCGGAATGCCAAGTATCCGTTTGTAGCGATTCCTGTAGGCGAGCGGGAGTCGGGTGAGGACTAGACGTTGATCGGCGTGCTGGAGAATCTGAAGGAGAACAAGAAGCTGACGCTGAAGAAGACCATGGTGACCATGCTGAAGAAGAAGGACGTGGATTACGTGCTGCAGTCCTTGCGAGAAATGTATGAATAGCGCTGTTTGTTCCATCATCTTCGTTTCGTGGGATCCCCCCGATTCGACGGCTCGTCAGAGCCATGTTGGTTCGTTCTCGTTAGATTCCAGTGCTTCATCGTTTCTTTTCCGCTTTTCCGATTAGTCGTAGATGTTCAAAGCGTACAACGGTGTCATTGTTCCCCAACTGTTTGGGTTTTTGAGCGTTGTATTCCTGATCCTCGGATTGCTGCTGACAGGTATAAACATCATGTGGGAAGTGCGGCTGCAGAATGATTCGTAGTGTTACCCAGAAATCCAAGTCTTTTGTCAAGGCATGCTCCATTCTCCCTCTTCACGCCTAGGACATCTCCATTGGTCTCGCGGCGTCCGTTTTCCTTGGTCTTGGATCGTTCTTCCTTCTGCAGTGGTGTGGGATCTACGTCTAACTGTGCTTTATTCTCTCCTGTTTGTTATCCATGGTCTTAGCAGCGAATTTACGAGGGTTGCTCCTTTCACTATTTGTTTCGATTGGGATGAACACCATACAGCCTTTCGGCTTCCCGAGTCCGGCCGGGGACGACGGTATCCATTTGCAGGATTTGGTGTCGGTTTCCGACATGGATCAGCTCCTTCAGCGATTTGCAACCGTTTGCGCGTAGTACCACGTCAATTACGTATAGCTGGTCTCCAGAATTCCGGCGGGGAGTGATTTCTCGTACTTCAAGTCGTTTCCTGAGTTTTCCACAGTGGCGAATGACCTTGAAACAAAGTCCCTCTATGTCATTCAGGATATTATGAGGTCGGTCGGTTCCGAGTGGCGTGGGTCACAAGTAGTACTTCCCGAATTGTTTCGACGACATGATCGAAATCGATAGAAACGCCTCTGTAAACGACTACAACTTCCTTGAAACGTTTTTATCCGCTGTTATGAAGAGTACTGCCGATTGCTTGAAGCGTGTTGATTCCTCGATTTCGATTAGTGATTCCTGTGATGACCCTGTGGGTTGTGGGTGTAGCAGTCCTAACGCGCAGAGCAAACCCTGTTTTTTCCGGCCGTTGGACGATTTCCACTATTCCTTCCTGCAGTACGTGCAAACGATGGACATCGAGAAGCCCCAGTCCCACTTCGAAGATAAGGTGTCCACCGACATCAAGTGTTTTCATCCTCATTTGAAGGAGAAGCACAACGCCAAATCCGAGTTCAAGTGCGAGCGTTTGCCTTCTTTCTTCCGTTCAGTGGTAGCGTACGACACTCTGCCCAGCATGTTTCTGTTGACCGACTATTCCCGCCAAATCGGCGTGGATCTGCAGAACAACGTCATCCATGGCTATCTCAACCCCTACGCCTATGAAGTGAACCGTGCTCCCGCTGTCTCTGGCTGATGCGTAGACATCTCCTACCCCGAGGACGAGGACAAAATGCCGGCCACCATTGTACCTGTCAAGCCGTTGGAAGACTCCCCGTACGAAATCGTGGACACGAAGGAGCGGATGATGGAGATCATTGCCCTGCTCCAGAAGGAGCCCATCATCTCGTTCGACATTCGCGAACACACAGTGCGCACCTATCTGGGCCTCATTTGCATGATCATGGTACATCGTCCGGAATCCGCAATTCCCTCCTAGATCGGCACTGACTCTTGCGACTATCTCTTCGACACGATCGCGCTGCACGACCACATCTGGAACCTAAACGCCGTTTTCACAAACGAGAAAATCACGAAGGTTTTTGGCGGTGACGAGCTGCAACTGCTGAGTCTTCAACGTGACTTCGCCATCTACGTGGTGAACCTGTTCTCGATTCCGCAGTGCAGCAAGGTGCTGTCGCTGGAGCGCGACGACATGCAATGGCTGCTGAAGAAGTACTGCGGTGTGGAGCTGAGTATGCTGGGCAGCCGCGCGGATTGGCGGTATGGTTTGGCGGGAAGTGTGATGACAGAGTGCGACCGCTGGATCGGGTGTTTGTGGCGGACGCGCGCGCTCAGGTGCATTTCATGCGGTACATGTGTGAGGTGATGAAGAAGGAGTGCTTGGAGAAGTCCCCGCTCAATTTGAATTTGGTGGGAGAATGACGCGGGGGTGACGCGAAGATCCACGACGTCCTGGCGCGCAGCAACGAGCTGTGTCTGTTCTCCTACGAGAAGCCGCTGTACTCTTATGAGATGGGTCGGTGGCTCATTCCCAAGTGCGCGCGCAGCGGCGAGGTGAGGCGTAGAATGGGCCTGGTGCTGACGGCGGAGCAGCGCGCGCTGTTCCTGGCGCTGACCTACTGGCGAGACATCGTCGGGCGCATGTGGGCGCGGGGCTGTGCGGTGAGGTGTAGTGACGACGAGTCGCCCGAGTTCGTGCTGCCGATTACGCTGCTGTTGCGCATCGTGTTCGACGCGGAGGGCGTGTTGGACGGCGCGGCGTGGTTCGGGCGCATGATGGGTCGACAGCACCCGTATGTGCAGAAGGAGAAGGAGGCGTTGGTGGAGCTGGTGCGGCGCGTGGCGGCGGTGAAGAAGGAGAAGATGGCGGAGTACGCGATGACGGTGGAGGGGTTGTGTCGTGAGTTCACGGTGCGCGTGGGGTGAGGATGTGATGCGAAGGGATGTGAGGTGGTGTCGTGCAAGGAGTACTTGTCGGACAGCTATGTGGTGAAGGACGTGAGTCTGGGGAAGAAGCCGGAGGGCGTGATGCACGAGAACGAGTTGATGCCGAGCGACGACCCACAAGTGGTGCTGCAGCAGCTGATCAACCACGGCAACTTCAAGTTCATTCATTGTAGGTGGCGTGTCTCATCCATCACTGTTCTCACACTCATTGTTTTCAGATCATTCATCACTCATCACTCATCACATTACTGTTTTCACATCACACTCATCACATCACATCACTCATCACATCACATCACTCATCACATCACATCACTCATCACATCACTCATCACATCATCACCTCACTCATCACATCACTCATCACATCACATCACATCACATCACTCATCACATCACACACTCACCCACCCAGCGGACGACAAGGACGACGGCTACCTCTACTACACGCCCAGCTCCCTCCCCTACAACCCCACCGCGCCGCTGCGCAACACCATCCCGCTCATCCCGCTCGAGATCTCCGACGCGGGCGTGCACGTCAGCAACATCGTCCCACAGCAGTACGTCAACCCGAAGATCCGCCGGTACATCGAGCACCTCAACGCCACGCGCACGCCGCAAGACGTGGAGGAGATGCGGCTGATCAAGGAGAAGCTGCAGCTGAAGAAGGTAACGGAGAACCTGATGATGCTGGGGTCGGTGCTGGACGACGACAAACTGGATCTCAGCAGCGACGAGGAGGAGGAGCTGCCGCCGCAGTTCAAAGCCAGCGTGGATCTGGCGTCGGAGGAGTACAAGCCACACTACCCACCGCGCACGCTGAAGGAGATCTACTCGTTGCCGCACAAGAACCGCGGGGATTTGAAGGAGGGTTTGGCGCTGAACAGCGAGGAGATCGCGAACGTGATGAACATGGTGGAGAAGGCGAAGCTGTCGAAGGAGGAGCTGGACGACCTGCTGCAGGAGGGCGCCACCGCGGGAATGAGCGATGTTTGGGCGGGAGCGGAGAATGAGGCGTAGTTGGAGTTCTTGAATGCGATTGGGTGGACGGCGAAGGCGAGCGATTTGGAGCAGGTGTTCTCGGTGAAGGACACGTATCCGGTGCCGGAGAACGAGATTCTGCCGTGGGGGGAGGGGGAGGGGGTGAGGAGTAGAAGCACGCCTCCGGCGAGAGAGATGCCGATGGAGGAGGGAAGAGGGTACGGCAAGGCGGAGAGGGAGGTGGTGCAGCCTGCGTACAGCCGCGATATGGGGAAGAGCAAGGGGAACAACCGCCAGGGAGGGTCGTGGAAGGGGGATGCGATGATGCGTAGGAAGAAGTATGGAAACCGAAACGGGAAGTATAATTCCCGCAACTAAGTGATCAATATGCTTGAAAAGTACCGTCTTTCCTGTTTGTTGCAAAAGAACCAAATCGGGCCTTTTTTGGCACCAATCCAAGGTGCGCGACTCTTCTCAGTTCTGGAATAGTGCATAGGAAGGATGGCCCAAGAAACGGATCCCGAGCAAGTGTTTGAAGTCCTAGAACGGATGGGAGAGGGGTTCCCGTTTTGGCAGAGAGGTGAGGCGTAGCTCCTATGGGTCCGTCTACAAAGCGCGCCACAAGAAGTCGAATCGAATAGTTGCGATTAAGATCATTCCGGCCGATTCTGATTTGAATGACCTTATGAAGGAGATTTCCATATTAAAGGAGTGCAAGAGCGATTTCATCATTCGGTACTATGGAAGCTACTACAAGGAGGGCGATCTCTGGGTACTCCTCCTCCACGTCCGTTTAACTCTAGATCGTGATGGAATTCGGCGACTGCGGATCGCTAGCCGATTCCCTGAACAAAGAGAGCGGAGTCTTCAGCGAGAGAGAAATCCAGTACCTGCTGGCCTCCATCCTGCTTGGAATCGCCTATCTGCATGCACACAAGAAGATTCATCGAGTCGCAGTGATACAGGTGCCTGACGCGTAGGACATCAAAGCCGGCAACGTTCTTCTCACAAAGGAGGGCAAAGCGAAGCTCGCTGATTTTGGCGTGTCCGCGAAGCTCGATACTACTCTATCAAAACGGAACACCGTGATCGGCACTCCCTTCTGGATGGCTCCCGAAATCATCCAGGAAATATCCTACAACGGGAAGGTGTGAAGCGCGTTCGTCTCCTCATTTCCTAGGCTGACATCTGGTCATTGGGCATTACCGCCATCGAGCTGGCAGAGGGACAGCCGCCGTACTCCAACATCCACCCCATGCGAGTATTGTCTCTTTTCCAGTTTCATGTAGGCCATCTTCATGATTCCCAATCGTCCGCCTCCTCGTCTCCGAGCCAACTCAAAGTGGTCGCCCATGTTCGCCAACTTCGTCGCGACCTGTTTGGAGAAGGATCCGGATCGCCGTCCGACTGCCCAGGAATTGCTCCAAGTTCTTCGCGTGGTCGTTGCGTTACGCGTAGCACCCGTTTGTGAAGGATGTGGCGGTGGAGCTGGAGGCGAATAAGGGCAGTTCCGAGGTGATGAAGAAGATGGTCGATCGATTGATGATTCGGCGTGAGGAACTCGCGAAATTGCACAAATCGGTGCACATTGAGGGAGGAGTGGGCGAGAGGGTGTGGAGTCACAATTAGGCCGATTTCGGGAATACGATCGTGACGCAGAAGGAGGAGCCGAAACACCAGGATACGATCCGAGTGCGCGTATCGGACCACGATTCGAATACAATCGTCTTGTGAGATTGGTGATGATGGCTCACACGAAGAAAGAAGCGAGAGTCGTTGGGGAACGCCGCTGCGGAGGAGCCTGTGGAAGACGGGACGATCAGAGAGCTGCCGCAGAAACCGGTCGTGAATGCCTATCGGATGAATGCGCCGGCACCTCGTTCGGTGATGATGATTCCGCCAGCGAAGGCTCCCGCTGCCAAGAAGGAGCTGCACACGCCGCCGCCGAAGGAGCCGTCACTGAATTCCCAGCCGCGGAGTCAGTTCTTCTCGCCGCACGGGAACTGCGCTCCTAATGCGGGAAATCATTGTTTTGGCGTGTGGGAGGGCTCATTCCTAGTGCCGATGGCGCATCTCCAGATGTCGTTGGGCGGGACGAAGAACCACACAGATTCGCAGAAGGTGGTGCTAGAGATGATGCCTACGCTGTCTTCCAAGCAGCCGGTACACGGGAGTCACAAGACGGTATGAATCGTTCCGATTTTTGACAGTCAGGAGTGGATGAAATTGCGACGTCGTGGCGAGGAATTGAGAGAGCAGTTTGCGTCGGATTTCGATGCGCTGTACAAGACCTACCTCGCGGAGATTGAGCGCATCGATGGCGAGATGAAGAAGATAGAGGATTCTACGTGATAGACTATTCAGTTTACATTCTCTGTTTTGATGAAACAAGTGCAACCCACTAAACAGGAACCCTGTAGTCTGTATACAGTTTCCTTCGCAGCATCTCGTCGATGAAAGCCTCCATGTCTCCCTCCAGAATGCGACTCACGGAATTCTCCGTCACTCCGTAAATGTGGTCCTTCACCATTGTATACGGATGCAGCACATAGGAGCGGATCTACACCGTCAACACAGAAACAAAGCAGCACCTGATGACTCCAAGAATTAGCATCGAGGTTCTTGTACTGATTCTTCTTCAACTCATCCTCTGAATCCGACTGTTGCTTCTCCAATTTCGATTTCAGCAGCTTCATCGCCATCTCCATGTTCTTATGCTGATCGCGCTCTGCCTGACACTACTCGTCAATCCATCCACTCTTCTCAACCTCCGCAACAATTCCGGTCGGCACGTGCGTCAATCGGACCGCGCTCTCCGTCTTGTTCACATGCTGCCCTCCAGGCCCGGACGCGCGGTAACGGTCGACGATCAGGTCTTTTGGCTGAATGGAGATGGAGTTGCTGCGATCGGTGAGGGGCGACACGATTACGGAGGCGAAGGAGGTGTGTCGTCTGTTGTTCTTGTCAAACGGGGAAATGCGAACCAGACGGTGGATTCCGCTTTCGCAAGAGAGGTAGGGAGCAACATCATCGCCATCCACGCGCAGTGTGGCACTGCGGATGCCGGATCCCTCTTCCTGGGAGGCGATGCATTTCCACTTCCAGTTCAGCTTCCTGGACAGTCCCTCGTACATCTCCAACAGCATCCGAGTCCAGTCGCACGCGTCCTCGCCTCCTGTGCCAGAGTGGAGGTCGATGAAGGCCGTGGAATAGGGAGTGGCCGTAGCATCTACTGTTGACCCCGAGGAGAAGGCGTACTCAAGTGGCTCATGCTTCTCTCCAGTTCCTTCGTAAGCATGTAGGACTTTTCAAGCTCCTTCAGTGTCAATTGTTGGGAATCCTCGTCTCCCTCACAGCACTCTATGTATCACACTTCGTAATGGAATCACATACCGTACATCTCATCGATATCAGCAATCCCAGTCTGTGTGTCCCAAATCTCAGGCTGCAATGTTATTCCCACTTTCACATTCTACTTCGAACGATACAAACTTGCGGTCTGCTTCTGCAATCTTTTGAAGGTTGTTTGCGAGGATCTTGTGTTCCTTCGCCAATGCGTCAAACGAAACAGCGGAAAAGAAGCGGCTCCGTGTTGCAGATAACAGCCCGCCTGCAACGCGAGAAAGGCCAAACATGATACACACAGATGTAGTCTCCTGCCTTCACATGGCCTCCTCCAGACGGTGGCTTTGCGATTCCGCCTCCCATTCCATGAACTATGAATGAAAGGGGCGTTTCACTCTGTGCTTTCTTTGTCTTTTCTCAGAGATCCTGTTGCAATCTATCTGTCCCACGAATCAAACATGGAGGACTGCTCCAGTGGCAAAGTTGGGAAAGGCGGTTTGGATAATACTCCAGGTGTTACTGATCGGGAACTGCGATGCGGGAAAGACGTCAATGCGATCGATCATTTTTGCAAATTACGAAGGTGGTTCGAATGGATGTGTCGTTATGCGTAGCCAAGGATGCCAAGTTGTTGCCTGCCACTTATATCCTTTTGATCATGAAGTAACACTCTAAACGTCCTTTACAGTCAAATGATGTAGCGCAGGTGCAAGTCCAGTTCCTCGGCAATCTGGTGCTGAATATCTTGGACTGTGGAGGGTGTGTGCAACTGCGATGCATCAAGCGTAGACAGGAGCGCTTTTTAAACGAAACATTCACAACAAAGAGCAAGGACATCTTCTCGGATGTGAGCATGATGCTCTTCGTCTTCGACGTTGCGTCGGAGCAGACAGCGGTGGTAGCGGCGAAAGGGAGTGAAGCGTAGACGGATTGGATCATCTACCAGAAGGCCATCGACCGCATCACCACATACAGCCCCGACGCGCTGATTTATGTCCTCGTTCACAAAATGGATAAGATCTCTTCGGACCAGAAGAAGAGCGTGGGAAATGGGCGCCGGAGTGACTGCGTAGAAGCTGGACTTCTACACGGAGAAGGCGAAGTCACTCTCCAACGGGAAGTCCATCCGCGTGTTCGGCACTTCCATCTGGGATGAAACCCTGTATCTGGTCATCTTCGCTGTCTGTGGTGAGGAGTAGGCGTGGTCCAACGTGATTCAGAGCCTCGTTCCGGATTCGCAGCGCCTGCAGAAGCATCTCAACTCGCTGGCGGAATTCACGGAGTGTGACGAAATCGTGCTGTTCGAGCACAGCACGTTCTTAGTGCTCGCCAGCTCGGACAACACGCTGCCGCTGGACCCGTATCGCTTCGAGAAGATCAGCAATCGCATCAAGCAGTTCAAGTTGGTGACAACGTGCGGGTGGATTGGATGTCTCACGGGAAGGAAGTATCGCAGTTCGTACGAGGGATTCACGATTCGCGATGGAGAGCGGATTATCTGCATGAAGCCGTTCACGGAGTTCACGTCGATGATGGTCGTGTCCTCGCTGTCTCGTACGAGTAGCAGGCGTGGCACAGCGGTGATGTGTAGATGAGGCTCTTATCTCGCTGAATCTAGATTGTGTGCGTGACGATTTCAAGGATTATCATATTTAACGATGGAACTGTTTGTACCTCGACGCAACAAATTGTTCGGCGTTTTTGCGCTGAGCAAAAACACATCTTTTATCCGACGGCAGGTGCAGATCCTTTGTTTGGAGTTGCACCATGGTCTCTGCAAAGAGTAGATGTCTATGCTGCTCTTCGGCCGTGCTGGCCGTCTTTGTGGTCATCATCTCGCTGACCACCACATCCTACCTGTCAAAGAAAATGGCCAAGCCAAAGATGAACGTGTGGGTTCATATGTGGTGTGTTGCGCAGTGGCATCATCTGTAGGCGCTTGTTCCGCATCTGGATCCGCCCCTGGGAGAAGAAGAACTACCAGAGTGTCATTTCTGTGAAGAGAGAGATCCCAGTCAAGAAGATCTCTCCCCCCACAGTGCCCCCTACGAAGAGTCTCAAAGCCGGGCCTGTGACACTATCAGAGTGCAAGGAGTTTACCGATGTGTAAGGGCTGCGTGAAAGAGTAATGGGAAGAGACTTCGTGAAGGGAAAAGTCAACTCGTCCAGCTTCCGCATCACATTCCCCTTGGACTATGAAGGACCGTGGAAAAGCGACTACGCTACGGCTCTAGTTGTTCTCCAGAATATTCAAAAGAGGTGGAGGAGGGAAGGGAGAGAGAAGTTTTCTGCGTTGCCTTTCGCATGGTCAGTGATGAGTAGGAGCAACAGCACGAGTGCTCACTACTGTCGACTTGGATTTGTACTATCCCATGTCTGTATCTTTGCAAACGCTTCCCAGCTGTCCCTGTCAGAAGGAGACGACGTTCAGAAGTCCGTTTACCAGCACTCCTATTCTCCCGTTTTCGATTGTCGCATCCTCTCTCCTCCTTCACAACTAGCGCTTCAGATCGTGCCCGCCGGCTCCTTCCCTGTCCAGAGTGCCAGAAAGACACAGTTCGTCATTGCCATGCGCATCACGGACATGGCGACCATCAGCGGCCTTCTGCAGGACTTCTCCTTCGTGTTTGACGTGCTGCTGCATCCTGAGGTGTTTATCCCGGTGCGAGCGTCATCTCCGATTGATGATTAGCTGGACGGCATCCTCCTTCTGAATGACTCTGGAGCGTTCCGCGGCCCCGAAGACCCGATCGTCGCCGCCTTTTGGACCGTCCTGACCTCGCTTCTCTCTTCCCTCCATATCGCCCTTATTCCCGCCAACTCCGCCGCGTTCAGTTTTACTGCCATTGTCCCGCTTTCGGAGGCGTTTCATCCCTAGGCCTTTCCGAACGTGGACCCCAAACTGCCTCCCTTTTACGCCCGAAATCTGATCATGCTCAATCTCGTGCGCACCGCCGCCTATAAGCAGTTTCATTGGAGTGGCCCCAAGGATTCCAAATCGCGCCTCGTCACGTGGATTGTGGGGAGCAACACCACACACCAGGTTTTGAATTCTGCCGTGCTGGTGAGCACGATTCACAATATAAAGGACGCGCGGGTGGGATCCCCCGGATTTGAGTTGACGGGTAGATGGCAGCGTCCGTGGCGGACCTGAACTCGTTGTCGCCCGAGGTGTACTTTTCCCTCTTCTTCGACGCAGACATCGTGATTGGCCTCGCGGGCACGGCGTTGGACGGCGCGCTGTTCATGCCGCCGGGACGCACGGTGGTGGAGGTGATTCCCTTCGAGCTGCGCGGCGAGGCGCGCGAGCGCATGCTGAGGCGGCTGGGCCTGAAGTACTTCCGCGTGTTCTCGCGGCGACTGCGGCTGACGGCGTGCAACCCGGCTGTGCATGACTGCACGGGCGGCGACGGCGTGACGATTGCGGCGAGCGTGATGGAGTCGGTGATGAAGGACGTGTTGGGGAGCATGCGGCGCAGCCAGTCTGCTTTGCGGGTTTGTTAAACACAGTTGGATGAAAACACCCGTATGCTGTTGATTGAGTAGTGAGGGAGAGCAATGCAGGTTGATCACCACAGCGTGTGGAACAAACACAGGACAGGAGGGCTTGGAGTTCCTTGATGATGCGCTGCAGGCCCACGATGCAGCCCTCGTCTCTGCTGCTCGCATCCAGCTGGCGCACGTGCGCGAAGTCCACCAACCGCACTATGGGCTTGGGGTCTTCGCCAGCACCGTCGAACACGATGAGAACACTGGAACAAATGAAGTGCAGCCTGCCAGGCACAGAGAACCACGCGAGGATGGGCTGCAGCTGGCTGATGACCGAGCGGATCACGTCGGCGCGGCGGGCCTCGGGGATGGGAGAGAAGAAGGTGGCGAACATGGAGGGCAGAGTGGCTTCGGTTTGTGAGTACCCGAACTTCTTGTTGTACACGTCGAAGTCGCCCGTTTGCGCATTGTACACGCGCATCCCGGTCAGACGGAAGCCGATGATCCGCTGCAGGGGGTACTTCTTCGATTCTCGCTCGATCTTCTCCTTGGGAGCGTCCTCCTCCCAGGTCTTTGTCCCGATCTTCAGGTCGATCACGGAGGGCTTGTTGTATCCGAAGGTCAGATCATCCAGGGCCATGAAGCGTCCCTTGATCCCATTTTCCTCCACCTCCTTCACACCGTGGAATCCAGCGATCCACTGTGTGAATTCGGGGTACTTTTCCGCAATGGTTGTGTAAAACGCGACTTCCCGGTCTCTACGCGTGATTATCCCATTCGACCCCTACCCTCTTCCACAGTCCTGCAGCTGCTTCAATATGCAGTGTCCCTGATGCAGCATCCCCTGGTTTTGCAAGGCGAAGGTGTGGCCGCCCACCTGATTTGCGAAGGCCTCAATGGGTGCGTCTTCCATCTCTATTCGCGTTAATTCCGTGTTCTTCTCTCTGACTCCACTTTTTCTCCCGATTTTGGCCAACCAAGCCAATCGGCACAACCAGCAAGAGTAATGAGCAGGTTGGAATGGAAATGAGGAGATGATTGCTAGGGCATCACGAGAAGATAACTTGCAGTCCCTGTTTTCGACTGTGGTAATGGCATCCTCTGCTTTTTGATGATTAGGAGCAGTTGAAGTTGATGCCGAGCGACAAAGCGTTCCATTTGAATTTGAGGCATTCCTCTGTAGGGCCAATCCCAAGTTCATCCAAACCCATATGAAACAGTACGGAATCGATATTGGTGATGATGGTGTGCTCAATGGTTGTTTCTAATTGGATAGACATGCGCGTGATTCAGGCTTTCCTCAATTCCAAAACACAGTCCCTTCGTCAGTATCTGAATGACTCAAAACAACACCTGAACATTGAATCGAGTAAGCGATTTCATTTGCTCTGTTGTCGTAGTCATTGAGGAGACGCCTGGTGCCACAAGAGAGAGCAGCGGCCTCGACACGATCCATGAAGTCACAGAATCATCTTCATATCAGGATAGTCAGCCCGTGGCTGCCGATTCACTGGGAGTGTCTCTGTCACAGGCAGAGGGGAGCATTCCGCTCAACCAGCCCTCCTCCGAGCCACAGCCCACGGTGAACTACGAGCCCGTGACGATGATTCAAATGAGTGCGTTTCCATGCCTGCTGTCATGATCAGAGAAACTGCCAACAAACATGATGTACTTGCACCGAACGGTTTTCTTCAACTCGGACGCGATCACGGACAGCGCAATCTCCACCTTCATCAACACTCTCGCTGAAGAAGAGCAGAATAATGCCGTGTTGCTAAGCTCGTTTTATCAGCACGTCGAAACAGAACAGCGGAGTTTCGTGTCCAACTGGAGTGTGAACTTCATCTGGAGCCTGAATGACGAGTCGGATACGGCGGGCGAGAGCCTGCTGTTTTCGAGCTGGAAGACGAAGGTGAACCGCATTAGTCGCGATGTGCTGCATTGCGAGGCCATCGGCTTTATTGACATGTGCAATGACTCTATGAACATATACAAATGAATTGTTTGTTTGCCGACATGATCCTCTGAAACAAACAGCAAAAAACGGCTCGTATTCTCCACGCTTGTCCATATAGTCGTCGACCGGTGCAGCACTACGTCTCACCACTCCATTTGCACGCCTACTATCGCTTGTGGTTCTCTTCGTCCAATGTGGCATTGTTGCTCGAGATTAACCCCTCGTACTCCTTGCACCGGTTTGCGAGGTCCTCCTCCTTCTCCGCCTCTTCTCTCTCCTTCTCCACCGCCGCATCAAGGATTTCGCACAACACATCGTACTGATGAATCGCATCTTCGCAAGCCTGCTTGTAGTCCTCGATCACCTTCTTGGTCTCCTTCTTCCCCAGAGTCATCTCGTAGGGTTCGTAGTCGCCCTTCGGCTTGGTCGCCTTCTGCAGTTGCGAAATCACATCGCATTTCAGTTGGAACTGGGACTTGTTGATATCAACGTCCTCCATCACGTTGCACTCCGTGTCCCACGAATCCATCACATTCACCACATAATCCGGCACTAGCTGTGAATCCCGCTCCATCTCTCGTACGCTCGTTTCTCATCTCCATCCTCCTTTCCGCTGTTAAGGGCTGTCTCTTGGGAAGGGTCACACCCCACTTCTTCTCCTCCTTCGGGTAATCAGCAGTCTCGGTTGGATCTATGCGGGAATACACGCCAATCACACATACAGGGGTAGGAGTCTGCCTCTGGAATGCCCGGTGGAGACGATGGCGGCTGGATTTGAAGCGCTTGGTATTCCGGGAAATCGCTACTACACAACACGATCCATGGTCAGAACTACAACACAGTCGGAGGAATGGACGAGAGCACAAGACGCATCATGCTGCGCCCCAGGACGTTGTTCGTCTTCCATAGCCGCAGGACATTCATTACCTTTTGGGCGATGGAACGCTGAGAGTAGTGTCTATACATTAGGAGGATTCAAAAGACAAACTGCAGGGAGATGTGAACCATGTGTTGAAGTGTATCGGAAAAGAGCGGAGTATACTACGACTCAACTCACTAAGAGAACGGTACGACAAAAATACCGCTGCTTCTCTCTTTCACGAGCACGACGTTTGTGACATAAAACATATATAGCTGCGTCATGGGAGACGCTAGCAGTTATTCATGGAAAAAAGAGAAACCGTCTTCGAACACGCTCTGCCAAACTCGCATGATCGGCTGCGACTCACTTCCGTATGTCATCATGTACTTTGCAGTACCTAGGTATGTCAAATTCATCTATCCACAGAGTACTGTTGATGCTGTCCTCCGTCCCGTTCACGGAATTGAGTCGTTGGATCCAATCTCTCTCTTGGAACGGCATTACAGCGCTTTCGGAGCCGTGCTGGTTTGAAGAAGGATGAATCTGACTCATGTGGATTGGACACTTCTCGGAACCCACTTCACGCACAGCATCTTCAGCATTTGTTCAGAATCCGATTAGAGCGATTCTTCCTTATTTTTATCTCAATGGATAGAGAAAAGGACGAGCTGTCTTTTCGCACTCTCCTATCGAGTGTTTATCCTCTCCTTCGCGAAGAGTTGATGAACCGCGGTTTTCGCTTTCACGAAAATCGTGCCGTTTTGTGGTCGTTATTCACAAATGAAGAGTGTTGCTGCGCAAATCTCCGTTGTGCTCCTTCTGATCGTGCTGACAACGGGAAAGGACACTGTTGTCACATTAGACTCCGATTCGTACAATGCGTTTGTGGAATCCCATGACAATGTGCTCGTGAAGTTTTTCTCTCCCGTAAGCGTGGATTGCAATCTGTAACGCGAAGGGATGCCACTTCTGCCAGGAACTCGCTCCTCACTTCGTAGAAGCGGCTACCCTGCTGGAAACGGAGCTGCCGAATGTTGTTTTTGCCGAGGCCGATGTGATCGATAACCCGAGGATTGGGAGACTGCTGAAACTGAAGGGCGTGCCGACTGTTATCTATTTCAAGAAGCAGACGCCCATCCGATTCACGGGACACTATACAACCGAGTATGCTTGTGTTGCTAGGTGTGATTCCTAGAGATTTGGTCGCTTTCGTGAGGGAGTGCTACGTCAACTCGAGTGAGAGTGTGGAGGAGATGATGACGACGGATCATGTCAGGGATCTGAAGGCGATGATTTCTTCGCACCCGTTGACGATGGTGGCCTATCTTCCCGAGAATGCGAATGCGATGATGAACGTTGTGAACGAGGCCACTTCGGAGATGGTCAATCTCACTCGGAGAGTCATCACGGACAAGAGAACGGCAGAGGCCATGGGCGCTTCCATTCCCTCTCTGGTTCTATACAAGGGCCTGGAGAGCAAGACCGTCTACGATGGCCGATACACATCGACGGAGATTCGTCACTGGCTCCTGGCGGAGGAGCTCCCACTGATCGTGCCCTACACGCCGTTCTTCTCCAAGAAGGCATTTAACAAGGATCTGGGAGTATCCGTGTACATCTTGTTTTTCGCGCCGGAGCAGAATCCGACGCCTCGTTCCATGGAGCAGCGCCACATTCTGGAGAAGATCGCGCTGCGGTACAGAGGACGCATCGTGGTTCTCCACATTCCCGCGGAGAATCCGCGATTGCTGGACTACTTCGGAATCCGGGAGTGGCAGGTCCCCACGATCGGACTGTTGGCGTACGAGAAGGGCGGAAACAGGAAGTACCGTCTCACAGAGGAGATGAGCGAGTCCAGCGTGATTCGCTTGATCGAGGGATACTTCCACGGAGAACTGACGCCGTTCCTTCGCTCCGAGGAAGAGCCTGAGGAGCAAACGACGCCTGTGCTTGTAGAGGGATAAGAGGGTGCATTGACATGTAGACCCTTGTGGGCTCCTCTTTCGAGAGAATGGTGAATGACGCAACAAGGGACATGGTGGTGCGCTTCTTTGCCGCCTTCGACGGGAAGAGCAAGGATCTGGAACCGGTGTTCGAGGAGGTGGCCGCTTCCTATTTGATGGACAGCACCATCGCTTTTGCGGAGATGGATGTGACGAAGAATGAGGCGGAGGGTGTGTCGTCTTTCGACTTCCCTCGTGTCATTTTGTATAGGGCAGGCGGACACGGCAAGGACACGGCTGAGTATAAGGGGGAGTTCGAGACAGAGGCGCTGAAGGCATTTGTGGAGGAGAACCGTGCTCACCACGCTGCCGACGCGGAGGAGCTGTAGTTGTTTAGCACCATTGTCGTGTATTTGTTGGATTCAGCGAGCCACGAAACAGAGAAACAGGGAACGCTATCGGCGAAAATCGCGCCGTTATTTGGCCTGATGCTGGCTTTTCACTAAGGACTTTGGAGCAGAAACCATGTGCAAATCAGCTTTCTGTGGGCGTTAGTTATGAAGTCTGATCGTTCTAGCTTCCGCAGTTTACACCATCTTCTCGATCGTGGCAACTCTCTTCATGGTGCAAATTGAGTTATGGACGTTATTGCTTTAGCTGTTCCTGTACACGATCTACTCGACGAACCCCGGCATGTACGACGAGCTGACGAATCCGGCTAAAACGTGCAAGGGCGTTTTCCAGACGGGTAGGATTCGTTCATTGCGTCTGAGATTCCTAGCCATTGCCTACGCCGTGACTGCGCTGATTTCTGGAGGCTTCTGGATTCACTATGTGTAGACGGAGTTGCGATGGAGACTAAGTCGTAGGCAGCAGGCGAAGAAGCACCCTGCGGTGGAGAAGTCGGTGTTTGAAGAGAACAAGAAGAGATTCCACTTCGCTACGAAGAAGGAAACGGAGGTTCCTCTCCTTAAGGCTCAGTTTTAATCATTCTTTATATGTACGTCTGTTTGTTTCGATGCCAATGATGGTGTTCCCCATTTTCGCTGGCCGGGACGGGTATACTCGTGGATGGTCAGCTCCGCTGTTTCTTTTCCCGCAACTCTCTGTTCTACAGTCTTGATGGGCGTTTCATCGGGGAGTCTTCTATTATTCTCTTGTAAAGAGGAGCGTTATTGCGATGATCTCCGAGGAATCGAAGAAGTTCACGAATAGCTATATCAAGAAGCTCTACGTCCTGGTAACGTTTTACCAGTTGGCGAATGCCCTAATCCTCCCTCTCGTTCCCTATCTTTCCAACAACTTGAATGCGGACGCGTTCCAGTACGGTTTGGTGTTTACCGTATACTATGTTGCCCAGCTGATCAGTGAGTTTGACATTTGAAAGTGAGTCGAAGGCTCTTTTACCTTCGGAAAGATCAGCGACATGTACGGCAGAAAGGTAGCAGTGACAATGTCTCTTTTCGGACTTGCCTTCTGTCATTGCATTTTCCTCCCATTTACCCCTAGTTACGTGCTGCCAACTGTTCATCAAGAACGTTTGGCTGTTCGTCGTGTTTCGTGCGCTTGCCGGGCTGTTTGATGCGCAAACCCCCTTGTTCCAAGCGTTTCCATTTCTCTAAGAAGTTACCGCTAGGTGCATGGGCGATGTCACCACTCCCGAGAAGCGCGCCTACTACCTGTCTCAATTGGAGGCAGTGAACAACGTCTCTCAGGCCATCGGACCCTTGATCGGAGCCGCCCTCTCCGCCTCTTCTCTCACAGCTGCCTTGTGGCGTTTATTCTGGATTGTGACGTATAGTGCTGCTGGATGCACTTTCTATGTCATTGCGTTTTTCGTCTCCTTCTTCCTCCCCGAGACGCTGAAGAGCGTGTTGGACCGGAGAGAAATGCTGTCGAATCTGAAGAAGCAGAACCTGTCGAAGAAGGAGTACGAGGAGAGGAAGAACCACATGCTGTACCAACTGAACGTACAGAGTGGGCATGAGAGACGCCATTGACGATTAGAGAAGACAGAGGCGGAACAGAACTCCAAGAAGTCGGGATCGAGCAGCAAGCTGAAGCTGAACTACGTGATGGTATTTCCTCTCTCCTCGCCTGACGATTAGATCATCGCGCTGATCGGCGAGTTCGCGAGTCGTTGGTTGGTCAACGTGTTCGACGTGACCTTCTCCGCATTCGGCGAGGCGAAGTTCGGCATGACCTCTGCCCAGTACAGTCTGATCTCCGGTCTGAGCAGCGTGATCAACACCGCCCAAACCGGCTGGCTGTTCAACAAGCTGGTCAGCCACAACGTGTCGATCCCCCTCATCACCAGCCTGACCGGCGTCTGCGGCGGTGCCTCCACACTCCCCACCTCACCCATAGCCATCGGCATCGTGTGGTGTCTGGCTTCGCCCAACCTGACCATGGCCCTCATCGGCTCGCTCTTCTTCCTCATGGCGTACGGGTGCGCCGCGCCCACCGCGCCCGCCATCATGTCGGTAGGTGCGACCCGCGGGGGTGAGGCGTAGACGGAGAGCACGGAGGCGACGCAGGGCGTGGCGCTGTCCATGGTGCTGATTGGCGGGCAGTCCGCGTACATTCTGGCGCCGAACATTCTTGGCGCGCTTTTCTCGTACGACATGAGCTACCCCTTCTTGGTGAGTCTGATTCCTTGTGAGCGTGCGTGTGGGATGTGAGGCGCAGGCATTGCTGTGTTCATCGCGATGCTGATTCTCCACTTCATCCCCGGCGGCAAGACGGCTGGACAGGTGCCGCTGCGCCTGGCTCTGGAGAGCCTGATGAAGGAGGAGAAGATGCAGGGTGTGGACAATGAACACGAGATGGAGGTGTTGGCGAAAACACAGCATACGGAGGTGGAGCACAAGAAGGGCGAGAATGATTCTGCATTGGATGTGGCAGTGGACACGAAGAAGAAGGAGCATCTGGATAATGCGGATGATCGGTACCTCATGTCGATGGAGGAGGATGGACTGGAGGAGGATGGACTGATAAAGCGATCACCGGTCAATATCATCACGCTGGCGGACCGGCTGAATTCTGGATCGATCGCTTCACTGCATTCGATTGAGGGCTCGCAGGTGCGTCGCGAATCGAGTACGGACAACCACAAGGACGAGGCGTCTGTGCACATTCCTGAGAGTTCTGAAGAGGAGGATATTGCCATTTAGTGTTTTACTTTATTGCTTTTTGGATCGCTGTTGCTTGCACACGCTCGTGAGGATTGGGTTCCGCACCGTATTCGGGCGTTTCATTCATCATTCTTCAACAAAAAGCCATAGTTGAAAGCATGGAATCGATCACCTGGGACTTTTCGGAGATGCGACGCCTCCTCGTCGATCGAGATAAGTTCAAGCAGACGTCAGATTCTGTGCTTGCTGTAATGGCGTAGTGACGGCGCGCGACAAGTGTTTGACGAATGGTACCGCATTGCCCGAATCTTTGCTGGAGGCAAGATTTCCATCGGTATCTGCTGGCGTTGCGCATTTAAAGGTAGAGCAGATGCTGGACTGCACAGACGAATGTATTCATGTGATGTTCATTTCTCACTCCCCACAGACGTTTGTTCAGGTGAATATGGACTATTACGTGATTTCCTCCCTAATGAAAGCGTTTCGCAACATCCTCACAATTCTCACGACAAAACCCAAATTCCAAGTGCTTCGCGACAAGCCGCACTTCGTCGCCATCGTGAATTGGTATTCTTCTCCATGAGCGTTCATATGCAGGCTGCAACAAAACGAAATCCCACAACTCGTGATCGGATCGAAGAATGACAGAGTATACTACGGATCCGCTGCGTTCTTGTGTAGATCGACGCCATTGCGCGTGTCGAGTATTCCGAATCGATTGCTGCCTTGCTCCAGTTCGGAATCGCTCTTTCTGCGACATATCCCACAGTTTACCCCATCCCCCCTTTTTCTATCTACTCGTATGACTTTTTGACCCTCGGATTCAACGTATCTCCATCGAATAGAGTTGTTGTGTAGACTGCGGAGAATCTGAGTTTGCGCCAAAGCGTGATCCACTCCATCAACGCCATGTTCCAAATCGATCCCATCAAAACGCTCCCCACATTGGCGCCGCTCGCTCAGGACGACGAGGCCTGCGCCTGCCTGTGGACTCCCTCCATTCTCGCATCGAAGGAGTGTGTGGAGATCCTATCGAAGAGCGTGGACTACAGCATCCGAAAGCGAGGCGTGGGAGTTCTCTCCGTCCTTTTCAACAGCTTAAACGACTTCGTGAGTGTAATGCATCGCGATGCGCATCACGCGTAGAAGCTGGCAGGCACGCTGAATTCTCTCCCCGCCGATGTCGGCAACACCATTCTCTATCACTTCTGCACCCTCATTGCCGTCATCACCCAACGCGTTCCCGCCAACTCCGACCGTGAACTAACCACTCAGCCGGAGGAGAGAATCGCGGGAAAGAGCCTCCTCCAATCGGCCACGCACTACTTCCCCAGTACCTCTTCTTCCTTCTCCTCACGCCCAGACAACGATTACGTTCTCGACTTGCTGTTCTCTCCACTCATTACCTCTCTCTTCCCCCTTCCCTCCATCACCTCGCCCTATCTCGACACCTACTCGGACCACTCTCTCCTTCGCTACTTCTTCCCCTTCCTCCAACAAGCCGTTCTCCTCCTCCTCCTCTCTCACTCTCAGATCGGCGCCATGTCCGTCGCGGGCGTCAGCGGCAACGAGAACGATCAGGACATCGTCAACTTGTTGCGCGACCTTGCCGTGCTTCTCATCTCCTCCCACACTGTCAACTACGACGTGGGGTTCGCTCTGTTCCAGTGTTTGTTACTCGCCATGCGCCACGGGTACATCGAAACCGAACGCTTTCCAGAAATCACCGCGAAAGTGATCAATTTCTACGCCGTCAAGAGAAGCACCATCCCCGCGGGAATGACGCTGGACGCGTCGATCCACGACAGCATCTCCTGGATCCGCGGGATTTTCGCCAACTCGGACGACCGCCACCGTGACATGCGCGCGATCAAGGAGGTGGTGTGTGTGGTGCTGGGGATGAAGGAGACAGAGGCGACGATGAACGCGCCGGTGGACCCGGAGGTGAGCGAGGCGGTGATGGAGGTGGGACATGGCGGGAAGTGTGAGGAGTAGGAGTTTCTTCGCATCCACCATGTGGAGATGCTGCTGATTATGAGGGACATTCTGCTGACGAGCCAGCTGGACGAATCCGGGTCGATTTCGGTCAACCTGCAGACCAAGTTGTTGTATACCATCAACAATTGGGTCATCAACGACAACAAGTCCCTAACCCCCGATGACCTCAAATCCGCGTACCCTCCCTCTTTTCCCTCCATCCTAGCTTCTTGCCGCTCTTGCGCGCGCTCACTCCCCTCATTCATTTTTCTCTCGTGTACCTCCTTCTCGAAGTTTCCACGCGTGTCATTCTTCTCTATGACAGTCTCACTCATAATGGCGGGAGTGGTGCTCCCTCCAACTCTTTTGGCGGGAAGGACGTTCCCTCCAACTCTTTTGGCGGGAAGGACGTTCCCTCCATCGCCGACGATTCCCTCCTTGTGGGCATTCTGGAACGCGCGCCCAAGGGCAGCAGCGCCGAGGAGGGCGAAATGTACTACACGTCCACGGGCATCATCGAGAAGTGCCTGCAGTTGGCGGGAGAAGTGGGGCGCACGAAACTGGCGGAGTTCTTCCCGTATTACTGCTTGTTGGACCGGAGCGTGGAGGTGCGGCGCAGCGCGCTGGAGGCCATCGGGAAGTACCCGGAGCTGGTGAAGAAGTATTACCGTGACGTGCTGTCGAGGTGGTGAAAAGTGAGGGGAGTGAGGGGTAGTTTGGAGATGCGAATCACGGGAAATGAGGCGCATATTCAGATCGGGCTGTCCGATATGATTATTGCTGCGGCTCCGGCGTTACGCGTGATTGCCACGACGGACGTGTCGTGTATTCCGCAGTGCTTGATCTACCTGATCGAAGGCATGCAGGTGCACTTTTCCCGCCAAGTTGATTTGTAGCTGTCCATCGAGAACACCTTCATGAATGAACCAAGTCCCGTTCTGATCGCCGCATGTCACGCAATCTTCGCTTCGACGGACCCGCGTTACGTTCCCTCCATTCTGGACTACGTGGAGGATTATCATCACTCTTATGTCCACATACTCCAGAAGTACTGCCCGGAATGGTCATACAAGAACACCGAAGAAATGCGCCCTCTCATGCCCCCTCCGATTCGAGTGGTCCAGCCATCGCAGGACTTGTGGCCCCAATACTGGAGTCAGATCAACGCATATGTGAGTCAGGGCCCCAACGGTCTTCTCTCGGCCCTCCAGCTCCTCCAGAACATTCGTGCGCACGACTCTTGTGCGGAGCACCAGACCCTGCTCCAACAGTATCTCATGACGACGTTGCTACCGACGATCCACGCGTATTTCCTACCCCAGCTGGACGCGGACCATCACTATGTCCTCTCTCCCGCCCTGTTGAACAACGCGCTGTCGGTGCTACAGCTGATGGGGTTCCTGCACGCCGTGTGTCCGCGCGAGAGCGAGTACCTGTTGCACCTCTCCGAGCTGTCCGCACAGATCGTCGAAGCCGTGCGCCGCACCAGTTCTGATGCTGCTTTCGTTCGTGCGGTGGAGCAGGAGGCGAGCAAGGTGGCTCCCATTTCTCCTGCTGTCTCGCCAATGGTGCAACCATGCACTGTGTTGCCAGTGTCATCACGGGTGCCATCACAGTCGTCATCACGGGTGTCAGTACAGTCGTCATCACGGGTATCACAGAGTGTGCCACAGCCGGAGGCTGGGGTGTTCCCGACTCTGCAGCGCGTGGACAGCGTGGTGCTGAACGACAGCACGCGGACGCTGGAGGCGATGGGCATGCGGCGGCGTGAGACGGGCGGTGGGTGCTGGGGTGTGGTGTGAGGTGTAGAGAGTGTGCCGAACGCGGGCGTGGAGGTGCAGTTTGTGGATGAGGAGGTGAAGCCTGCTGAAGAGGTGAAGGAGAAATCGGGGGAGAAGGAGGAGAAATCAGAGGAAGTGAAGGAAAAGACGGAAGAAGTGAAGGAAGAGAAATCGGAGGAGGAGAAACGCGAGAAATCGGCGGAGAAGGAACAAGCAAAGGAAGGGCCACCCAAAGAAGCAAAGCCGGAAGAGAAACAGACACCCATGGGGAGCGTGTATGACTTGCCGTCCGTTCCCACCATCATCCACATCAACCACCAGGAAGAAGAGAGAGAGGAACGTGTAGTGGAAGCAGAATAACGGGGATTGTTGAAACAAACAGCTCAAAGCACCAATTCCAACAAGACATCTCCTTAAGCCAGAATCTCGTAAGGCAGCACGTACACAGTCTTCACGGGCTTGGCGGGAGCGACGAAGTGAGCGGGGCGGGGCTGAGCGGGGATTCTCTTCAGGCACACCTTCT
>OIWT01001649.1_pt1 | contig 25793 bp, 13 predicted proteins | sample 1587701 | NCBI WGS metagenome assembly OIWT01 (sample SAMEA3888904, study PRJEB22519) | human gut metagenome | biome: human gut; feature: human-associated habitat; material: faeces | place: Denmark | collected 2009
ACCTGCGCATCATGAGCGCCCTCGCGACGCACGGCTGGGCGACGCCCATCCGGAACGCGCGCTCGCTCGACCCGGCGGAGACGGCCGAGCGCATGCTCATGGCCGGCTTCGCGGCGGCGGAGGCGTGCGCGGACCTTTCGGAGGCGCTGGCGAAGGCGCTCGCCTGGGCGCGCGCGAACGGCGGCACGGTCGTCGTCTGCGGGTCGCTCTTCCTCGCGGGCGAGGCCCTCGTCGAGCTGGGCGCGTTCCCGTGGGGCGTCCGCGAGCCGGACGCCAACGAGCTGACGCTCCGCTGAGGGGCGGCAGGGGCGGATGCCCGACGGCCGTTGACAGGCGGCGGCGGAAATGATAAAGTAATCGCGTGTTTACCTTACAAGGAGGTTCCTGCGCATGAAAAGATCGTTTCTGCCGCTCTTCGCGACGAACTTCTTCGGGGTTGTCAATGACAACTTCCTGAAGACGCTGGCGAGCTTCACGGTCATCGGATGGCTGGCGGACGAACGCCTGCAGTCCGTCTTCATGGGAACGGTCGCCGCCGCGCTCGTCGTCCCCTACGTCGTCTTCTCGCCGCTCGCCGACCGGCTGACCGCGCTCTTCCCGAAGGTGCGGATCTTCCGCCTCGCGAAATGGGCCGAGCTGCCGATCGTCGCGCTCGCCGTCGCCGGGTTCGCGCTGGAGTCCGCCGCGCTCGTCGTCGCGTCCGTCCTCCTGATGGGGCTCCAGAGCGCGCTCTACTCGCCCGCGAAGTACGCGCTCGTGCGGGACGTCGGCGGCGCGGACCGCATCTCCACGGGGATGGGCGGCATGGAAGGCGTCGCGTTCGCGGCCGTCCTCGCCGGCACGATCACCGCGTCGTTCGCGGCGGACGGCGCGCCCGCGTGGGCGCGCGACGCCTGCCTCGTCGGCTTTGCCGCCGCCGGGCTCGCGCTGAGCTACACGATCCGTGCGGACGAGGAGCCGAACCGGGCGATCCACGCGATCAACCCCGTGCGCTACCTGTCGCGTGCGTACCGCCTGGCGCGGCGCTATCCGGGGCTCAACGCCGTGATCGTCACGCTGTCGGTCTTCTGGTGGGCGGCGGCCATGCTCCAGATGGGGCTTCTCGTCTACGGCAGGCAGGTGATGGGGTTGGATTCGACGTGGACGGGGGCGATGCTGTGCGCGGCGGCGGTCGGCATCGTGGCGGGGCAGGTCGTCGCGGGCTTCGTCGACCGGCGGCGTTTCCTCCTCGCGGCGACGCCGGCCTTCGGACTCGCCGCCGCCGCGCTTCTGGCGGTCCTCTTCTTCGTGCCGCTGGGGCCGGTCGCGTTCGCGGCGGTCCTTGCCGTCCTCGCGTTCGACCTCGGGTTCTTCAAGCTGCCGTTCGACGCGGAGATCCAGAAGGTCGTGAAGGGGCCGAGGCTCAACACGATGCTCGCGTACTTCAACCAGGTGTCGTTCCTCTTCATGATGTTCGCCTCGCTCTCGTATGTCGCCGTGAGCGCGCTCTTCGGTCCGCGCGCGTTCCTCCTGCTCCTCGCGGCCGTGCTGGCGGTCGTGCCGCTCGTCTTCGTCTTCAACTACCGCACCGTGCTGTGCCGCGTGGGCAAGTGGGTGTTCGGGCGGCGCTACGCGGTCACGGTCGAGGGGCTGGAGGCGCTGCCCGAGGGCGTGCCGCTCCTCTTCCTGCCGAACCACCCGGCGATGGTCGATCCGATGCTCGTCGGCGCGGAGCTGTGGCGGCGCGGCGCGAAGCCGCTTGCGGACGAGCTGTTCCTGGATCGCGGCGGCATCTCCGCGAAGGTGCTGAAGACGCTCGGCTGCGTGAAGGTGCCGGACCTGCGGAAGCGCCGCAGCGTGGCGGGCGCGAAGATCGCGCGCGGCCTCCAGGACGTCGTGACGGACGCGCTCGCGCGGGGCGACAACGTGATCTTCTACCCGTCGGGCCACATCTGGACGGAGCCGCGCGAGGAGATCGGCACGCGCCAGCTCGCCTACAACGTCTGCCGCGCGCTGCCGCCGGACGCGCGCGTCGTCGCCGTGCGCACGACGGGCCTCTGGGGCTCGATCTGGAGCCGGAAGGGGCGCACCGCCTCGCCGGCGTTCGGCCCCACGCTCGTCCGCTCCTTCCTCCTGTGGCTCTTCGCCGTCCCGTTCATGCCGCGCCGCAGGGTGACGATGCGCTTCGAGGACATCACGGCGCGCGCGCGCGAATGGGCGAACGGCACGCGGCTCGACTTCAACCACCACCTGGAGGACTGGTACAATGACGACGAAACCGATGCGGCGCGTGCGCGCTGACGGCGCGGCGACGCGCGAGGCGATTCTCGAAGCGGCGGCGGACGAGTTTGCGGCGAAGGGCTTCGAGCTCGCGTCGGTGCGGGCGATCTGCGCGCGCGCCGGCGTCAACGTGGCGCTCGCCAACCGCTACTTCGGCGCAAAGGAGGCCCTCTACCGCCTGACGGCGCAGCGGCTCTTCGGCGATCTCGGCGCGCCGCTCGCGACGCTGGCGGACGGCGTGCGCGACGCCGCAGGCTGGCGGACGGCGCTGCGGACGTGGATCGACGACTTCCTCTTCATGACCCTCCCGACCGAAAAGGCGCAGAAGCGCTGCGCGGCCCTCTTCCGGCACGAGGTCACGCGCCCCACCGCGTTCCACGCCGAATTCAGGGAATCGTTCGGAAAGCCCGTCTACGACGCCCTGCGCCGTCTCGTCGCGATGGCCGTGGACGACGCGGAGGAACAGGGACTCTGGACCTCCTCCGTCTGGGCGCAGGTCAGCGTCTACGCGCTCGCCGACAAGTCCTGGCACGCCTCCTTCCGCCCCAAGGGCGTGAAGGACGCGGCCTGGCGCGTCCGCGTGTGCGACCACATCTGCCATACGCTGTTCAATTTGCTCACATACAATCAGCGGAAAGGCGGTACGAAATGAACCGACAGGAATGGATGCGAACGGAAATCGCGACGTGGCGGCAGGAGGGCGTCATCGACGACGGACTCGCCGCAACGCTGCAGGGGCGCTATGCCGCAGCGGATTCGAAGGTTTCGCTGGGGGCACGGATCGCCGGAATCTTCGGCGCGCTCCTCATCGGCCTGGGCGTCATTGCGCTCTTCGCCGCGAACTGGGATGTGTTCGGCCGTGGCGTGCGGGCGGCGTTGGCGCTGGCGCCCGTTGTTCTCTGCGGCGTCCTTGCGCTGGTGGCGTCCCGGAAAGGGTGGACGTCCATGTCCCTCTGGGAACCGCTGGGCATCGCCTGGTGCATCGCGACGGGCGCCGCCGCCTGCCTGATCGCCCAGACGTACCAGATCGGCGGAACGGTGCCCGACCTCATCCTGTTCGTGGCGCTCTTGTGCCTGCCCGTCGTCTGGGTGACGAGGGCCGTCGTTCCGATGGCGTTCTGGCCGGTCTTCGCGATTGCGTGGGGAATCGCGATGAATCTGACGGGGTATACCGCCTGGCCGCTTGCCGTCTGGTCGCTGGGGTTGATGGCGCTCTCCCTGCCCGCCTTTGTCGCCTTCATCCGGCGGAAGCCCGGCAGGATCGCGTTGAAAGCGGGGCAGAGCATGACGGGGTTTATCTATTCGTTCGGAACGGGAATTCTCCTTTTGTATGCGTTGCTGCCCACCAGCGCTATCATCTATGGGGCGGAGATCTTCATTGTCATCTTCTGGCTGTGTGCGGCGGTTGTCCTTCTTGCGGGTGTCTACTTCAAGCTGCCGTTCTGGATCACGCCCGCCCTCCTCGTGGCGACTGGCGCGGCGATGGCTGCGGCCTTTGCCTGGATTGGCCTGTATGTCGCCGCGCTCGCACTGGCCGTCGGCGTCGTCTATGCGGGCGTTCGCCGGATGAAGCTCTCCACGGTGAATCTCGGCGCCGCCCTGTTCCTGTGGCTTGTGCTCGTGAAGTTCCTTGAAAGCCGCCTGCCCTTCACGGGCAAGGGGATCGTGCTCATCGGCGCCGGTGTGGCGTTGGTGGCCCTGAACGTCTACATGCTGCGGCTCAAGAAGAGGAGGACAACGACATGAACAAGATGAAGAGAACGACACTCATCGCGCTGGTTCTGGCCGTGCAGGGACTTGCCCTCGGCTGGCTGATCCTGCGCTACGAGCGCATTGTGGTGCAGGGCGTGGAGGTTCGCTTCCCGTGTACGGCATACGATCCCTACGATCCGCTGCGCGGACGCTATCTGCGGACGACCGTGGAGGAGTGGACGACGACGTTGCCCTCTTCGGTGACGAACCTCGACTACGGGCTCAAGAACAAATTCGTCGTCCGCATCGAACCGGCGACGAACGGGCTCTGGCGCGTGGCCGAAGCGGCGTTCGAGCCGACAAAGGAAGGTGTCTGGGTGAGGCCGAAATCTTCCAGGATGGATTACCGCCTGAGTTCGAGAGAACGCCGAAAGGAGGAACCGTGGGAGGATTTCGAGAAACGTCGCATGGCGTCGGGACTCGCCGTTTGCGCAACCTTCCCAGACCGGCTCTTCGTGAACGAGAAACTGGCGCCGGCGGCGGAAAGGCTGTTGCGCGAGAAATCACGCGACGCCGTTGCGGTCTACCGTGTCCTCGGAGGCAGAATCGTCCTCACGGACATTGAACTCAACGGCAAGTCCGTGCTGAAGTGGGCCCGGGAAGACGGAAAGGAAGGTGTGAAATGAACATGAGGCAAATGATTCTTGTGGGTGGCATAATCTGTTTGCTGGCAGGGTGCCGGACGCCGACGATGAAGGGGACGCCGTTCTATGCAGGGGAGGAAAGGAAAACCGTCGGCGAAGTGTCTGATCGCGTGAACCTCTGGCCCCTTGCGTATTGGGACGATCCGACGGGTTCGATCGCCTGGCCGGTCATCACCTTTTCGGATGACCTGTTTGCGATCCGCCCCCTCTATTCCCAGTACCGCCAGAACGGAGCTGGTGGACGGTATGACGAGTTCAATCTCCTCTGGCCGTTCATCCAGGCGGATCTGGAGGATGGAATGTATCGAATCTTTCCTCTCTTCTTGTCAGACTATTTCCAGTGCCTCTTCCCGGTCTACTGGAATTTCGGCGAATACAATGTCCTGTTCCCGTTGTGGCACTACAAGGGACGGATGTTCAGTGACGAGATGTTTAAGAGCTGGTGGAATTTCTATACCCTGGGTGGTCTGGCCGGCATCCAGTATCGTGATTCGGAGGTCCGTTCCTCCTGGCTGCTCCCCCTCTGGTATGAAGATTCCGACGGACGGTTCATCACGCCGGTCTACGGGAAAACGCCAGATGCCCACTGGACCTTCCCGTTCTACTATGCAGACGACACCGGTCTTCTGGCAACGCCGTTTTACGGGAGGAAAGACGATGCGTACTGGATTCTCCCACTTTGCTATCAGGATTCGGATACGTTCGTTTCCTCGTTCTACATGCACGGGGATAAGGGCACGACAACGTGGTGGGCGATTCCCTCCCTTCTGGCGTGGGGAAACACGGGATACGAGGGGACGGAAACGGTACATTCCGACGGCAAGATTCTGCTGGGTATCGGATCCTGGTCGTTCGAACATAATGAGCAGACCTGGAGCCTGTTTCCGCTGATTCGCCAGACGTTCGGTCAGCATTCATCGAAGACCTGGTTGGGCTGGTATTTCTCCGGGTGGGCATACGAGGGCGAAGACATCGAGTACGCCTACCTGTTCCCGGTATTCCTGTGGGGGCATTCCCAAGGGTTCTTATCGCCGTTGTTTGGATGGGGCGAACGGAAGGGGGAATGGACGGACGCCTATCTGCTGCCCCTGTTCGCCTGGTCACGCGGGCAGTCTCTCGTGACACCCCTCTTTGGGTGGGGACAGACATGGCGCTATGCGACGCCGTTTCTCGGATGGCGAACGGGGGCCGACAAGGGCGGATGGCTCTTCCCGGTCTGGAACTACCGTGAAAGTCGCACGTTCGACGAGACCTGTGCGCGATTGGATTGGGAGGCACAACGGCTGCCCGAGTGGATCACCGTTGACAGGGAGGTGGTGACGAATTGGGAGGGCGTTGTTTCGACGCAATTGACGGGCAATGCGTTCAACGTGCAAAGTCGCACGGACTGGCTGCTCTTCTCGGACAACTTCCACACGATCGGCGGGGGCATGCACGGGGATCCGACGAATCGGCTTTACACGATTTCATCACACCGGAAAATCGGGAACCGTCTTGGCGCGAATTACGATGCGAAGCGGACGGCCACGTACAATCCCGCCACGCGGGAGAAGGTCTCGGATGTAGACGAAGTTTCGTCCAGCCTTCTCATCTGGCTGTATCAATACAACTGCACCGAAGACCGCATGGCGAAAAACATCCGCACGCGGCGATGCCGCAGTCTCTGGAAACTGTGGGACTGGAACGAACGGGAGGGCGCCGTCTCCTTCGACGTCTTCCCGGGCTTCACCTACGATGCGCAGTCCAACGGGGCGTCGCAGGCCTCGTTCCTGTGGCGGTTCTTCCGATACGCGCACGATCCGGCGAACGGAACATCGCTTGACGTCTTCTTCCTTCCCGTTTGGCGCCCATGACCATTGTTGGGAAATACTCCGTTCGGAACGGACGAGTTCGCAACAGAAGGAAGAAGAAACAGAGGGAAGCACGGAGAAGGGTCGATGATCGCGGAGGCGTTGATGATGGCGATGACGGTGTGGTACGTGCCGGGCTGGATGCGGACGCAGGAGCCGCAGGAGGGCGTGATGCCCGCGTTGGCGAACGCCTATCCGCAGGCGCGGATCGCGTTCAAGGCGTGGGACGGCGACCGGCTGGTCTGGCCGTCGGCCGTCGCGTCCGCCGACCGGGAGGCGGAACGCCTTGCCCGTGAAATCGAGGCGCTGCCCGCAGACGAACGGGAACGCCTCGTGGTCGTGGGGCACTCCCTCGGCGGACGCATCGCGGCGCGGGCGCTCGCGCGCCTGGCGGAGAAGGGAATGAAAATCCAACAGGCGGTTCTGCTCGCGGCGGCGATTCCCTCCGGGGACGCAGACCTCGCACGGATGGGCGCGGCTTCCATCCGGCCGGTCCTCGCGGTCTGCAATCCCGACGACGTCACCCTCCGCTACGTCTACGCCCTCGTCGGCGGCGAGAAGGGCGTTGCGTTCGGGGCGAACGGGTCCGCGTCCCCTCTGACGAACGTCGTCGAATGCGTCACGCCGCCCGACCTGACGGAGCAGGTGAAGCTCGATCCGTTCTGGGCGAAGTCCCGGACGCTCAAGGAGATCGCGAACCACCACGTCCTCTTCTCCCTCGCCTACATGACGCGCCTCCTGAAGGGGGAGCGCCCGTCGGACGCGGTCATGGTGATGCAGGACTTCCCGACGATTCCGCACACGGTCGTCGACGCCGGGATCTGGTGGGACGTCGTCGAGGAGGCGCAGGGCTGGAAACTCGAACGGCACAAGCTGACGACCCACTTCCGCATCGTCTCGCCCGCCCGCAAGGGCGTTGCCTGGGGCGGGGAGGCGGCGATGCGTACCGCGTTCGGGAAAGTCCGGCGCCAGCTTCGGAAATGACGGCGCCCGCGCTCGCGCGACTAAAGCCGTGTTCCCCGGCCACACGAAAGGGGTTGTGATATACTGGAGGCGTGTGGCCCGGAAGCCGTTCGGGCGCGTGCGGAGCGGCCGGGAAGAAGCGGGCAGACCCCGCGTAGGAAAGGAAAGAGATGAAGATTGTCTATCAGGGCGACGAGGTTGAGACCGAACAGGCGACGGTGGCCGGTTTTCTGGCGGAACGCCGAATCGATGCGGCGCATGCCATCGTCGAATGCGGGGGCGTCGTCCATGCGCCGGGCGCGGACCTCGCGCAGGTGGTGCTGCGCCCGGGGGCGGCGCTGGACGTTTTCCAGTTGACGGTCGGAGGTTGAGGCGTGTCCGCAAATCCCTACTTGACGCCTGCGGAGCGGGCCGTCCTCGAACGTGCGCGCATCGGCATCGCCGGCGCGGGCGGCCTTGGGTCGAACTGCGCGATGCATCTCGTGCGCGCGGGCGTGCGGCGGCTTGTCGTGGCGGATTTCGACGTGGTGGGCGAATCGAACCTCAACCGGCAGTTCTTCTTCCGCGACCAGCTGGGCATGAAGAAGGTGGCGGCGCTGAAGGCGAATCTCCTGCGCATCGACCCGGAGGCGGAGATCGAGGCGGTCGACGTGAAGCTCGACGCGGCGGCGGCGCGGACCCTTTTTGCGGGCTGCGATGTCGTCGTGGAGGCGTTGGACGCCGTTTCCGCGAAGACGATGCTCCTTGGCGCGCTGATGCCCCTCGGTCTGCGGCTTGTCACGGCAAGCGGCCTTGCCGGCTGGGGGCGTTCCAATGCGATCCGCCTCCGGCGGATGGGCGCGCGCGTGGTGGCCGTCGGCGACGGCGAGACGAGCGTCGAGGACGCGGGGATGGCCCCGGTCTCGCCGCGCGTGGGCATCGCGGCCGCGATGGAGGCGAACGCGGTCGTCGCATGGCTTCTGGGACTCGACACGCCGTGAGCGGGACGCGATTCGCGTGTCCTGACCTTGCGCGGAAGTTGGGCTCTGTGCTAAAATGAAGCCGTCTTTTCCCAACTCACAGTAAAAGGAATTTCATGAAGGATCTGAAAGCCGCCTACAGGACCATCGAGGCCGACCACTTCGCGCCGAAGATGGAGATTTCGTTCATTACCGGTGACCGGCGCGAAACGCTGCGCTACGAGAAGGTGACCTGGAACATCGGTGGCGAGGAGAAGGGGCTCCGCTACGGCGAGAATCCCGGACAGGAGGCCGCGCTCTACAAGCTCGTGAACGGCAACCTCGTCCTCGGCGACGTGGAGATGCTGCAGCCGGGGCAGTATCTCGCCTCCACGCCCGAACTGCTCCAGAGCGGCAAGCACCCCGGCAAGACGAACGTGACGGATACGGACAACGCGCTCAACATCCTCCGCTACCTCACCGACAAGCCCTGCGCCGTCATCGTCAAGCACAACAACCCCTGCGGCGTCGCGCTCGGCGGCACGCTCGCCGAGGCCTACTACCGCGCGAACAAGGCGGACCGCCTGGCGGCGTTTGGCGGCGCGATCGCCCTCAACCGCGAGTGCGATCTCGAAACGGCGAAGCTGATCGTTGAGAACTACGCCGAGGTCGTCGTCGCCCCCGAGTTCGCCCCCGGCGTGATGGACCTCTTCGCCGCGAAGAAGAACCTGCGCGTCTTCCGCATCCGCAACATGGCGCGCCTCGTGGACTTCGTCGCGCGGCCCGTCATCGACTTCAAGAGCCTCATCGACGGCGGCATCGTCGCCCAGACGAGCTTCGTCGCCCAGGCCCGCCGTCCCGAGGACTTCATGCCCGCCTTCTGCAACCGCAAGATCACGGACAAGGCGACGGGGGCCGTTTCGTACAAGGAGTACAGGATCAAGCGCCTCCCGACGGAGAAGGAGTACGCCGACCTCGTCTTCGGCTGGCTCGTCGAGGCGGGCGTCACCTCCAACTCGGTCCTCTACGTCAAGGACGGCGTGACGGTCGGCATCGGCACGGGCGAGCAGGACCGCGTGGGCGTCGCCGAGATCGCGCGCGACAAGGCCTACACGAAGCATGCGGACTGGCTGGCATGGGAGAAGTTCGGCAAGCCGTTCAACGATCTGCGCCTCGTCTTCGGCGACGAGGACGGCGCGCGGAAGCAGGCCGAGGTCATGGAGCAGACGCGGGCCGAGAAGGGCGGCCTTCCCGGCTGCGCGATGGTGTCGGATGCGTTCTTCCCGTTCCGCGACGGCCTTGAAGTCGGCATCCGCGAGGGCATCACCTCGGTCGTCCAGCCCGGCGGCGCGATCCGCGACTGGGACGTCATCGACTGCGCGAACGACGCAAACGTCGCCATGGTCTTCACCGGTCAGCGGTCGTTCCGGCATTAAGCCGCTTGACGGCCCTCGTCGTCCGCACGCGCGTCCGGCATGAAGCACGCCCTTTCCGTTTTCGTCCCCGCCGTCCTGTCGGCGCTTCTCCTGTGGGCGGTCTATCCGCCGATGGGGGAGGTGTGCGCGCTCGCGTTCGCGCTTGTGCCGCTTCTCGTGGTGTCGCGCCTCGGTACGCCGAAGCGGGCGGCGCAGGCCTGGTTCCTGGGGGGCTTCCTCTTCTGGTTCGCGACGCTGGCGTGGATGCCGGCCATCGTGAAGAACAACGGTCCGCTGCCGCTCGTGGTCCTGGGATGGATGGGATTGGCGGCGCTCTGCGCCGGTTACTTCGCGCTCTTCGGCTGGCTCAGCGCCCGCGCCTGGCGGCGCCTCTCCGCCCCTCGGCGTCCGGCGTTCACGGTCCGCAAGCTCCTTCTGGTCCTGTTCGCGGAGCCGGTCCTCTGGGCGGGAATCGAATGGGTGCGGAGCTGGCTTTTCACGGGGTTCGCGTGGAATTTCCTGGGGACGGCCCTCGGGCAGATCCCGTCGCTGGCGGCACCGGCGCGCCTGGGGGGCGTCTACCTCGTGAGCGCGCTCGTCGTCCTCCTCAACGGCGTCTTCGCGACGCTTGTCTGCCGTCTTTGGGCGCAGATGCGTCCGCAGCGGACGGGAGACGCGGACGGACGGCTGGAGGTGTGGCGGCTGGCGTTCGGGAACCGGTGGGGGCGCATGTGCGAGACGGCGCTTCCGCTCGGCCTCATCCTGCTGGCCTTCGGGCTTTCCAACCTTTCCCTGATGTCCTTCTTCTCCCCGGGTGGCACGGGGGCCCTGCGCGAGGAGTCGTCCGTCCTCGCCCTGCGCGTCGCCCTCGTCCAGCGGAACGCGCCGTGCATCTTCGCGCGGCGGGATGGCGCGCAGGATCCCTACGAGGTCTTCGACCGGCTGCTCGCCGTCGCGTCGGCGGCGCGTCCGGACCTCGTCGTGTGGGCGGAAAGCGCGATGTCGGAGTTCGGGCACCTGGGCAGCGACGGGGCGCGGCACGCGGCGCTCTTCTTCGCGCGGAAGACGGGCGGGGCGTCCCTGCTCGCGGGCGGCGACTGGTGGTACCGGGTGCAGGACGGGGAGAAGGAGGTGCGCCGCGTCTGGAACGCGGCGGCGCTCTACACGCCCACGGCGACGAACGTGGCGCTGCAGGTCTACGGCAAGCAGCACCTTGTGCCGTTCGGCGAGTACATCCCCTTCGACAAGTGGATTCCGCCGCTCCAGCGGCTGTCGCCGGTGGGGGTTTCGATCTGGCCGGGCGAGGCGAAGGTGCTGCGTCTGCGGCTCAACCGGGAGGAGGGGACGACGGTCGCCCTCGCGCCGCTCATCTGCTATGAGGACACGGATCCGGTCCTCGCGCGCCGGGCGGCGCGCCTGGGGGCGCAGGCGATCGTGCTCATCACGAACGACAGCTGGTTCTCGCATTCGCAGGAGCCGGTGCAGCACGCCTGGCAGGCGGTTTTGCGGGCGATCGAGACGGGGCTGCCCGTCGTGCGGGTGGGGAACTCGGGCGTGACGGGGATCATCTTCCCGTCCGGGCGGACGCGGTGGCTGGAGGACGGCGACGGTCGCCCGCTCGTGGACGCCGCCGGCACGATGGTCGAATCCGTCCCCGTGGTCGCCTCGCCCGACCTGACGCCCTACGTCCGCTTCGGCGATGGACCCCTCGCGGTCCTCTTCGCCGTGTGCCTCTGTTTCGTCTGCTACAATCCGAAAAAGGAATGCCCATGAAAAGAATCCTGAAGAAAGTCTTGTTCTTCCTCGCGGCGGGGTGTGCGTGCGCGGCGGGGGCGGTGACGAAATTCGAGGCGGCGGAGTCCGTCTGGCCGGCGGGTCTCGCGGAAGAGATGAACACGCTCATCGCGTTCCGCGCGCCCTTCGAGCTGAAGGCGGGGGAGAGGCCCGTCCTGAAGATGGTCGCGTGGTACTCCTATCGGGTGACGCTGAACGGTGTGTTCGTGGGGTTTGGCCCGGCGCGCGGACCGAAGGGGTTCTTCCGGCCCGACGAATGGGACCTCTCCAAGGCCGCGAAGCCGGGGCGCAACGAGCTGTGCGTCGAGGTGGCGGGGTACAACGTGCCGAACTTCTACCTGATGGAGCAGCCGCCGTTCTTCAAGGCGGAGGTGGTGTGCGGCGGGGATGTGCGCGCCGCCACGAAGCGGACGGGCGGGGCCTTCGCCGCCACGCGCCAGCCGCGCGTCCAGAAGGTGCCGCGCTATTCCTTCCAGCGCACGTTCGCGGAGGCGTACCGCCTGCCCGCGCCCGCGCACCCGCCCGCCCTCGCGCTCGCCGCCGCGCCGGAGCCGGCGCTCATCGAGCGCCGGGCGCCGTACCCGGACTTCGAGGTGAACCCGCGCATGGCGCCCGTCTCGTTCGCGAACGTCCGCTACGACGAGACGGCGCCCGTCCACGCCGACCGCGCACTCACGCTGCCGGGGACGTCGCCGACCTTCAAGGGCTTCCCGCTCGCGGATCTCGAACTGAACGTCACCTACCTCGCCCAGCGCCTCGTCTGCTCAGACCGCCGTCCGGCGACGGACGCCGAGAAGGCATCCGCGTCGTTCGCGCTTGCGGCGGGCGCGTCGATGGTCTTCGACAACGGCCTCAACGACACGGGCTTCCCGGGCCTGCGAGTGGAGGTGAAGAAGCCCGGGCGGCTCGTTCTCCAGTTTGACGAGGTGCTGTCCGCGAACGGCGAGGCGCGCGGCATCCGCCGCTACAAGGACTGCTGCAACGCGCTCGTGTGGGACTTCGCGGCGCCGGGCGTCTACGAGGTGGACGCCTTCGAGCCCTACACGATGCGCTACGTGGAGCTGGACGTCGTCTCGGGCGAGATGACCGTCTCCGCGCCGCGCTTCCGCAGCTACAAGAACCCGACGGCGAAACGCGCCCGCTTCCGCGCGAGCGACCCCGCGCTCGTCGCGGTCTTCGACGCGGCGAACGAGACCTTCCGCCAGAACGCGGTGGACGTGTTCATGGACTGCCCGAGCCGCGAGCGCGCGGGCTGGAACTGCGACGCCTACTTCACGGCCCCCGCCTCCACGCTCCTGACGGGCGACTTCGCGCTGGAGCGCGTCTTCGAGGAGAACCTGGCGCTGCCGCCCGCGTTCGACGACATCGCGCCCGGGGCGCTGCCGATGTGCTACCCCTCCGACCACCGCGACCGCACCCACATCCCGAACTGGGGCATGTGGTTTGTCCTTGAGACGGAGGAGTATCTGCGGCGCACGGGCGACCGCACCCTTGTTGACGCCTTGCGCCCGCGTCTGGAGAAGTTCGTGGCGTTCCTCTGGAAGTACCGCAACGCGGACGGCCTGCTCGAACGCCTGCCGAGCTGGGTGTTCGTGGAGTGGAGCCGCGCGAACAAGCTCGTGCGGGACGTGAACTACCCCTCGAACATGACATGGGCCGACACGCTCGACGCGATGGACCGCCTCTACGGGCGGCCGGACCTCGCCGCCGAGGCGGCGCGCGTGCGGGCGGCGGTGCGCCGCCAGAGCTGGACGGGCACGTGGTTCTGCGACAACGCCGTCCGCCAGAAGGACGGTTCGCTCAAGCTTTCGGGCGAATGCACGGAGACGTGCCAGTACTACGCCTTCTTCCACCGGGTCGCGACGCCCGAGACGCATCCCGCGCTCTGGAAGACGCTGCTTGCGGACTTCGGCCCGAAGCGCTACGACCCGTCGGACAGGAAGAAGATGCTCAAGCACCCCGAGATCTGGCCCTCCAACGCCTTCATCGGCAACTATCTGCGCCTGAAGCTGCTGGAGCGCGCGGGGCGCGGGCGGCAGATCCTCGACGAGACGAAGGGCTACTTCACGTACATGGCGGAGCGGACGGGGACGCTGTGGGAGAACGATACGACGAGCGCGAGCTGTAACCACGGCTTCGCCTCGTATGCGGCGGTGCTGCTCGTCCACAGCGTCCTCGGCGTGGAGGTGGATCACCTGAAGAAGACCGTGACGGTGCGCCCGACGGACGTCGACCTCGCCTTCTGCGGCGTCACGCTGCCCGTCCCCGGCGGCGAAATCGCGTACGACTGGGTGAAGAAGGGCGGACGCCGGGAGGAGACGTTCGCGGCCCCGACCGGCTGGCGGCTTGTCCATGCCGTGTCCGCCGCCGCGCTGGAGAAGGCGTTCGCCCGCACGGTGCTGCCGAAGGGCAACCGCATCGTCGTCGACAACGCGCTCAAGGCCGTCTACGAGGCCGACCGCGCGGCGGACGCCGCCTGGTCGGCGTGTCCGACGCCGGCGGCGCTGAAGGCGCGCCAGGGGCAGGTGCGCGCGCGGCTCGTCCGGGCGCTCGGCGGCTTCCCGGCGCGGAGCCCGCTCAACGTGACGGTGACGGGGCGCGTGCCGCGCGAGGGGTACACGATTGAGAAGCTGTATTTCGAGAGCCAGCCCGGACACGCCGTGACGGCGCACCTCTTCCTGCCGGATCCCGCGAAATACCCCGGAAAGCGTCCCGGCGTCGTCATCCCGTGCGGACACGCGCTGAACGGGAAGGGCTCGCCCGGCTACCAGCGCGGCGCGCTGCAGGCGGCACAGGCGGGGCTCGTGGCGCTCGTCTACGATCCGATCGACCAGGGGGAGCGGCGGCAGTGCCGGGGCGACGCGCGGCTCTGGAACTGCGAGGCGCACAACAACGTGGGGCGGCGGGCGGAGCTGCTGGGGTGGAACACGGCGCGTTTCCGCACGTGGGACGGCATCCGCGCCCTCGACGTGCTGGCGGCGCGGCCCGAGGTGGACGCCGCGCGGCTCGGCGTGATGGGGCATTCGGGCGGCGGGACGATGACGAGCTGGATCATGGCGCTCGACGACCGCGTGGCGTGCGCCGCGCCGAGCGGCTTCCTTTCGACGCTACGCGCCGTGTGCGAGCAGTGCGGTCCGCAGGACGCCGAGCAGTTCGTCTTCGGCCAGCTCGCGTTCGGTTTCAACCACCTCGGCCATATCCTCCTGCGCGCGCCGAGCCCCGTCCTGCTCTGCGCCTCGCACGGCGACTTCTTCCCGTTCTCGGGCGTGCTGGAGACGGCGGGCCGCGCCGCCGACGCCTACCGGAAGCTCGGCGCGGAAGGGGCCTTTGCGCTTTCGGACACGATCGGTCCGCACCACTGGCACGAGTCGACCCGCACGCGCGCCGTCGCCTGGATGAACCGCGGACTGCAGGGCGGCGCGGACCTCGGGCCGATGCAGAGCGCCCGCAACCTCCAGTTCGGCTTCGACGATGCGCGCGTCGACACGGGCCTCGGCTTCGAGCCGAGGGACCTCCAGCACATGCGCACGAATGCGTGGGCGGCCACCGTCACGCCGACGGGCAGCACGCTCGACCTGCCGGGCGCGCGCACGGTCTACGACCTCATGAAGGACGAGGCGGAGGCCGCGCGGGCGGCGCGTCCCACCCTCACGCCGGGGCGCGTGCGGGAGGTCGCGGGGATCGGCGCGGCGACGTTCGAGGTCTGCAGTCCGTTCCGCGCGGACGAGGTTGACTGGGCCGTGCTCGTGCGCGGGGACGGTACGCCGATCCCCGTCGCCACCGTCGGCGCGGGCGCGCCCGCGCTCGTCGTCTCGGACGCGGCGGACCGCCGGACGCTCGCCCCGCTCGTCGCGCGGCTCGTCGCGGACGGGCGGCGCGTCACGGTCGCCGACATCCGGGGCTTCGGCGAGACGGCGAAGGGGCGGCACGCCTTCTACGGCGTGAAGGACGGGGACGAGGAGATCGCGCAGCTCAACGGCCTTGTGGGCGTATCGCTCGTCGGCAAGCGCGCCGAGGACATCCTCGCCGCCGCCGCCTACGCGGGCGGCGGACGGCCGGTCGAACTGGTGGCCTGCGGACGGGCGGCGGTCGGCGCGGCGCACGCCGCCTACGTGGGCGGGAAGGCCCTCTTCTCCGGCCTCGTCCTCGAAGCCCCGCCGCCCGCGTGGGGGGCGCTCTTCGCCGACGACGCGAAGCCGTTCCGCTTCGCGGATGTCGTCCACAATGCCTGGCGTTTCTACGATTGGAAAGATTTGTGCAAAAATCTTTCCAACTCCCATTGACGGCGCGCAGAAGTTATGGCATACTATGTCCCCGTTGCACCCGTGGTGAAATTGGCATACACGCAAGATTCAGGTTCTTGTGCCGCAAGGTGTGTGGGTTCGACTCCCACCGGGTGCACCAAGTGAATGTGGCCCCTTCGTCTATCGGCTAGGACATATGGTTCTCATCCATGTAAGAGCGGTTCGACTCCGCTAGGGGCTGCCAATCAGGGCGGGAAATGAAGGCATTCATCAAGGTCCTTTTGCGCGTATGCGTGTATTCCGCTCTCGCCTGTCTCCTTTTTCTCTTTTTGGCGTTGTGCGCGCTCGTGTGCTTCGAGCAGACGGTTCCGCGCGCCCTTCTGGACCGCGTGCTGGCCGGGGTGTCCACGGCGGACTACCTCGTGCGGGCCGATGCCGCGACATTTCGTTTTTCGAGAGGGTTGCGGATCCGGAACCTGCGCGTCCTCGACAAGGGGCGGCAGTATGGCCCGAAGACGGGGCCCGCCGTCACGGTGATGTCGGCGTCGCAGGTGGACGTGGAACTCGACCTGCGGCGGCTGCCGTGGTCGCGCGCGACGATCCTGCGGGGCGTCACGCTCGTGGACTTCCGCTATCCGCGTCTGCCGATGGGGTACTACATCCCCGATTCGATCGAGTTTCCGGGGCAGCCGGACTTCCGCGAGGTGGACGTGCCGCTGAAGCTGGACCTCCCCGAGCTGCGTCCGTTCCGGGTGCGGCTGGTCCATCCCGAGATCCTGGGCATCGCCGCGCCGCTCGTGGAGGTGCCGTTCGTGGAGGTGATGGGCGACGGCCTCCGCGTGCGGGAGGCGTCCCTCCGCTGGCCGGACACGGATGAGACGATGACGGTGACGGGGAACGTGACGCTGGACCTGCGGGACCAGCTGCTGCACGGCGTCGTCGGCGGCCAGGCGCGCCAGCACAACATCCGTCCGCTCCTCGTCGCGCTCGACATCACGAACTCCTACCAGTTCATCGACGCCTTCACGAAGGTGGAGAAGCCCGTCGACGTCACCTGCACCTTCGACGTCAACCTCCGCAACAACGACCTCCGCATCCTCCTCGACCTCCATCCCCAGGGCGGCCGCCACCACGGCGTGCCCCTGAAGCGCGTGGACGGCAAGGTTGACATCCGCGTCTTCGTGCGCGACACCTACCAGAACGCGCGCGTCACCGTGGGGCCGCTCGTGGGGGCGCTTGCGGACGGCTCGGCGGTGGAGGGCACGCTCGTCTACGAGAACACGAACGACGTCGTCACCGTGTTCTTCGACGTGGGGACGCGCGCGCCGCTCAGGGACGTCCTGGCCATCGCGGACGTGATGAACGACGGCACGCTCGACGGCCTCGCCGTCACGAACGGCGTCCCCGCCGTCACGCTCAACGGGCGCCTCGCGGTCGACCCGGCCCAGGCCGCGCGGAACGACCTCCACGGCACGCTCGCGTTCGCGCAGGGGAGCCTCTTCGGCATCCCGCTGCGCGAGGCGTCGGCGGCGTTCCACGTGGAGGGGACGACCGTCACGTTCACGAACGCCGTGGCGCGTGGCCCGCAGGGCGGGCGCGTGGCGGGCGGGGGCGTGATCGCCGTGCCGGAGTCGCGCCGGGACCTCGCGACGTTCGGAATCGACCTCACCGGCGAGTCGCTGGTCCTCGCCGACCTCGCGCAGGTCTTCGGCGTCGACCACGGGGAGCGGCGCGGGTTCGTCTCCGGGCACGTCACGCTGTCCGGCCCGCTCGAGACGAACGCCGTCGCGCGCCTGACGGGCGCGGGCCATCTCGTGTGCCGGGACGGACACCTTGCGCAGATGAAGCTCTTCGCGGGGCTCACCGACTACCTGGCGAAGCACGTGCCGGGCATTTCCGAGATCGTGAACCTCTCGGAAGGGGCGCTCGACTTCACGCTCCGGGACGGCGTGTTCAGCGCCACGAACGTCGTCGTGTCGGGGCGGCTCCTCTCCGTGCGCGCGGAGGGCACCTACGACCTCGTGAAGGACCGCCTCGACTTCCGCGCCCGCGTGGCGCTCACGAAGAACGACTCCCTCCTCGGCAAGCTCGCGACGCCGATCACCTGGCCGTTCTCCAACCTCGCGCAGGTGCTCCTCGACTTCGGCATCCACGGTTCCCTGGACGATCCGACGTGGACCTACAGCCGCAACCCCCTTGGCCTCCTTCCCGTCGGGAAGGAGCGGTGAATCGCTGAGCGGGGTGTCAGTTTCGTATGTTTCATTTTGTGGTTGCGCATTCCGTTCCCTTATGCTAGCATCTCCTTGTCAAGCGAGGAGGTGCATGTATGTCCGGGTTCAAACATCTTCTGCCGTCTTCCACGTTCCGGGCCGCCGTCTGCGTGTCGGTGGCCGTGGGTACATCCCTGTCTGGCCTTGGGGACGAGGTTGTGGGATGCCTTGCGGGGCTTGCTCGCGTCCCCGCCGGCGTGGCAGTGACCAACCGCTTTGTCCCGTTCCGGCCCGACTTCGCGTCCATTTTCGCCGTGCAGATGGACGGCGGGACCAACCGCCTCGATTCCGACGTGGTGGCGTGGTGCCCGGTCGGTGGAGAGCCCGTCGCGTTCTGGAAGCTCGAACTTCCGGGACACGGCCTTGACGGATGGCTGGTGGCCGGTACGTCGTCGGGCGACGCCGTGCCGGTGGCGGGGCGTCTCGCGTCCGGGGATGGGCTGGTCGTGGACCGAAAGCCTGGTTCAATCAGGACCGACCTTGTTCTGGGAGGGTTGCAGCCCGCATCGGCCGTTCCGTCGAACGGCTGGTTCCGTTCCGCCGCGTCCACGCCGCCCGTCTTCGCCGACCTGTCCTTCGACGTCGACGCGGAGAGGGTGTCGGCCGCCGTCTCGAACGGTACCGCCGGCGCGGTGGTCCTCTTCAGCCGGGACGGCGCCGTGGCGGCGGAGGGGTGGACGCTGGAGGCCGTTCTGCAGCCCGCCGACGGCACCGCCTCCTGGACGGGCCCCCTGCCGCCCGTGGGCGGTACGCGGTTCTACCTGGCGAAGGACGCCGCAGACGACACGGACGGCGACGGAATCCCCGATGTTTGGGAGGTCGAGCATGGACTGGATCCCCTTTCACCGGTGGACGCCTCCGCCGATCCCGACGGGGACGGGCTGGACAACCTGTTCGAATACCGGCAGGGGCTCGACCCGCATGCGTTCGACCTCGATCCACGGCGTGCGCGCCCGGGTCTGGTCGCGCGCGGCTGGTTCTTCAGTTCCGGCATCTCGTCGTTCGCGTGCATGGACACGGCGCCGCCACGCGACTGCTTCGTCTTCGACATGGACATCAACTTCCCCGTCTCCCGTGAACCGTGGGCGGGGTTTGGCCCCCGCTACACGGACAACTTCGCGCTTTCGCTCAAGGGGTGGCTGCGCGTCGACGTGCCCGGCGCGTACGTGTTCCACATGGCCTCGGACGACGGTTCCTACCTGGAGATCGACGGACGGCGGATCCTGGACGACAGCGGCGCGCACGTCTTCCGGTGGCGGTCGGCGACCGTCGAGCTGGCCGCCGGATGGCATCCCGTCGCGCTCGCCTACTTCGAGGGCTGGGCCGATGCCGGGTGGGTTCTCGAATGGACACCGCCGGACGGCGCGCGCGCCGTCGTGCCGCATGCGAACTTCGCCCACCTCGTCGAGGAGGAGACGTTTCCGCCGAACGTGGTCTGGACGGGACCCACGACGACCTACGCCCCCGGCAACATCGTGCCGTTGGAGGTCGAAACCTGGGATTTCGGTTCGGGCGTCGTGCGGGTCGATTTCCTGGAGGGAGGTACGAACCTCATCGCGAGCAGTACGAACGCGCCCCATACGGTCCTGTGGCCGTCGGTTCCGGCGGGTCCCCGGCAGGTGGTCGCCGTGGCCCGCAACGCCGCCGGGCTGTCGGCCGCCGCCACGGGCTGCGTGTCCGTCGTTTCCATGCCGGAGGAGGGGTACGCCTACGGGCTGGACGCCTTCTACTACCGTCCGGCGGAACCGCCCGTGCGGATTCCCGAAATGCCGCCCGCCTTGGCCCTGGTTGCATGCGTCGAGAACGACGTGTCGCGCCCCATCGGGCTGAGGGGGCTGACGCAGTGGCCGTCGGACGCCGTGTACAACTACGCCTCCGCCTACGAGGGCTGGCTGCTCGTCCGCGAACCCGGCGAATACGAGTTCTCCCTTGGTTCGGACGACGGTTCCCGCCTGATTCTCGACGGCGAGACGGTGATCGACGCACCCACGGGGCAGATCCTCACGGCACGCAACGCCCTCTGCGCGCTCGGTGCGGGGTTCCATCGCGTGCGCGTGGAGTATTTCCAGAAATGGGGGGTGGCGGAACTCTGGCTGAAATGGCGGAAGCCGGGCGACTGGACGTTCTCGCTTGTGCCGCCGACGCGCTTCTTCCGTACGCTCGGCCCTTCGGCGACGGCCGACACGGACGGCGACGGCATGACGGACTGGTGGGAACGCAACTTCGGGCTCAACCCGTTCGACCCGTCGGACGCCTCCCTCGATCCCGACGGCGACGGCCTGACGAACCGTGAGGAGTTCTCGCACGGCACCCACCCCCACCGCGCCGACACGGACGGCGACGGGATTCCCGACGACTGGGAGGTCGCGCACGGGCTGAATCCGCTGCTCAGGGCGGACGGCGGCCATGACCTTGACGGCGACGGCGCGACGAACCGGCAGGAGTACGAGGCGGGGACGGACATCCGCGTCGCCGACACGGACGGCGACGACGTGCCGGACGGCGAGGAGATCAACGCGCGCTTCAGCGACCCGCTCGCCGTCGACTTCGACGGCACCGTGCGCTCCGTCGGGCGGCTCGCGCCGAAGGACGCGACGGGCGGGGCGGGCGACTGGGTGCGGCGCGCGGCCGAACTCCAGCTCGTCGGGCGTGCCGGCCGCGTCGATTTCACGAACGGCTTCGCGCTTGCCAGGGGCGGGGTCTACCGGGTCCGGATGAGGGGCGTCGGCGAGAAGTCCGGCGATGCCGTCGTGCGCTGTCTCGTGGACGGCGTTGAGATCGGCACGGCCGACCTGGCCGCCTTTTCGGGGACGCCGTCGTCCGCATGCTTCTACACGCCCTGGCTGGAGGCCGGACGGCACGCCGTGTCGCTAGACTTCCGCAACGTGGTGAACGGCTTCTCCTTCCGCGTCTTCGAGGTCGAGGTGGATCTTCCCCTGGGGCCGGATTCCGACGGCGACGGCGTGCCCGACTGGGTTTCCACGCACCTGGCGTGGTCGCGGCCCGACCGCCGGGGTACCGTCGCCTCGAAGGTGTCGCCGTTCTGCCTGACCGGCCGGGCCGTCTTCCCGGAACTCGTCCGGGTTGCGGGCGGCGCCGTCCGGCCGCTTCCCGAACGTGGCTGGTGGACGGACGTCGCCCTCTCGGACGAGGGGCCCGTCTCGGTTCCGTGCTCGTTCGAGAACGGCGGGCGGACGGAGGAGGTCCAGGTCGGATGGACGGCGGTAGACCTGGCAGCCGAGCCGGACATGACGCTCCGCGTCGGCGACGCGCTGCTGCTCGCGGGGGCCTCCGCCGTCCAGGCCACGGGCGCGACGAACGGCCTTCTCGCGGTCGAGGACCGGCTTGTGTTCCGTTTCCCGCATGCGGGCGTCTACCGCCTCATGCCGTACGACGCCGCCGGCGCGCCTCTGCGGAACGTGCCGATGACCGTCACCGCGATCGCCGGGACGATGCCGGACCATCTGCCCGCCTGGAAGGGCAAGATCAGTTCGCTCGTCCTGCCGGAACTTCCCCGTGACGGCGTTTCCTTCCGGGTGGACGACGACCTTGGCTTCGACGTGTCCGACGCCGCCGGGGGCGGCGTGCGCCTTGCGCTGGACTGCCCCGTCTACCAGGGCGCGCGGACCGTGGCGGTCCGCATCGACAATCCCGATGCGTCCGTCCTGTGCAGCAGCCCCGTCGCCGGCTTCACGGCCTACTACACGCTCGACGGCGTCTATCACGCCATCCGCCGCCAGGCGGACGGGACGCTGGTCGTGCTGAACCGGATCTCCGGGTTCGACATCCCCTCCGATGTTGTCCTGAAGATGCGGACCCAGTCGGGGGTCTGCTTCGCGGACGGTTCCGGCGAACTCGTCATCTCGGCTTCCAGCTTCAATGAGATCGGTGATTGCTACTATCGTTTCTTCGTGCCGCCGGAGGTGACGAATCCCTGTCAGTTCCTCCAGGCCGTCTGGAATGAAAGGGGGATTGCGCAATGAAGAGAAGCCTGTGCGTCTTGTCCGTGGCCCTGCTGGCCCTGTTCGGAGGGCAACTGGCCGTCCTTGCGGCCTCCTCCCGCTCGAACGCCCCCGTGGTTCCGCCCCCGACTCCTCCGGATCCGCCGCCCGGCCCCGGCGGCGGTGGAGGCGGGGGAGGAGGCGGTGGCTCCGGTGGCGGCGGTTCCGGCGGTGGCGGAGGCGGAGGAGGTGGCGGCGGAGGAGGCGGAAGCGGTCCCTCCACGGGCGGCGACCCCATCTGCTACGTGGACGGTTCCGTTCTGGAGGCGGAGACGGACGTGCGCGTGCGCTGCCCCGGCCTCGACCTTGTGTTCAAGCGGGCCTATACGTCGTCGAGCGAGCGTTCGGAGGAACTCGGCCTTGGATGGACGCACTCCTACGACATCCGGCTGGAGCCGGTGGAGTCGAACCGCGTCCGCGTCTGCCGTTCGGCGGACTTCGCCGCCTCCGGCTGGGCGTCCTCCGTCCGGTTCCCCGTGCCGGAACCGGGCAGTTCGTCGGTGGCGGAGGCCGGCCCCTTCCGGCTCCGCCGCGAAACGGACGGGACGTGGGCGTTCCAGACGCCGGACCTTCTGACGTACAGGTTCTCGGCCAGCAGCAACCTGGCGTCCATCGTCCACGCCTCCGGCGCGTCCGTGACGCTTGAACGCGACGACGGGGGACGTCTGCTGCGCGCCGTCCATTCCAACGGGAAGGCGCTTTCGTTCTCCTACACGGGGAGCGGGCGGATCACGTCCGTTTCCACGCCTGATTCGGACTTCAGCGTCCACTACGACTACGGCTGGGCAACGAACGTACACCGTGAGGTCTTCCATCTGCTGACGCGTGTGAGAAGCGTCTTCCATGGCCGTACGCGTGTTGCGACCTACGCCTACGCGCCGGACCCGACCCCGGGGAAGACGCACTACGTCCTGCCGCCGGGGTGGGACAATCCGGGATTCCGGAAAGAGGAGGGACTGTGCTGGTGCCCCCCGCCGGATGCGGTCGTCACGCACTACGTCCTGACGGAGAAGACGGACGTCAACGGGTTCCACGTCTGGTACGACTACCTGCGCGAGACGGACAGCCCCGTGGCGCGGTGCGGTGCGATGTTCTCGTCCGACGGCTACCTGGAGACGACCCTCTCCTACTCCACGAACGTGACCGTCGAGACGAAGCCGACGGCGTTCGGCCTTGCGACGATGCGCCTGTTCCACGACGAGCTGCTGCGCGAGACGCGCCGCGAGACGGCGGACGAGGCCCGCCTCACCGTCTATAACGCATCCGGCGACGAGGTGGAGAGCGTCCTCACGAACCGGGCGACGGCGGCGTACTCGACCTCCACGCTCGCCTACGGCGACTTCCACAACGTCACCAGCACGGCGTACGCCCTGGACGGCCGCGAAGCCGGGAGGTGGACGGCGGAGTGGCACGAGGGGCTGCTTGCGCGGCGGCGGCGCGTCTCGCCCGAGGGGCGCGTGCGCGAGTGGACGCTGGACGGGAACGTGTTCACCCTCTTCCCGGCGGGCGCGTCCTGTCCGTCCGGTGCCGTGTGCTTCGTCTGCACGGACGACTGGCGCCCGCTGGCGATGACGGACGCGAACGGCGCGCGGACGGCGTTCGCCTACGATGCCGGCGGCTACCTTGCGCGGGTCGAGCCGGACGCCCTGCCGTCCACCGCCTTCACGTACGACGCGCTCGGCCATGTCGCCTCCGAGACCCGTCCGGGGCCGTCCGGCAGCCGCGTCACGTCCTATGTGCGGAACCGGCGCGGCAATCCCCTGCGGGTCGTCCATCCCGACGGCGTGGCGGAGTCCTTCGTCTGGAACGGGAGCGGCGCGCGCGTGGTGGAACACGTCGACCGGGCGGGCCGCACGGACGTCTACAAGTGGATTCTCGGGCATCCCCTCCACGCGGGGCGCGTCGTGGAGGGCGTCACGAACCGGCTCTGGTCCGTCGCTTACGACCCGCAGCTGAACGTCGTCTCGGTCGGCGACCCGCTGGGGCGCGCCGCCGAGACGTACGCCCTCGACGAGAACGAGCGGGTCGTGGCGGTCACGAACCTGGAGGGCCAGGTGATGGCGCGGACGTACCGGCTGGGGGCCCTCCCCGCGTCCGTGACGCGCTTCGACGGCACGTCCGTCTCCTACGGTTGGGACGGCGCGGCGAACCTCGCGCGGGTGGACTACCCGGACGCCGCGCTCGCGTTCACGTACGACGGCGACGGGCTGCTGACATCGGCCTCCAACGCCGTCGGCGTCGTCACGAACGTCTACGATGCGACCACGGGGTGGCTCGCCTCGACGCGCGGCACGGACGGCACGGCGGTCTCGTTCGCCTACCATCCTGGCGGCGAAGTGGCGTCCGCCGTGTCCGTCGCGGGCACGACGGCCTACACGCTCGACGCGGCGAACCGCACGGCCCGGATTGAGTCGCCGGCGGGGACGCTCCGCTTCGGCTACTGCGCCTGGAACAGCCTCGTCGCGTCGATCACGAACGTGAACGGCCTCGTGGCGTCCTATGCCTACGACATCCTGGACCGCGTGACGAACATCGCCTGGACGGTGGACGGCGCGCCCCTCGGCGGCTTCTCGTACACCTACGACGTGCTGGGCCGGATCACCGCGCGGCACCATGCGCTCGGCGCGGACACCTTCGACCGCGCCTACGCCTACGACGGCCTCGACCGCCTCGCCGCCGACGGCCCCGTCTCCTACACGTGGGACGCGGCGGGAAACCGCACGGCGAAGCGGGGCGGCTCGGAGGGCGACGTCGCCTACGCGCTCGGCGACGGCGACCGGCTCGCCTCTTGGACGGGCGGTGCGTACGCGTACGACGCGGCGGGGAACGTGACGCGGATCGTCCGGGACGGACGCCCGACGCTGGACCTCGCGTGGAACGGCCAGTACCAGCTCGTTTCCGTCTCGACCAACGGCGTCCTCGCGGAGTCGTACGCCTATGACGCGCTCGGGCGGCGCGCCTCGACGACGACACAGGAGGGGACGGTGCGCCACGTCTACGGGCGAAAGTGGCAGGTCCTCGCCGACCTGGACGGGGCCGGGAACGTCCTCCGCTCCTACACGTGGGGCGGGGGGATTGACAACCTCCTCGCGGCGCGGGTCGGCGCGAAGGCCTACGCCACACTCACGGACGCGCAGGGGACCGTGTGGGGCCTCGTGGGCGGGGACGGGGAAATCGCCGCCCGCTGGACGTACGACGCCTGGGGCAACGTCCTGTCGGAGGAGGTCACTGACCCGGACCTCGCCGCGTTCCGCTACCGCTTCCAGGGCCGCGAGTATTCGGCGGCGACGGGCCTCGTGAACTTCCGCGCCCGCTGGTACGACCCCGGAACGGGCCGTTGGCTCTCCAAGGACCCGATCCGTTTACAGGGCGGGGTGAACCTGTATGCGTTCTGTTCCAATTCCCCAGTTTGTGTTAATGACCCCTTTGGTGAAATGCGTGTGCCGGCACCAGGGTGGCATCGTTCGGAACGTGACGCGCTGAATTTTCCTTTGCCGTCATCTCCTCCCGAACCTGGAAGTGGGTGGAAGGAATTACCGGAAAGTATGAGTGTTTATCACGACAATGGGAGGGGAAAGCCTGAACGTAAGTTCATTCATCCTGATGGCCGTGAGGCTGTCTACGATGGAGACACCGAGGGGCTGATAACAAATCAAAAGTACA
>OIWT01001653.1_pt1 | contig 25727 bp, 36 predicted proteins | sample 1587701 | NCBI WGS metagenome assembly OIWT01 (sample SAMEA3888904, study PRJEB22519) | human gut metagenome | biome: human gut; feature: human-associated habitat; material: faeces | place: Denmark | collected 2009
TGGGTTGTTGCATGGGTTGTTGCATGGGTTGTTGCATGGGTTGTTGCATGGGTTGCTGCATGGGTTGTTGGTAGGAAGGCTGCTGGTAGGAAGGCTGCGCAGGCTGCACGGGAGGGTGATAGGCGGGCTGCTGCATGGGCGGCTGAGCCGGCTGCATGGGCTGATTGAATTGGGGCTGGGCAGCCTGGGGCTTGGGAGCAGCAGAGGTGGGCTAGGAGTGAAGGAGGAAGGTGGGGCGCACGGTCATCATGACGGTGGGATTGCCGATCATGTAGTTGCACTGCTTGACAACTTCGATATTTGTGAGGAGAATGGCACTAGGATCACAATGATATTCAGATCATACGAGGATTTCACAGTCTTTGAGGAGATGATTCGAATAATGGTGTTGTTCGTGATCGTGCCGCTGTCGATAAGCTAAACATGATGCAATCACCAAACAAGCAACTCCGCTCTGCTGGGTAGTGGTTAGGGCACGCACAGCCGTAGTTCCGTCAGAAATGATCAGACTAAGGGATGAGCGGGTGATTCGGAATCCTACACATGACGCTTCGTGCTCGAAGTATCCGAGTTGCTCGTCTTGATGTTTGTGACCTAATCCTCAGGAATGGAGGCGAGGAAGACCTGCACCACCACGTTCTGGATAGAAGACTCGGAGAGTGCATTGCGAAGGGCATTCGGAGTTAATTCGCTCATGATGAAAGAAATAGTGAAGTTGGCGGCAAATTTGGCGTGGACGATGAAACGCCTTCCCGCTAAACTCAATTTCCAAACAAACAGCCCGGATACCAATACAACTATAACACCGCTTCAATGCATAAAACGGATTTCAACTGTTCTAGAAAAACGCACCATGATTCACGAGCGTTGAAACAGACTACTGAAGATAGTGGGGAAGTCATTGCAGACGAGCTTCCGATCGTGGTCGTAGACCACCACGTTGAATTCACACTTTCCGCTGACACACTTCAAATGGCGCACAGGAACGACGGAGACGAACAGCTGCTGCTGTCGAATGCACTCGTCCTCTTTGGCCGCCTGCGCCTCCGCATCTAGGCACATCGTCCGGATCAACTCGTTCAGGCCAGAATCCAGAAAGACGTCTCCGGGGATGATCCTTTCTGCAGCCATTCTATTCGTAACTCGCTCACAGCGCAATCAACGAGTAGACAAGCTGTCCCTTTCCCGTGTTCAGCAAATCATCGCTAAGAGAAGAGCGGTTCAGCTGGCGCGAGTCGCTCACACATTTGCGTTGGCAACGCACTTTCAGGGTCCGATTCACGTAACCCGTTCCATGACACACCTGACAGTCGGACTTTGCGTTGCTCTCCATATAGTCCGCGTCATCGCAGAGAACGGCTCCACAACTCGGACAAATGCCCGTGTCATTCGAGACGGACGCCACCTCCTCCCCTTCGTCTTCGCTGGCAAGCGCGTCAAAGTGAACACTCCACGGGTTCTCTGGAGAGCAGGACGGACAAGCTGAATCGCCAGAAAGAGTGGGAGATAGGGACCACCCGATCGAGCGACTCTCCACTGTGGAGTCTAAATCGACACGATAGAAGTATTTCATTTCATCCTGGAATTGACAAACAACGACAACACCCACTCGTTCAATACGGAGGTTCTTCAGTACGGCTCTCCGACAAAAGCAGCGCGATTTCATTTCCCTCTCCAGTCTCTCAATGGCGCTCTCTGTAGATATCACGGGGAAGTCCGTTTGGAGGGAAGCCATTTTCGATCCTCTGATGCTGCGCGAAGTGTTCTCCAACGCAACGGGCACAAACGCGTCGTGAGGACAATGCATCCGTTGCAGAGACTCGTACCCCTACCGGTGAAAGCAGAAGCATACACACTACAACAACGTTGGGGATTCTGGGATCTATAGTGAAGGAATCACCAACGGCGTTCAAGTCCGTTACAGTCTCGTAGTTTTCGTGCTGAGCGTACCAGTTCCCATCGGAGAGAGAGACCGTATTCACGGGGGAAGAATCCATCTGCTGCTTTGAAGAAACCACCTATCCTTCACCGCTCCTCCGTAGAAGAGTACAGATGGAACGAACGCTCGACTCATAGGGTAATCACGTGAAGGGAGACTGGATGGAAGGGAAGAATAGTAGTTGGGACGGAAAGACAAGTTGTGTTGCGGAACAATGAAACTCCCGTTGGGTGACCCCGTTTCTCCTTTTCAGTATGACACTGATGGAAGGAATCAGAGGTGAAAGGACTTCGGCAATGAACTATGTGAATAATTCGTCACATCTAGCAAAGAAACACGAACAATGAACTGATCGAAACAGCAAACTCACGTTCACGCCACCGAATCCAAAGGAATTCGATAGCGCGTACTCCACATCCTTCTTGATTGCCTTCTTCGGAATGAGATTAAACCCGAAGTCAATGTCCGTTTCCTCCAAATTGAGGGTGGGAGGCAGTACTCTCTCTTTCAAAGCATATCCGCAGATCGCCGCCTCCAAAGCTCCCGCTGCTCCCAGAAGATGCCCAGTCGCGCCCTATCCTCAATCAGCGGACGCACCCTCACTTTTGTTGACGATATGCAGGGCAGAGAGGAGAGGCTTCCAAACACGCTGTGAATGGCCTGCATCTCCGCGCGGTCTCCGATTTGCGTGCTGGTCGCATGCGCATTGATGTATCCCACTTGCTCTGGCTGAACGTTGGCCTTCTTCAGGAGCTGGGTCATGCATCTACCCGTGATGCGACACACCAACACGAACGCCGCAGCGCCGGAACCGTCAGGACACGGCGACGTAATGTGGTAGGCGTCCGCGTTCGTGAACCCGTCGACCACCTCGCAGTGGGGTGAAGGACAGAACACATGGAAGAAAGGATATCAGAATGGAGGCCCCGCGCGCCTTCGCCCGCTCGTAGCTCTCCAGCAGCAGCACCACGCCGCCCTCGCCCATCACGAAGCCGCAGCGTCGCTTGTCGAAGGGGCAGGAGCCGGCGAGCGGGTGGTCGTTGCTGTGGGAGGCGAGCGCGTGCATGGCGCCGAAGCCGAAGTAACCCAGACGGCCGATGCAGCTCTCCGTGCCGCCCACGAACGCCGCGTCGCACTCGTTGTAGCGAATGGAGCTATGGGTCAAAAAACACCGAGAGACGCACCGAACGCCCTCCAGAATGCTGTGTGCAGAGGAGGCGCAGGCCATATTGTTGCTCACGCAGGGCCCCTTCAATCCGAACTGAATGGACACGTTTGAAGCCGGCAAATTGCTCAGAATCCTCGGTACGAAGAAGGGACTCAATCTATGTTAGAAAATGGAATGAATGGATACCTCTTCCCCGAGTCGAGAATGGAGCACGAAGCGTCAATCTCCTCAATGTTGCCAATTCCAGTGGAAATGAACACACCCTAGAAGTGAGAGAAAACATAGGAGGGAACAATGCGATCCTTCGAGTAGGGTCCCTTCTCCAAGCAAAGCCCGGAATTCTACTGGTCATGGTAAAGAACAGCAAATACATCCACACACTCCTGTGCCGCCGCAACGGCGTAGGCAATCACATTTGGCGTTCTCTCCTTCGATTTCACACTGTACCGTTCTGGATTGTATTCATCTACCCTTCAAAAGACGTATTTGAAAGGAACAAGGTTGCGATCCACGCGGAACAGGGGCACCAATACGGCACTTGCACTTCTTAAACGCTTCAGATGTCAAGGACTATGCGTCTTCAAAAGGGGAGAACACAAACGACAATTCCGCTCTTTCCAGCCACAATCTCCTGGAAACAGCGCTCCATGCCAACCCCAAGCGGAGTGATGGCTCCGACTCCCGTTACCACAACGCGCTGCATCGAAATGAGAAGAGCGAGAGATGCAGTGGGTTCTTCTCTCCTCATTTTCAGTCCTTCTCAGTGCTCGAATAGCTCAGCTGGTTAGAGCGTCGTGCTAATAACGCGAAGGTCTTGGGTTCGATCCCCAGTTTGAGCATTTTTTCTTTCCATGGAGTGGCTTCTCCTTTTGACGTTCGTCTTCGCTTTTCTTTTGTTTTTCTATGTTGCAACCGTCTACTACAGGGAGAATGACGGAAGGGAATCTGCGCCTCGCAAAACCATGATCGTACTTGGCTCGGGTAATAAACTGGATGCAATGATGAGGGATAGGGGGTCACACAAGCGAGATGATTAAGCTGATCCGCGGCTTGGATCCGAATCTCTACAACCCGATCGTGTTTGTTCATGCAGATACGGACACAAAGAGTATGGCGCATTTGAGGGAAAGTGACGTATTCGTTGATGCAGAAGGTGTTGTGTAGGTGGGCTTCAAGTTCTCCACTCGGAGTATTCCGCGCTGTAGAGAGGTGGGACAGTCCTATGTGTCCTCCATTGCTTCCACGGTGAAGGCGTTCTTGTCCTGCATCTCGTTGATCCTGCAGGAGCGGCCCTCCCTCCTTCTGGTGAATGGCCCCGGCACGTGCATTCCGGTCGCCTATTGCGTTGCTCTGTTCCGAGTGCTCAATATCCTCTCCTGCAGAATCGTGTTTGTGGAGAGCTTTTGCAGAGTGCAGAAGTGGTATCAGTACCTATTACTAACATATAGACTGAGTGTGACGGGGTATCTGCTGTACTACGTGGCCGATTCCTTCGTGGTGCAGTGGCCGCAGCTACAGAGGAAGTATCCGCGCTCTGTGTATCTGGGAATTTTGCTGTAATCTTCCCTGTTTGTTGAGTCATTCTTTCTTTGACAGATGTCGTTTAAGCCTACTATCAAGGAAACGCCGGTATGCGGATGCTGTTGAAATTGTAATTGCGGTAGTTTGAGCTCGTGACATCGATTCGCGCCGGAAGAGCGAATAACAACAGATCGGGTGAAGACACGATTCTCATTACATGCATTGACGAACCTGGAATGCTGGAACTGTATTGCAAGAAGGTTACGGAGGAATACGAGTACGAGGAGGAAACCTACCAGTTCTGCGACTACCAGCTGCGATGGAAGCCGATTGCTGACGAATCCACTACACAACCGATCGTATGCTTTGTTCTTTTCCGTATGCGCTGACTCTTGTAGACTGTCGCGATTACATATGAATATGAGTTTATCCGAGTCGTCTATATCTTGGTTGATTACGAATAGTATCCCGAAGTCAAGGATGCCGTCGTATTCCTGCTCCGCAAGAAGGAGGCGTGGAAAGACTCCTTCCCGTACTTCTTCTGGTGCCAAGTGGTGCAACTTAAGTAAAGTGAATCGTAGGAGACCGACGAGACGACGTACAATCGCTTTATCACATCCTTCGACTTGTGCCTGACCACCCTGTATTTCCGCTTCATTTCGATAATCGCTAGTCAGAAGGAAAAGAACGAGAAGGACGAGCTGAAGAAGGCGAGTCCCTTGGATCTCCTGGCGTTCGCCAAGGAGCGCAATATCATCTCCGTGCTGGACAACGAGGATGTGTGCAAGCGCCTGTACCCGTTCGTCCCCGAAATGTTCCGAACCCCTGCGGGCCTGAAGAGAATTGTAGCGCCTGTTTCGACGGATGAGAAGTAGATCCGCTCCTCTGCCTGCAAGAAGAATGTGGCCGTGTTCCAGAATTGCATGTCGGTCTTATCCGTGAGGGACACTTTGGTGGGAGTGAAAGAAGGAACTCACGACTAGGCGGCGTATGGTATCGACAACTCTTCCCTTCCTGATGATCCCATCTTGGGTGATGTGGGGGCAAAGGCCTACGTAAAGAGAATTGAGGATTTGGCGAAGAAGGAGTTGGAGGATGAGAAGTGATCTGTTTGTTTGTACATGCGTTGCGTGTTTCATTGAATCACTCATGCTGTGGAAGACACTCTCTCAAAACAGTCAAACACATTGATTCTAGGATGAGTACAGGATTCCATCTTCGTACCGTCATCTACTGACTGCAATTTGTGTTGCTCCATGATATACACCTGATGATTAAACGCACAACAATGAAAAGAGGCAAAGGACTGTTCCATGGAGCATTTGGTGTTCCCCTGTACAGAGAAACGGGATGTATCAGCACCCACAATGTAAAAGACCTCCTTCCGAATAGGGGGACAGAGTATCGCTTGTGGACATGGTGTATCTGTTGAGAATGAAGCGATACAAGAGGAGAGGCGTGTTTGAAGAATTGTTTTCTTCGCCCATATTCGGAGGGTCCATTCTCCTTCATTATCGATGTATTTCAGTAAAACCATTGCGCGCCGGAAAGGTGAAGTGATGATACAAAATCAGGAAAAGGGAAAGAGAGAAAGAGTCAGTATTCATCGAGAACAGAGGGAAAGAAAGAACCCTAGAAATGGCGGCTATCAAAAATCGAGAGAAACAGAAGTCGCGAGCTGATTGGCTGTTCCGTTCGGATTGTGGGTTTGCGCCATTTTTCGTGGATCCCACATCACTATTATTTAAACGTTGAGACCGGAATTATGAGTTCTACTCCCGAAAAGACCAAGAAGACAGAGAAGAAGCCTTCCGTTCCTTACAAGAAGCTCATCCTTGAGGCCATCGTCGAGCTGAAGGATAAGACGGGAAGCTCCATCCCCGCCATCGAGAAGTACATCAAGGAGCACCACCCCGAGGTGGAGCTGAACCACACTCGCGTGCGCCTGATCATCAAGATGATGCTTGAGAAGAACGAGATCGCCCCTCACTTCCGCCATAAGAACTCCTACAGAATCGTCCCTCAGAAGGGCACGAAGAAGACTGCTAAGAAGCCCGCCAAGGAGGAGAAGGAGGAGAAGAAGCCTGCCAAGAAGACGGAGAAGAAGGCTGCCAAGAAGACCGCCAAGAAGGAGGAGAAGAAGGAGAAGGCTGAGAAGAAGACCGCCAAGAAGACCGCCAAGAAGGAGAAGGCTGAGAAGAAGCCTGCCAAGAAGAGCGAGAAGAAGGAGAAGGCTCCCAAGAAGGAGAAGGCTGCTAAGAAGCCCGCTAAGAAGACGGAGAAGAAGGAGAAGCCCGCCAAGAAGGCTGAGAAGAAGGCATAAGAGCTGTCGCTTTTTGTCCAGGTGTTGTTTAATACCAGAATACCTGGTGTGTTTCTTGGAACAAAGAAACCATTTGAGGGCTAAATCGAGTAACTTGCGCGTGTTGATCCACTGCTGCACATCGGGAACGTGAACGACAATCCGGTTGTCCTACGACTCACACGCTCACTTCAGCATCACCTCCTGCGTATAGGGGAGAATGGGGTAGATGTCCTTCTCCAGAAAGTCGACGATCTGGGTGAGTCCCTTCTGGTTCGCTCCCAGCTTCACGACGAGCTTGCAGTTCGCCAGGTCGCGGTTTGAAAAGTGGGCCACGTCGTACAGTCCCGCCACAAAGCAGAGGGAATTCGCAACATCGCCATTGCTCTCCTGGTACAAGCCTAGAATTGACGAGACGCGATTAACTAAACAGATGGAAGAGGAACGCGGATCAAACTTGGGACGATGCGGCGTATTGAAATGCCAGGCGAGGAAGACCTGCCGAATGGCCTTCCTCCACTCCTCCACGCTGCTCTTGCTCCGCAGGTAACGCTCCCTACGCGATCACCCCGCCATCACGCATTCACTTCTCTCCCTCCGGAATGCCCTTGCACGCACTCGCGTCATGCCGCAGCTCCTCCAGCCGTTTCTCTCCCGCGCCCGTCCGGATGAAACTCTCCGCCACCATCAAGCTCTCGCGGTAGTTGGGGAACACCCCCATTTTTCGACTCTCGTGGTAGAAGTACTGCGTGGCGGCGAAATCGCCCAGGCGGAAGCAGCTGCCGATCACGGAGCTGTAGCACTTGGAGTTCTGGATCTGCTTCCACTCGGGCGAGTGTGTGTCGGGCGTGTACTCGCCGGCGGGCCGGATGGATTTGAAGAGCTGGAGACAATGCGAGTACGATTCGCCTTCGTAGAAGCCGAGGATGGCGTTGGTGTACAGATCGTTCGTGCTCGTGACGCTCCGGTTGCGGTACTGCGGACTGGCCTTGATCTCCTCGATCAGCGCAGATGCCTCCTTCACCTCGCGGAGCGAGAGGAGGCAGCGGACATAGGTTGCTAGGGGGATGAAAGTGTACGGTGATGATGTACAGCGTAGAATGAGGTTGTTCGTCCGGTACTGCATGATGGAGTTGTAGATCGTGTGCACCTTTTCCGAATCCTTCAGCTGCGCTGCGGACAGCATGGCGTACTTCACGGACACCGTGTTGAACAGCGCGAGCGCCTTGCTCCTCTCGTAGTAGTTGTAGGTCTGCAGAATCATCCGGTTGAGACCCAAGCGGTACATGTAATTGACCGCAGAGGAGAGTTCCTAGTTCTGACGGGAGAAACGCACGCTCACTCCAGGGGTCAGGAGAATGTTGCTGTACTGCAGCGCCTTCGTTCGCTCAGCAAACTACGCGTCAAAAGCAAGAGGAAGCACGACGTAGTACTTCCTGTAATTGCACATGTCGATGAGCTGCAAGTACTGCTTCACCATTCCCTCTTCCTTCTCGTTCCTACTCGTTAGGAGTGCAAACAAACCCCAAACCGCTTCACTCGCATCTTGGTTGGTTCCTCTTCCTCATTGCCTTTCTGTGCAGTCTTCGCACTCGAGGCGAAGGGACGGACGCATTCAGAGAAGGGATGAACCCGCAAAGCCCCAATGCTTGCAAAATGCACGCTACTCGTACTCCGCAATGCATGCTTTCCGATACAAATCAATTTGGGGGAAAGCATCGGATACGTGGCGAGAATAAAGACGGAGGAAGGAGAACGGCGATATGGCTGAATGCAGTCGCAGAAATCGATGAAATCCCCGCACTCCTCGTTTGGAATCGTTTAGTCACAAGAGAGCTCTCCAATTGACGAAGAATCCGATGAGCGACGTCCTTAAGAAGAGAGGGTTTGTCTGTAAAGAGATTGTGGATACGGAGGAGCGTTATGTCCGAGACTTGGAGTGGGGATGTGACGATGGTATGATTGGATAGAGTGATCATCAACGTGTTTATGGACCCGATGAAGAGAAAGAGAATTGTGAGCGAGGAGTTGATCATGGGTATCTTTGGAAATATCCCCATTCTGCTGAATATCAACAAGAAACTCCTCGAGAGTTTGAACGCGGCTGTGAAGCGCGACAGCGATTCCCCCGATTACGTGAACGCCAATTTGGGCGCCGTTCTCCTGAAGTTCTGCCCCTTTTTCAAAATGTAGCGTGCTTTTCGGAGGCTGCGAGCGTAGGTACTCCAACTACTGCAAACTGCAAACGAAGGCGACGGCGGCCATCCGTGAGCTGAAGAAGACCTCGAAATTCGCCAACTTCTACAACGCCTGCCGGAAGAACCCCGCCTGTCGTGGGATGGAGCTGACCGTCGCTGTTCTCCCTCCTGCATCACCCATAGAGCTTCCTGATCATGCCGGTGCAGCGCATTCCCCGCTACCAGCTGCTCCTCAAGGAGTTGCAGAAGCGCACGCCCGCCGATCATCCCGACATGCCGTTCATCCAAGTCCCCGCTCGCGCCGGCCTGAACCGTAGAAAGCGCTGGCGCTCATCGCGACGGTGGCGCAGGAGTGCGACTCGGCGATGAAGGGCGACAAGGAGACGAGCCTGAAGCTGAGCATCCAGAACTCGCTGGGCACCAAGTTCAACCTGATGAAGGCTTCCCGCAAGCTGCTGCAATATGTGCGTGTGGCTCGCTGCGGTGATGCCTAGACCCCGTGCGTGTGGGTGTACCACCACAAGCACATCCCCGTGACGGCGTTCCTGTTCTCCGACCTGCTGATCTTCACCAACCAGTTCGAGAACGACGTTGACCTGAACGTGATCGCCAAGTACGAGCTCTGTGCGCCCGCTGTTTCTCTCTCACCCGTAGACATGTTCGAGTACGCCTACAAGCCCGTCACGCCCACGGCCGTCACCGCCTCCAACGTCTTCGAGCGCTTCTTCCTGGAGTTCGACAAGCCCGAGACGGCGCGCGGCTGGTACGATGCGCTGTCCACCTCGCTGGAGGGCGTGCTGAAGCGCACCATCGGCACCACGTGCAAGGTATGCTTCGGCCCGCTGAAGCCGGCGTTCTGCTGCCACTGTATCAAATGCGACCGCATCTGCTGCGAGCACTGCTGCGGGTACATCAACACACAGGACCGCATGACTGCCTCCAAGAACATGGCATGCCTCAGCTGCGTGACCTACAACAACAAGATCCTCAGTCAGAACACCATCATACGAGAACTCATCCAGTCCACCAACTCCGCGAACCGCCGCGATTTCATCCAGCCCTCCTTCGTGTGCAATCTGAATCGCAAGACGCAGGTGAGTCTGCCCGAGGGGTGGGAGGCCTGCATCCTGGGCGACTCGCGCGTGTACTACTTCAACCGGGAGAAGTGGCTCTCCTCGTGGAGCCTGCCCAAGGAGGATTTCGCGAATGATGCCCCGTACGGCTGGCAGAAGTACTACGACGAGAAGGAGCACGGGTTCTACTACAACACGAAGACAAAGGAGGCGGCCTACACGCGACCCGAAAAGCAGGTGGTTGTGTCGATGGACTGCCCCGGCTGCGGCTACGTGATCACAAAGGTGGACATGAAGAGGGGCCACTGTCCGTGCTGCAACACGTGTCTAAAAGGAGCCTTCTGATGCATCTTGTTTGTTCTTCACCACGTGCGAGTGCGCATTCCTGGAAGGCCGATTTTGCACTGAATGACTCCAAACAAGCCGTTGGTGATGGTGAAAAAGGGGCAGCTCAGCCAGCGAAACTCCCGCGGGCGTTTCAAACGGCATCAGAGTTTGGTGGTTCCAGATTTGAATTCGACTCGTGAATTCAACCGTTGTTTCGTTTCCACCTCGGAACCTTGACTGCTTTTATCACGTGATTATGAGCGAAGAGCCAGCAACGAGCCCACCTGAGCCCATGGAGTGTTTTTCTCGTTCTCTATTTGATTTGTAGAGTGGAGGCGCCGAAGGAAGAAATCGAAGTGAAATCGGAAGAGAAGACCCAGGAGCCAATCCAGGAGAATCCCGCTCCTGCTGCAGAGGGTGTGCGCACTTTGATGATTCTGATTCGTGTAGAAGAGCAAAAGGAGAAGGAGGAGGATGTCCCGAGCAAGGAGGTGGAGAGCGCGGAGGAGAAGCCGGTGGAGGAGGACGAGGAGAGTTTGGTGATGGCCTGTGAGTAGCCGCGGTGTCTGCTAACCCCACAGATGATCGCAAGAAAACGCACCCCATCCTGGACGGTCACTTTGTAAATGACGGGAAGATGTGCGTCTGGTACGGATTGTGGGGAATGGGCGTCGACGGCGTCATCCACGGCGCCAGCAGCGACTTCCGCTTCTCCATGAAGCTGCCGGCGGAGGGCCTGGAGGGGCCGCAGGACGGCATCTACAACGGGTACTTCTGGATGCGCATCAACCCGCCGAAGCGAATGACGGAGAACAACGTCTCGATCCAGTTCACGAAGGCGGACGCGATCTACAAGGTGCGCGGCGAGGGCCAGAACCGCCTCGGCCCCTTCGTGCTGATCGGCACCTACGATCCCCAAACGCACATAATCTTCTGCGAGAAATTGTACATGCCCTCCTCCCCGATAACGCGCAGCTATCAGCCCATCACCAACACACCGCGGCCCACGCACGCCAAGCCCGCCAAGCCGAAGCCCCGTCCTCGCAACGACAGTTGGTCCGCCCCCCACCACCCCCCAACTTTCATGAGCACGCGGTCGGGTACGCACCACGTGAGAGCCGTTCTCTCCCGTGAGCCGTAGGTGGCATACCTGCGCGGCAGCAGCATCGTGCCCAGCGGGCTCTCGCGCGAGATGTCGCTGTGCTACAAGTCGCTGAAGCGAATGATGGTGCGATTCTCACAGGACGCTGACCTCTAGGCGCACAAGTGGGCAGGCCCGTTCCTGCAGCCGGTGGACCCGGTGGTGCTGGACATCCCGGACTACCTGACGATCGTGAAGGAGCCGATGGACTTCGGGACCATCGCCGCGCAGATCGAGAACCACGTGGTGCAGAGCAAGGAGGAGTTCGCGGCGCGCATGCGGCTCGTGTTCTCCAACGCGCTGCTGTACAACAAGCCGGGTTCCGACGTGGCGATCATGGCACACACGCTCAGTGACCTCTTCGAGAAGGAGATCATCGAGATCACGGGCAAGGTGCTGGCGGCGGGCGAGGACGCGCAGAAGCCCTCCTTCTTCGTGCCCACGCGCCGCGAGCGCGCGCCGGTGCTGGAGGAGCCACAGAAGCTGCCGCGGCTGTCGGCGCCGCGCGCGCGGGGTGGCGCGGGGAGCAAGAGTTCGCGCCAGGAGGAGATGGAGATGATGTCGACGATGATCGAGAAGCTGCGCGGAACGATCAGCCGCATGGAGCGCGAGATCAACGAGAAGACGGGCAAGGTGGAGAAGGCGGTGGTGGACAACCGACCGATGACGGTGGAGGAGAAGAAGTCGCTGAGCCTGGAGATCAACCAGCTGAGCGGCGCGGACTTGGCGGGAATTGTGAACATCATCCGGGAGAACGTGCCAGCGGACTCGATGCAGCAGGAGGACATCGAGATCGATCTGGACACCATGCCGAACGAGGTGCTGAGGAAGATGGAGCAGTTCATCCGCGATTGCAAGCAGGTGAAGAAGGAGACGAAGAGACACCGCAGGACACACAGTCACACTCCGCACGAAAAGATTATTGACTTCGATGACAGGGAGTTCATCGAGGACTTTGAGAATTCGGGTAGGGGCGCGGCGAGGGGCTGAGGCGTAGAAGAGTCGGTCCAGGACGAGTACTGAGTGAGTTGTGTAATATACATTTTGCTCCCTGTTTTCCATACAAATCTGTTTGGAGCCGCTGTCACGCCGTGCTTCTCCTTCCCTGGGATGGATCAATTCGCGAGTGGCAGTCTTCCCGGATGCACGCCTCCGATTCTCCTCCTGTCAATGTGAGCGCTGTTTCACCTCGCACTCATTTTAAGATACTCGCACGTGTACAGGGCATACGCCGAGCAGAGCAGGAAGAGTCCTGCGCGGGCCTGCATTCTCGTGAAGGCCCTGTACGACGTCATTGCCACTCATGTAAATCGCACGCATGTTTGAAATGATGGCTCGTAGTTGAACGGCGTTTCGATTGGAACCCTTCCCAAGAGAATTGAGGAGGAGACGAGGAAACTTGTCGAAAGCAAATCGGCGCTCGTCTCATTCCTGGGAGTGTCTTCGGCGGACGAATGTGGAAGCGGCTTGCTCATCCCTCCCCAACCAAAGCGTCCCCGGCTGGATAACCAGGAGGAATCGGGCGATGCTGCAGCTGCCCAGTCCACTCCGATGTGTCCCTTGCTATCCAAGTTGGCCCCTTGCATTCCCTCCTCGCTTTGCCTAACGCCATCCTCGTGCATTCACAATCTGGAGGAAGACGCATCGTCGATTATTCCTGCGTTTTCCATGATGTGTTGCATGCTTGTTCATTCCGCGTCCTGCAAAGAGGGCTGCACAGTATGGAGTTGTTTCTGTCTGTTCTGTAGTCCGAAAAGTACTGTGTGTGGTTCCACACGCTGGTAGAGCATGTCGCATCGTGCTCGATTCACAAGTGCCTCGTTCCATCCCCCTGTTCAGTTCACGCCTAGTACACGGGCTGCCACCAGTTGCACATCGTGATTTCCCACATTCGCTACTGCAAGAGCATTCACTGTCCCGCGTGCGAGAACGCCCTCGCCACCCTCCTCGTATCGCCTCTCCCTCTCCTCATTCCCAGAACTACCGCCAGCCGTCCCCCTCGCTATGCCTGCTGTCGCCTCTTCTTTCCCTCCCTTCCTTCTCGTTCCCCTCCTTCTCCGCCTCCATCCAACAGTCCATGGCCCCCTGGTGGCGTCCCGGCTCCCTCAAAGCCGAACTGCTTCGCTTCCTCGGCGTCCTCCACACGAAGGAGTAACGCCTTCTTTTCCCTCCAACCTAGCTATGCCTGCTTTTTCCTGCACGAAGTCGATCCCTCCGCGGAGGGTTGTGCCGACTACTATCGGGTCATTCTGGACGAAATGGACCTGGACAAGATGACGGCCAAGGCCAACCGCGGGGAATACAAAACGATCGAACTCTTCAAACACGACTTCGACGACATGATCGAAAACTGTCGTGTTTACAACCGGGTCGGACACGGGCGTTTCCTTCACCGTAGGCGCTGGAGGGCGTGTTGGCCTACGCTGCGGCCTTCGAGAAGGAGTTCGAGAAGGAGTACAAACTGCTGAAGGAGAAGGACTCGGCTCTGAAGAAGCGCTTCTTCGATGGTGGCAGCGGGCGTGTGTGCGGCGTGTGCCACGGCAGCGACGAGGCCTTCGACCCCGCCTCTCTCCACTGCACGCTCTGCGGTGCCATGATCGCCCAAAACACGCACTATTTCGTCGACGCCTCTCTCCGGTCCATCGTCTGCTGTGTGTGTTTCGCGTCGCTTCCCGACGCCGCGGCGCCGCTCTCCAAGACCTCGCTGTTCTTGCGCGAGAACAAGGAAGTGTCTTTCGAGCAGGTGCTCTTTTCCCGCCAACCTCAGCCGTAGTGGGTCACCTGCGCCGCCTGCCGCCGCTGGTTCCACAAGGTGTGTTTGTTCTACAACGACCGCATCGCCCTGCAGGGCGGCGTCACCGACGCGCTCTGTCCCGAGTGCTCCGCGAAACAGCCGTCGCACCCGAAAACGAAACTCCTCATCGATTGTGTTCCGGAGACGGAGCTGAGCCGTTTCATCGAGGCGCACCTGCAGACGGCGATCGCGCGCTACTGCGCCGAGCACAGCGCGAAGTACAACTCGCTGCCCGAGGACATGATGAAGCCCGAGGGTCTGTCCGTGCGCGTGGTGCTGAGCGAGGTGGGCGTGGTGCGCGGGGCTCAGCAGTAGGAGCGCCAGCTGCCGCTGAGTGAACGGTTCCGCTGGTACTTCCAGCAGTGTGAGGTGCCGGAGTCCGTGCCGTACGTGCAGAAGTGCATCTGTCTGTTCCAGGCAGGCGTGCCGCGGGGAAGTCACCCATAGCGCGTCCAGTCGCTGGACATTCTGCTGTTCACGATGTACGTGTGCGAGTCGCCCGCGGACGCGCTGCTGAACCATCGCTGCGTGTACATCGCCTACCTGGACAGCGTGGCCTACCTGACGCCTCCCGCCTTCCGTAAGACGCTGCACCAGGAGGTGCTGATCAGCTACCTCGCCTTCCTGCAGCGCCGCGGCTACGAGCGCGCATACATCTGGGCCTGCCCGCCCACCAAGGGCGACGACTACATCTTGTTTGTTCACTCCGCTCCTTTCACAGACAGTCTCTCCCACCCGCCGGAGCAGCGCATGCCCAACGGCGCCGTGCTCCAGCGCTGGTACCACGAGGCGCTCGCGGCCGCGCACCGCCGCGGCGTCGTGACCGAGGTGACCAACCTGGTGGATGAGTACCTCACCGGCAAGTACGGGCTGCGCGACGCGGCGCTGCTGCGCGTGCCCGTGTTCCCCGGCGACCACTGGGCCTCCGCCGTGGAGGAGAAGTGCGCCGACCTCTTCAACGCCGGAGACGACCCCTTCCAGCGCCAGCCGGGCGAGTCGCTGTGGGCGTTCCCCGCGTGGAAGAAGAAGGTGCCCGTGCCGGAGTACCTGCGCAAGCGGAAGAAGGGAAGCGGCAAGATCAAGGAGCGCCTGATGCAGAAGATGTACGAGTGTCTGAAGGACCAGAAGGCACACCTCATCGTCGCCAAGCTCCAGCCGCAATGCGCCAACTGCGGGCGGTTCTTGCCGGGGCAGGCCTACTTCGTCTCCGAGGAGGAGCAAAAACCGAGCCGATTCGTGCCCATTCCCGCGCCTGCCTGCTTCTGCGCCGCCTGCGTGCAACATAACCCCGCCGTGAAGGAGCTGAAGTTGGCGGGAAGAGTTGGCGGGAAGGTGGAGCCCGCGGGGCAGGAGCCCGCCATCCACTCGTCAGTGTTCGCGACGCGGTCGCTGTTCCTGAACCTCTCGCAGGAGAACCATTTGCAGTTCAACACGGTGCAGCCAGCAAAGCCTGCTGACCCATAGCTGCGGCACGCGATGTTCAGCTCCATGATGATCCTGTACTACTGCACGCACGACACCTCCTTCCTCTCCTTTCGCACCTGCAGCATCGTTCTCTCCCACCACCGCCCTCAGGTCTAGTGCTTCGCCACTCTGTTCCACGGCACGGTCTGGGTGTGTCCGCGCTGCCCCTGCTCCCACCTCTGCGACGACTGCCATCGCTACTTCCCCCACCCGCACGAGTGCATCGCCTTCTCGGCAGACACCAACCAGCCTGCCAACCCCGTGGAAGACAACGTGCTGATCGCCATTGCCGATGCCAACAAGGAGCCGACGAAGCCGCGACGCCTGCGCTTCCAGTGCGAGGAGGAATACCACTTCGACCACGCGCACGACAGTTCGCTTCCGTCCAGCGCCACGGTCGTGTGGGACGTGCTGGAGCATGTGTGCGGGTGCGACATGGACCGCTGCCCGATTCCGGCCTGTGCGGAGGTCAAGTCGGACATCCTGCATTGCACCACGTGTTGTGCGAAGCGTTTGCTCCTGTCATTCGCGTGATGTGTAGAATGCGACCGATGTTCTCGCTTCCAGTCTCTTTACGCAGCGCACGTGAAGCGGTGCTCCAAGGAGACGTGTGTAGTGCCGCATCACATCCTCTTCGTCCGCGACCTGTAAAGCGGACGCTTTTCCTTTTCCTTTATCGTCTGTTTGTTGCAGTTTGTCTGTGCTCTCCTGTGAGAAAAAAAGAATGCACGAAGAGGGACTCGAACCCTCGAGTGCGAACACATTACGGCCTTAACGTAACCCCTTGGACCACTCGGGCATCCGTGCTTTGCCCCTTCTCGATTCCAGCACCTAAAGTAGCTTCTCTTTCGATTGGAACGCTTTTCGCTGTGCCACGACTCTTCCAAACGGTCGGATCCATAGTGAACATGTTATTGCCACGGAGAGGAAGTCTTCTTCGCCTTTGACAACATGCGGAGCAGGGTCCTCATTTGTTCTTGCGATGTCCTCAGAAAGCGAGTCGGAGCACCGCATATCCGAATACCAGCGCGTAGCGGCATTCGCGGCGACTCAGGCGTAGTTGGAGTTACTCTCTTCCGAAGGCGAAATCAACATGCAGGAGTGCCGATTTGCGTGAAGAGTAGATACAAGTCCTTCTCCACACTCGATGGGAAGGAGACCCTCTGGCGAGAGCTGGATATCTCGCGGTGGCCGCAATCGGCAAGACACTGCTTCATTTCCGCGTTGAATCTCGTCGATGGATTCAAGGACAAGGAGTGATTGCTTTTTCCCTCTCCCATTTCTAGCCAAATCCTAACGTGCTACTACCACACGTATGATGCAAGCCACCAGAAAGTCATTTACATCACCGAAGCCATCACCGACACCATAATGAGGTGAGTGCGTTTCCTTTCCTCGAGTCCAGCGCATTCCTCCCGCTGGGAGAAGTCAACCTCAGCGTCCTGCGCAAATGGATCACCTGTCTCCTGACCGCGCTGGTCTTCCTGCACGAGGAGGCGGAGCAGGCTCCCATCATCCACGGTCACATTCAGTGCATACTATCATCGTTTTCAATCCTAGATGTCACAACATCCTCTTCATCCGAGGCGATGGGCTTGTCCGCCTCGGCGGGTACGCTTGGCTCTGCCGCCAGAGCGACGCGTTCCAGTACGGCTTCGACACGCGAGCGCGCAACGATCGCGACGTGGGCTACTTCCCGAGCGAGGCCCTGTTTGACGCGGAGTGGACATGCGCGGTGGATGTGTACGCTCTGGGGATGATGATCGTTCACTTCGTCACTTCCCAGCCGCCCTACAGCGAGGAGGGAAACAAGGAGGCGATTCTGGAGGCGATTCGGAACGTAGGGGCGGAGGGGCGCGTGAAGAAAAGAACAAGTCGCCACAGGGGTTAAAGCGAGTGCACGAGATCGACGACAACCTCTTCGACTTCGTGGAGAAGTGCTTGCTGCCCAGCGTAGGTCCGTTTGGGGAATGAGAGGTAGTCCCTCCGCCCCTCCGCCACACAGCTCCTGAACCATCCCTTCATTCACGCAATCAACACAAAGGAAATCTCCCTCTCTCCCGCACTCCCTGCCGTGAAGCCAAGGTTCCAAACTCCCTCTCTGCCCATCAACGCAGCAGACGCCTTCTCCACCAAACCACTTGATACCCTCTCCACCAAACCCTCAGACACCCTCTCCGTCAGGACGGTGCGACGGTCGCTGGCGTGCTCGCCGCTGCTGTCGAAATCGGAAGACGACTCCTCCCAGTTCATGTTCGACCTCCAGCGGAGCTACGACAGCTACACCCCCGAGAAGCACGCTTCCTACCACTCCCTCACTCTCAGGACCCGCACGCACGACACGCCTTCTCCCATCCAGTCACCTCCTGCACCGCCCGCTTTCCCTGCCTCCTCTCTCCGCTACCAGTTCATCCCGCAGGTCTGTTCCCTCTCACTCCTCTTCACCATCCGGTCGGTCAAACAGCCCGCCAGCGGCGATCCGGTCGAAGTCCTCCGCGTGGTTGTCGTTCACATCCGGTGGTGCCCTGCCACTACGACATTGTGGGAACTCCTGCACAGACTGGACGAGCTGGAGCTGGGCGCCGAGTGCTTCGCCACGGTGCTGCAGCTGGTCCGCAAGGCAACGGCTCGACTCACCTACCGCGTCGGGCTGTCTGTGGGTTGTCAGCACTAGGCAGGCGTGCTGAAGGAAGCAAAGACGCACATCGAGAAGGTGGAGACGAAGGCGCTGAAGCCGACACTCCGCGTGGCTCTCCAGCTGCCTCCCTTTCGTTCGGAGTTGCCGATGGTGACAGTGACGTTCCATCCCGCCACGGACGCACTGGACAAGCTGTGTGACGCCTTCGAGAAGTCTCTCCTGAACTGGGTGGGGAAGGAAGAGGACGCCGTGACCTACTCCAGGAAAGCCAAGAAGCAGGTGCGAGACCTGCTGGCAATCATCGCAAGGGTTTTGGCGCGTGGTTACGCTTAGTCGCACCGACCACTGTACTTCTCCATCACGCACGGCATGTGGAATGACTTCCACTGCAGCCACAACAACAAGGCTCGCACTGTGTCGCCGTCTCCGCGACAGAAGACGTTCGTGGAGGTGACCGTCATCACTGGTGCCAACCAGGAAGTGTCGCTGGAGTACAACATGCCCGAGTCGCTCTTCGACGCGTCGGCGCCTCCCAACAGCCTGCTCCAGTTCCTGATCCCCATCACCGACTCCACGAGCGTGGAGAGCGCGACACAGGCGGCGATAGAGGAGGCGCGCATCGTGCTGGGCAGTCGCTTTCACTGCAACGAGGAGGTCGTGGCGCAGATCCAGAGTGAGACGGAGAAGTGCGTGGTCAACTACTTCCGATGCAACTCCTTTCCTGTTTGCAACAAACACCCCACTAGAACCGCCTGTACTTCTTGTTCTTCCCCAGTCTCCCCTCGAAGTCCCTCTTCTGCGAGAACTGCCGATTCCCTGCATTGCCATCATTCCCCCGCTTCCCGTAGCTTCCAGCATTGCCAGCACCGCCCTGCTTCCCGTAGCTTCCAGCATTGCCCGACCTGCCCTTTGGCTTCTGGATCTTCACCACCTTGTTGTAGTCCAGCTCGTACACGCGCCGCAGGTCTGCCTCGTTGCACTGCTTCACCACCTCCAGATGCCGCTTCACAAACTCCAACCGCGTCGCCTCCGCGTCGGGAAGCACCACGCCCGGCTTCGTCCACTGCGCGTAGAAGTCCGACGAGCGGATGTCCTCCGAGTACCGCGGCTCCGCGCGCACCAGACCCTGCAGGAAGAAGCCCTCGGGCGATCGGTTGATGGCCGCCGCGTCGTCCAAGTTGTAGACCAGCTTGCACAGCGCGTGCGAGCAGAAGGCGCGGAATCGCTACGGTCCACTCCCATGCCCGCCGCTACCTTGATGTTGTAGGAAGACTTGCCCACGTCCAACGATGGATCGATCGGGTTTTCGACGCTCAGGTAAAACTCCCGATCTCTTTCGAGCCAGCCTTTTTCGACCTTCTCGACGTAGCCGCCGTCGTTGCGCACGCGGAGGACGAGTTTGTCGAAGTTGAGGAGCATGCCGTAGTAGTAGAAGAACTGGAGGAGGCGATTACCGAGATTGCCTCGCTCGGTGCCTTCTCTTGAAATGAGGGTGGCAATCGCATGCTTACCGAATGCACCACTGCTCGCAGCTGAGGCAGAGGAGCGTGGCGAGGAATGAGCCGATTCCGCCCTGGTAGGTGTCGTTGAGCTCGCGCTGCACAAGGAAGTACTTCAGGATGACCACCATCGAACGCAGGTGCGTGTAGCGGTCCAGCTGGCGAATCACGTACGCCGATGTGAGAAGAGAGGACGCCTGGTTGAAACTGATGTCCACATTGATGTGCGTGTGCACGTGCTGGAACTTGACGAGAGGAACGCGCGCATGACTGATCACCACAACTCGCATTCCAATACCACTCCGCTTGATTGCCTACCTGTTACACAACGATTCCTCCATCACATTCTCCACAATCTTCAAGTACTTCTTGCTCTCGTAACACGTCACCATGAGGTCCAAATCGCTATTCGGCAAGCACCTAAGGATAAGAGAAGCAACAGAAACGAAACAAGTTCGTCAAATAGGAACCAAAGGGATACACCTCCGACTCGGGCAGCGCCTTTTTGATCACGGCCGTCACATCTTCGATCACCGTCTGGCGGATGAATTTGTCAAAATTGGTGGGCTCAAGCCACTTTTCCAGATACACGAGCTCTTCGTGCAGCTCGAAGATGGGGTAGTCTCGCAGCTTCCGAATATCGTACAATTCACTCTTCGTTAGCCACTCCGGGAGCGTGTATTCTGTAATGGGGCTAGGAAGGGGTTTCTTCTCCTTCTTCCTTCCCTTTTCATTTGTCTTCTCTGCGTCAAGCATGAGGACGTCATCGTTCTAATCCGTCAGACATGAATCGGAAGGCAGCACCTCTACGTCCGTTGCGTGGCTCTCCTTCTTTTCCAGCTTCTCCTTCCCCTTTTTGATCAAATCCCATATGCTACTCATCTCTCGGACTGGATTTGTGATTCTGCCCTTTCCCTTTTTTGGTGTAGATGAGATGAGGATGGCATGAGTATTCAAATTTCATACTCTATTCTCGTTTTCGTTGGCATTGTCCATGGGCCGAAAAGAAGCTGCTCGTTAGCGAGAAAGTGTGCTTTTCGACTGGTGTGCACGGTGGAGACGCTATTCGCCATTCGGGCGGGACGAAGACTGCGGCCGAAAACGTGGGATCCCCCTACAGTCCGAAGAAGGGAAGGAGCCAATCAATTGCGTGTTTGTACTTCGAGGAAACACGTCGCATTCTTAAGCTATGACAGGCTATATCCTTTGTTTTCTATTATTGTCGGCTGCGTACGGTCTAAAGGCGGAAATGAGAGTGGATTGGAGGGAGTTTATCTCGCGATCGGATCCCCTCTGGTCGTTTCACGCAAACGACTCCAGCACGATGCCGACGATGTGGTTCGACTCCCCGTTTCACGGAAACGGAAATCTGGGAATGCTGATTCTGTTCAGCAAAGTGGAGCGTAACGGGAGGGAAAAGTACATCCTTCGCTTCGACCTAGGACGGGCTGACGTGTGGGATGTTCGGATGCAGGGAAGCCCGTATGCACACGGGGACAGGTTCTTTTCGTAGTATGCCCTAACGCATAGCCAGGTCGATCGCTGCCGTCTGGAAATCGGCCACTTCGAGCTCGAGACGGTCGGAGACATCATCAGCGGCACGATGCGTTTGAACCTCTACGACGCCAACGTCACCGGCACGGTGCTTACCACCGCTGGAACTGTTCAATTCACGACGCTTACATTCTCCTCTGAGCACCTCTTCCTGATCGACCTCCAGCCGGAGGACGGAGAAGCGGACCTCCAGCTCCGCTACGTCGCCGAGCAGGGCATCTGCAACGGCCGCTACCAGCCGGAGGACTACGTGAAGAACCCCGAGCCGGAGTGCTCGGTGGAGGAAACGGCGACGCGAGCCTACCACGTGTGCCAGCACCGCCTGCTCGAGCGCGGTGACTACGCGGAGGCGTACGTGATCGACTCCGAGGGGAGCCGCCTGCGCGTGGTGGCGACGGTGGACAACGCCATTCCGGCGAACCGCCTGCGGCCGCTGTCCGCGAAGGAGGGGAGTGTGAAGCTGCTGGAGAGGGCGTTGTCTCGAAGCGTGCCTGCTTTGTTGGAAGAACACTACGCCTTCTGGCATGCCTACTACCGGCACAGCTTCCTGTCCATCCCAGACATGAAGTGGGAGAGCTTCTACTGGATCCAAGTATCCCCTTCCCTCGCCGTCAACTCTAGCTTTACAAGGTCGGCTCGGCCACGCGCTGCACCTCCGCAGACAACTGCTGGCCCTACGACCTGATGGGCCCGTGACCATCACCACGCCTCATGAGCACTAGCTGGTATCGCAAGAGCGTCTGGTCCGACTACCACTTCGACATGAACGTGCAAGTCGCCGCCTGGCCGCTCTGGGCCGCCAACCACGACGAGGAGTTTCTCTCGCTGCTGCGCCTGCTGGAGGAGAACCTGCCGCAGATCCGCCGCTCTGTTCCTCCTGAATACCAGGACGAGTGCGGCGCGCTGGCGTGCGAGTGAGTGATGAGGGAAGCGCTGAAGCCAAGGGCGGGCTGGGACTTCGGCACGGACAGGATCTGCTACACCTGCCAAAACGGCTATATGGCGCCGCCGGGAGGGCAACTGGGGAACCTGGCGTGGACGGCGCAGCTGCTGTGGACGCATTGGCGGTACACGGGGAACGAGACGATGCTGCGCACGCTGGTGTACCCGCTGCTGCGAATGGCGAACAACTACTACACGCGGTGGGTGTGATGGATGGGTGTAATGACAGACTGGCCTTCGCGGTGAACGGCACCTTCCACCTGCCCAAGGCGCAGAGTCCCGAGTACGGCGAGTGCGAGGACACCAACTACGACCTGGCGCTGTTCCGCTGGGGCGTGCGGACCATGGACGAGGTGCTGCGCGTGCTGCGCATCGACGACCCGAACCAGCGGCGCTGGCACGACGTAGTGGAGCACCTGACGCCGTACCCCGCAGACGAGGACGGACTGCTGGTGGGCGCGGGGCTGAAGCTGACCTCGATGCATCGACACTGGAGCCACCTCTTCGCGCTGTACCCACTGCATGTGACTCCTATGAGGGAGTTTCATCATAGCTGATGGATCACGAAATCACGCCGGAGCTGGACGCGTTCATCGCCGCCTCGCTCGACCACTGGACCTCCTTTGGGCCCACCGACAACGGCTTCAGCATCGCCGCCAGCGCCATCATGAACCAGATGATCCCTGGCCGCGACGCGCGCGCTTGGAGCGAGCTGAACAAGGCGTGGGGCCTGCCCAACCTGGGCAAGGCCACCTTCTACTGGGAGTCGGACCACTACCCCGTGAACGAGTCGCCGTTCGGCCTCGCGGCGGCGCTGCAATATATGCTTCTGCGCTCCGACACGGGGAACATCGACGTATTCCCGCAGCGCGTGGAGGCTCTGCGGAACGCGTCGTTCGCGTTGATGCGCGCGGAGGGCGGGTTTGTCGTCTCGGCGGTGCTGAAGGAGCTGCGCACGCAGTGGGTGGAGATTGAGAGTCTGCTGGGCAACGAGTGTTTGCTGCGGGTGCGCGACTGGACGGACGTGGCGGTCGCTCCGTCGGTGGTGGTGGAGAAGAGAGGGTGAGGGGAGGCGGAAGGCGTGATGGCTAGAGAGCACCTGTTTTGGATCGGGCTGAAGAAGGGAGAGAGCGTGGTGGTGTTTGCCAAGGGCACCTCGCCCGAGCTCGTCGTGGAGCCGGAGCCGGAGGACGTGAAAACGAGTCATGCGTGGGGACTGCATTCGCGTGATTGTTGAAACAAACAGGAACCGCTACATGCTAATCATACTCGTTGTCGCTTCTAAAGTAGTAATCGGACAGAGGAGGATCTATGCTTCACGGCCACGGGATGCTATTACAGGGAGTCAGAGGCGAATAGCCGGAATACACATGACCATAAGGAATCTCGTACTTTGGGCTGGAAACAATAGGAATCGAATGATGGTTGGGAATCAGTCCGCCGGACGTGCTCACAGGAACCGTGTAAGCGGGAGGCGAGTTTGACAGTCCTCTAGTTGGAACGGCATAACAGCCACCTCCGTCTGCCGCAACATACGCGTAATCAGAGAAATCCTCTCCACGGAGCTCCTTCTCCTGCCTCTTCGACCGCACGATCTGAAGTGCTTCCTCTGGACTCAGTTGGAGGTCACATTCAATTGGCTGCCCGTTCAGCCGCATTTCTGTGAGTCTCTTCAGATCTTCCACACTGATGCCGCTGTGAAGACTATTCATCATGTAGTCGGGTAATGCACCACGTAATTCGAGCATTGACGTTTCTTCTCGTGATTTCCTTCAATTGGTCCGTCGTGATGCATCTCTTCTGTAGGTAGTTGTTAATGGATTCCCCTTCGTATCTGGAGTCCATCGACACCTTTTCCGGATTCAAATCGAGTTTGAATGGTCATTCCTCGGAGAGGAGCCGGAGTGGACATATCGGAATAGTGAATTCGATCACGGTGCTGCTTCGGTGATTCCATTCTTTCCTTGTGTCAATCTCCCAGTCATGCCGATCAAGGCTCCGGACCCACTATTTGTTCTTCGGTGCGACGGCAGTCCTGTAAGTTGTCTCCATTCGAATACGGATACACACATGCTCGTATCGGGGTATCTCCCATTCTTTCCTTTGGTTATGCGTAGCACACAGAGTGGAAATGTCACTTTTTGGGATACAACGCTTCGCCGACCCATTGTTCAAAAGAAAGGGTTGTACACGGATGGAGTGATTGAGGCGGGATTTATTTGCGATGACGCTGCATTTTCGTTTGGAATTCGCTGCTGCTATAAGCAATAGACATGGACGAGAGGGCGTACTGACGATTCATCGGATAGCGAATTCTACTGTCAGCGAGGAAGCATCGTACTCATGCGGTTCTCTTACATTCATGAAGGCTTCGATTGCGTCTTCTGACTCCTCTCCAGTCTTCTTCGTTCCCGGAGACAATGACTCTGTATCACTCACTCCCCACTTTCACGTAGATTTCTCTGCTGGACACGCGCGACAAGCAATCCCATCCCTTTATCCCCCAGCAGAAAACACGGGGCATGGTGATGTGCTGCTACGGCAGTCTGTCGTCCACATGTGTGGTGGGGTATGAATCTGGACATGTTTGCGTGTATGATTGCAACACCCGTCAAATGCTTCGCGAACTTCAAGTATTTAAAGAGCCAGGTATTTCACTCTGTTCTCAATCCCATCTAGTCATTTCCATGGCAGTGGCGTCTTCTCTAGGCTCCTGCGCATGTGGATCAACAGGGAGGGATGTCGTGTTTTGTTCTCTCGGGGAGGAGATGCTTTCCTCAAGACTCGAACTCCCAAACAATGGCGTTCTGTCTCTGGCTATTCGCGGAGACGACCGGTTGTTGGCGATTGGCGGGAAGGATGGAATGCGGGTATTTCTTTTGACTCTGACGAGTAGAGTGAGAATTGTGGACTACAGGAGGAAGAGGCCACTGGCTTTGCTCCCCAATCACAGCGGAGAAGTGAATGGAGTGTGCTACGGGAAGGACAACACCCTCTTTTCCGGGGGAGGGGACTCTCGGATTATGGGGTGGGAAATATACAAGAACGGAAACCGCTGATCCTGTTTGTTAGTCCATTCTCTTTTGTATCACCGTTACATTCATATATCAACATGGAAACAAAGAAGAAGCACAGCGAGGAGGTGGAGGAGTTGAACAAATCGATTG
>OIWT01001655.1_pt1 | contig 25697 bp, 20 predicted proteins | sample 1587701 | NCBI WGS metagenome assembly OIWT01 (sample SAMEA3888904, study PRJEB22519) | human gut metagenome | biome: human gut; feature: human-associated habitat; material: faeces | place: Denmark | collected 2009
ATGGCGTTCAAGGAAGCCTGCAAGAAGGCAGACCCCGTCATCCTGGAGCCCATCATGAAGGTTTCCGTCAACGTGCCCGATGAGTATATGGGTACCGTTATCGGCGACATCACCGCCCGCCGCGGCAACATTCTGGGTCAGATCACCCGTACCGGCTCTGTCCAGATCGACGCCAACGTGCCTCTGGCGGAGATGTTCGGCTACGCCACCGACCTGCGCAGCAAGACCCAGGGACGCGGCAACTACTCCATGGAGCCCAGCCACAACGCCGAGCTACCCAAGTCCAAGACCGAGGAAATTGTCAAATCCCGGGGTAAGGATTGATTTCCAAAGGAATTTGACGTAAATTTTCAAAAATTTTTCTTGTGTTTCCCCGCAAAGTGTAGTATGATGTACATGATGTGCGGAAGCACCCAGACTTTAGTTGTTTATTTCATTCAATCAACAATTATAACAGGAGGAATATTTCAAATGGCAAAGCAGAAGTTTGAGAGAAATAAGCCCCACGTTAACATTGGCACCATCGGCCACGTTGACCACGGCAAGACCACTCTGACCGCCGCTATCACCAAGTATCTGGCTCTGAAGGGCCAGGCTGCCTTCGAGGACTACGCTTCCATCGATAAGGCTCCCGAAGAGAAGGCTCGTGGTATCACGATCAACACCGCTCACGTTGAGTACGAGACCGACAAGCGTCACTACGCTCACGTTGACTGCCCGGGTCACGCTGACTATATCAAGAACATGATCACCGGTGCTGCTCAGATGGACGGCGCTATCCTTGTTATAGCTGCTACCGACGGCCCCATGGCTCAGACCAAGGAGCACCTTCTTCTTGCCCGCCAGGTTGGCGTGCCCTATATCATCGTCTTCATGAACAAGGTTGACCAGGTTGACGATCCCGAGCTCCTTGAGCTTGTCGAGATGGAGATCCGCGATACTCTTAACGAGTACGGCTTCCCTGGCGACGACACCCCGATCATCAAGGGTTCTGCTCTTAAGGCTCTTGAGTACAGCGGCAACGATCCTGACGCCCCCGAGCTTGCTTGCATCTGGGAGCTCATGAACGCTGTTGACACTTATATCCCCACTCCCGACCGTAAGGCTGACCTGCCTTTCCTTATGCCTGTTGAGGATGTCTTCACCATCACCGGCCGCGGCACCGTCGCTACCGGCAGAGTTGAGCGTGGACAGCTCAGAACCGGCGACGAGCTTGAAATAGTCGGTCTCAAGGAAGAGAAGGGTAAGACTGTCTGCACCGGTATCGAGATGTTCCGCAAGACCCTCGATTATGCAGAGGCCGGCGACAACATCGGCGCTCTTCTTCGCGGTGTTCAGAGAACCGATATCGAGCGCGGCCAGGTTCTTGCTAAGCCCGGCACCATTCATCCCCACACCAAGTTTGTCGGTCAGGTTTACGTCCTTACTAAGGACGAGGGCGGCCGTCACACTCCGTTCTTCAACAACTATCGTCCTCAGTTCTATTTCAGAACTACTGACGTTACCGGCATCATCTCCCTGCCCGCAGGCGTTGAGATGTGCATGCCCGGCGATAACATCGATATGACTGTTGAGCTTATCGCTCCCATCGCTATCGAAGAGGGTCTCCGCTTCGCTATCCGTGAAGGCGGCCGTACCGTCGGCTCGGGCGTTGTCATCGAGATTATCGAGTAATTGACGCTTCTTGATCCCGTAGGTTTTCCTACGGGATCTTTTTTTGCTTTCAAATGCTTTGATTCGCCTTTTTGACAATCTTTGCTTAAAAATTACGGCTGATTTATTGATTTATGCCGTCCGTTATGATAGAATTAATTGAAATTTTTATCACAGGAGTGAACTAAATGGGTAAATTAAACAAAATCGACAAGGCCGCAGAGGGAAAGGGCTCCGGTATCAATACACTTTGGCAGTTCGTCAAATTTATCGTTGTCAGCCTCGGCGCCTGCATCGTTCAGGTCTCGTCGCTCGCAATTCTCTACAACATTCCCGCAATCAAGGCGCTCAGCACGCAGGCGTTCCACTGGTTTGTTTTCAACTATCCGGTCATTGAGGGTCAGCGCTGCGGACTTGCGCTCTTCATTGCATTCAACGTTTCGAACCTTCTGGCGCAGATAGTTGCATTCTTCATCAACAAGGAAAAGACTTTCAACTCGGGCTCCAACACCGCTATTACTCTGCCCATATACATAATCTTCACCCTTGCTCTCGTTTGCTTCTCTGCGTGGTTCAACCCCGTAGTTTTCGAGTTCTGCACCTCGAAGTTCCATCTGAACAGCGGTCTTTCGCTCACTATAGCTACCGCTGTCTGCTCAGCTCTCCAGTTCTTCCTCTATTTCCCCGTGGATAAGATCCTTTTCCACAAGAAAAAGGAAGACAAGAAAGCAAAATAATCAAAAAATAAAAAGGGTCGGCGCAGATGTGCCGATCCTTTCGCCTTGTTAAATTACGCACCCTCCGCGCTTTTACGGAGGGTGCTGTATTTTATTTTCAGCTTCTCAGCCACTCAAGAGCCGCTTCAAGAGGGGAGTCGGTGGCGACATCCGGCTCGATAGAAGTCTCTTTGAATATCTCGCCCGTGCGCGCCTTGTCAAACGCGACGGTCAGATACATCTGCGCGCCGTCGTATAAACTGTAGAGCATATTGACGCTCGTGTATCCGGCGGTCGGAGCGCCGAAGGTTTTCACGTTTTCAAGCCCCCTGAAGCAGAGCGTCAGCGCCTCGCCGGAGCTTGCGGTCATGCCGTCTGTGAGTATGGCGACAGGGACCTTCAGCTTTTCGTCGGGGTAGAGGCTCTTGCCGCCCGTGCCCGCGTTGCTTATAACTCCGTCCTTCAGCGTGACGGGGACATCGTAGCTGCGGTAGTGGTAGTACATCAGCTCGCCGTCGGGCAGGAGCGATGAAACAGCCGTTGCCATCGGCCCCATGTCGCCGCCGGTGTTGCCGCGCAGGTCGAGCACAACCCCATTTATTTTATCGCGGTTTTCGTGGATAAAATCCTCGGCGACCTTTGCATATTTCCGTCCGGCTTCGGCAGTGCCGAGAAAATCGGGCAGCTTTATTACCGCGATATCGCCGTTTAGCGATACAGTGGGCAGAACCTCGTCATAGCTGTCGGAGGTGCTCTGCGACTCCGATTTTGTCATGAGCATTGAGTGCTTGCCGCCGCAAACCGAAAGAGCCTTTTTAATCGCGGGGTATGTGTCCTCATAGCTCTCGGCATTTTCTATCATCTTGAGACATTCTTCGTAAGTGCTTTTCCACTCGTCGCTTCCCGAATATATCCCGTTTTTGCCTATGGTTGCAAGAGCGTCCTTGCCGTAGCGCTCGGCCGACGGCGGGACGAGATACAGGCCGAAGTCAGGCCCGTATTTCGCAACAACGGTAAGCGCTGCCGCGATAATCAGCGCGAGCGGTATGCATATTCCGAGCGCAATGCGCAGCTTTCTGCTTTTTCTTTTATTGCTTTTCATTTATATCCCTCCGGTCGATTGTATTATATCAAACGGCGGCCGGTTTCTCAATAATAAAGTCTTACATTACGCCCCGAGTCTCTTACATTTTTGTAAGCTCTGATTGCGAAAAAAGTTGAAAAAGTGAGCTTTGGGTATTTACAACGCGGTGACAATGTGATATAGTATTCACAGCAAAAAATCTTTAAGAGCGGTACAGAGATGCCGACAAGATGGTCATATTCAGTGCGGATAGGGGATATCCGCGTGTTTTTGTGCGATTTTGTCGGTGAGACAGAGTCGTATTTTTTTTATGCCCCGGGGGTGAGAAGATGGAGTTCAAGGCCTATATCATGGACAGCGCTGCGGTCAACCGCGCCCTCGCGCGGATATCGCACGAGATAATCGAGCGCAACGGCGACGCGGATGAGATATGCCTTGTCGGCATAATGCGCAGAGGCGCTCCGCTTGCCGATATCCTCGCCTCAAGAATAGAGAGCCTCGGCGTAAAAACGCAGAAGGGCTACCTTGATATCACGCTCTACAGGGACGATTTGAGCGAGAGCTCGAGCCAGCCCAAGGTGAACTCCGGCAAGCTTGACTTCTCCGTTGAGGGAAAGACGGTCGTTATGGTTGACGATGTGCTCTACACCGGCAGAACGGCGAGAGCCGCCATGGACGCAATAATCTCCCTCGGCCGCCCCGCAAAGATACAGTTTGCAACGCTCGTCGACAGGGGACACAGGGAGCTTCCCATAGTCGCCGACTATGTGGGCAAGAATGTTCCGACCTCGCGCAGTGAGGTTGTCGTCGTGAAGATTCCGCCGTTCGACGATGAGACAAGCGTCTCGATATACGGCAAATAAGACTTTGACGCAGAAGCGGCTCGCCGTGACTGTGTTGAGTATAGACAGGCAAAATTTGAGGAGGTCAAAAGTATGAAATTGATTTACGGTATCAAAGACAAGCCGAAGTTCGGCAAGCTTATCGTCTTTGCGTTCCAGCAGCTGCTTGCAATTATGGCGGCTACCATCGCGGTTCCCATGATAACCTCGGGTGTATATGACTGCGGCAATGTGCAGATGAGCACAGTCGCAGCGCTCTTCGGAGCGGGCGCGGGCACCCTTATATATGTTCTCTTCACGAAGGCCAAGAGCCCCGTTTTCCTCGGCTCCTCTTTCGCTTTCCTCGGCTCAATGGCAGCCGCTTTCGCGGGCGCAACAACCGTCGCACTCGGCTATCTCGGCCTGATCCTCGGCGCTGTTTTTGCGGGTCTCGTCTATGTCGTCCTCGCAATAGCGGTTAAAATCTCCGGCGTCAACTGGATAAACAGGCTCATGCCTGCCGCCGTTATCGGACCCACAGTCGCAATTATAGGACTTTCGCTCGCCGGCAACGCTATCGGCGACCTGCAGAAGGGCTCCTACACAGTGGGCGGCGAGCCTACGGCAAGCGTCTATGTCGCCATTGCCTGCGGACTTGTCACTCTCTTTGTGACCATGTTCTGCTCCGTCTTCGGCAAGAAGATGGTTAAGCTCATCCCGTTCATCATCGGTATCGTCACCGGCTATGCGGTTGCGGCAATCTTTACAGTTGTCGGTGTAGCTACAAACAACGATGCTCTTAAAGTTATCGACTTCAGCGGCTTCAACGCACTCGTTGCGGGCGGCGTGGGAGTCAAGACCTTCTTTGCAGTGCCCGATTTCACCTTCTTTGAGGCATTCGGCGCCTTCGGCGAGCTCAGCGGCTCTTATATAGCGGCTGTTGCGGTGGCTTATGTCCCTGTTGCATTCGTTGTTTTCGCGGAGCACATAGCCGACCACAAGAACATCTCCTCCATCGTTGAAAAAGATCTCCTCGTTGATCCCGGCCTCCACAGAACCCTGCTCGGCGACGGTATCGGCTCGATGGTCGGCGCATTCTTCGGCGGCGCACCGAACACCACCTACGGCGAGTCGATAGCCTGCGTGGCTATCTCCGGCAACGCCTCCGTTGCAACTATCGTTTGCACCGCAGTGCTTGCGATAATCATCGCTTTCCTTTCACCCTTTGCAACCTTCCTTGCATCGATTCCCTCCTGCGTCATGGGCGGCGTGTGCATCTCGCTCTACGGCTTCATCGCCGTCAGCGGTCTGAAGATGATTCAGAAGATAGACCTTGAGGATAACAAAAACCTCTTTGTTGTCTCCGTCATCCTCATCGCCGGCATCGGCGGCCTGACCGTCTCCTTCGGCAAGGTCACGATAACCTCCATCGCCTGCGCACTTCTTCTCGGAATCTTCACGAACATTGTACTCGGCAATACCAAGAAGAACAACAACAACAAAGAGGAAGTCAAAAAAGCCGAATAAGGGACTGCCGCATTCGGCGCAGAGCAAAGCGCAAAACAACAGAGCCGCGGTTCAAAGAAAAACGTGAACCGTGGCTTTTGCTCTTTTAAGCGTTTTTTTACCCGCTCGCAGTACCCTTGTACAGCTTCGGGGTAAAGAAAACGCTTTCTGCATCCGAATCCGACAGTCCCATTTTAAAAGGTTTCGGACTGCCGCATTCGGCGCAGAGCAAAGAGCAAAACAACATAGCCGCGGTTCACAGAAAAATGTGAACCGTGGCTTTTGCTATTATGCAGGGGTCGGCGACTCGACGACCCGCTGCCGCCGACGGCGGCACAGCCACGCCAACATGGGAGACTTGCTGCGGATTTTATTTTTGCCTTTTTTCTCGATTCGCCATTCGTCAAATTGCACAGCTTTAGGGGCTTATTTTTGTGACAACAGACAGGCTTTTTTGTGGTATAATTATACAATACAAAAGGGGTTAAAAATTTTTTGGGGAGGAATATATGCTTTATAAAAAGAATTATCTGAGCACCCTGTCCGATGAACTGTTTCGCTCTCCGACGAGCGAATATCGCGCCGCGCCGTTTTGGGCGTGGAACTGCAAGCTCGAGGAAAAAGAGCTTCTGCGGCAGATAGACGTGTTTCACCGGATGGGCTTCGGCGGCTTTCATATGCATGTCAGAACGGGCATGGATACGGAATATCTGAGCGATGAGTTTATGCAGCTCATCCGCGCCTGCACCGATAAGGCAAAGGGCGAAAAGATGCTTGCGTGGCTCTACGATGAGGACAGATGGCCCTCGGGCGCGGCGGGCGGCATAGTCACAAAGGATAAGCGCTTCCGCTCCCGCCACCTGCTTTTTACCGTCAACCCGTATAACGGTACTGCCGGTTTTACCGACGACTCGACGTCGCGCGGCGTGCGCTCTGAGGACGGAAAACTGCTCGCGTGCTATGACATAGTGCTCGACGCAGACGGATATTTAAAGAGCGGCAAGCGTATCGGCGAGGGGGACTCCGCCGAGGGCACGAAGTGGTACGCCTATCTCGAGATAAGCGGCGCGAATCCGTGGTATAACGGTCAGGCGTATCTCAACACGCTCGATAAAAATGCGGTCGAGCGCTTTGTTGAGGTCACCCACGAGCGGTATAAAGAGGTTGTCGGCGACGAGTTCGATGAGACTGTCCCCGCGATATTCACAGACGAGCCGCAGTTTACGCACAAATCGCTGATGAACAATTCGACCGACACGGACGACCTTATCATGCCGTGGACGGACGATTTCGCAAAGACATATTTTGACACATATTCTCAGGATATTTTGGATTTTCTGCCCGAGATATTCTGGGATCTGCCGGGCGGGAAAGCCTCCGTTGCCCGATATCGCTATCACGACCATATCGCCGAGAGATTTTCCTCGGCCTTTGCCGACACTGTCGGCGGCTGGTGCCGCAAAAACGGCATCGCGCTGACGGGTCATATGATGGATGAGCCCACGCTCGAGAGTCAGACGGGCGCCTTGGGCGAGGCGATGCGCTCCTACCGCTCGTTCGACTTGCCCGGCATAGATATGCTCTGCTCGTGGAAAGAGTACACTACCGCGAAGCAGGCGCAGTCCGCCGCGCATCAGTTCGGCTATGAGGGCGTGCTCTCCGAGCTCTACGGAGTCACCGACTGGGATTTCGATTTCAGAGAACATAAGCTAAACGGCGATTGGCAGGCGGCTTTGGGCGTTACGGTGCGCGTGCCGCACCTGTCGTGGGTCTCCATGGCGGGCGAGGCAAAGAGGGATTATCCTGCCTCGATAAGCTATCAGTCACCGTGGTATAAGAAATATTCCTGCGTGGAGGATCACTTTGCGAGAGTTGCCACGGCGATGACCCGCGGCGTGCCGATAGTAAAGGTCGGCGTGATACACCCGGTCGAGAGCTTTTGGCTTCACTGGGGACCCAACGACAAATCGGGACTCTTCCGCGAGGAGCTGGACAAAAATTTCCAAGAGCTCACTAAGTGGCTCATCTTCGGCAGCATAGACTTCGATTTTATCAGCGAGTCGCTCCTGCCCGAGCTCTGTCCGCAAGCGGATGCTCCGCTTAGAGTCGGCGAGATGAAATACGATGTTATAGTCGTGCCCGGATGCGAAACCCTGCGCTCGTCAACGCTCGAGAGACTCGAAAAATTCAGGGCGGACGGCGGCAGGGTGATATTCCTCGGCGAAGCTCCGACGCTCGAAAACGCGCAGCCGTCCGACAGGGGCGCAAGGCTCTTTGCGAGCAGCGAGCACATACCCTATCAGCGTGCGTCGCTTCTGACGGCGCTCGATTCCGAACGCTCCGTCTGCATCCGTGACGAGGACGGCTATCTCTCCGACGGGCTTATTTATCAGCTGCGCGAGGACACGGACAGCCTGTGGCTTTTTGTCGCGCACGGAGTCGAGCCGTACGACTGCAATATAACAAATCGTGACGACATAAAAATAACCGTAAAGGGCGAATATTCGCCCGTGATGTACGACACCTTGAGCGGCGAGCTGAAGCCCGCGCAGTTCGATTATCTCAACGGCGACACCGTGATAAGCGCGAGGCTCTTTGACTTTGACAGCCTGCTGTTAAGGCTCTATAACGGCCGCTCCGAGAGGCAGTATGCCGAGCCGAAGAAGCTTGAGGACAAAGAAATCCTTGTCCCCTATGAGACTGAATACGAGCTCGACGAGCCGAATGTCATGCTCCTTGATATGGCTCGATTCGCGCTCGACGGGGACGAGCTTAGCGAGCATGAGGAGGAGCTTCTCAGAGCCGATAACATCTGCCGCGAAAAGCTCGGCTTCCCGCTTCGAAGCGGCGCGGTGATGCAGCCGTGGGTCATACATGAGCCTGTGCCCGAGCATAAGGTGAGGCTCCGCTTTAAGATAGACAGCGCTCTCGCGTTTGACGGCGTATCGCTCGCCCTTGAGGACGCTGAGAAAGCGGAGATAACGCTGAACGGTCAGGCGGTTGACAATACCGTTATCGGCTTCTATGTTGACAGAGCCGTAAAAACGGTCGCCCTGCCGAGAATAGCGCAGGGGGAAAATATTCTCGAAATCGTTCTCCCGTTCGGCAAGCGCACGAATGTCGAATGGTGCTATCTGCTCGGCGACTTCGGAGTTGAGGTGCGCGGCAGGCTCAAAAAGCTTATAAAGCGCCCGGATAAGCTCGCATTCGGCAGCATAGTCAATCAGGGCTTGCCGTTCTACGGCGGCTGTGTGACCTACCGCTTCGGCGTCGACTGCCCCGGCGGGGATATCCGCCTCACCGTCCCGCACTACGACGGAGCGCTGACGGAGATATTCGTTGACGGCGCTCACGCGGGGGAGATAATCTTCCCGCCGTATGAGCTGGAGCTTAAAGAGCTTTCGGCAGGCAGGCACGAGATAGCGGTGAAGCTCTATACAAACCGCAGAAATGCGTTCGGCACAGTTCATCTTTACGATAAAAAGTGCCACTGGATAGGCCCCGATGCGTGGCGCACAAGCGGCTGCAAATGGAGCTATGAATATGTTCTTCGCAACGTAGGCGTGGAATCCGCGCCTGTGATATACAGTCTGAAAAAATAAAGATAAAGGAGAAACAAACGATGAAAAAAGCACTCAAATCGATTCTCGCAGTCGTTCTGGCGCTGACGATGATTATGTCGTGCTCCTTCGCTTCAACCGCAAGCGCGGCGAGCGCGAATGCCGCACCGACTGACGTCTCGGTCTCGGAAATTCCGCAGATTATCGCGGGACTTGTGAAAATCGGCATTGAAGTCGCCAAGAAAGCCTATGAGTACTACGACAAGTATGTCCCGGATTCGGTAAAGGGCTTCAATTCTACCGTTGCCAAGGACGCTGCCGGCGCGGTCAAGAATCTGGCAAAAATCGAACCGCTCAAGGTTTTGATAGGCGGCAAGGAGTACGATGTGAGCACCCCGTGGGGACTCATCATGGCGCTTGCAAAGATGGAGACGGATAAAGAGAAGACAAGTATTCTCATGACCTATCTCGACTGCATCTTCACAAAGATAATCAGCTTCATTGCGGACATGGTCCCGCTGCCGAGGGGACTTACCAAGCTTGAGGACTATAAGCCCGAGAGTGAGAACTTCTACAAGGGCAGCAAGGAATTTGTCAGCGAGGCTTCTAAGGACGCGAAGTGGCAGCTCGGCTACAGCCAGGCGAGCCTCGTCCCCGACGATGTTCTCAACGGACATTATTATCTGGCGGGCTACCTGCTCCAGAACTTCCCGTCGAACACTGTCGAGACCGTGCTCGACGATATGAAGGTTCGCACAGTCGTGCTTGACGACGGACGCGGCAAGGTCGTTTTCTCGACTATCGAGTGCATCGGCATTGCGAGCGAGGACATCAAGCAGATACGCGACCGCGTGGCAAAAGAGCTCAAGGGCGAGAATATAATTTCCGTCAACGTTTTTGCTACTCATTGCCACAGCTGCATCGACACGCAGGGCCTTTGGAATCCCTTCTTCGTCAAGCTTGCGAAAAACATCGGCGTCACCTATAGCGGCAAGGGCGAATATGCCTCCGGTACCGACCCGAAGTATATGAATTTCCTTTTTGAAAAGACCACTGATACTATAGTCGAGGCGTGCAGGAATATGAAGTCCGGTGAGATGTACGAGGCGACTCTCGATCATCTCGGCACGGATTATATCAACGACAAGCGCGGCGTTTTCGACGCTGTTGACAATCTCACGAGACTTCGCTTCGTCCCCGACGACGGCAGCACCGAGACTTATATAGTCAATATGTCCGCTCACCCCTATATCACGGGTCTCAAGACCGATAAGAGCAGCGGCAAGGAGCTCTCCGCCGATTATACCTACTACATGGAGCAGATAATCAGCAGCAAGGAGAACAACAATACGAACTTTATGTTCGTTAACGGCGCTCTGTGCGGAATTTATTCCGCCCGCGGAGTCACCAACGACGGCGTTGCCACCGTGCGCAGAAGCGAGGAGGCCACACGCTACGGTAACGAGCTGGGCAGAATGGTAGTCGCCCTGACTATGACCAAGGACGAAATCATGTGCGCCGGCGATTGGCTTACGAACGATAAGTTCTATGCCGATGCCGCCGAGGCGATAAGAAATAACGAGGAGCTCACCGACGAGGAGAAGCAGAAGAAGCTTAGCGAAATAAGCGTCTGGTATGAGAATTGGGAGCCCGTCGAGGAGACGAGAGTCGAGCCCATACTCAATATCAGACACAAGGAAGTCTTGGTCGAGATAAGCAATCCTGTTATCGAGGCTGTCGGCAAGGCGAAGCTCGTCGGCAACAAGATTTATTACGATAAGAACGAGACTCTCTATACCACGACGGAGATAGGCTATCTTGAGATAGGCAAGAATATAAAGGTAGCGCTCCTGCCCGGCGAAGTATCGCCCGAGCTCATTGACGGAAAGGGCGCGTGCCTCGCCGAGAATGCCTACAGCGGCAAAGATTTCGGCTATCCGTCGCTCAACAGCATGGTCAGCGACTATGCGGGCAGAGACGTTGAGTTCTATGTATTCGGCGAGGCGAACGATGCCTGCGGATACGTCGTGCCCGACAATGACTACTGCATGATCTTCTTTGACGGCTCCGACCTGCTCGGCGACCATTATCAGGAGACCATCTCCTTCGGCAGAACGGTTGCTTCGACCCTCGTCAAGGCTTATGACGAGATGATGAAGGAGCTCAAGGCCGGCAAATAAAGCCCACGGCGCTTTCGGCGCAGAATAATAGAAAAAGGCTGCAATCCACGGCTCGGTCGCGGATTGCAGCTTTTGCTTTGTTTATATTTTTCTGCCTGCGCACGGCGCGGAGCATAAAAAGACCGCCCGACTGCTCGGACGGCCTTTGTGTTTTTATCTCACTTCTTCTGCGGTGCGAAAGCCTTTGTCGACAAGGAGCTTGTTTATCCTGTCCTTCGGGTCGAGAAGCTTGCTGACCGAGGTGTCGTGGTTCAAGGTGTCGATAACATAGGAGATGTATTTCGACAGGTCAACCTCGACATACCACTCGCGCTGCTTGAGCTCGGGGGTTCTGTAGATGAGGTTAGTGGTGAACACTTTGCTGATAAGGCCGTTTTCATATGCCTTGTCAAACGACTCGAGTCCGTTGCAGAACAGACCGAAGCAGGTGCAGATGAAAATTCTTCTTGCCTTGAGCTCCTTGAGCTTTGTGGCAACTTCAATCATCGAATCTCCGGAGGAAATCATATCGTCGACTATAATGACATCCTTGCCCTCAACATTGTCGCCGAGGAACTCATGGGCGATTATCGGGTTTCTTCCGTCGATAACTACCGAGTAGTCGCGTCTCTTGTAGAACATACCGAGGTCAACGCCGAGGACGGTCGAATAATAGATGCAGCGGCTCATGCCGCCCTCATCGGGGGAAATTATCATCAGATGATCGTTGTCGATTTTGAGGTCGGTGACGTTTTTGACGAGCGCCTTTATCATCTGATATGCGGGCTGAATGTTTTCAAAGCCGTGATTCGGTATGGCGTTCTGAACTCTTGCGTCGTGTGCGTCGAAGGTGATGATGTTGTCCACTCCGAGATCGCTCAGTTCCTGGAGAGCCATGGCGCAGTCGAGCGACTCTCTGCTCGAGCGTCTGTGCTGCCTTCCTTCGTAGAGCATGGGCATGATAACGGTGATGCGTCTTGCCTTGCCGCCTATGGCGCTTATGGCGCGCTTGAGGTTTGCGTAGTGGTCATCGGGGCTCATCATATTGTCCCTGCCGTACATCTTGTAGGTCATGCCGTAGTTGAACATATCGCAGACGATAAAGATATCGTAGCCGCGAACGGACTGCTGAATGTGGCATTTCGCTTCGCCCGAACCGAAGCGCGGGAATGCCGCCTTGACGAGATATGAGTCACGCTGATAGCCTGAGAATGCGATGGTCGTTTTGTGCTCGCTCTCGCGGATCTCACGCCAAGTTTTGAGGTAGGCGTCGATCTTTGCGGCCAGCTCCTCACAGCCGGGCAGTGCGATAAGCGCGAGCGGTCCTACAGGAATGGTTGTAAAATCCGGTGCAGTTAAAGCTTCTGACATAATAATTCCCTCCGCAGATTAAATTGTCTCCTGTCTTGCACCCGCAAGTCGGCGCCTGCCGTGGCGGCGACTCCTGTTGAGTGCGACATCCTTCATCTACATTATATAATAAAAAGCGCCCGTTTAGTAGCTAAAAAGAACTTTTTCGATGAAAATCTATCAGACAAGCAGGGGCGTTTTTTGTGCATTCTGACAATTGTGTTATTTACGAATTAGAAATGTGGACGTCGAGCTGGTTGAACGGGATATTTATCCCGTTTTCGTCAAATGCGAGCTTGACCTCCTCCTGCATTTTGTAGTAGGCGGTCAGATAGTCGGAGGACGAGCACCACGCGATGAGCAGAAGATCCATGCTGCTTGCAGACTGCTGCTTGACTACGACATTGGGCTCGGGATTTTTGTATATGAGCTCGTTTTTGAGAGCCTGCGCCAAAAGCACCTGCTTTGCGAGGGCGATGTCGTCTGAATAGGAGACGGAGAAGGTCATATCGAGCCTGCGGCGTCCCTCGGCGTTGTAGTTGATAATATTGTTGCTCGTGATGTGCGAATTAGGGACAATGACGCGCTTGTTGTCGACGGTTATAAACACCGTATACATCAGCTTTATCTCGTGGACGCGGCCGCTTATGTTTTCGAGCTCAACGAAGTCGCCGCTTTTAAAAGGCTTGTTGACGAGTATCTGTATGCCGCTGGCAAATTGGGCGATACTGTTTTGCAGACCCATTCCGGCAGTCAGCCCCGCCGCGCCGAGGGCGGCTATGAAGGAGTTGAGATTGAAGCCGAGGGTAGAGAGAGCGGAGAGTATGACCGCAAATCTCAGCACCCAAACTACTATGCTGCGAAGAAACGAGTGAATGGACGCGTCAACGCCCTTTCGCTCAAGCCCCTTTATCAGCAGCTTGCCTATAAGGGCGCTGACCCAGAAGCCGAGCGCGATTATTATTGCCGCTCCGACGAATTTGGGCAGCGCGTCAACGAGCTTCGATATAAATGTTTCAAGGTCAAATGCCGAAAGTTTTTCAGTCATAGCTTTTTCCTCCGTTTTGAGTATGATTTATTATAACAAATGCGTCCGATGTTTACAACCTTTTGGACATTTGCGCCCGATTGTGCAACTTTGCGACAGCGGGCGGAAGTTGGGTATTTAAACGTGCGGCGGGCTGTGATAGAATTATTGTTCAGAATGGGGGGAGTTGGATATAGATACAGGCGTTATAGATAAAAAAATATTTATTTATGCTTTGTGTTCATTTTTAAGTCATAATTTTGTGGTAAAATAATAGAAATTGCGGCGGAAAATATATCCGCCGACGAAAGGAGCGTGTTTCTATGGCGTCCGAGATGCTTTCAAAGGTGCTTGATGCCGAAAATTCGGACAGAGAGGCGCAGAAAGCGGCGCACGAGCAGGCGCAGATAACCGTCGACGCGGCGGTCGAAGCGGGCGAGGGCGCGGTCGCAAGGAAAAAGGCCGAGGCTGCAAAGAGAGCGGAGGAAATCATCGAAAGCGCACGCGAACAGGCGCGTGCAAACGAAGAGAAAGCCCGGAGGGCGGCCGAGGAGCGCAAGCGCGAAGTGCTTGCCGCGGCAGAAACGCACAGAGCCGATGCAATCAAAGCGGTCATGGAGACGGTTATCTGATGAAACGGCTCATAAATTACAGAAAAGTCAGGAGGTGTCAGGTTGGCAAAGCTTAAAATGAAGTGCATCGAGCTGCTCGCTCCGCTTGAGCAGAGCAAGGAGATAATCGACTGCCTTCAGCGTATGGGTACTGTCGAGCTGACCGACTGCGAAGAGAGCGAAGCTCTCTGCAAGCTGTCAACGGGTGTCACCGTTTCGACCTTCGAGCGGTACCTTGCGGCGGCGGAGAGCGCGCAGAAAACGCTCAACAAGTACGCCCCGCAGAAAAAGGGGCTTATACAGAGCCTCATGTCGTCGTTCGGCGGCAGAAAAGTGCTCGAGGTTTCGGAGTATCTTAAAAAAGCGGACGAGGCGGACGAGATTCTCCGCAAGTGCTATAAGATAAACTCGCTCGAGGCGGATATCCGCGAATATGCGGCGGACAATGTCCGCTGCCGCACCGCGATGGACGCGCTCGAACCGTGGCTGAAGCTCGATATCCCGATGAAATGCAAGGGCACGGAATCAACAGCGGTCTTTGTCGGCTCATTCCCGGTGCAATATGACGCTCAGTCGCTTCTTGAGGCGATAGCCGGGGCCGCGCCGGAGGCAAGCGAGGTCGACGCGCAGATAATCTCGGCATCGGCCGAGCGCACGTGCGCAGTCGTGATGTGCCACAGGGAGTGCGAAAAGGAAGTTTTCGAGGCGCTGAGAGTCCTGAACTTCGCTTATCCGTCCGACCCGACGAAGCACCCGCCGCGCGTGAGATACGAACGGCTCGAAAAACAGACGGAGCAGAACAAAAAGGATTCCGAGGCGGCGCAGGCAGAAATAGTGAAGCTTGCGGACTGCTGCGACGATATCGGCTTCGTCATTGATTATTTTGCAATCAAGAAAGAAAAATATGCGGCTCTCGAGCGCATAGCCATGACAAACCGCATTTTTGTCCTCACGGGATATATTCCGGAGAAGCGGGTATCGAAAGTGGTTGAGACGCTCGAAAAGAACTACACGGTGGCTATCGAGATAACCGAGCCGGACGCTCAGGCGGATGTGCCGGTGCTGCTCGAAAACAACGCTTTCGTCGCCCCCGTCGAGCCGATAACCGAAATGTATTCCATGCCCAATCGCGATGATGTGGACCCGAACCCCGTTATGGCGTTCTTCTACTATGTGTTCTTCGGCATCATGCTTTCGGACGCGGGCTACGGAGTGATAATGGTTATCGCCATGCTCATAGCCAAGGCAAAGCTCAAGCTTGAGCCCAAGATGAAAAAGACGGTCAATATGTTCCTCTATTGCGGAATCTCGACCGTGTTCTGGGGCACGATGTTCGGCAGCTGGTTCGGAGATGCGCCGCAGGTCATAGCGCGCGAGTTCTTCGGCAAGGAGATAGGCTCGACGGCAGTCTGGTTCGAGCCGGTCAACGACCCGATGAAGCTGCTGCTCTATTCGTTCCTGTTCGGCATAATCCATCTGTTCGCGGGTCTCGCGGTTAGGTTCTATATGCTGTGGAAGGACGGCAAGAAGCTTGACGCATTCTGCGACGTCATTCCCGTCTATTTGCTTGTAGCGGGTATCGCACCCCTCGGCGCAGGCATAATAATCGATGTGCCGCAGACGCTTACAAATGTCGGCAAATATGTTGCCCTTGTCGGCGCGGTGCTGACTGTTTTGACAAGCGGACGAAGCTCGAAGAATATTATCGGCAAGCTCGGCGGCGGACTCTACGGACTCTATAACACGGCGTCCGGCTATCTCGGAGATATCCTCTCCTATTCGCGTCTGCTTGCGCTCGGACTTTCAACCGGCGTTATAGCTACCGTCATAAACCTGCTCGGCACAATGCCCGGCAACAAGATAGCAAAGCTCATACTGTTTATCGGAGTTTTCCTGCTCGGACATACGGCGAATATCGCAATAAACCTTATCGGAACCTATGTCCACACGAACAGACTTCAGTATGTTGAATTCTTCTCAAAATTTTATGAGGGCGGAGGACGCTCCTTCACCCCCTTAAAAGCAGATACAAAACATTTCAGATTCAAGGAGGAAATACAGTAATGTCTATTTTTTCAAGTCTCGGAACGTCAATAGCAGTTCTCGGCGCCGCTCTTGCGGCTATACTCTCCGGTATGGGCTCCGCAAAGGGTGTCGGCCTCGTCGGTCAGGCCGGAGCGGGCGTCATCACGGAGGATCCCTCGAAGTTCGGTAAGGTGCTTATCCTTCAGATTCTCCCCGGTACTCAGGGTCTTTACGGCTTCCTGACCGCGTTCCTTGCGCTCAACAGAATGGGCGTCATAGGCAGCGGCTTTGAGCCTCTCTCGATAGAAAAAGGTCTTATGATGTTTGCGGCTTGTATGCCCATAGCAATAGTCGGTTACTTCTCCGCGATAGCACAGGGCAAGACCGCAGCGGCAGGCGTCAGCATCATAGCCAAGAAGCCCGACCAGAACGGTAAGGCTATAACCATGGCGGCAATGGTCGAGACCTACGCCGTTATCGCCCTGCTTGTCTCGATCCTTTCCATCTTCAGCATCAGCGGACTCAGTATCTGATCTGACGAAAAAAACGGCGTATTTGCGCCGGCGAAAGGGATGAAATGATGAGCGGACTTGACAGAATAATTGAAAAAATAAACGCCGATTCTCTGGCAAGCTGCCGCGAGATAGCGGATCAGGCGCAGAAAAGGGCGCAGGATATCGTCAGCGATGCGGATGAGCGCGCCGAGCAGGTCTATGCCGAGATTATAGCGGATGCCAAGAAAAAGGCGCAGTCGATAATGACGATGTCCGAGGCGAATGTCAGCGGCATTGCCCGCAGGGCGGAGCTCTCGGCAAAGGTTGAAGCGGTGGACGCGGCGATAGAGGCGGCGTATGACGCCATGTGCGATATGGGCGCGGACGAGTATTTCGCGGCGCTCGAAAAGCTCGCCGTCAGAAACGCCGGAAAGGGCGAAGGGGAGCTGCGACTCTCAAAGAGAGACCTTGACCGCGTGCCCTCGGGCTTTGCGGACAGGATAAACGCGGCACTCACGGACGGCTCGGTGAAGCTCTCCGGGCAGAGCGCGGATATCGACAACGGCTTTATCCTCGTCTACGGCGATATTGAGATGAACTGCACCTTCAGAGCGCTCATAAACGAGCAGAAGGACATTGTCCGCGAGAAGGTCTGCGGCGTGATATTTTAAACGGCGGTGAGAAATATGCATGAAAATGAATATGCCTACGCCGTAGCGCGAGTCAGAGCCAACGAAGTGAATCTGCTCTCTCCCGTCGAAACGGAACAGCTTATAACGGCCGAGAGCTATGATGCGGCTCTGCGTCTGCTCGGCGACAAGGGCTGGCATACCGACGGCGTCGGCCACGACTACGCGCCGATGCTCGAGGAGCATATGAGCGAGGCATGGCAGCTGCTCGAGGAGAGCGCGCCGGATGCGTCGCTGCTCGATGCGCTTGTTATAAACAACGATTTCTTCAATCTCAAGGCGGCGCTAAAGGCGAAGTTTTCAGACCTCGACCCTGCCGACTACGTTGTAAGACCGAGCGTATGGAACCCCGAGGAGATAATCGGATGTGTCGTGCAAAACGAGCTCGATTCCCTGCCCGAGTGCATGAGAGAATGTGCAAAGGCGGCGTATGACGCGATAGTCAAGCTCGAGAGCGGCAGACTTGCGGATACCGTGATAGACACGGCGGCGCTGAAAACGAGAAAGCAGTTCGCCGAAAAGAGCGGGAGCGGGCTTCTGATGAAGGAGGTCGAGCTCTCATCTGCGGCCGCAAACATAAAGACTGCTCTGCGCTGCGCCTCAACGGGGAGAACGGCGGATTATATCAAAAACGCGCTCTGCCCGTGCGAGAGCTTCAGCTCGGATGAGCTGATTCAGGCGGCGTTCGAGGGCGTTGACGCGGTTGCCGAGCTGCTCGCAAATACCGAATTCGGTTCCCTTGCGGACAGCCTCAAGGAGGGTCTTACCGCTTTCGAAAAGAAGTGCGACGAGCTTTCGGCGCAGCAGATGACCGAAGCGAAATATACCGCCTTCGGCCCCGACCCGCTCGCGGCCTATTACAGCGCCGTAGAGACGGAGACTAAAAATGTCAGAGTTATATTATCTGCGAAGCTCAACGGCTTTTCCGCAGATACAATAAGAGCGAGAGTGAGGGAAGTCTATGCATAAGATAGCCGTTATGGGAGACAGAGACAGTATCTTCGGCTTTGCCTCTCTCGGAATGCACATCTTCCCCGTCGACGAACCGTCCGAGGCGGCGCCGATGCTCCACAAAATGGCGGAGAGCGGGTATGCGGTGATATTTATCACAGAAGCTCTGGCCTCCGGGCTCGAAAACGAGCTTGAACGCTACCGCACAAGACCTCTGCCCGCGATAGTGCCCATTCCCGGAGTCAAGGGGAACACGGGCATGGGTATGAAGAATGTCAGCAGCTCCGTACAAAAGGCGGTCGGCTCGGACATTCTGGACAAATAATGACGCTCGACTGAAAGGCGTGATAACTGATATGACTACTGGAAAGATTTCAAAAATAGCCGGACCGCTCGTTGTTGCGACAGGTATGCGCGAGGCGAATATGTTCGACGTTGTGCGCGTCAGCGACAGCAAGCTTATCGGCGAAATAATAGAGATGCACGGCGACAGAGCCTCGATTCAGGTTTATGAGGAGACCTCGGGACTCGGCACGGGCGAGCCCGTCGAGTCAACGGGCGAGCCGCTTAGCGTCGAGCTCGGCCCCGGACTTATCGAGGGCATTTTCGACGGCATTCAGCGTCCGCTCGAAAAGATACGCGAGCTTGTCGGCAACAGCCTTGTCAGAGGTATAGAGGTGCCTGCTCTCGACAGAGATAAAAAGTGGCATTTCGTGCCCAAGGTGAAGCCCGGCGACAAGGTCGTCGGCGGAGACATTCTCGGCACCGTGCAGGAGACCGAGATAGTCGAACACAGAATAATGGTGAAGCCCGGCGTTGTCGGCACGGTAAAGGCGATAGCCGAGGGCGATTACACAGTCACAGAGCAGGTAGGCTCGATAGAGACCGCAAACGGCGATGAGCTGCCCGTAACGCTCATGCAGAAGTGGCCCGTGCGCCGCGGCAGACCGTTTGAAAAGAAGCTCGCGCCGAATGTTCCGCTCGTCACCGGTCAGCGCGTCGTCGATACGCTCTTCCCGATAGCCAAGGGCGGCGTCGCGGCGATTCCCGGCCCGTTCGGAAGCGGAAAGACCGTCACTCAGCATCAGCTTGCAAAGTGGGCTGAGGCGGATATAGTCGTCTACATCGGCTGCGGCGAGCGCGGCAACGAGATGACCGACGTCTTGAACGAGTTCCCCGAGCTTATCGATCCGCATACGGGCAAGTCGCTCATGGAGCGCACCGTGCTTATCGCAAACACCTCGGATATGCCCGTCGCCGCGCGTGAAGCGTCGATATATACGGGCATCACGATAGCGGAATATTTCAGAGACATGGGCTATTCCGTCGCCCTCATGGCGGACTCGACCTCCCGTTGGGCAGAGGCTCTGCGCGAGATGTCCGGCAGACTTGAGGAAATGCCCGGCGAGGAGGGCTATCCCGCATATTTGGGCAGCCGACTTGCTCAGTTCTACGAGCGCGCGGGACGCGTTGTGTCCCTCGGCTCCGACGGACGCGAGGGCGCGCTCTCGGTCATAGGCGCGGTTTCGCCTCCCGGCGGTGATATTTCGGAGCCCGTCTCTCAGGCGACATTGAGAATAGTCAAGGTTTTCTGGGGACTCGATTCCGCTCTCGCATATAAGCGACACTTCCCGGCGATAAACTGGCTGACGAGCTACTCGCTCTACGCCGACTCGCTCGGAAGCTGGTTTAATGATAATGTCTCCGAGGAGTGGACTTCGCTTCGCGCAAGGCTCATGGCTCTGCTCTCCGACGAGGCCTCGCTCGATGAGATAGTCAAGCTCGTCGGTATGGACGCTCTTTCCCCGACCGACAGACTCAAGATGGAGACAGCCCGCTCGATACGCGAGGACTTCCTGCATCAGCTCGCTTTCCACGAGGTTGACACATATTCGTCTCTTCGCAAGCAGTACCTTATGATGAAGCTTGTCCTGCGCTTCTATGACGGCTCTCTCGACGCGCTCAAAAAGGGCGCGAATATAGAGAAGCTTGTCTCGATACCCTCGAGAGAGAGCATCGGACGCTTCAAATATGTCCATGAAAATGACATTGAGGACACATATAAAACAGTCTGTGCGGCGATAGATTCCGAGATAAAAGCCGCTGTTGACGCAAGGGAGGATTACTGATGCCTAAAGAATACAGAACTATTCAGGAGGTTTCGGGACCTCTTATGCTCGTGCGTGAGGTCGAGGGAGTTAAGTATAACGAGCTCGGCGAAATTGAGCTTGCAAACGGCGAGACCCGCCGCTGCCGCGTGCTCGAAATAGACGGCACGAACGCACTTGTTCAGCTGTTTGAAAATTCCGCCGGAATCAACCTCGCCAACAGCAAGGTGCGCTTCTCCGGCAGGCAGATGGAGCTCGGCGTTTCGCCCGATATGCTCGGCCGCGTCTTTGACGGACTCGGCAGACCCATAGACGGCGGCCCCGAGATAATCCCCGAGAAGAGAATGGATGTCAACGGCCTGCCGATGAATCCGGCCGCCAGAAGCTATCCGCAGGAGTTCATACAGACCGGTATCTCCGCCATTGACGGACTTAATACCCTCGTCAGAGGTCAGAAGCTGCCGATATTCTCGGCCTCCGGTCTGCCCCATGCAAACCTCGCGGCTCAGATAGCTCGTCAGGCAAAGGTGCTCGGCGATAACGAACAGTTCGCCGTTGTGTTTGCGGCTATGGGTATAACCTTCGAGGAGTCGAACTACTTCGTCGAGAGCTTCAAAAGCACCGGCGCGCTCGACAGAACCGTTATGTTCTCGAACCTCGCAAACGACCCCGCTATCGAGCGTATCGCAACGCCCAAGATGGCTTTGACCGCCGCGGAATATCTCGCGTTTGACCGCGGAATGCATGTCCTTGTTATATTGACTGATATCACGAACTACGCGGACGCTCTGCGTGAAGTCTCGGCGGCGCGAAAGGAAGTCCCCGGCCGCCGCGGATATCCCGGCTATATGTACACCGACCTCGCGTCTATATATGAGCGCGCAGGCAGGCAGAAGGGCAAGCCCGGCAGCATAACGATGATTCCTATTCTCACCATGCCCGAGGATGATAAGACCCATCCCATTCCCGACCTCACGGGCTACATCACCGAGGGCCAGATAATCCTCAGCCGTGAGCTTTACAGAAAGAGCATCAATCCGCCTATCGACGTTCTGCCGTCCCTGTCCCGACTTAAAGATAAGGGTATCGGCGAGGGCAAGACGAGAGCCGACCACTCGAACACGATGAACCAGCTGTTCTCCGCGTATGCGCGCGGTAAGGACGCAAAGGAACTCATGGTTGTCCTGGGCGAGGACGCGCTGACGGATATGGATAAGCTCTACGCAAAGTTTGCGGACGAATTCGAGAAGGAATATGTCTCGCAGGGCTTTGACACCGACCGCAGCATCGAAGACACGCTCAACATCGGCTGGAAGCTCCTCTCGATACTTCCGCGCAGCGAGCTCAAGCGTGTCAGTGACGAGTTCCTCGATAAGTATTACGGCAAGTTCTGAATCCATATGGGAAGAAGTGATAGACTATGGCGGTAATGAACGTGAACCCCACGCGAATGGAGCTTACAAACCTCAAGCGCAAGCTTTCCACGGCGCGCAGGGGACATAAGCTGCTCAAAGACAAGCGCGATGAGCTCATGCGCCGCTTCCTCGATCTCGTAAAAGAGAATAAGGCTCTTCGCATCCGTGTGGAAGAGGGGATAAAGCAGGCGAACGTCAACATGGAGATAGCCAGAAGCGCCATGAACGACAAGAGCCTGAGCGTCGCCATGATGCTCCCCACGCAGGAGATGAGCCTCGAGAGCTCGGAGAAAAACGTGATGAGCGTTATGATTCCGGTTTTCGATGTTCAGTACAAGACTGCCGACAGGAACGACATCTATTCCTACGGAACGGCGTTCACCTCGGCGGAGCTTGACAATGCGGTCAGCGCGCTTTCGGAGATAATGCCCGATATGCTGAGACTTGCGGAGATCGAGAAGTCATGCCAGCTGCTCGCGGGCGAGATAGAAAAAACGCGCCGCAGGGTCAACGCCCTTGAGCACGTTATGATCCCTCAGTATGAGGAGACGATAAAGTATATCTCGATGAAGCTCGACGAGAACGAGCGCAGCACAACAACGCGCTTGATGAAGGTCAAGGATATGATGCTCGAGCAGGCGCACCACTACGACGACCCGTTCGGAATGGAAGCGTAGGAGCATAAATCTGTTGACAAACATCGGATAATGCAATATAATATTAACCGCCGATAAGACTTTCGGCGGTTGATTATATGCGGGCGTGGCGAAATCGGCAGACGCAAGGGACTTAAAATCCCTCGGTGGTGACACCGTACCGGTTCAAGTCCGGTCGCCCGCACCATGGCGAGTGTTCTTACAGCATTTGAAAAACTGTGAGGACACTCGCTTTTTTTCTGCTCAAACAGCGGGTCTGTCGTCAGTTGTGTAGCTCACGAACACGCCTTTTCTGGTGTTGACGGTGACGGTCGGGATGGGCAGTGCCGGTTCGTTGGGAATGTTCATTTCCCCCACGCAGTTGTAGTGAATGCGAAGCCGCTGTACCCATTCGCCGTCGATCTTCTCGGCATTGTATACCTCGATTTTCTCCACCAGTTCGTTGAGCATCCGCGGCGTGAGCTTTCTGGCGCGGGTGTATTTGCGGACGATGGACACGAACATATCCGTTGAGGTTGCGCGGCTGCTCTGCTTCTCGATCTCGGAACGGAGCTTTTTTATTTTCTCCGAAAGCTCCTTCTGTTCCTCCTCATAGCGGCGGGACATCTTCGCAAAGCGGTCGTCGCTGAGCTTGCCGGAAACATTGTCCTCATAGATGCGCTCGAACAGGCCGTCCAGTTCATCGTCGCGGGCAAGGAGTGATTTCAGCTCCTTCTCCTTCAGTCTGCGCTCCGTTTCCTCCGCCTGCCGGGAGTGACCGATCACTTCCTTGAGAAAATCGTCCTCGTAAAGGCCGGCATACTTCGTCAGACGACGGATTTCGCCGAGAACGACCTGCTCCAGAAAGTCCACTCTGACATAGTGCGTGGAGCCGCAGGTGCCGCGATTGCCCTTGTAGTTGGAGCAGTTGAAATACTTGATCTCCGGGTTTCCCTGATTGAAATGAAAATGAAGGTTGCTCCCGCAGTCGGCGCAGACCAGAAGCCCGGAAAACATGCTCCTTTCCCCGTCCTTCGCTTGACGCTTTCTCATCTTGCCGCGCTTTTGCTGCACCTGTTCAAAGACGGCACGCTCAATGATCGGCTCATGCACATCCTTGAAAATCGCCCAGTTCTCACGGTCATTCTCCAGTCGCTTCTTGTTCTTGTATGACTTGGAATAGGTCTTGAAGTTGAGAATGTCCCCGCAATACTCCTGCACGGAAAGCATCTTTATGACGCTGGAGCTGTTCCAATGGGTGGGCGGCAGATCCTTGACTTTGCCGGGGCGATTGATTCCCTTGGAGTGCCAGTAGGCGCGCGGGGTCAGGACGCCGTCCTCTTCAAGCTTCGCGGCAATCTGCTCCGTTCCGACCCCTTCCAGCGTCATGCGGTAAATCCGCCGCACGACCTGCGCCGCTTCCTCGTCCACGATCCAGCGTTTGGGGTTCTCAGGGTCTTTGATGTACCCGTAAGGAGGCTGCCCCATGGGTTCACCGGCATTGCCCTTGATCTTGTTGCTGATGCGCCGCTTCTTGCTGATGTCGCGCGCATACCATTCGTTGAAAAGATTGCGGATGGGAGCCAACTCGTTTTCACCTTCGTCGGTGTCGATGTTGTCCGAAACAGCGACCAGCCGAATGTCGTGATTAGGAAAGAACTCCTCGGTCAGTCTGCCGACCTCGATGTAGTTACGCCCCAGGCGGCTGAGATCTTTTACAAACACGGCCGCCGCTTTTCCCTGCTCCAGCTGCTGAATCATATCGGCAAAGCCGGGACGATCCATCGTAACGCCGGAGATGCCGTCGTCAAAAAAATGAACCAGGTTCGTGTAGCCTTTTTCCTTTGCGACCTTGATGAGCAGTTTTTTCTGATTCCCTATGCTGTAGCTCTCTCCGTCCATGTTATCGTCACGGGAAAGCCTCTCATACAGAAAGGCGGTCACGTCACGGGATTTTTTGTTGTTATTCGACTGTTTCATGCAGTCCTCCTTTCCGGGCAGCCGAACAGCAACACTTGTATTCCACAACAAGTATATCACTGTCTCGCCCTGTTGTCATGTATGCGGCGGGGATACGCCCCACCGCCTGGGACTACGCCCCCGCAGATTCCGATTTCATCAGGCGCAGAAGGACGCAGCCCAATGTGTTCTGCGTCTCCTCCTTGAATACCGGTTCAACAATAAACGACCTGTTGCCGAAGCGATAGGTCGTTTTCTCATTCAGATCATGTTTTGCTTTTTCGCCGGGTTTTGTCCGCTTTTCCTGCATGGATTACCTCCTTATGGTTGAATTGAAGCTGTGCAGGCGGTCAGAACTTCATGGGAAGAATCTCGTGCTTGCGCCTGCCGTTGTAGATGCGGTAGAACAGGTTGACGTAGCGCTTTACGCCCCGCAGCTCCTTTTCCGCCTTGCCCGCCGCGTAGATGAACTTGGGCTCGTAGGCGCGAAGGCTGTAAACGAGGCGGTTACGGTCATACTCATCATGGTAAAGCTCCACAAAATGAATGAATCCCTGAAGAACCTCAGCTCTCAGGGATTCCGGATCGCCGCCCCAGGCTTCCAGCAGGATGGTCAGCGCTTCCTTGTAAACCTCTGCGCCGACGCGCTTGAACTCCGCAAAGGCGGTATTGATGCAGATGATGCGCCCGACGCCTCCACCGCGCTCAAAGCCCACATGAAATCCTACGTCCTCGGTCGCTTCGTAAAACTCGCCCGACGCCTTGTCCTCGCCATGAAGATTGGCACGGAGCTTCGCGCTGGGCGTCAGGGCTGCGGAGTAGCCGGTCTGCATGGCAAACAGCAGAGCTTCCTCAGCCTCTGTCATACCGTAGTACACCTTGCAGAGGATCGGCAGGTCGTTGTTGCCGTTCATGTGCTTGCGCGCCACAATAG
>OIWT01001662.1_pt1 | contig 25634 bp, 18 predicted proteins | sample 1587701 | NCBI WGS metagenome assembly OIWT01 (sample SAMEA3888904, study PRJEB22519) | human gut metagenome | biome: human gut; feature: human-associated habitat; material: faeces | place: Denmark | collected 2009
CGAAGCAACGCTACATCGTCCGGCTGAACGAGTACATCGCCCAGATTTCCCGCGTGGGGAACAACTACAATCAGGTCGTCAAGGCGATCAACACGTACCTCTCGCGCAACATGCTGCCCCGCCAGATCGACACGCTGGTAGCCTGCACGCGCGAGTTGAAAGCCCTCTCGGAGCAGGTATTAGAGTTGACTAAACGATTACGGGAAGAGTGGCTGAAAGAGTGATCGGGCAGGGGAGGGCTTGCCCTTCGCGGCAAAATGACTATCTTTGTGAGGGTAAAGCGGTTTTTAATTCCCGATAAACGACCCGAACGATGACCGACCGACTGATTTTCGTACACGACAAGCGGCGCGACGCCTACGTCGACAAGACGTCGGAGATCGTCGGGCTGCGACCGGCCGGAGCGTATGTGTATGTCGATTACGGCGCAGCGCGGGTATTCCGCTATCGCAAGGAGCATGTGGTCTGCTATCCCCTGCTCGCCACACGCCGGCAGGTACGCATCTACAAGGACGGGACGTTGCAGGAGCCGTACGATACGCTGTTCGACTACGGGAAATACGTCCGGCTGGGCGCCGGAGAGGGCTTGCGTTCGCCGGCGATCGAGAAGTCGCGGATCGAAGCGGTCGATGCGCAGCCGCTCGCCGCAGACAAAGAGCGGCTGCTTTCCTATTTCGCGGAGGTTCTCGCTGCCAAAGCCTCTCTGGAGTCGGAGACCGATACGGAGGCCGCAGAGGAGGTTCCCGAAGGGGAGAAGAAAAGTTCGATCGCCGCCCTGCTCGCCGAGACGATGCAGCGCATCGATCCGCAGGATCCCCGTACGGCGCTGTATGCCTATCTGAGCGGGCGGACGGCGGCGTGCGATGTCGACAATGCGGCCCTCGTCTATCCCTTCGGCTGTAACGCCAGCCAGAAACTCGCCGTGCAGCGGGCGCTGGGCAATCGGGTGAGCGTGGTCGAGGGGCCTCCCGGTACGGGAAAGACGCAGACGATTCTGAACATCGTCGCCAATCTGCTGATGCAGGGAAAAACCGTCGGTGTCGTGTCCAACAACAATGCGGCGGTGGACAACGTGCGCGACAAACTGTCGAAATACGAGTACGGGGCGTTGATGGCCGAACTGGGAAACCGGACCAGGCGGCAGGCCTTTTTCACAGACAAACAGCAGGATTCCATGCCCGACGCCGCGTGGCGGTTGCCGGCGGAGGAGCGCGCGGCCCTGCGAACGCGGCTGGGCGAGCTGTCGGCGGCCATAGACGAGCTTTTCCGCGTCGACGCGGAGCTGGCCGACCTGCGGACGAAACGCTCCTATGCCCAATGCGAATACCGTCATCTGCTGCGGGAACAACCGCTGGACGAAGCGCGGATGCGGCGCGTCGACCGCTGTTTCTTCCGTCCGATCGACAGCCGGCGGGCGCTGTCGTTCCGGCATCTCGTTACCGAGAGGTGGCAGGGCGGAAGGCCGTCGCTCGCTTTGCGGGCCGGACTGCTGTTCCGGTGCGGCGCGTGGCCCGGGAAGCGGCTGTTCGCGGATGCGGAGCTGCTGCCCGCCTATGCCGATCGCAAGTTCTACGAAACCTACATCGCCGAACTCTCGGCCCGCATCGCCCGGCTCGGGGCACCGTCCGACAAGCAGCGTGCGAAGAGCCTGATCGAAGCGTACGGGAAGGTGTCGGAAGCGCTGTTCCGCGATATGCTCTACCGCAAATACGAACGGCTGAACGAAGCGCGGCAGGAGGAGCGGCCCCCGTTCACGATGCAGAACTACCGGATGCTTTTCCGCGCCTTCGTCGAACGCTATCCGGTCGTGCTGAGTACGACCCATTCGCTGTGCGCTTCGATCGGCGCGGGGCATCTGCTCGACTATGTCATCATCGACGAGTCGTCGCAGGTCGATATCCTCACGGCGGCCGTCTGCTGCGCCTGTTGCCGGAATATCGTCATCATCGGCGACAGCCGGCAGCTGCCGCATATCGTGGAGGAGCAGCTCAGGGCGAAGGCCGGGGAGCTGCGCGACAAACATCGGGTGCCCGACGCTTACGATTATGTGCGGCAGAACATCCTCTCCTCCTTCAAACGGGTCTTCGCGGAACGGCTGCCCGTCACGCTGCTGCGCGAACATTACCGCTGCCATCCGCTCATCATCGACTTCTGCAACCGGAAATATTACCGGAACGAGTTGCTCATCATGACCGAACCGAAGGGCGGCTATCCCTTTACAGTCCTGACGACGACCGCCTCGAAAACCTACTCCCATAACGGCCGGATCTACAACCAGCGCCAGATCGACGCTACGTGCGACTGGATCAAGCGGCAGCATGCGGAGCCGGAGCAGATCGGCGTCATCTCTCCCTACCGGTATCATGCGCAGGAGTTGCGGCGGTGCCTGCCGCCGGGTGTCGAGGCCGACACGATCCACAAGTTTCAGGGACGGGAGAAGAATACCATCGTGTTCCACACGGTACGTTCCGAAATCACGGCATTTCTGGACGATCCGAACCTGATCAACGTGGCCGTCTCACGGGCCGTCGAGCATCTGGTCGTCGTCAAGACCGAAGGGATGCGGATCGCCCACGGGTCGGATATCGGCGATCTGCTGCGCTACATCCGTTTCACGTGCGAGGACGTCGATTCGGTCTTTATCACCAGTCCGATTCGTTCAGTTTTCGACGTGCTGCATACGGAGTACGCCGCCATGCGGTTCGCCTCCGATGCGAAACGCGAATCGCCGGCCGAACGGATCGCCGAACGGCTCATCGGAGGAATTCTCGCCGAGGAGGATCGGTTTTCCGCCATCGGCGTCCACCGACACTACCGGCTGTACGATCTGGTCGGACGGACCGTCGAGCTGTCCGACGAGGAGCGCCTCTTCGTCCGCCGCCGCTCGCATCTCGACTTTCTGCTCTACAACCGGATGGACAACACGCCGATTCTGGGGATCGAGGTGGACGGCGTGCTCCACCACCGCTTCGACGAGGTGCAGGTCGCCCGCGACCGGCGCAAAAACGGTATTCTCGCCAAGATCGGCCTGCCGCTTCTGCGTCTCTCTACGGACGGCAGCAGCGAAAAGGAACGGATCGTAGGCGCGCTCGAACAGGCCATGCAGCAGGGGTGAGTGCCGAGCAGCGACAAACCCGCAAGGCGGTCAGAGACCGACAGGGTACGGTTCGCAAACAGCGATGAGCAGAAAACTCACGGAACGAAGCCGTAAGGCCGAAGGACGACAATATATAACAATCCCTCGGCAGACCGGAGTTATCACGCTTGTCCGACGGCCAATCCGTCAGCTGTTTTCACTCCACATGTCGCACTGCTTCATGATCGTACTCAGCGCATCTTCCTGTCCCTCGGGCGGATAATCATACTTCCTGAGCAGTCGTTTCACGATCCGACGCATGCCGGCACGGGCGCTCTCCTTGAGGTTCCAGTCGATCGTCTTGTTGCGGCGCAGCGCATCGGTCAGTTCCCGTGTAATGGCAACCAACTGTTCGTTCGTATAGAAATCGCGTACGGCCTCGGGTTTGGTCAGCGCATCGTAAAATGCCAGCTCTTCGTCGTTCAGATCGAGCGCTTTGTCGGATTCTTTGCCGTGGGCGATCTCGTGGGCGATTTTCAGCAACTCCTGAATTACCTCCTCGTTGGTCAGCAACCCTTTGAGGTAATTGCTCATGGCACGGGACAGAATCTCGGAGAATTTCTCGGCCCGCACCGTATTGGTCCGTTGATAGATTCGCACCTGTTCGGCAATCAGCTTGCGCAACAGTTCGACGGCAAAGTTTCTCTCCCTCATCCGGGAGATCTCTTCGAGGAATTTCGGATCGAACAGCGAAAACTCCTCCTCGACGTCGGAGAAGAGGTTGATTACACCGTCGCTCTTGATGCTCTGTTTGAGCAACTCGTTGATCCGTGCGTTGATCTCGCGCAGCGACATCTTGCCCTTGCCTTCGATGCGCGTCAACAGCGTGCGCACGGCTTCGAAATAGGCCGCTTCGAGACGCTGCTCGTAGTTCAGCAAACTCTGACAGAGCGACAACGCCTGCCGCAACAGCAGCGCCTCCTTGACAAACAGCTTCTTCGGTTCCTCGCGTTCGGGAGCTTGCAGAAAATCGACTCCTCCGCTGATCGCTTTGGCCCGTTCCAGATCGGATTTGCCGAAAAAGGCCGTATAGTCGAACCCGTGAAGCAAATCACGACACACTTCCAATCTCTTCTGAAACTCGGGATAGGCCGTTTTCGACACGTCGGGATCGCCGTAATTCTTGCGGTCGCGGAGCGTATAGTCGCTCATCGCCTTCCTCAACGCCGACGCGATGCCGACATAATCCACCACCAGTCCGCCCTGTTTGTCGCCGAAGACTCGGTTGACGCGCGCAATGGCCTGCATCAGATTGTGGCCGGCCATCGGCTTATAGACGTACATCGTCGCCAGCGACGGCACATCGAATCCGGTAAGCCACATATCGACCACAATCACGATTTTCAGCGCACCGCCGTCGTCCTTGAACGCTTTTTCCAACTCCTTTTTACGGGCATCGTTCCCGATGATCGGACGCCAATCCTCGGGATCGCCATTGCCCGAAGTCATTACGACGGCCAGTTTCCCGCTCCATGCCGGACGCATTTCGAGCAGCCGGCGATAGATCTTGATCGCAATCGGCCGCGAGTAGGCCACGATCATCGCTTTCCCCGTCTGTTCGTACTGGCGGTTCTCCTCGTAGTGTTTTACGATGTCTTCGCACAGCGAACCGATGGTTTCGTCGGCCCCGAGAATCGAGTCGATGCGCCCCAGCTCGCGCTTGCTCTTCTCGATGACATACGCTTCCGCCTCGGCCGCCATCGCATCGTATTCGTCGTCGATACGGCGCAGGGTCGCCTCGTCGAGTTTCAGGTTGATCACACGGCTTTCGTAATAGACCGGTCGCGTCGCACCGTCCTCCACCGACTGCGTCATGTCGTATACGTCGATATAATCGCCGAACACCTCGCGGGTCGATCGATCCTTCAACGCGATGGGCGTTCCGGTGAAGCCGATATAGGTCGCATTGGGCAGCGCGTTGCGCACCAGACGAGCCGCACCAACGATGATCTTCGCGCGTGTCGTACCGTCGGGCATGGTCACCATTTTCACCTTCTCCTCCAATCCGTATTGGCTGCGGTGTGCCTCGTCGGCCATGACCACGATATTGCGGCGCTCGGAGAGCGGCTCGTCGCTCTCCTCGAATTTCTGCATCGTCGTAAAGAAGATGCCGTTCGCCTCGCGTCCGGCCAGCAGCTCTTTCAAATGAGCGCGGCTCTTGGCTTGGACAGGTTTCTGACGCAGAAAGTCTTCGCATCGGGCGAACTGTCGATAGAGCTGCCCGTCCAGATCGTTGCGGTCGGTCAGCACGACAATGGTCGGCGACGACATCGCCTGCTGCAACAGCTTCGAGAAGAAGACCATCGAAAAGGACTTGCCGCTGCCTTGCGTATGCCAGAAAACGCCGCCTTTGCCATCCGTCCGTGCAGCTTCCACCGTCGACAGTACCGCCTTGCGCACGGCGTAGAACTGGTGATAGGCTCCCAATATCTTCGCACTTTGCTTCCCGTCCTTCGAGAAACACAGGAAATTGCGTATCAACTCCACCAGCCGCACCTTGTCGAACATCCCCCGAAACAGTACGTCGAACCCGGCACAGCTCCGATCCTCCATCGAACCGTCGACCGTTTTCCACGCCATAAAGCGGTCTTCTCCCGCCGTAATCGTGCCGGCCTTGGTAATCGCGTGGTCGCTCATCACACAGAACGCATTGTAGATGAAGAGCGACGGAATCTCCTGCATGTAATTGCGCAACTGCGCATAGGCCTCCGAAACGTCGGTATTCTCGCGCGAGGGCGATTTCAACTCCACCACGACCAGCGGCAGACCGTTGACGAAGACGACGATATCCGCCCGCTTTACCGATCGCTCCTCGACCGTCCACTGGTTCGCTACCGTAAAATAATTTCGCAACGGCGTATCGTAGTCGACGAGCCGCACGAGTTCCGAACGCTGCTCGCGGCCGTCGAAATAGTTGACCGCGACACCGTTTTGAAGATAATCGGTAAACTGCTCGTTCTTTTGTACCAACGAACCGCCCTCGTAGGTCCGGATCTTCGTGATCGCCTCTTCGATCGCCGCGGCAGACAAGGACGGATTCAGCTCCTGCACCGCCGCCCGCAGTTGCTCCATGTAGATCGGCTCCGTATAATCGCGCGCGACCTCCGGCCCATAGACATAGTCGTAGCCCAGCTGCTCGCGGAACAGCTCGATTATCGCATTTTCAAAATTGGCTTCGGTGAAGTGCATAAAATTGATTGTATTAATTTGATACCGAGTCAAAATATTTATCAATCTTATCTTTTAAATCCACTATGAATTGATTCCCTGTATTTCTTGTAATCCATTCGTCTATATGATGTTTAACTGACTCGATATAATTCGTTGTTGAAACCGTCCAATTTTCAAAATCTATAAATGCAGTTACAAGACCAGCACTTGTAGCGGCTATTAAAAAGCCGCCACAATAAGCCATAGTTTCACTTGATCCTATAATATTGAGTTGAAGCGCTTTATTTGCATCTTTTGATTTGATACATGCATACAATAACATATTTCCAAGAGGAGAAGCAACATTTATGAAGCCTAATATATAGGCATTTAGATCAAAGTTAACAAAATTTTGATTATTTCCGGCATTCGTTGCCTTGCTTGCACCTAAAATCAAATCTGTTTTTTGTTCAACTCGATTAACCGCACTTATGATTTTTTGAATGTTTTCATGTAAACTGTCCGCCGTGTGGGAATAAGAATCTGTTGCCTTCTCAACGCTTCGAGCCGCATTATTCAATGTTTCGATTTGCCCAGTAGACCGACTATTTGTATAAAACGAATATACAATGGTTATTACCGCCAAGATGATAGATATTAAAGCCGACGCAAGAGAGATAAAATCCAATACATTTCTATTGTCATAAAACGCATGAGAAAATATCATAACCATAACAAACACGACAACACCGGACATGAACATATACATGCCAGCATCACGTTTCTGCTTCTTATATACTCTATATGCAGCTACAGCGATAAACGCCAAAGAAATAATTGTCGAACAAATAATAATAGTTTGTAAAATATACGGAGTTAAAATATTTTTCATATTTCAGTTGCATTTAGGTTTTACAAAAAATTAATCAATTACAACATTTGCGACTGAAATTTCCGGCCATCAGTTTGGGCAGCAGGGTGTCGCGTAGGGCGGAAAGATGTTCGTTTTCTCTTCCGTTTTTGTATATCATATCAAAAATGGATTGTAGCACGTTATTAAATTCCAGAATCTTCTTTTTCTTTGGAATAATAATAGGTTCTTTATTTATGAGATCTGTGATATTCAGATTTTTTATGCCCGTTGTCCCATTTTCATAACTAAACATTATATTGTTGTTATAAAGATATTGCCAATACAAGTAAATAAAAAATGAATAATCAGGTATTGGTTTCAATGCACGGCAAAAATTCGTACATATTACATCTTTACCCAACTTATCAAGCAGTGCGCGTGTAATCAAACATATGCGTCCTGTAGATTGGGTTGGACTCCCTCCGGATATTTCTACAACGAGGTCATTTTCTGATAATTTTTTATTTTCCAGATTCTTTTCCAGAATAAAACGAGTGGGAAGCTTTCCTTTATCTCCGCATTTAATATCCGGAATATCTGCTCCTCTGATACAATATACCTCAGATGTATAGTTCCCTTTGGGGGTTTCTTGTCCCCAATCGCCACTTAATGTAGTTTGAATAATATCGTTGAAAAATCCGGGATTACTATTTTGTGCTTCGAAATCCACAAACCATGATTTGAAGAGGGCCTGCGCCTGCTCTTCCAAATTCGCATTGATCCGCCGATTCAATTCGATTTTATCGTCCAATGCCCCCAAAATCGCCGCAATCCGTTTCTGCTCGGCAAGCGGAGGAAGATTTACTTCGATATTTTTCATAGTAGCCCCCGACACCTCCTTAAATGTCGTACCACTACCCATCGCCTCAATTCGATTCTTATTGTATTTCAATAGATAATACATAAATAGGCTGTCAACCTTTTTCGTGTCGGGCACAAGGCTTTTAAATCCCTGATTGGTTGCAATGGGATTCTTGGCAATTGCGACATAGCCAATAGGCGCTCGTGAAGAAAACAGGACACTTCCGGCTGGCAATAATTGAGCAGAGCAACTATTTAAACCTTCTTCCGTGATATTGCGCTCTCCGCACTCTATGTAACGGCCAGAGAATGACGACAAATCTTTGGGAGTAACCCATGCGATTTCTCCTCCGTAGTATTTCTCAACCGAGGTTGACGGGGTTGCTCCTCCGACAATAGCACCTAATTCGGATAATTTGTACTTAGCCCACATACGTCATTCATTCTCTTTTTTGTAAGTTATATCTAACAACTCGTTAGAATGTGGTTCGTATTTACATTCGATCAAATAGATAACTTCATTGATTACACAACGAATTCGTACTACATACCAACTGCCCTCATCTGTTATATCGACAACGTAGAACTCTGTAACGGATTCATCATAAATATTGCCGGTAGATGTAATTATGGTATCTTTTAAATATTCATCGTTCTCCAGCTTGTTCTGAACGGTCGAGGTATTGACGACATACGATTGTTCTTCAAGAAAAGCCGAGAATTCGTCAACGGTTTTACATGTTCTAACATCCTTTATATCCCTAAAATCATAATCATTAGAGATAAGTATACAAAAACAATCATGCTCGGAAGCGTATCTTATGATTGTATCGACTATAATGGCATCTTTTAATCCGGCATCGGAATATTCTTTTCTATTATTTCTTGCAAGCTGGAACGGAGGCTGTTTATTTAAACATTTTTCAACCAAACATTCAAAGAATTCCACCTCTTTGGGATAGCTTACCAACTTACACTTATTCTGAGAGAGAAATTCACTCGCTAATGTTTCAAAATGTTCCTTGTATTGCTCTTCTGTTTCATGTTTAAATTCATAGTTGATACCAAACGTAGAACCGAAAGCTTTGCGATATAGTTCTTTCTGCAATGAAATATATCTCCGTCTTTCACGGTAATTTTCTAATAGATGTAATTTGAATTCTCGCCATGAGAGATCGGGAATACACAAATCTACTATATCCACAATACCATTATCGCGGATGCAATTTTTTATTTGATAAAAAAGACTATTCGGCTTAATTTCTTCATGAAATAGGAATTCATGTTTTTCATGCGAAAAACGCGATTCTATTACATTCGTGTCAAAAAATACAGCTATACGTTTCATATAACTACATCTTATATCCTATATTTTTTAACTGCTCTCTAATTTCGGATTCCAACACATGTGATTGCTCAAACAATCCAGACAATTCACTTGTTAAACGGTTCATTTTTTCATCGAACGGTTCGGTATCCTGCTCCTGCTCGGCGATACCGACATAGCGCCCAGGTGTAAGGATAAAATCCTGTTTGGCGATCTCTTCGGTTGAAACTACGGCACAAAACCCCTTCTCTTTAATGAGCGTACCGCCAACATAGGCATTGTAGGTGTCAGCAATGCGCTGAATATCGCCGCGCTGCGCCGGATCGGACGAATCTCGATCGGTCAGCTCGCGCCATTTGCGTGTGACCATCGTACCGAGATTGCGGGCGTCGATAAACAGCGTTTTACCCTTCTGTTTCTTGTCCTTGTTGAAGAACCAGATCGATACGGGAATCTGCGTCGTATAGAACAACTGTGGCGGCATGGCCACGATGCAATCGACCAAATCGGCCTCCACCAGCTTCCGGCGAATTTCGCCCTCGCCGCCGCTCTGGCTCGACAGCGAACCGTTGGCCAGTACGACACCCGCCCGTCCCGTCGGGGCGAGGTGGTGGATGATGTGCTGAATCCATGCGAAGTTGGCATTGCCATTAGGAGGCGTGCCGTATTTCCAGCGCACATCGCCCGCCAATTTGTCCGCGCCCCAGTCGCTGAGGTTGAACGGAGGATTGGCCATCACGAAATCGGCCTTGAGGGTCGGATGGCAGTCGTTGAAAAAAGTGTCGGCATTGTATTGCCCGAGGTCGGCCTCGATGCCCCGGATCGCAAGATTCATCTGCGCCATCTTCCAGGTCGTCGGGTTGGAGTCCTGCCCATAAACGGAGATATTTTTAATATTTCCGGAATGATTCTTGATAAACTCTGCCGACTGCACGAACATACCGCCCGAACCGCAGCAAGGATCGTACACGCGACCTTCGTAGGGTTGCAGCACGTTTACCAGCGTTTTGACAATGCAGGCAGGCGTATAGAATTCGCCGGCGAGTTTTCCTTCCGCCTCGGCAAATTTCGAAAGACAGTACTCATAGGCGCGTCCCAGAATATCTTTCGAGTCGCCATGTTCGTGCATCCGGATATTCGTGAATAAATCTACTACCTCGCCCAACCGGCGCTTGTCGAGCTCGGGCCGAGAGAAATTCTTCGGGAGAATATCTTTCAATCGCTTATTCTCCTTCTCGATCGCCCGCATCGCATTGTCTATCACCAAGCCGATTTCGGGCGTGTGCGCCTCGGCCGCAATCCGCTCCCAGCGGGCTTCGGTCGGGACATAGAAGATATTTTCGGCCGTATATTCGTCCTTGTCCTCCTCGAATCCCTCGCCCTCGGCGACAAGCTGCCGGTATTTCGTTTCGAACATATCGGAAATATATTTCAGGAAAATAAGCCCCAACACAACGGACTTGTACTCCGATGCGTCGATATTGCCGCGCATCTTGTCCGCTGCCTTCCATATTTCCCTCTCAAAGCCGATATCGGCCGTGTTCATGGTTGCCATTATGCAATAATTTTATGTAAAGATACAAAATCCTTCTAATTATTCTTATTTATCAGATTCACCACCACCTTCGTCATCACGTCCTTCTCCTCGGTGCGGCTCTCGGCGATCATCAGCGTCAGGGCCACCAACGTGTTGTTGTCCAAGAGGCGCGAGCCGTCGGGGCGGTAGAGGATGCGGTTGTTCTCCAAGAACCAGAGGAACAGGAACGCCGCGATGCGTTTGTTGCCGTCGCTGAACGAGTGGTTCTTGACCGTCAGGTAGAGCAGGTTGGCCGCCTTCTCCTCGACGCTCGGGTAGAGGTCGCGGCCGCCGAAAGTCTGGTAAATCGCACCCATCGTGCTCTTGAACGACTCGTCCTTCTCGCGGGCGAACAGTGCACTGCCGCCGAACTTGTCGCGCAACACCTGCAATGCCTCCATCGCATTCTCATAGGTCGCGCGGAACGGCTCCTCAGACGTAATGGCCGACACCTCCAACTGCTGATAATCGTAGCGGTCGAGCGTATCGAGGCCATAAGTATAGTCCGTAATCACGCGCAGCAGCCCGACCGCCTCGGATTTCGTAACCTCCTTCGCAGCCAAGACATGGGAGAGCAGGCGGACGGTCTTTTTCAACTCCTCCAACTGCTCGGCTTTCGCTTGGTTATTGACGGCATACCCCTTTATAAGGTACTCTTTCAGCACCTTGTTCGCCCAGATGCGGAACTGCGTGGCGTTTTTGGAGTTGACACGATAACCTACCGACAGAATCATATCGAGGTTATAATATGGAATCATACGCCGCACTTGCCGCAGCCCCTCATGCTGAACTTGTGCAATTTTTGCACAGGTTGCTTCCCGCTCCAATTCGGACGACTTATAAATGTTGTTGACATGTCTGACAATAACCGTTCTGTCGACTCCGAACAATCGCGCAATCTGCGCCTGCGTCAGCCACACGCTGTCGTTTTCCATGCGGACTTCCAGACGGGTCTCGCCGTCGGCCGTCCGGTAAATGATGATCTCCCCTCTGTCCATACGAACAAATATAGAAAAATCCGCCTGCATCTCAAAATTTTCCGGCATTTGGATTTCTCGCACGAAATCGCTATCTTTGTACTGTCATGCAAGGAGATACGGCGGCCGCGCAGGCGAAACGGGCAGGCGGGCGCAAGACCGTGCAAAATGACGGTAGGCGATGCGGGGACAGAAGCCGAAAAACCGCCGCAATTCGTTGATATACATCGGGCTTACATTCGTGCGGAAGCACCTTTATCCGCACAATCCTCCCCGAAACCGACCCGACGCTTCTTCGGCGATCGACCTTCGACGGCCGGGATCGCTCCTCAGAACGCCAACCGCCAGATCCGCCAGATGCAATACCCCAGATAGACGGGTGTCACGAAGAAGCCTATCAGCATCGAGAGGGCGACCTTGATGAGGAAATACCAGAAAATCGCCTCGACGGAGAACCAGACGAAGACGAACGGGCAAAATCGGTTGATGAACTTCCAGCCGCCGTAGACGCTCATCAGCATATAAGCCCCGAAGAGGCGATCCGGCCCCATGAACTCCGAATTGTACCCGATCGCGAAGAGCAGGCCGCACAGCAGCAACGGCACGATACACCCGCGCAGTTCGCTGCGGCGCCGCACCCCGTTGCATTCGGGACAGATCGGAATCGTAAAACGCGTGGCGCAACTCCGGCACAACCCCTTGCCGCAATCCGCGCATTGGGCGACCGCATCGTGGTCGGGATGATAGTAACAGTTCATAATCGCTCGTTCACGGTTGTATGCTCCGATCGGCACGATCCCCGGACGACTTCCGCCCGCTTATCGGAAACAATCGTTTTCCGCGGCCGGCGACACCACGCGCCGTATCCCGCTGCTCGAAAACGGATCGTTCAAAATTAACCATTCCACCCCGTTACTCCAAATTTTCACCCCTCTTTTTCAGCCGCAAACCCGCGAACGGCAGCACGATACCCTTTCCGGCGCATCCGTCTGAAAACGCCGCAAAAAAAACGCGCGACACGTTGCCGTGTGTCGCGCGCGAATCGTCGTACTTCCAACCGCTACCACTCGGAGGGCCACTCAGGCTCCCAGCCGCCGCTGCCGCCGTCGCCGGCGGCCGTAGCATCGACCTTGAACAATGCGGTGGTCGGGGCGCCCATATAGCCGAACGCGAAGATGTAGTACTGCTCACCGGCGGCGATGGCCGTACCCGAATACTCGGCCGAACCCTTGAACGGCGTGGGTGTCGAGACCAGTCCGGCGTTGTTCTCGCCCATGAAGCAGTTCATCATGATCAGTTCGCCGGCCTGCCCGACCACATCCTTCATGAAGGCCTCGTCGTCGGCAAAGGTTTCGTAGGTGCTCTTCTTGACGATACCCGTATAGTAGTACTCCGTATCGATCGAAGGTTTCACTCCGTACTGGAAATAATAGAGCTTTCCGCCGAAGAAATCGTTGGGATCGGTCTCCGATCCGGGCTTCACGTCCTTGACCTCGAGCGTCATCGACGAGGGAACGACGGCCGTCGTCCGCGTCGTGGCGGTCGCCACCTCGGTCGTACGGACTCCTTCCGCACTTACGCCGAAGACATAGACCGTATAGTCGGTTTCGGGCTTGATGATCGTAACGCCCAGATTGCGGCGCGAATGGAGCGTCTGATTGCCCGTGAAGACACGCGGATCGGTCGACCAGTCGACGGGCGGCGTGAAACCGTTCTGGAAAGCTATTTCGGCGTCGGCCACCTGCGCCGGGGTCATGTTCTTCACTTCGTCGGTCGCCTTGACCGTCGCGAAATAGCGGGTCGTCGCCTTCGAGGGCTTGACTGCGATATTCATCAGGATCGAATTGACGTCGAGCACCGACACTTCGAACTTACAGTCGTCGGTAATGGCCACCGCATCGGTCTTGAAGGGCGTCTTGGTGAGTTTCGTACATGCCGACACGCTGTTGTCGATGCCGAACACCAGTGCGTAGTACTCCGTATCGGGCAACAGCCCCTCGACCTCCAACGAACCTTCGCCCATGCGCACCGAAGCGACGTCGGGCAGTTTCGACCCGTCGTTGCCGATACCCATGCGGATGCTTCCCAGCGCATTGTCGATCACCTGCTGGTCGTCGCCCTTGAACGAATCTTCGTACTCGGTCTTGCTCGTATAGCCCAGATAGTAATAGGTGAACTTCTCGTCGGGATTGCCTTTGAGCGTCGCAGTCGTCTGTCCTTCGTCCTCGACCGTAAGGTTGAAGTTGATCTCCTTCAAATCGTTGGTCTTGACGAGGCGTCGCACCAGAGGAGTCGTAATCTCGCCCTTCACATCGATACCGTAGGCATAAATGTAGTACTCCGTATTGATTTCCAATTCGTCGCGGTTCAGGTTCTGGCCTTCGGGATTCCAGTCGCTGAGCAGGAAATCCAGATACTCTTCCAGCGAAGTGAACCAGCCGTCGGAATCCAAAGCCTCCTCCTCGAGCGCTTTCAGCTCCTTTTCGAGGAATTTCTCAGGCGAGCCGATGGCATCGTAATCGCTCTTCTTGACCAGATTGAACAGGAACGTCTGCGCCGGATCGTCCGTTTCGAGTTTGGCCTTGATCGAGGCGACGGTCACCTCGGTCACCTCGATAGAGATCGCACGTTCGTTCTGCGCCACTTCGACGGCCACCGATTCGGCACCCGGATAACTGATCGTCACCGTAGCCGAACGCGTCAACTCTTCTCCGACATTTTCATCGGCCACGAAGGTGATCTGCCCGAACGTTTCGCAATCGAAATCATGTATCCACTCCTTATCGCTTTTCGCCACGGCGAGTTTGCCCTCTACGGCATCGGCCACCTCGTAATTCAGCGTGACGGTCTGGCCCGCAGCCTCCACGTTGATCACACCCAATGCATTGTCCTTGATCGTCAGCACGGGAGTCTTGCCCGGCGTCGGGTCATCGGTCGCGTCGTCGCCGCACCCCGAAAGCAGCAGGGGGGGGGTCAGCAGAAGCGCCCAAAGCGCAAAAAATTTGATTTTTTTCATATGAAAGTTTAAAATTGGTTGTTCGATAATTCGCCTGAACTGTCGGCAAAAGTAACTATTTTCCGCCGATCCGCAAACTCCGGTCCGGCCTCCGGACGGCAAAAGCTCCCGCCGTCCCCGCCGATGCGGGTGCGTCGACAAGCATTTCCCGATCCAACTCCCGACGAAACAACGAATTGGAACGCACCGGAGCCGGCCCGTTTTTTTTCGAAAATTTCCCGAAACGACACGTCCGGTCTCCGACGCCCACCCGCATTCAAAGCAGGATCACGGCCCGTTCGGGCGGCATGGCGCGCCCTTCGGGGAGCTGCACGCGCAGCACGTGTTCCGTCTCGACCGGCCGGCCGTCCTTGGTCGCGGGCGACCACCGCGGAGCCTCTTCGACGGCCTTGACCACCTTGCGGCGCAGCCGTCCGTCGGTCGATTCGAGCAGATCGGTCAGCACGACGCTTCCGTCGCACTGCACCTTGAAGCGATAGACCACCCGCGCCACGGGATCGGTCGCATCCCACTTGATGCGGCGGGCGACGTAGCGGTCGAACGAAAGGCTGTCGGCCGTGAAAACAGCCTTGCTGTCGTATTTCAACGTAATGAGAATCACTCCGTTCGACGCATCCGAACCGTAGCGCTCGATGGTCTGTTCGTCGGCCGGAAGCTGTTCCATGCGCTCGATCTCCGCAGGCGGGATCTCCCGAAAGGCATCCCCTTCGTAACGCTCCCCGTTGACGATGTAGACGGGCCGCCGCTCCTGCGCGGACAGCGGCAGCGCGACAGCGGCGGCAACGAGTAGAAACAGGATCGTGCGTATATTCATTTCGAATCGGAATTTTATCCTCTATAACGGCAGCGCCGCGGCGAATATTGCCTATTCGGCGTCGGTGCGTACGTGTGCGGCGTAGTTCTCCCACCGGTCGAGCACGGCGCGGAAATCGGCCGGCAGTTCGCTCTCGAAGTAGACCTCGCGCCCCGTCGAGGGGTGTACGAATCCCAGACAACGGGCGTGCAGCGCCTGCCGGGGCAGCAGTGCGAAACAGTTCTCGACGAACTGGCGGTATTTCGAGAAGGTCGTCCCTTTGAGGATGCGGGCGCCGCCATAGCGGGCGTCGTTGAAGAGCGGGAAACCCTTCCACGCCATGTGGACGCGGATCTGATGCGTGCGTCCCGTTTCCAGACGGCACTCCACGAGCGTCACGTAACCGTAACGCCGCACCACGCGCCAGTGAGTCACGGCGTGCTTGCCCTGCTCGCCGTCCGCGAAGACGCACATCTGCAACTTGTCCTTCGGCGAACGGCCGATATTGCCCTCGATCGTCCCCTCGTCGGCGTCGGGATTGCCCCACACGAGGGCATAGTAGCGGCGCACGATCGTATGGTCGAAAAACTGCTTGGCCAGACGGGCGTGCGCGCGTTCGTTCTTGGCCACGACCAGCAGCCCCGACGTATCCTTGTCGATGCGGTGCACCAGACCGGCGCGCAGATCGCCCTCCCGGAACATCGGCAGCGTGCGCAGATGATAGGTCAGGGCATTGACCAGCGTCCCGTCCCAGTTGCCGTGGCCCGGGTGCACGACCATGCCGGCGGGCTTGTCGACGATCAGCAGATCGTCGTCTTCGTAGGGGATGTCGAGCGGGATGTTCTGCGGCACGATCTCGACCTCACGCTTGGGATAGGGCATCACCACGGTGATGCGGTCCAGCGGCTTGACCTTGTAGCTCGACTTGGCCGGACGTCCGCCCACGAGCACGCTGCCGCTGTCGACCGCCGTCTGGATGCGGTTGCGCGAGCAATGCTGCATCCTCAACGTGAGGAATTTGTCGAGCCGCATCGGCTCCTGCCCCCGGTCGACGTCGACCGCGAAGTGTTCGTAGAGCTCGTCGCCCTCCTCCACCTCGCCGCCGTCGGCCTCGGCCTCGCGCCGCAGCGACTCCTCGTCGTCGGGCACAGCGCAGCCGTGCGGCTCTCCGCCGCACTCCGCGGGCCGCAGCTCCGCATCGCCGTATCCTTCCTGCGATCGGTCCATCGTCTAAAAGAAATTATCCTCCTCGGCGTTCGCCGTCCCGGCGCCGCGCTGCAACTCCTCGGCATGGCGGCGCACCTCGGCCTCGGCCAGCGAATCGGCGAGTTCGGCCCGCCGGCGCTCCCGCTCCTCGCTCAACGCCTGCGCCTGCTTGTCCGAAGCGGCGCTTTCGCGTGCCACCTTCTCCGCGTCGAGCGTCAGGCGCAGCCCTACTTCGGAACCCACTACCGTCGCATATCCCTGCACGGGCTGCTGGCCGTAGACACGTGCATCCTTCTGGTTCAGCAGGTCGATCCCCTCGTCGAAGACGACCGCTCCTACGTTGAACCCCTGCTCCCACAGGCGGCTTTTGGCCTCGCGCAGCGACACGCCGATCACCTTCGGCACGACGACGACCGAATCGCCCTCGGCCACGCCCACATAGAGCGTCACCCCCGAACCCATCTCGATCTGCCGCTTCGTCCCGGCCTCGATCGGACGGCCGTCGACGCGCTGTTCGAGCACGTAGTTGGTCGCCATATCGGGCTGATAAACGAGCCTGTCGATCTCCAATCCGGCGATTTCGAGCATATTCTTGGCCTGCCGGAGCGAACGCCCCGCCACGTAGGGAACTTCGACCTTCTTCTGCGAGAACGAGTTGATCGTCACATAGACCGTGCGGCCGCCCTTGACCTGCGTCCCTTCGTGCGGCAGCTGGTCGAGCACCACCCCTCCGTCGTAGGCCGGAACGAACAGCGAATCGTTGACCCTCAGTTCGAGGCTGTTGCGCTGCGCCAGCCGCCCCGCGTCGTCGAGTGCGAGACCCGTGAAGTCGGGCACCGTGCGGTGCTGCCCGTGGCGCGTGCCGAGCTGCATGGCGAAGTGCGCCGCCAGCAGCAGTCCGGCGACGACTCCGGCGATCAGCACCAGATGATAGAGATAGGGATAGCTTTTGAGCCGTTTCCAATAGTTCGTCATGGCAGTATCAGAGTTCGTTGTACAGCGTGTCGCGTTCGACCGCCCGCAGCCCCGCATGGCGGACGATTGTCCGCATCTCGTCGGCCGTCATGCGGGGACGCCGGTCGTCGGCCCCCGCCATGGAGTAGATTTTCGTCGTATCGTCGATCGTGCCGTCGATGTCGTCGGCCCCGAAGGCGAGCGCCAGTTCGGTGGTCGCCTTGCCGTACATCACCCAATAGGCCTTGACGTGGGGGATGTTGTCCAGATAGATGCGGCTCATGGCCAGCATCCGCAGATCCTCGATCACCGACACCTCGCCCACCTCCGACATCGCATTGCCGTAGTTGCGGTATTTGAGCGGGATGAAGGCGTTGAAGCCCCCCGTGCGATCCTGCAACGCGCGCAGGCGGTCGAGGTGGTCGATACGGTGCTCCACCCCCTCGATATGACCGTAGAGGATCGTGGCATTGGTCTTGATGCCCAGCCGGTGGGCCGCTTCGTGCACGGCGAGCCATTCGGCCGTCGACCCCTTGTCGGGACAGATGCGGGCGCGGATCTCCTCGTCGAAGATCTCGGCGCCGCCGCCCGGAATCGCTTCCATGCCCGCTTCGCGCAACCGTCGCAGCCCCTCTTCGAGCGACAACCCCGCCCGGCGGATCATGTACGACAGTTCGATGGCCGTAAAGGCTTTGACGGTCGCTTCGGGCAGAATCGCCTTCACGCGGCGGATCATCTCGACATAGTAGTCGAGGTCGTGGTCGGGATGCACGCCCCCCACGATATGCACCTCGGTCATCCCCTGCCCCGCATGGGCGCGGGCGATGGCCTCGATCTCCTCCATCGAGTAGTCCCACGCCTCGGGATCCCCCTTCGGACGGCGGTAGGAGCAGAACCGGCAGTTGAAGACGCAGCGGTTCGTCGGTTCGATATGGAAATTGCGGTTGTAGTAGACCTTGTCGCCGCTCACGGCCCGCTTGCGGCCGTCGGCCAGTTCGCCCAGCAGCCACAGCGGCGCCCCGCGCCACAGCGCGAGCGCCTCGGCGGCGGCGATGCGGCGGCCCGATCGCACCTTGTCGGCGATATGTTGCAGTTCGGAATCCATTATTTCGGTGCTTTCTTATAGAGGTAGATGGCGATAAAACAGTAGAGGATATTGGGAATCCACATCGACAGCCCCGTCGGGAGCGTGCCGCTCTTGGCGAACTCCTCGAAGAAGCGCATCAGCAGGATGTAGGAAAAACAGAGCCCCACGCCCAATCCGATGTGCAGTCCCGTGCCGCCGCGCACCTTGCGCGACGAGAGCGAAACGCCGATGAGCGTCAGGATGAAGGTCGAAATCGGGTAGACGAACCGCGCGTGTCGCTCCACCTCGATGATGCGGATCGAGTCCGATCCCTTCTGCCGCTGCTGTTCGAGAAAGCGGTTCAACTCGCCGATCTTCATCGTCTGGATCAGCTCGTTGATACGCCCCAGCTCGGTCACGTTCAGATTGATGAGCGTATCCAGATCGCGGCGCTGTTCGAAACGCTCCATGCCCAGCGAGTCGAACTCGCGGGTGATGTAGCGCGACGCTGTCCACCGTTTGGTGGCGGGGTCGATTTTCAGATCGGCCGCTTCGAGCGAAGCGGTCATCTCGTTGTTGCGGAAGTGTTCGAGCGCGAGATACGAAGCCTGGCTGGATGCGGCCGAATAGCCCCGGATATAGGCGAAGACGCCCGGCTCGATCTGCCGGTAGATATGCCGGTTGACCGTCGCGTGCTCGCGCACCCGCTTCTTGATGTATTTCATCTCGAAGGCGACCTGCGCACGCTGCGACACGGGGATCACCCACAGGTTGAGCGTGAGCGACAGCGATGCGATCAGCAGCGCGCTGACGAAATAGGGCCACATCAGCCGCCGGAACGACATGCCGCCCGACAGCATCGCCACGATCTCGGTCTGGTAGGCCATTTTCGAGGTGAAGAAGATACAGGCGATGAAGGTGAACAGTCCGCTGAACTGGTTGATGAAGAAGGGGACGAAATTGAGGTAGTAGTCGAAGATGATGGCCTGCACGGGCGCCTTCATCTCGGTGAAGTCGTCGAGTTTCTCGACATAGTCGAAGAGCACCACCACCACGATAATCATGGCGATGGCGAAGAGGTACGTCCCGATGAACTTCCGGATGATGTACCGGTCGAGGATTTTAATGCCGGGCCAAATCTTCATTCAAAATCAAGCGTTAAAAATCAGGAATCGCAGGGGCGCCGGCCGCATCGCCAAGCGAGCGTCCGGCCCGTCCGTTCCCGATTTTCCATTTTCAATCGGTTCACAGTCTTCTTCCCAGTTTCGCCACGGCGGCCTCCTTCCACTCCTTGAAATCGCCGGCGAGGATGTGCTCGCGTGCGGCGCGCACCAGCCGCAGGTAGAAGGCGATATTGTGCAGCGAGGCGATCTGGGCGGCCATCATCTCGCCGCACGTCACCAGATGATGCAGGTAAGCCTTCGAGTAGCGGCGGTCGAAGGTCGTCCCCTCCGGATCGATCGGTGAGAAGTCGTCCTCCCACTTCTTGTTGCGGATGTTGATCGTCCCCTCCCACGTGAAGAGCTGCCCGTTGCGGCCGTTGCGCGTAGGCATCACGCAGTCGAACATGTCCACGCCCCGTTCGATCGCTTCCAGGATATTCGTCGGCGTCCCGACCCCCATGAGGTAGCGGGGACGGTCGGCGGGCAGGATGGCGTTGACCACTTCGATCATCCGGTACATCACCTCCGTCGGTTCGCCCACGGCCAGTCCGCCGATGGCGTAGCCGTCGGCATCGTACTGCCGGACGTTCTCCGCCGCACGGGCGCGCAGGTCGGGGTAACCGCATCCCTGCACGATGGGGAACAACGCCTGGTAATGGCCGTACCGGGGCTGCGTCTGCGCGTATCGTTCGAAACAGCGGTCGAGCCACCGCTCGGTGAGCGCCAGCGACTTGGCGGCGTATTCGCGCGGTGCGTCGCCGGGCGGGCACTCGTCGAAAGCCATCATGATGTCGGCGCCGATCGCCCGCTCGGTGTCGATCACGCTTTCGGGCGTGAAGAGGTGCTTCGAGCCGTCGATGTGCGAACGGAAATGGCACCCCTCCTCGCGCAGTTTGCGGCAGTCGGCCAGCGAAAAGACCTGGAAGCCGCCCGAATCGGTCAGCATCGGCCCCTCCCACGTCGAGAAGCGGTGCACGCCGCCCGCCTCTTCGAGAATCTTCGTCCCCGGACGCAGGTAGAGGTGGTAGGTGTTGGCCAGGATGATCTCGGCCCCGGCCTCGTCGCGCACGTCGCGGTGGAAGATGCCCTTGACGGCGGCGGCGGTTCCCACGGGCATGAAAATCGGCGTGCGGATCACGCCGTGGTCGGTCGCGAGCTCTCCCGCACGTGCTTCGGTACGGGTGTCGGTATGTCGGAGTGTAAATTGCATCATGTCTGTCAATACGCCGGCACCGGCGGTCGCAGCCGTGCGGCCGCGGGACGCGGACGCCGCCACGAATCGTCCGCACACCTCAGGAAGCGTGTACGATCCGGCCGTCCGGTACGCCGGCGTACCGGACGGTTCCGGCGGGTCGGACGGTGTCGTTGCGTCGTACAAAGGTACGAATTTTTGGCGGTTTTCGTATGCCGCCGCAAGAAATTGAAAAACGACGCGCGGGAATCGAAACCGATCGGCCGTTCCGAGTGCCTCCCACCGCGTCGGAATCCGCCCCGCCGGACCGCACGGCTGATTTTTAATTCGCAAAGCATTGCATTCGCCCTCGCTTATCCGTATTCTTTGGCTGTGCCTTAGATACTCCCGCTCGGCAATGTTCAAATAAATTTGACATTGCACACACTTATTCGTATCTTTGGCTTCGCCTTAGATACTTCGCCTCGGAAAAAATGCAAGCGAGCTTGCTTTTTTCTCTCGGCTTATTCGTATCTTTGCCCGAATAAATAAAATCCTGCCGTCGGACGGACGGCATCTCGGCCAACCGGACGGATTCTCTCTGCCGCGCCCGTCTTGCGCCGTCTTTGCAAAATCGGTTATGGAGGTCACTGAAATGACGCTTTGGGAAAATGTCCTCGCCCACTACGGCTGGCAGGGCGCCGCGCTGGCGGCGGTACTCGTCGTACTGCTGTGCGTACAGCTATGGTACTATCTTTTCGCCTACGGCCGCATCCCCGGCTACAAGAACAGCCGGCGGCGGCAGGTGCTCGACGCCGAACCGCCGCTGTCGGTCATCGTCCCCATGTTTTCGGAGGACGCGCTCTTCGTCGAGGAGCGGCTTCCGCTGATGCTGGCGCAGGAGTACTCCGATTTCGAGGTGGTGATCGTCTACGTGGGGCGCGACAACGACTTCTTCGAAGACCTGCTGCGCATCCGCCAGTCCTTCCCGCGCGTCACGGCCACCAAGATCGAACAGGACGCCCGCTTCCCGATCTCGACCAAAATGGCGCTCAACGTGGGCATCAAATCGGCGCACTACGAACATCTGATCGTCACCTCGACCGACGTGCGCCCGCTCTCCGACCGCTGGCTGGCGCTGATGGCCAAAGGATTCCTGCGCGGCGACGTCGTCGTGGGCTACTGCGGCCTGGAACGCAGGCGCGGTCTGGCCGACCGCTGGATGCGCACCGACCGCATGATGGAGTCGGTGCAGTGGCTCGCCCGCGCCGTGGCGCACCGCCCCTACCGCGGCATCCGCTACAACTTCGGCTTCACGAAGCGTCTCTACTTCGATGCGCGGGGATTCAGCCACCTCAACATGAATATCGGCGAAGACGACCTCTTCCTGCAACGCATCCTGCGCGACGACAACCTGAGCGTCGTGCTCTCGCCGCGCGCCTCGGTGGTGCAGCGCGTCTGGGGCGGACTGGGCTGGTGGACGCGGCAGCGGCGCCTCTACGGTGCGGCGCGGCGTTACTACCCGCTCGCGGTGCGGAACTTCATCCGCTGGGAACCGGGCAGCCGCCTGCTCTTCTTCCTCGCGGCGGCCACGGCGATCGCCGTCATGCCGCTCGAATACAAGCTGGCGACCGCGGCGCTCGTCCTGCTGCGCTACGGCGTGGTCTTCGCCGAGATCTGGCGCATCACCCGCCGGCTCGGCGAACGGGGGCTGCGCGGCGCCTACTTCGTCTACGACCTGCTGAGTCCTTTTTACGAAATGCTGGTGGCGCTGCTCTGCCTGCGCCGCGACGACCGCGTATGGAGATAGCCGACTATATCGTTGCCGACGACCGGCAGCTGGCCCGACTGGTGCTCGGCGGCGACACGGCGGCGTTCGAATACCTCTTCGACCGCTACCGCGACGCCATCCACCGCCTCTTCCTGCAACGCACGGGAAATACCGAAGATGCCGACGACCTGTTGCAGGAGACCTTCATCAAGGTCTACATGAATCTCCACCGTTACAGCCCCGAATACACCTTCGGGCAATGGCTCTACACCATCGCCCGCAACACCTTCATCGACTACGTGCGCAAGCGGCAGGACGACCTGCCGATCGACGAGAAATTTTCGTCGCCCGCCTCGAACACCCCCACGCCCGAAGAGAGCGTCATCAACTCGCAGCAGCGCCACCAGATCGAACTTTGCATCGCCCGGCTGCCCGAGAACTACCGCAGGCTGATCCGCATGCGCTTCTTCGACGAATACTCCTACGAGGAGATCGCCGTCAAGCTGTCGCTGCCGCTCGGCACGGTCAAGACGCAGATCCACCGCGCCCGCGAACGCATGTGCCGCCTGATCGTCGAAAACGATAACCGATAACCCCGACCGCAACATGGACTCCGTTTTCCGCTATTTCCCCGATCTCACGCCGCGCCAGCGCGAACAGTTCGCCGCGCTCGGGCCGCTCTACGCCGAGTGGAACGCCCGCATCAACGTCGTCTCGCGCAAGGATTTCGATCAGCTCTACCTGCGCCACGTGCTCCACTCGCTGGCCATCGCCCGCGTCTGCGCCTTCGCGGCCGGCGCGCGGGTGCTCGACGTCGGCTGCGGAGGGGGCTTCCCTTCGGTGCCGCTGGCGATCCTCTTCCCCGAGGCGCGTTTTATGGCCGTCGACTCGATCGGCAAGAAGATCACCGTGGTGCGCGCCGTGGCCGAAGGGGCGGGCATCGCCAACCTCGAAGCGCGCAACTGCCGTGCCGAGCAGCTCGCGGAGCGGTTCGACTACGTCGTCTCGCGCGCCGTGACCGACATGGCAACCTTCACGGGCTGGGTTTGGCCGCTCGTCGAACGCGGACGGCGCGGCACGCTGCCCAACGGCATCCTCTACCTCAAAGGCGGCGATCTGACCGACGAACTGGCCCGCACCCGCCAAACGTGGCGGGAGTACCCGATCTCGGCATTTTTCGACGAAGAGTTTTTCGAAACCAAAAAGGTAGTCTACACCTCCCGCTGATCCGGTTTCCCGATCTGCGGGGATTTCCCCGAGCGCCCTCCTCTCGACCGATTCTCCGGCGGGCGGCGTTCCCGCCCGCCGCCCGCCGGAGAATCCGAGCAAATTCCGCCGGCCGAAGGGGCATACCGCCCGCCTCCCAACAGCCGCCTTTCCGCTCAATCGGCCGTGACCGTCGACCGCCGGCAGACGATTTTCCCCGTCTGCGTGATGCCCTCGATCGTAATATCGTAGTCGGCCGGTGCGTCGGAGGTGTAGAACTCGACGGTGGCACGACCCGTCTCGTCGAATTCAACCGAAGGGTTCCAGTAGAGCGTCGTGCGGTAGTCGGGAACCATCGAACGGCGGGCCTTCTCCGTCGCGTATGCCGGAGCGTAGAATTCCGCAGGGGTCTGGTAACCCAGCGGGGAGGCGATCGCCACATCGACCGACGGCATCAGCGCGACTGCATCCTCCCACTCCTTTCCTTTCTTTAATGTAATGGAAACGACCGCTCCTTTCGCCCACGGAATGTAGAGCGCCGAATCGTGGGAATCGATCAGATCGATCCGCGAGACCATTTCCAGCGGATAGGAGAGGCACATCACCTGCTGCGCGAGCGTAAACTGCGTGAAGCCGCCCAACCCGTCGGGCCGAGCGATTCCTCCGAGGCCGGAGGCCGCGCCGCGACTGACGTTGCGGGAAGAACGCACCATTCCCGTCAAGGGAAATCCCGATGCCGACGCCTGCATATCGACCGGTTCCTCCAACTGTCCGTCGACCACGAACAGAGCCCCCGTCCCGCGATACGATATTGAATAATCGGATACTTTGATTCCCGGCATACGGGCCAGACACTCCAAGATCGTCCCTGCACCCGACTCCTTGATCTGCTCGGCCGTCCACGAATTCGAAGCGAGCCGCTGTTCGGGCGATTTCATCTCCTGCCGGATACGATGCGTCACTACGACCGTGTCGATGAGGATGTTTCTCATATCGGTCTGCCCTCGCTGCTCGATGTAGTGCCGTGCCTGGGCGAGGTAGGGATTCGCCGCATCCGCTTCCGGCACGCGGGGCAGCGTCCCCACCTCGGGGAACGAATCGCGCGCGACCTTCACGTAGGCCTCCGGCAGCAGCCCCTTCGCCGCCGCGGGCCGCAGTACGAAGAGCGTGCTGTCGGGGAAGTCGAAGCCGTTGAGCGCGAACCGTCCCTCCTTGTCGATCGGCGCCTGCGACGAGTAGTGCCACCGCGGCACGATCATCCGCATCTCGTAGCGGTCGAGCTTCTTCCTCCTGTTCCACAGTCCGCCCTTGTTGATCCGCCCCGCGATCTCCTGCCCGACCTCCAACGGATACTGCGGTTCCACGTACTCCTTTTTCATCAGCTCCGGCACGTCGTAGCGCCGCCATC
>OIWT01001663.1_pt1 | contig 25625 bp, 21 predicted proteins | sample 1587701 | NCBI WGS metagenome assembly OIWT01 (sample SAMEA3888904, study PRJEB22519) | human gut metagenome | biome: human gut; feature: human-associated habitat; material: faeces | place: Denmark | collected 2009
GGGCGGTGGCGACCAGTCGCATCTACCTGTTCCGAAAAAACACGGTGCGCCTGGGCTGGGGAGACTTTGCCCTGAAACGGCCTCGCGGCGGGCAGAACCGACGTCCCGGACGGCGCAAGAGGCGATTTTGGGAACAACTAAATGCACATTCGGAACAACTCAATGCGACCATGTGCCGTCAAGGCACAGTTTTAGTCGCATTTACTCTGACAAGTCACCCCTTTTTTTCATGGCGAAATCAGCACCCCAGAGCATCGAGAAAACCCTCGATGAGTTCATCAACCTTGCGCCAAGTCTTGACCGCCTTCACCCAGCGGTCGGGAATCGCATCGAAGCCATAGTACGCCCCGGCGATCTGCCCGAACACCGCCCCGATGGAATCCGAGTCGCCGCCAAGGTTGACAGCGGCGATCAGCCCCTCCTCGAAGCTCTCCGTCGTGTTGAATGCCCAGAGCGCGGCATCAAGCGTCGAGACCGCCCAGCCGGAGTTGTTCACCGCTTCCCGCGTCTTGTACGCGGAAACCTCCGCCGTACGGTTTCCGGCCATGTGTTCACCGAGAACCTTGGCGAACCTATCTACCACCTCATGCACCTTTCCAGAACTATGCGTGAGGTCGCTGATCTCGTGCATGGTCTTCGCCGGATCGCTCTCCTTTTGCGCGAGGAGATACGACGGCGCAAAGCGCATGATCGAGCCGTTCCCCTGCGAATCCTCGCGCCCGTTGACATACTGATGCCTGAACGCGATGTTCCGGCAAGCGTTCCACGTCGCGCCGCCTACATCGAACGACTCCCCGTCCTTCGACGAAAGGTAGCCGTCCATAAACCATTTCACGAATGTGTCGCCGATGTCCTTCAGGTCGTAGCCGCCCTTGCGGACGTAGGAGTCCATGATACACATGGCCATTGATCCGTCGTCCGTCCAGTAGCCAGCCGGAAGGTTGAACACCGGGCACTTCACCATCTCCGTGATCCACGGGTGGCTGTCCTTGCCGCTGAACTGTATGGGGCTTCCGAAGGCGTCGCCCACGATGAGACCCCACAGCATTCCCTTTGCCTTGTTTCTGTCCATTTCCTTTTTCCTTTCAGTTTCAGATTTTCCGCGCCGCTGCTTCCAATGCCGCCGCATAGGCCGTCAACTCCACCTTGCGATGCGAGTCGGGCAGTTGAGCCACAAGTTGAGAAAACCGGCAATCCTTCGCCGCCGCCCAGAGTTCTGCATCATCGACCTTGCCGAGGATGCTGCGAAGATCGTACTGATCGGGATGCTTGGCGAGGGAGAGGTAGCCACTCCTCGGATCGGCCACGTCGTGCCGTTGCCAGAACCAGCCCTTGAGCTTCCCGCAAGCACGGAAGTCGAAGCTTGCCCCGTTGTCCACAAACCAAAGATTGCCCTCTGCATCGACTTTCACGTTGTCCCAGGTGAACGTGTCAATTCCCGCGATAAACGCCTGGACTGGATAGGCGGCGACAGCCTGTGCTCGTATCTTCGCACGGAGCGTTGCGTCTGCGCTACCCCAAACTTCCATGATCGGTTTCAGTGCGTTGTCATAGACGGCAAGGCGGATCGTTTGACGCCCGCGTCCGTCCTCAAAATCAACACGATACTCGCGAGAGAACGGAACATTGAGACCAGCCGCCCGCAGCAGGTTGTCGGCGACAAACTCGTTGTGGACGTGTTCATCGCTCGAATACGCCGACCAGCTGCCGCATTTCGCAATGAAGCGATGCCCGCCAATCACTCCCACCCTCGGATGTGTACAACCGCGTGGTGTCGTCCTGAAATCCGCCAGCATCTCCGCCGTGAGCTCGGCGGGGAATGTCGTATCTCCGTTCTGCTGGTTTTGCATCGTCATTTCCTCATCTTCCCTTTTTGGCTATATGAATTCCGTTTAGAAGTTGGCGTTGGCTTTTCGGTTTTCGTTTAGGGGTTGATTCTCCTGCGGTAGAGCTTCGCGGGGGCGTGGGCGCGACCTCCGAGGTCTTCCCACTCGCCCTCGCACACTTCCAGAAGCGGCTCCTTCGTCGTCGTGAGCTGGCGGCGGAAGCTCGGGATGTTGGCCGCGCTGACGGAGGAGCGCGTGAGGTACTGGTAGACGTCGATGTAGTTGGAAAGCGTGAACTTCTCCGGCAGGAAGAAGAACACGAGCTTCTTCGTGTCGAACGAGAGCATCCGCAGGAACGCCTGGGCGATGATCTGGGCATGGTCGAACGCCAGCGGATTGTCCTCTACGGACAAAACCGTGCCACCGCCGAGATCCTCCTCACGGTAAGTTCCGGACAGGCAGAACGCAAGCTTTCCGTCCGCGTGGAACGGGAGATAGAACCGCCCATGCCCGATGGTGGGCGATTTGAGGAGTAGCCACCGAGCTACCGCCGCATCGTCACCGCCTTTGACATGGCAGCCCTGACCGCGCTTGTGGACGGAGACGAATGCGTTTGAAATGATCCATGCCCTCATGTCGCGGTCAGGCTTGGAGAACACGCCGACTGGAATGAGGCGGTCGGCCTCAAGGGAGGTCTCCTCGCGAAGTTCGCGCCTCGCCCCCTCGTCCACAGTTTCCGTAGGGCGGATGAACCCGCCCGGCAACGCCCAGCTTCCCTCAAACGGCCATTGACCGCGCTTGATGAACAAAACCTCAAGGGCGAACTCCGGATTCTCTCGCCATTGCCCCTCGCCAAGTTCGCTGTAGGCCGGACGCACGGCGACGATGTCCGCCGTGACGCTCGGTTTCGGGTACTTGCCGAGCGTCTTGCGGTACGCCTCGATCCTCGCCACGTCCTCTTGTGTCTGCGCCGTCATGGATGTGCCTTCTGTGGGTTGACGCCGCACATTCTATCATATTGCTCATTTGGCCGCAAGTCAGTCCTTGCACTCGCCGCCGCAGATTCACATGCTGCAACGTCCGATGCGTCGCGTGGCGTCGACATGCCAAGGCCGACGCCGTGAGGCTTGACGGCCCCATGATGGCCCAGCCGTCCGTTTTGTGGCCGTGGTCTTCCCAACGGATCCGTCTGTTCATGGTGGACGATGAGGGACTCGAACCCCCGACCTTGACCGTGTAAAGGTCCTGCTCTAACCAACTGAGCTAATCGTCCAAAGAAATGGCTAGTATATCAAAAACGGGGCGAGGGCGCCGTCACGAATCGTAGAAGACCGCGCCCTTGTCCGTCACGATGCGTTCGGCGACGGGGTAGGCGAAGCAGGGGGCCTGTTCAAGGCGCGAGACGAACTGCGCCGCCTCCCACTTCGCCATCGCGAGGTCGTGGAGGCGGAAGTTCCCGCAGTTGACCGCAGACGCGCCGGGAATCTCCCCCTCATCGTCGCGCAGATGGCGGAACGCCGCGAGCATGAGCGGCAGAAGGTCTTCCTCCGGACGCGGCGCGCCCTTCATGATGAGATAGCACCCCGTGAGGCACCCCATCGGCCCCCAGTAGACCACCCGGTCCTTCCACTGCGGATCATTGCGCAGAAACGTCGCCACCACGTGCTCAATGGTGTGCATCGCGTTCGGATGGATCGCCGGCTCGGTGTTCGGGAACTTCATGCGAATGTCGTACGTCGTCACCGTCTCGGCCCCCAGCACGTCCGTACGGGACACATAAATGCCGGGCTTGATGCGCGTGTGGTCAACCTGAAAGGAGGGAATGAGGTCCATGAGTGATTAAGTGGTTAAGTGATTAAGTAGTTAAGTAGTTAAGTAGTTAAGTAGTTAAGTGATTAAGTGATTAAGTGATTAAATGATTAAGTGGTTTAGCGGTTAAGTAGTTAAGTAATTAGATTGTTACCTGGTTAAGAGGTTTAACGGTTTCGTTTGCAAATGGATGGGCGAACATGTGACCGTCTAATAAGTAGTTGGGCCGTGACAATGAAGGACCGTAACGAGTACAGACTTAACTACTTAGTCACTTAATCACTTAATTACCTAAAGCCGAAGGCGACTTAATCCCGAAGAAGGCGGGGATTGCATCGGAGAGGGTCTTGAGGGCATGGGTGAGGTTGGCGTGGTACTGGTCGGCCGTGGAACCCGAACCGGCCACGTCCGAAACGGCCTTGAGGGCACGAAGGGGCACGTTGGCGCGGCGGGCGACGTGCGCGATCGCGGCGCCCTCCATGTCGCGGAGGTCGGCCTGGACGTCCTCGACGAGGAAGCGGTAGTCCACCGGCGAATCGTTGAAGCGGTCGCCCGTCGCGAGCAGGGCCTCGGGGAAGGCGTTGCCCGCGCGGTCCAACGGCAACTCGCGCGCCGTGTACTCGTTGAGCGTGCCGACGGACGTGCCGTTGATCGCGGCGAGGTCGAAGTCGTACTGCACGGCCGCACGCACGCGGTAGACCTCCGCGACCTGCATCGGCGCGTGGAGGGCCCCCGCGACGCCGACGTTCAGCAGGACTTCGGGGTTGAAGCGCGCGAGCGCAAGCTGCGCGGCGGCGGCGGCGTTCACCTTGCCGACGCCGGAGACGACGACGGCGGTCGGTTCGCCCGCGAGCGTACCCGTCACGATGCGGCGCCCGAACACAGACTCCTCCGCGACGGCGGCGAAGTGCGCCGTGACGGCGGCCGCCTCGTTGTCCATCGCGACAACGAAGACCTTGCGCAGGTTCACGTGAACAGGACCTCTTGGCCGTGGAACATGAAGTTTCCGCCCACGACATACTGCATCGCGGTGGGCGAGAAGCGGTCCTGCACCGTGATGTGCAGATGTCCGGCGAGAATGGCCTTCAGAAGCGGTTCGCGCCTGAGGGAGGCGATGAAATCGCGCGTCACGACGTCGGTCCGCTGCTTGCGGTAGTCGCCGCGCGCGTCCGGCAGGACGGCGGACGCGAACTTGCGTCCGGCACGCCAGAACTTCTCGTGCGCCCGCCAGATGTGCGCCGAGAAGAATGGAACGTGCATACAGAGGACGATCGGCAACCCCTTCTTCACCTCGGCGGCGAAGCGTTCGACCTGGTGCGCGGTCACGTAGCCGTACACGTCGTCGAGCGTGACGAAGTTGACGCCGTTCACGACGGTGGATGCGAGTTCGATGTCGAAGGGGTAGGCGACCGCAACCGGCGCGCGCGTCTTCGCCTTGTGCGCCTCGCTGTTCTCGTCCTTCCCGAGCCACATGTCCGGCGAGAACTCGTGGTTGCCGACCGCGCCGCACAGGCCCGCGCCGAAGTGCTTCTTCACGAGGTCGAAGTTCGCGCGGCTCTGCCAGTCGATGAGGTCGCCGGTGTGGACGACATAGTCGACGTTCTCCTTCGCCCAGGCAAGCGAATCGCACAACGCCTCCTCCTGGCGCCCGCCGAAGGTCTTCGTGCGGACCTCGCGCAGTTTCTGCTTCTTCGCATCCTCGTCCGGATACGCGGCCGTGAAGTGCGTGTCGGAGATGTGCAGCACGGAAAACGGCTTCTCCAGGCCGATGTGGACGTGCTGGTAGGCAAGGACAAGACGTTCGAACTTGCCGCGCGCGGGAAAGACGGTCGGATCGTCCTTGCCGATCGCCGGCAGCGCCGAGACGGCGACAAGCCCGCCGAGAAAACCTCTTCGTGTGAACTTCATGGACCCTCCAGTCTCTTTATTAAGTCGCTTCGCTTTAAGTGGTTAAGTGGTTAAGTAGTTAAGTTGGCTCGCGCAAGCACATGACGACTCCGTTGTCGGGGATTAAGTCGCTTCGCTTTAAGTGGTTAAGTTGTTAAGTTGGAATCATTCTATGGCTCAACTACTTAACCACTTAACTACTTAATTACTTAACCACTTAACCACTTAATCATCCAGCTTCCGCCGGATAACGCGCTTGGCCTTGCCCTCGGTGCGGGGGAGCGATCCGACGGGGTAGACCTCGCCCTTCGGGAGGAAGCCGAGGCGTTCCTTCAGGTGCTTCGCGACCGTGTGCCCGGAGACGCCGGGCTCGGCCTCGACGTTGACCGTGACGTCCGTCATGCCGTGGCGTTCTTCGAGGATGATCTGGAACTCGTCCTTGACGCCGGGGATCTCCATGAGGGCCTGTTCGACCTGGCGGGGGTAGAAGTTGACGCCCTTGACGATGAGCATGTCGTCCGTGCGGCCCGTGATGCGGTCGATCCGGAGCGAGGTACGCCCGCACGCGCACTTTTCGCGCGTGAGGATGCGGCAGATGTCGTGCGTGCGGTAGCGGATGATCGGCATCGCCTCGCGCGTGAGGGACGTGAAGACGAGCTCGCCGTACTGGCCGTCGGGCAGGACGTCGCCCGTCACGGGGTCGATGACCTCCGTGATGTACTGGTCCTCGAACACGTGGAGGCCGCAGTGGCAGCGGCAGTCCTGGCCCGTCGTGCCGATGCCGCCCGTCTCGGTCATGCCGTAGATGTCGAAGCACTCGATGTGGAGGCGCTTCTCGATCTTGCTGCGCATCTCGTCCGAGAAGGTTTCCGAGCCGAAGATGCCCACGCGCAGGGAGGGGATGTCGTGGTCGCCCGTCGGTTCCGCGTCCAGCTTCTCGATGATGCGCGGCACGTAGGAGACGACGGAGCAGAAGCCCTTCACGCGGAAGTCGCGCATGAGCTTGATCTGCCGTTCCGTGTTGCCGCTGGAGGCGGGCACACAGAAGAGCCCGGCCTTGCGGCAGCCGTGGTAGCAGCCGAAGCCGCCGTTGAAGAGGCCGAACGTCGGCATGATCTGGAAGGCGTCGCCCGCCTCCAGGCCCGCCATCGTGTAGCAGCGCGCCATGCAGTCCGCCCACTGGTTGAGGTCGTTCTTCGTGTAGGCCATCACGACGGGCGTGCCGGTGGAGCCGGACGACATGTGGAACTCCAGCAGTTCCTGGCGCGGCACCGTACACATCTGCAGCGGATAGGCGTCGCGGAAGTCGTCCTTTGTCAGGAACGGAATCCGCTTCAGATCGTCGAGCGACTTCACGTCCTCGGGGTTTCCGAAGCCCCGGCTCAGCAGCAGCCGCCGGCTCCACTCGTTCGACCACACGCGCCTCAGCGACTTCTGCAGGCCCTTGAGCTGCACGTCCGCGAGCTGGTCGCGCGACATCGTTTCGGCTTCACGATTCCAGAACTGCATCGTCTGCTCCTTCGTCCGCATCACTGCGCCACGGCGGCGCGACCGAGGTCGAACGCCTTGCGGTTGAGGTCCAGCAGCTTGGCCTTGGGACCCGTGAAACTCTCCTCCATCGCCTTCACCCACTGCGACTCCCGGAACGGCGTGAGGGCGGAGAGGGCGCCGGCGATGACCATGTTCATCGTGCGGGCGTTGCCGACCTCCTCGGCGATCTTTGCGGCGTCGACGACGAGCGCATCGGGGAACGCCTTCGCGAGGCGCGTCTCGAAGTCCGTGACGGGCTGCTGGAGTCCGCTCGACACCGTGACGGGCACGAGGTCGACGTTGTTCATCAGCACCTTGCCGTCCTTCGCGAGGAAATGCTTCCAGCGCAGGGCCTCCAGACGGTCGAACGCGACGAGGATGTCGCTCTGCCCTTCCGGAATGATCGGCGAGTGGACCTCCGTGCCGAACCGCACGCTCGAGATCACGCTGCCGCCACGCTGGGCCATGCCGTGGATCTCGCTTTTCTTCACGTCCATGCCGGCGATCGTCGCCGTGCGCGCGAGCATGTTTGCCGTGAGCAGGATGCCCTGCCCGCCGACGCCGACGAGGGAAACGTTGATGGTCTTCATGGAAAGCTTCCTTACTCGGCGCGCGCGACGGTCAGTTCGGGATCCAGCTCCTGGAGCCGGGACTCGATGCCCTGCTTGAGCGTCATGAGCGCGTAGGGGCAGCTGCCGCAGTGCCCGACGAGTTTGAGGGTGACGACCTTGCCCTCCATCTTCACGAATTCGAGATCGCCGCCGTCCTGCTGGAGCATGGGGCGGAGTTCTTCGAGCTTGGCCTTGACCTGTTCTTCGAGATTCATCGTGTTCTTCTCCTTTAAATGGATTCGTCCTGGTTCTCAATGGAACGCTTGCATCCTGTACCGCGTTATAATCGCCAAATCCGGGCGAACAGGCATTGTGGCGTAGGCGACGCCCGTCGCCGTCGTAGCCACATGCCTGTTCGCCCCATTCTGCGTATGTGAAACATCTGCGTTCAACGAAAACCTCCACTAAAATCAACCGGGAAAGCGAGTATACCATTTATTCGAAACGGATGGAAGCGGCGCGCCCGTGCGCGTCCAGCCCCTCCACCTGCGCGAACGCCTCGATCGTCGCCTTCGTCTCGGCGAGGTCGCCCCGCGTGAAGGCGACGAACGAATGGCGGCGGCGGAAGTCGTCCGGCGTGAGGCCGTTGAACATGTTCGCCGCGCCGCCCGTCGGGAGGACGTGCGACGGGCCCGCCACGAAGTCGCCGGCTGACTCGGGCGTCCAGGCGCCCGCGAACACCGCGCCCGCCGCGCGCACGCCCTTCATGAGCTTCAGCGCGTCCCGGCACATGATCTCGAAGTGTTCGGGCGCGAAGCGGTTCACGAGCTCCAGACCCTCCTCCACGGTCGGCGTCACGCAGAAGAGGACGCCGTCGCGGTCGAAGACGCGCTGGATGAGGGCCTTGCGCGACAGCGTTTCCGTCTGCGCGAACATCTCCCGCCTCACCGCCTCGGCGAACGCCGCGTCCGCCGTCACGAGGAGCGACTTCTCCCAGCCCGAACCGTGCTCGGCCTGGCTGAGGAGGTCGGCGGCGACCCACTTCGCGGGAACCGTGCCGTCCGCGAGGACGGCGATCTCGCTCGGACCCGCCACCTGGTCGATGCCGACGTAGCCGTACACCTGGCGCTTCGCGGCCGTCACGAACGCATTGCCCGGCCCGACGATCTTCTGCACCTTCCTCACCGTCTTCGTACCGAACGCCATGAGGCCGATCGCCTGGATGCCGCCCACGCGGTAGACCTCCGTCGCGCCCGCGAGCCGCAGGGCGTAGAGGAGGACGGGGTTCGGCGTACCCGTGGGCCCGGCGGGCGTGCAGGCGACGATCTCCTTCACGCCGGCCGCCTTCGCGAGGGTGACGGTCATGACGCTCGTGGAGGCGAGCGGCGCCGTGCCGCCCGGCACGTACACGCCCACGCGGTCCATCGGCGAGTAGAACTCGCCCGCCGTGCCGCCCTTCGGCGTCTTCATCGTCCAGGGGGCCTTCAGCGACGCCTTCGAGAAGCGCATCACGCGCGTGTAGGCGTCCTTCACGGCGCGCCTGAGCGCGGGCGGCACCTGCGCCTCCGCCGCCGCAAGCTCGTCCTCCGTCACGCGGAAACGCTTCGGCGTGAGCTTCGCCCCCTCGAATTTCGCGACATACCGCGCGACGGCCCGGTCCCCCTCCGCGCGAATCGCCGCCAACACCTCCGCCGCAGCCTTCTCGGCCTCCTCGGGGAACGCGCTGCGCGCGAGGAACTTCGTGACATACTTGCTCTGCGGCTTCTCGGCCGACCATTCGACAATGCGCACCATGCTGACTTCCTCTTGAAAAGTTCCACCTATTCTACCAGTTTCCTCCTGGTGAATCAAATCGGAGTGGACGGGGAAGGGGGAGGGAGAGGAGGACAGGACGCGGGGACTTCGCGTGGTAAGTTTTGTTCCGAACAAATCAAGCGGCGCTCCCGTCCTTGACAACGGCGGGGCAATCGCCTAGACTACTGCATTCCTTCAAAAAGTTCGGGCATGGTATCGGAACAGGACATCCACGCGGCGCTCAGGCGCCATTTCGGCTACGACGACTTCCGGGACGGCCAGTATCAGCCCATCGCCGAGATCCTCGCCGGTCGCGACGCCGTCGTCGTGATGCCCACCGGTTCCGGCAAGTCCCTCTGCTACCAGCTTGCGGCGCTCATGCTCCCCGGCACGACGCTCGTCGTCTCGCCGCTCATTGCGCTGATGACGGACCAGGTGGCCGCGCTTGAACGGCGCCACATCCCCGCGACCTGCCTCAACTCGTCCCTTTCCCCCGCCGAGATGTCCGCCCGCCTCGACGCGATGATGCTCGGCGAGTACAAGCTCGTCTACATCGCCCCCGAGCGCTTTCGCAGCGCGCGTTTCCTGGAGGCCGTCGCCCGCACCGAACTCGCCCTTCTCACCATCGACGAAGCCCACTGCATCAGCCAATGGGGACACGACTTCCGTCCCGACTACCTTAACATCCGCGACGCGCTCGCCGGCTTCCCCGACATCCCCATCCTCGCCGTCACCGCCACGGCGACGCCCGACGTGCGAGCGGACATCATCCGCCAGCTGCGCCTCGGCGAGGCCCCGCGCGAGAAGCCCTACGTGCAGGTGCAGGGCTTCAGCCGCGACAACCTCAACCTCACCGTCGTCCCCACCCATACCCACGAGGCGAAGTTCCGGCGCATCGCCGCGCTCATCCGCGCCCACCGCACTGGCATCGTCTACGTCGCCACGCGCAAGCACGCGGAAAGCGTCTTCGCGCGCCTCACCGCCCCCGGATGCCGTTTCGGCGACACGCGGGTGCTTCTCTACCACGGCGGCATGCCCGACGCCGAGCGCACGCGCGTCTACAACGCCTTCGTCGCCGCCCCCCACCCCGTCGTCGTCGCCACGAACGCCTTCGGCATGGGCGTCGACCGCGCGGATATCCGTTTCGTCGCGCACTGGGACATCCCCGGCTCCCTCGAAGCCTACTACCAGGAGGTCGGACGCGCCGGGCGCGACGGACTCCCCTCCTTCTGCGAACTCCTCTTCAGCTACGCCGACGTCAAGACGCAGGAGTTCTTCATCGACGGCGCCAATCCCCCCTGGAACCTCGCCCGCGACGTCCTCGCCTACCTGCGCAAGAAGGCCATCGGTTCCGCCATCCCCCTCGACGTCAACGACCTTGCGGACCGCCTCGGCGCGAAGGGCATCGCGCTCGACACGGTACTCAACATCCTCGCCCAGCACGGCGCCGTCACGCTCACGCGCGGCGCGCGCTTCCGCGATCCGCCGCTCGTGCAGCTCACCCCCACCGTCTCCGAGGCCGCCCTGGAGGCCGTCTTCCTGGCACGCCGCGAAAAGGAGCGGCGCGACCGCATGCGCCTCCGCGACATGATCGCCTTCTGCGACACGCGCGGCTGCCGCCACCGCTTCATCCTCTCCTACTTCGGCGAAGAGGCCCGCGCGGACGTCTGCGGCGGCTGCGACCACTGCGGTCCGCGCCAGCCGCCCGAACCGCTCACGGACGAACAGTGGGTGGTCGTCCAGAAGATCCTCTCCTGCATCGGCCGCCTCAAGGGGCTGCATCCCGCGGCGTGCATCGTCGACGTGCTGCTCGGTCTCCGCACCCCTCTCGTCGCGCAACACCGGCTTTCGGATCTCTCCACCTGGAACCTGCTTGCGGGTTTCGCCCCCGAACGGCTTCGCATCCTCGTCGAATCGCTCGTCCGCGCCGGCTGCGCCACGCGCGCCGCCGACGGGTCCGACCTCATCAGGCTCACGCCCAAGGGGCTCCGCGTCGCCCGCCGGGAAGAACCCGAATTCACGATCCGCTGGCCCTCGGCGACCGCGACCGCCCGCCGCATTCCCGTGCCCGTCCAGCCCCCCGCCCCCGCCGCGCCGCGCAGCGACTTCGCGGGCGACCTCGCCCCCGCCGCGCGCCGACGGGCCCTTGCGCTGCGGAGCTGGCGCAAGGAGACGGCGGACGAACTGGGCGTGGCGGCGTTCCGCATCATGGCCAACAAGACGCTTTTCCGCGTGGCGGAGGAGAACCCGCGCACGCTCGCCCACCTGAGCCATCTCGTCTACAGCCAGACGCTGAACGAGTACGGCGAGGACATCCTCGACGTCCTCCGCGACGCCTCGGAGGGCGTCGGCTAGGGCCTGCGCCGGGCGAGGCGGCAGATCACGCGCTCCGCGCCCAGGTTCGTAAAGCCGAGCGCGAGGAGGAGGCGTCCCCAGAACCCCTTCGCCTCGGCCCGCACGGCCTTGATCTCAATGCCCTCCCGCGCGCAGAGCGCACGGAAGTCGTCGAACGTGAAGAAGTGCGTGTTCGGCGTGTCGTACCACTCGAACGGCAGCTCGCGCCCCACCGGCATGCGGCCCGTGAGGAGGAGATGGAGGCGGATGCCGATGGCGGCGAAGTTCGGGATTGTGACAATCGCCTCCTTCGCCTTGTCGAGGATCTTCACGAGGATTTCGCGCGGCTTCTTCACCGTCTGCAGGGTTTCGGAAAGAACGGCGAGGTCGTAGGCCGCATCCGGCAGAAGGCCCAGGCCTTCGTCGGCATCCTCGTAGAGGACGTCGATGCCCGCGCGCACGCCGTTCACGATTTTCTCGAAGTCGATCTCAATGCCCGTCCCGCGCACGTCCTTCACGTCGCGCAGCAGGGTGAGGAGCGAACCGGAGCCGCAGCCGATGTCGAGGACACGCGCGCCGGCGCCCACCATGTCGACGATGGGCGCGAGCTTGCGGCGCTTCGCGGGGCCAACCTCGCGCGGGACGGGGGAGAAGAACGCCCCCATGAGCCGCCCCAGCTCCTTCGTGTGCGTGAGAAAGCCGTCGTGGCCGACCTTGATGTCGAGGTGGGAATACGCGACGCGCTTGCCTTGGCGCAGCATCGCGGCGGCGAGGGCACGGCTCTGGCCCTCGCTGAAGAGCCAGTCGCCCGAAATGGAGACGATGAGCAGCCGGGAGGTGATGCGGCGGCAGACCTCGTCGAGCGAGCCGTACTTGACGGCGGCGTCGTAGCGGTCCATCGCGTGCGTGATCTGCAGGTAGGAGTTCGCGTCGAAGCGGGAGAGGAACTTCTTCGCCTGGTAGGCGAGGTAGCTCTCGATAGCGAAGGTCGTGCCGAACTTCGCGGCGTGCGCCTCCTGCCAGGCGGCGTCGCGCGCAAGCCAGTCCGCCTGCTGCTTGCGTCCGAAGCGGCGGTTGAGGAGATCGAGGGACAGATAGGTGATGTGGGCGACCTGTCGGGCCTGGGCGAGGCCGACGTTGGGGCGCTCCTCGAAGGGGCGGTCGTAGTAGTCGCCCCCGTTCCAGTGCGGGTCGAGCGTGATGGCGGAGCGCCCCACGATGTCGAACGCGAGCGCCTGGGAGTTGAGCGCCGCGCCGGAGGCGATCACCACGGCCTTGTCGACTTCGCCCGGATGGGCGGTGATCCACTCGATCACCTGGATGCCGCCGAAGCTGCCGCCGACGAGACCCGCGAGATGCGTCACGCCGAGTTCGCGCAGGAGCGCGCGGTAGACCTCCACCGTGTCGCCGATCGTGAAGCGGGGGAAGGCGCTCCCCCACGGCTTCCCCGTCGCGGGGTTGACGCTGGAGGGGCCCGTCGTCCCCTTGCAGCCGCCGAGCACGTTCGCGCAGATCACGCGGTAGCGCGTCGTGTCGATCGCCTTGCCGGGGCCGACGATGCTCTCCCACCAGCCGGAACTCTCGTCCTCGCCCGCGTAGCGGCCCGCCACGTGCGCGTCGCCCGTGAGGGCGTGGCAGATGAAGACGACGTTGTCGTTTCCGGGGCGGACGAGTCCGCACCCCTCCCACGCCACGTCGACGCGCGGCAGCACGCCCCCTTCCTCAAGGCGGAAGCCCCCCTCGGGAAGCGAAAGCGTCAGCGTGTGGGTCTCCACCACGCCGACGCCATTTGGAACCTTCGCTGTCAAGGCCGCTTACTTCTGCTCGATGGCGGTTTCCTTGTTGAACTGCGGGCGGCGGCCCTTGTAGAACCACATCATCACCGGGGTGGCGATGAACATGGAGGAGAAGGTACCCGCCACGACGCCGATGATCATCGTGAGCGCGAAGTCGAAGATCGAGCCGTCGCCGAAGGCGAAGAGCGCCATCACGGCGAAGAACGTCGTGAGGGAGGTGATCACCGTACGGCTGATGCACTCGTTCAGGGCGCGGTTGCAGAGCGCCTTAAAGTCCGTCTTCTGGTCCTTGCGCAGATCCTCGCGGATACGGTCGAAGACGACGATCGTGTCATTCACCGAGTAGCCGATGATCGTGAGGAGCGCCGTGATCACGAGCAGGGAGACCTGGCGGCCGCAGAGCGAGAAGAGGCCGAGCGAGATGAACACGTCGTGCGCGAGGGCGACGAGCGCGCCGAGGCCGAAGCCGAACTCGAAGCGGAACGCCACGTAGATGAGAATCGCGCACAGCGAGAGGACGACGGCCCACGTGCCGGACTTCTTGAGGTCCGCGCCGACCATCGAGCCAACCTCGTCCACGGAGACCTGCTTGATCTTCGCGTCCTTGAACGCATCCTGGAGCATCTTGGTGACGTGCGCGCCGACATCATGGTTCTCCAGCGCAAGACCCTTCTTCGTTTCGGCCGTCTCGCCCGTCTTCACGAGCAGCGTGGGGTCGCCCACGCCCTCCTGGTACTGGATGACGGCGGCGTTGTCGAAGGAGTCGAGCACCTTGCGGATCTCGCCGACGGAAGGCTTGGCCTGCTTGTCGACGGAGTAGACGATGGAGGTGCCGCCCGTCAGGTCCACCGCGAAGACGGAGGCCGTGTTCACGAAGGCGCGCACGAAGAAGACCGCCAGCACGAGGAAGCAGATGCCGAAGCTGACGAAGGTCGCGAGCTTGCCGAAGCGCACGAAGTCGATGTTCGGCGTCTTCTTGAAGAAGCTCAGCATCCGGAAGGGCTTCATCGCCTCGGGGTTCGTCGTGTTGTCGAAGACGAGGCGCGTGACGACGACCGCCGTGAACATCGAGATGATGACGCCGGCCGTGAGGGTGATCGCGAAGCCGCGCACCGGACCCGTGCCCACGCTGAAGAGGATGACGCCCGTGACGATCGTCGTGATGTTCGAGTCGAGAATCGCCGTGAAGGCGTGCCCGTAGCCGTTCCTGAGCGCCGTGCCGACGGAGGCCTTGGCGGCGAACTCCTCGCGGATGCGCTCGAAGATGATCACGTTCGCGTCCACGGCCATGCCGAGCGTCAGGACGAGGCCAGCGATGCCGGGCATCGTGAGGACGGGCAGGGCGAGCGATCCGGTCGCGCCCATCGAGGCGTCCTTCGCGAAGACGCCCAGGACGTTCGCGACGAGCACGAGGGCGGCCGGCAGAAGCGCGATGTCGAGGAAGAGCGCGATGTTCGCGACGAGGCCCGCATACCAGTAGTAGACGAACATGAAGAGCGCGACGAGCGCGAAGCCGAGCCCGGCCGCCACGAGGCCCGCCTGCTTCGCGTCCTCGCCCACCGTCGGGGAGACGGAGGACTCGGCGAGGAGCTTGAGCGGCGCCGGGAGGGCGCCCGCGTTCAGGTCGTTCGCGAGCTGCTGCGCCTCGGCGGCCGTGAACTGGCCGGTGATCTGGCCACGCGCGCCGATCTCGCTCTGGATGACGGGCGCGGAGACGAGCGTGTCGTCGAGGATGATCGCCAGCTGGCGCCCGCGGTCGCTGGAGTTCTTGGGGCCGTGCGCGACGTAGTTGCGCGTGACCTGCGAGAAGAGCTGCGCGCCCTTCGCGTTGAAGGTGAAGTCGATGGAGCAGGCGCCGACGGCGTCATGCGCCACGCTCGCCGAGGTGAGGTATTCGCCGGTGATCGGCTCCTTGGCGGGCGGGAAGCGGCTCACGAAGTTGGCCGTGTAGGACATGCCGTCCTTCGCCTTCTCCAGCATGAACTGGTAGCGCGAGTCGGGCGTATGGAACGCCGCCAGGCGCGTCGCGTAGCCGGGGCGGGAGGCGACTTCGTTGTAGTTCGCCGCGCGGACGAAGCCCGCACCGCCGCGCTCGTAGCCCTCCGGGCACGCCGTGCCCGCCATGAGCTTGTTCACGAGGCGGTCGTTGTTCGGGTGCGTGAGACGGAATTCGAGGAACGCCGCGCTCTGGAGCGACTTCTTCGCGGCGGCGCGCGTCGCCTCGTCGATGCCGGGCAGCTGCACGAGGAGGCGGTGGTCCTTCATGCCCTGGATGACGGGCTCGTTCATGCCCATGCCGTCCACGCGGCGGCGCACGACCTGGATGATGCGCGCGTCGCAGTTCTTGAGGGTTTCGGCGATCTTCTTCTCGACGGCGCCCGGCTCGTTCGTGATGGCGGGGTTGGCCGCGACGATCGTCTCGCGGAGCTTGTCCTTGTCCACGCCGAGCGTGAAGGAGGTGCCGCCCTTGAGGTCAAGGCCGAAGCGCAGCTTCCCCTCCTTGACCACGACGCCGTTTTCGTCCGTCTGGGCCACAGGGGGATAGGTGACGTAGATGGAAAAGACCGCGATGATCAGCAGCGCCAGCCATTTCCAGATGTCGGTGCGCGACGTAGAATTTGAACTCATCATTTACCTCATGTGTCCTTTTGGAAAAATGGATTTAGAGTATATCCGATTTACGGGGGAAATTCAAGTGGGCGAGGCGGGTGTTTTGGCGCGCCGGCGCGCACGGCGCACCAGCACGAACCCGACGAGGACGGCGTAGTAGGCCATCAGGCCGGACGCGACGAAGACCCACATCGACGCATCGTGCGTGTAGCCGACCTGGCAGTCCTCGGCGTAGCGCACGCCGAAGCCCATCGCGAGGAGGAAGAGCGCGACCGCGACCGAGATCCGGAATCTGCGCCAGGAGCAGGTCATCGTCCGGCCCACTCCGGTTCGGACGTGCGGATCTCCACCTCGTCGTCCGAAACGGGGTGGCGGAAGTGCGCCGCGAGGGCATGGAGGCAGTGCCCCGACTGCCCCTCGACGGCGAAGCCGCCGTAGAGGCGGTCGTTGACGATGTGCATGCCCGCAAGGGCGAGCTGGGCGCGGATCTGGTGCGTGACGCCCGTGTAGATCGTCACCTCCAGCAGCGTGCGCGTCTCGTTGCCGCACTGCGTGAGGCCGAGGGGACGGAAGTTCGTCACGGCGTGGAGCGGCGCCGTGCGCACCTTCGCGCGGGCGCGGGAGATGTCGATCATGCGGCAGAAGGGCAGCGTGGGATCGTGGACAAGGTCGTTCTCCAGCGTGCCCCCCACGGCGACGGCCCCCTCGACGAGCGCGAGATAGGTCTTCTTCACCGTCTGCGCGGCGAACTGCGCGCGCAGGTTCGCGTAGGCATCGGCCGTGCGCGCCACGAGCACGAGGCCCGACGTATCCGCGTCGATGCGGTGGAGGGCCCCCGCCATGAGCGGCTGGTCCCCGATCTCGGCGCACTCGGGATGGCGCGCGACGACGCCGTTCATGAGCGTGCCGCGTTCCCGGCGCGAAAGCGGCTGCACGGGCATTCCGGCAGGCTTGTCATAGGCGAGAAACGCCGCGTCCGCGAAGATTTCGCGCACGCGCACGGCGGGATCGGGGGCCACGCGGTTGTCCCGCTCCTCGGCGAGCGATGCCACGCGCACCGTCTCGCCCCCCCTCAGTTTCATCCCCTTGGTGGCCACGCGCCCGTCCACCCACACCGCACCCCCGGCGCACGCCTCGCGGCAGAACGCGCGCGAGGAGGAGGGGAAACGGGCGAACAAAGCGGCGTCCAGTCGGACGCCGCCTTCGTGCTGCACAAATTCCGAATTCTCAATCATAGCGGTCGGTGATGACGGAAGGCAGGGGCCCCAGTCCTTCCCAGTTCCGGTTGGACGACCACGGAAGGTCGGAATCCTCCGCCGAGTCGGCAATGCACCCAACCAGAAACCCCAGGGCGAGCGCGCCCGCAAGCACGCACGCCCGGGAGAACACGCGCGACGTTCTACTCGGCAAAGACGACATCGCCCTTCTGGACCTCGCTTTGCTGCCAGTCGCCGAGGATGTCGGCGATCACGAAGTTCTTGCCCGCCACGTTCTGGCGCAGACGGAGACGGCCCACGTACTCGCCGGCGGGTCCCTGGAAGCCCGTGCGGCGGATGCCCATCTCCAGAAGCGGCAGCGCGCCCTGGCGCTCGGGCCCCAGCAGTTCCTTCATGGCGGCATCGTCGAACTCGACGACCGCGAACATCAGCTTGGGGTTGACCTCGACGATCTTGCCCTTGTTGCCCGCCGTGAGCGCGGCGGCGGCCACCGTGCCCTGCGCCGCGGCCGGCTGCGAGGAAACCTGCGTCTGGAGGAGCTTCTTCAGCTGGTCGACGAGCTTCTGGGACTTCGCGAGGTCCTCCTTCACGGCCTCCGTCTCGTCCTTCGCGCTGGACACTTCGTCCTTCAGGGACTTGATCTCGGCGTTGAGGTCGTCGATCTGCGACTTCGTCTTCGTGAGCGTCTCCTCGACGGCGGCCTTCGCCTGTTCGAGGTCCGTGACCTGCTTCGCCTTCTCCTCCACGGCCACCTTGTCCTGACGGCCCTCCGGCTTGATCTTGTTGTAGTCCGTGACGAGCGTCTCCAGCTTCGTGCGCACGCTCGCGAGTTCGGCGCGCGTGGAGTTGAGTTTCGCCTGCTGTGCCTTGGCGCGCTCGAAGAGCTGGTCGAGAAGCTCCTGCGCCGTGCCGGGGCCCTTCTTCACGAAGTCGCCCGGATTGGCCGCGTCGGGAATCTTCTCCCCTTCCGGTCCAAGCTTGTAGAGCTGGCGCAGCTGGATGCGCTCCTTGTCGTCCCACTTCATCGTCTCGAGGTTCGCCTCTTCGAGCTGCGCGGGGTAGTCCTCCAGCAGGTTCTCGGTCTCGGGCGTGTCCACGAGCTTCGCCTCGACGGCGGAGATGTCCTTGCGGGCCTCCGGGGTGGCGGAGGGCTTCGCGGCGTCGGACTTCTCGATCGTGTTGGAGATCTTGACGAGATAGTCCTCAAGCTGGCGGTTGCGGTCCTTGAGCAGGTCCTTCTTGTCATAGAGCTTAAACTCGAAGAACAGCGCGGCGGCCGCGACCACCAGGGTCACGTAGACGAGTGCATGCAAAACCTTGTTCATGTCTTTTTCTACCTCTTTTGGACAGGATGCGGAAGCCACAGAACCTCGTTCGCGGTTTCACGACGAATAGGATAGAGGAAATTCGCCGATTTGGCAATTCCAAAATGCGTTTTTTTCGGGGGGCGTCCTCGGGGGGCTACGGCGTGATCCCGCCGCCGAGCGCCTTGTAGAGGGCGATCAGGTTGAGGGTGATGTTGCCGCGGCTGATGGTGAGGGACTCTTCGAGCGTGAGGAGGGAGCGCTGTGCGTCGAGCACGTTGTTGAAGTCCGCGAGGCCGTTCTTGTAGAGGTCCTGCGAGATGTTCACCGCGTCCGTCGCGGCCTTCACGGCGCCCTGCAGGGACTGGTAGCGGTGGTACTCCTGCGTGTAGGCGCTGTAGGCGTTGCGCGTCTCCTCGTAGGCCGTCTGCACGGCGAGTTCGTAGGCGAGCGCGGCCTCGTGCATCTTCGACTCCTCCGCCTTCATGTTCGCGACGAGGTTGCCGCCCTGGAAGACCGGCCAGCTGAAGCTCGGGCCGATGGAGCCGAGGAACGCCTCGCGGCGGAAGAAGCGGTTGGCCTTCACGCTGTCGAGGCCGAGCGAGCCGTTGATGTAGAACTTCGGGAAGAGCATCGCCTCGGCGATGCCGACGGCGGCGACCTGCGCGGCGAGGCGGCGCTCGGCGGCGCGCACGTCGGGGCGCGCGCGCATCGCGTCGAGCGGGATGGCGGCGAGGCGCTGCGGGGCGACGAGCCAGCCGCGGTCCGGCAGCTCGCCGAGGAGCGCGTGGAGCGCGCCGGGCATCGTGCCGGAGAGGATCGCGAGCGCGTTCATGTACTTCTCCTCGGCGGCGAGGAGGTTCGGGATCGAGGCGCGCGTCTGCTCCACGTTGTACTTCGCCTGGTTGACGGCGAGCTCGTCGCCGATGCCGCTGTCGAGGCGGCTCTTGAGGATGTCGTACGTCTCGCTCTGGAGCTTGAGGTTCGCGCGGGCGACGCGCAGGCGCTCCTGCGTGGTGCGGAGGGAGATGTACTCGCGGCCGATCTCGGAGGTGAGCGTGACCCAGGCGTCCTCCAGCGTGTACTCGGCGGCGGCGAGGGCGGCGTCCGCCGACTCGTAGGCGCGGCGCGACCCGCCGAAGAGGTCGATCTCCCAGGTGGCGTCGAACCCGCTCGCCCAGTGGTCGCCGTGCGCGCTCGTGCCGCTCGCGGCGCGCGAGCTCGTGAAGCGGTGCGCGCCCGAGCGCGTGTAGGTGCCGTCCATCGTCACCTTGGGCATGAACGCGGCCGCGCTCCCCACGAGCGCCCAGCGCGCCTGCACGAGGCGTTCCTGCGCCATGAGGAAGGTGAGGTTGTTCGAGACGGCCGCCGCGACGAGGTTCGTGAGCGCGTCGTCGTTGAACTGGTTCCACCAGGCGCGGATCGAGGCGTCCGTGATGACGGCGCGCGGGTCCTCGTTCGTCTGCGCGGCGCGGAACTCGCCCGTCGCCGTCTTGTTCGTCGTCGGGTAGCCCGCGTCCGGCGCGGCCGCCTCCGGCGCCGTGATCCCGGGCTCCGCGTAGTCCGGCCCCACGCTCGGCAGATGCGAGCAGCCGACGAGCGCGGCCGCCAGCAGCAGCAGGCCCGCGACCAGTTTTTGTCCTACCTTCATCTTGTTCACTCCTTCTCGTTCACGGTTCATTATCATATCATAACGGCGGGCGGAACTTCTTCTCGCGGCCCCGTCCGCTACCCGCGCGCCCTCAGCTCGCGGCGGCGCGCGGCGCGGGCGGACATGTAGGCGAACGCGCGCTTGATGCGCTCGCGCCACGTCTGGAAGAGCGCGTAGAGCCCCGGCACGAGCAGGATGCCGAACGCCACCGAGAAGAGCATGCCGAAGAACTCCGTCGTGCCGAGGTGGTTGCGGCTCGCCGCGCCCGCGCCCGTCGCGATCATCATCGGCAGCGTGCCGAGGAGCGTCGTGAGCGCCGTCATGAGGAGCGCGCGCAGGCGCTCGCCCGCCGCCACGCCGGCGGCCTCCACGATGGAGTAGCCCTCCAGCTCGTGCTTGTCCTTCGCGAACTCCACGATGAGGATCGCGTTCTTCGAGGCGAGGCCCACGAGGAGCACGAGCCCGAGCTGCGCGTAGATGCTCAGGCTGAAGCCGTAGAGGCGCAGGCCGAGGAGCGCGCCGAAGACGGCCACGAAGATGGAGAGCATCACGGGAAGCGGGATCGTCCAGCTCTCGTACTGCGCCACGAGGAAGAGGTAGCCGAAGACGACGGCGAGCGCGATGAGCGGCGCGGCGCTTCCCTCGTTGCGCGCCTCCTGGAAGGAGAGCGAGTCCCAGGCGTAGCCGTAGCCGTCGGGCAGTTCCGCGTCGAGGAGTTCGCGCACCGCGTTCATGACGGTGCCGGACGCGACGCCGGGCTTCGGCATGACCGTGACGCCGCACGTCATGTACTTGTCGCGCGTCGAGACGGTGCGCGGCCCGAGCTCGCGGCTGATCGTGCCGAGCGAGCCGACCGGCACCATCGCCCCCTCGTTCGAGCGCACGTAGAGCCGCGCGACGGCCTCCGGCGAGTTGCGCGCGCCCGCCTCGGCGGCCACGGTCACGCGGTTCACCTGCGTGCCGAGGTTCACGTCGTTCACGTAGCGCGAGCCGAGGTAGTTCTGGAGCGTGGAGTAGACGACGGAGACCGGCACGTGGAACATCTCCGCCTTCACGCGGTCGAGGTTGAAGCGCAGCTGCGGCGTCTCGGAGTTGAAGCCCGAGAACGCGGCGAGGACGAGCGGGCTCGCGTTGAGCTTCGCGAGGATGGCGTTCTTCACGCGGTCGAGCGCGACCGGGTCGGTGCTCGTCTTGTCCAGAATCTGCACCGAGACGCCGTTCGAGTTGCCGAGGCCGGGGATCGCGGGGGGCGCGAACACCTGCCACTTCGGTTCGGGGATCGCGGCGAGGACGGCCGAGACCTTCGGGATCATCGCCTCCAGGCTCTGCGACGGCTCGGTGCGCTCGTTCCAGCGCTTGAGGTCCACGATCAGCATGGCAAGGTTCTCGCCGCGCCCGGAGATCATGCCGAAGCCGGTGATCGAAAGGATGCTCGACACCTCGGGGATCTTGCGCAGCTCCTCCACGGCGCGCAGCGAGACGTCGCGCGTGCGGTCGCGCGACGTGCCCTCGGGCATGTCCATCGCGCAGAAGATCACGCTCTGGTCCTCGTCCGGCAGGAACGAGGTCTCGGTGTCCATGAAGAGGCGCGCCGTGAGGAGGATCGTGAGCACGAGCAGCACGGCGGCGAGGAAGATGCGGCTCGCGAGCCACTTCGCCGCCGTCACGAAGAGTCCCTTGAAGCGCTCGATGCACCAGTTGAACCACGCGAGCGGGCCGTGCTTGAACGGCCGCGCCTCGTGGAGGAGGAGCGAGCAGAGGGCCGGCGCGAGCGTGAGCGCGCACACGGTCGAGAAGCACACGGCGGCGGAGAGCGTGACGGAGAACTGCTGGTAGATGCGCCCCGTGATGCCGCTCATGAACCCGATCGGCACGAAGATGCCGAGCAGCACGAGCGTCGTCGCGATGACGGCGCTCGTCACGTCGTGCATCGCCTGGATCGCCGCCTCGCGCGCGTTCAGACCGCGCGTCTCGATGAGGAACTGCACGCGCTCGACGACGACGATGCAGTCGTCCACGACGACGCCGATCGCCAGCACGAGCCCGAAGAGCGTGAGCGTGTTGATCGAGTAGCCGAGGAAGGCCATCAGGATGAACGTGGAGCAGAGCGAGACGGGGATCGTGAGGCAGGGGATGAGCGTCGCGCGCCAGTCCTGCAGGAAGATGTAGCACACGAGGACGACGAGGCCGAACGTGATGAGGAGCGTCTCGACGATCTCCTTGATGCACATGCGCACGTACTCCGTCGCGTCGTAGGGCACCGTCCATTCGAGGTCCTCCGGGAACGACTTCGCCTGGTCACGCATCTCGGCGTAGATCCTGTCCATCGTCGCAATCGCGTTCGCACCCGGCTTCTGCTGGACGGCGATCGAGACGGCGTTGCCGCCGTTGAACTGACCCGTGAAGGTGTAGTTCTGCTCGCCCACCTCGGTGCGCGCCACGTCCTTGAGGCGCACGAGGCCGCCGTTCGCGTCGCGGCGGATGACGATCTCGTCGAACTCCTGCGGCGTCATGAGGCGGCCCTGCGCCTTGAGCGTGTAGACCTTCGCGCCGTGTTCGGAGATCGGCGCCGCGCCCACGGTGCCGATCGAGGCCTGGATGTTCTGCTTCGAGACGGCGTCGATCACCTCCTCGGAGTTGAGACCCTGCGCCGCGAGGCGGTCGGCGTCCATCCACACGCGCATCGAGAGCTTCGGACCGTAGACGGTCGCCTCGCCCACGCCCGGCACGCGCAGGAGCGCCGGCTGGATGTTCGCGTAGATGTAGTCGGAGATCTGCAGGCGCGACATCGTGCCCTTCGGCGAGCGGAGGCAGAGGAAGCCGAGCATGTCCGTGGACTGCGCGCGGATCTTGCCGCCGAGCTGCTTCACCTCCTGGGGCAGCTTCGCCTCGGCCTGCGAGACGCGGTTCTGCACCTTCACCATGTCCATGTCGCGGTCGCTCTCGACCTCGAAGGAGACCTCGAGCTGGTAGTTGCCGTCGTCCGAACAGCTCCCCTTCATGTAGAGCATGTCGTCGACGCCGTTCACCTCGTCCTCGATCGGCATCGCGACGGTGTTGAGCACCTCGCGCGCGTTGGCGCCGGGGTAGGTGTAGGAGACCGAAATCGAGGGCGGTGTGAGCTGCGGGTACTGCGACACCGGCAGGCTCCTGATCGCCATGAGGCCGGCGAGGGTCAGCACGATGGAGATGACCATCGCGAAGCGCGGACGCTCGATGAAGACGCGCGAGAACGTCTTGATCTTGTCGATGCTGGCGCGGACCGAAAGTTTCATGGACGGCTACTCCTTGATCGGGGCCTTGTACTTCGCGTCGAGGTCGGCGTTCGGCGTCGCCTGCGCGATGGTCGCCTTCATGCCCGAACGCAGCTTCGAGACGCCCGACACGACAATCTGCTCGCCCTTCGCGAGTCCATCCGTGACCGGCGTCCAGCCGTCGGTCCCCGTCTCCAGCGCCGTGACGACGCGCTGCTCCACCGTGCCGTCCTTCTTCATCACCCACACGCCGCGTCCACCGCCGGCAAGGTCCACCACTGCCTGCTGCGGCACGCAGAGGAGCGTGCGCGGCTTCTTGGAGTCCACGAGCAGCGTGACGTAGGTGTTCGGCACGAGCAGGCGGTCCGGGTTCGGGAAGGAGAGGCGCATCGTGATCGTGGCCGTCTCCTTGCTCATCGTGTTGTCGTCGTAGGCCCACAGCCCCTCGCGGTTGTAGAGCGTGCCGTCGGGCAGGACGACGCGCTGGCGGAACTCGAACGGCTTCCCGGCGAGCTGCGCGTTGCGCCACGCGACGTAGGCGCGGTCGGTGAGCGGGAACGAGACGCGGATGGGGTCCACCTGCACGATGCGCGCGAGCGCGCCCTTCGACGGCGCCACGTAGTCGCCCACGTAGGCGGAGGACTTGCCGATCTGCCCGGAGATGGGCGCCACCACCGTCGTCTTCTTGAGATCGTACTCCGCCACAACGAGGTTCGCCTTCGCCTGCAGCACCGACGCACGCGCCTTTTCGGCCCCCGCCTCGGCATTGTCGCGTTCCAGCTGCGTGATGCCGCGCGCGTCCGCCTTCTGCATGCGCTCGAAGTACCGGTCCGCGCGCCGCGCCTCCGCCTCGGCGGCCTCCAGATCGGCCTTGCGCTGGTTGACGACGGCGCGGTAGCGTTCGTCGTCGATCACGTAGAGAACCTGCCCGGCCTTGACCAGGTCGCCCTCCTTGAACTTGAGCGCCTTCACGTAGCCGTCGATCTGGGGGAGCAGATCGACCTCCTGCTCCGCCTCGGCGTGCGCCACGAACTTCTCGGGGAGGTTGTAGGGCCGCTCCTCGGCGGCACGCACCGCCACGGTCACGGCCCCCTGCGCCGCCGCCCGCGCCTGCGGCGCGGACTTCGGCCACATTTCGCATGCCACCCAGCCGCCGACGGCGCACGCCGCGCCCAGCACGATCGTTCCGACGAGGGAGCCCAGCACGGCCCCCATGCTCTTCTTGTTCGTTTCTTCTGCCATGTTGTCACCTCTTGTCTCGATCATCGTCTCCGCCTCCGGCCCTCGTCGTCCCGCGCGCGTCCGCGCGGACGCTCGCCCACAGCGCCGCGAAGCCGAGCCGGAGCGTCGCTTCGAGGTCGCTTTCAAGAAACTCCGCGATCCGCGCGCCCACGAGGCCGTCGAGCATCGCCATGCTCACGCTCGCCACCTGCGCGGCGTCCGTCCCCGGCCGCGCGCGCCCCGCGCGCACGTCGTTCTCCAAAGCCGCGCGGAACGCCTCCCACGGGCCGAAGCGGCGGTTCGTCAGAAGGTCGCGCCGCACGGCCGCCATCGACGAGTCCGTCCACTGGATCTGGCGGTGGAGAAGCTGGAAGTAGGCCCGCGCCTCGGCGTGGTCGAGCATCTGCGCGGTGTGGCGCGCCAGGAGCGCCGCGACGTCGGGGTAGGAGGCCTCGCCCGGCGGCATCGCGGCGGCGAAGAGGCGCCCGAAGCGCGCCACCATGTCGTCGATCAGCGCGAGCAACAGCGCCTCCTTCGAGGCGAAGTGCCAGTAGACCGCCCCCTTCGTCAGCTTCAGCCGCGCCGCGATGTCGGTGAACGTCGTCTGCGCATAGCCCTTCTTCGCGAAGAGCGCGAGCGCGCTCGCGAGAATCCGCGTGCGCGTCCTTTCAGCTTCCTCTTTTGCCCGTCGTGCCATGCGTGGACCTGGTTTCCCTTTTGCGGGCGCGTATTATACATACCTTCAGGTAGGTATGTCAAGCCCAATCCGGTTCATCGTTTCGGGCGGGGTGCACCGAGAGATTTATGCAGCCACCCCACATTTCCCGCTTGATTTTCGCAT